>Ga0102591_1000124_pt1 | contig 182756 bp, 174 predicted proteins | sample AraplaCol_mCL_r2_2_FD_76860 | JGI IMG/M metagenome (GOLD analysis project Ga0102591, IMG submission 76860) | Arabidopsis root microbial communities from North Carolina, USA - plate scrape MF_Col_mCL_r2 (SPADES assembly) (version 2) | ecosystem: Host-associated > Plants > Roots > Endosphere... | reverse complement strand
CGTGAATGACGCTCCGCGGCGGCCCTCGGCTCTCCCACGGTCTCGACCACCACGGGCAGGGGCGGGCTCGCCGCGGAGACTCCGCGAGCCCCGCAAACAAGGCTCGCTTCTCCTCTACACACAAGGGGCAGGGGTGAGGGACTGCCGCTGATTGTTAGGGCAAGGCGGCTGCCGCTGCGCCTTCTGCTGTGAGGGCGGGCCCTCATCCCCGTCCTTCTCACCAATCCCGGGCTTGCCCGAGATTGGCTCTTTGAGTGCCAAAGTCGGCAACAGCCGACTTTGGTCGGGAGAAGGGTTCCCCGCGCCTCATCTCGCTTCGGTCCAAACGATGCCTCGCTCACATCGTGCATTTCTGGTCCGACATATAGTCGTGAACCTTGATGGCGCCGGAGATGATGTCGGCCCTGGCCTTGTCGGCGGCGGCCTTCATCTCGGGCGTGATCAGCGCCTTGTTGTGCTCGTCGAGCGCCCAGTCGATGCCCTCCTCCTTCAGGCCGAGGACGGAGACGCCCGGCTTCCAGACCCCGTCGCGGGCGGCCTTGAACGAGTTGTAAGCGGCGATGTCGACGCGCTTGAGCATCGAGGTCAGCACCCGGCCGGGATGCAGGCCGTTCTGGTTGGAATCGACGCCGATGCCGAGCTTGCCGGCATCCGCCGCCGCCCGGAGCACGCCGATGCCGGTGCCGCCCGCGGCGTGATAGACCACGTCCGCGCCGCGATCGATCTGCGACTTGGCGAGTTCGCCGCCCTTCACCGGGTCGGCCCATGCCGCCGGCGTCGCGCCGGTCATGTTCTGGAAGATCTCGGCATCGGGCTTGGCCGCCTTGACGCCCTGGACATAGCCGCAGGCGAAGCGGCGAATGAGCGGGATGTCCATGCCGCCGACGAAGCCGACCTTGTTGGTCTTCGAGGCCATCGCGCCGAGCAGGCCCACCAGATAGGAACCTTCCTGCTCCTTGAAGACGATGGACTGCACGTTCGGCAGCTCGACCACCATGTCGATGATGGTGAATTTCAGGTCCGGGAACTCGGCCGCGACCTTCTGCAGGGCCGTCGCCTGCGAGAAGCCGACGGCGATGATCGGCGAATGGCCGTCGCGGGCGAAGCGGCGCAGCGCCTGCTCGATCTGGGCGTCGTTCGCCGGCTCGAAATCGCGGAACTCGACGCCGGTCTCCTTTCTGAAGCGATCTGCGCCGATGAAGACGCCCTCGTTGAAGGATTTGTCGAACTTGCCGCCCTTGTCATAGACGACAGCCGGCTTGATCGGCTGCTGAGCCAGTGCGGTCAAAGCCGAGAGCGCCACGCCCGCAAGCGCCGCCGCGAAAGAAACAAGACGCATCGAACCGATCCCCTTCGAAGCATGGCGCCGTTGTCCGGCCCTCTGCCGATACGATGGCATGGCTCGGCCACGCGGCCAAGTTGGCGAAAGGTCAGCGGCGACACCGGCCGCAAGGCCAATTGCCCCGGCGTGGCAATCGGCTTAACCCTTTGAGCCATGATGCTCAGCGATGACGAGATCGAGCGATATGCCCGCCACATCGTCCTGCCGGAGATCGGCGGACCGGGCCAGCAGCGGCTGAAGAATGCGCGCGTGCTCGTCGTCGGCGCGGGTGGCCTCGGCGCGCCGCTGATCCAGTATCTGGCCGCCGCCGGCGTCGGCAAGATCGGCATCGTCGATGACGACATCGTCTCGCTCTCGAACCTGCAGCGCCAGACGATCTTCACCACCGAGGATGTCGGCGCGCACAAGGCGGTGGTCGCGGCCCGCTTCGTGCGCAACCTCAATCCGAATGTCGTGGTCGAGGAGCATGTCACGCGGCTCGATCCGCACAATGCCCGCGCGATGATCGCCTTCTACGATGTGGTCGCCGAGGGCTCGGACAATTTCGCGACGCGCTATGCCGTCTCCGACGCCTGCTTCTACGAGCACAAGCCCCTGGTGATGGGCGCGCTCGGCCGCTTCGACGGCTCGCTGACGACCGTGAGGGCGCACGAGACGGGGCCGGACGGGCGGCCGAACCCGACTTGGCGCTGCCTCTTCCCGGAAGCGCCGCCGCTCGGCTCGATCCCGACCTGCGTGGAAGCTGGGGTGCTGGGCGCGCTGCCCGGCGTCATCGGCTCGCTGATGGCGCTGGAGGTGGTGCGCGCCATCACCGGCTTCGGCGAGTCGCTGGTCGGCAAGCTCTTGCTGCTCGATTCGCTGACGATGCGCTTCGAGACGCTGCGCTATGGCTGGGACGAGACCAACCCGCTGAACGGCAGCGGCAAGGCGGCCTGATTATCCAGGACGATATTACGGAACCACGCCGTCATTCCGGGGCGCCGCGTAGCGGCGAGCCCGGAACCCAGAGCCGATGCCGACGGAGGTTTGCGGTGCAACCCGGTGCGGCCTTTCCGAGAAGCCCCATCGGTTCTGGGCTCCGGGCTCTTCGCTGGCGCGAAGCCCCGGAATGACGGCGCGGGGCAGAAAAGCCTCAGCGCTTCGACTCGATCACGTCCCAGAGCTGCGCCGCGAGGTCCGGCCCGCCGAGCTTCTTGATGGCGCGCACGCCGGTCGGGGCCGTGACGTTGATCTCGGTGAGCTTGCCGTGGATCACGTCGATGCCGACGAGCAGCAGGCCGCGCTCGCGCAGCGAAGGCCCGATCGCCTCGCAGATCTCGAGCTCCTTCTTCGATAGGTCGGTCGGCCTGGCGGCGCCGCCGCGCACCATGTTGGCGCGCAGATCGCCGACCGCCGGCACACGGTTGACCGCACCAGCCGCCTTGCCGTCGATCAGGATGATGCGCTTGTCGCCCTCCGAGACCTCCTTGATGAAACCCTGAACCACCCAGGGCTCGCGGAAGAGGTTGCTGAAGAGATCGAAGAGCGAGCCGAAATTCGGGTCGGTCTTGCTGGTCTTGAAGACGGTCGCGCCGCCATGGCCATAGAGCGGCTTCATGACGATCTCGCCGTATTCGTCGCGGAAAGCCTCGATCTCGGCCTTGTCGCGGGTGATCAGCGTCGGCGGCATCAGCTCCGGGAAATGGGTGACGAAGATCTTCTCGGGCGCGTTGCGGACATGCGCCGGATCATTGACCACCAGCGTCTTCGGATGGATGCGCTCCAGCATATGGGTGGTGGTGACATAGGCCATGTCGAAGGGCGGGTCCTGCCGCAGCAGGATGACGTCGAGCGTCGAGAGGTCGGTCGTCTCTTCCGCGCCGGCGGTGAAATGATCGCCCTCGACATCCCGCACCGTGACCGGGCGGATCGGCGCCGTGACCTTGCCGTCGCGCATCGAGAGCTTGTCGGGGGTATAGGTATAGAGGGTGTGGCCGCGCGCCTGCGCTTCCAGCATCAGGGCGAAGCCGGTGTCCCCGGCGATCCGGATGCGCTCGATCGGGTCCATCTGGATGGCGACGGAGAGGGTCATGGCAGGCTTTCCTGTTGCGGCTGGCTCTTATCGGGCCGCGAGGCCCAATCCGGCAAGGGGGCGGACTTGCGCTACAGGACGAGCGCGAAGGCGGCCGGCACATGGCGCGGCCGCCGCCAGGGCGCGAGGAAGACCGCGTCGGCCCGCAGATAATGGTCGGCGGCCCAGGGATTGCGGGCGAGCCAGTGCCGGACACGCCGCTCAATGAGCCGGCGCTTCTCCGGCGTGATGGCGAGAAGAGCCTCGTCGAGGCTGCCCCGCGCCTTGACCTCGACGAAGGCGATCGTGCGGCCACGCTTCATCACGAGATCGATCTCGCCACCCTTGCCGCCGAAGCGCCGCTCTAGCAGCCGATAGCCCTTCGCGCTCAGCCAGAGGATCGCGAGCCATTCGGCGCGACGGCCGGTCAAGCCCGAACGCTGCGCCCTGCGGCGGCGCTTGTCGGAGCCCGCCGCGGCCCAGCTCACGGGTTGTCGCGGGTCAGTTCGAGGGCGCGCGCATAGACCTTGCGCCGCGGCTGGCCCGTCTCCGCCGCGACCTGCGCGACCGCCTCCTTCAGCGAGACCTTCGCCAAGGCCCCGCGCAGACGTTCGTCGATCGCCTCGTCGGTGGGGACGAGATCACTGGCGCCTGGCGGGCCGATGATCACGACGATCTCGCCGCGCGCCTCCTCGTCGCCATCGTAATGGGCGGCCAGTTCGGGAAGGGTGCCACGACGGACCGTCTCGTAGAATTTGGTGAGCTCGCGCGCGACAGCGCCCGGGCGGGCGCCCAGCACGGCGGCGGCATCAGTCAACATCTCGGCGAGGCGACGGGGCGACTCGAAGAACACCAGCGTGCCGGGAATTGCGGCGAGTTCGGTCAGCCGCGTGCGGCGCCCTCCCGATTTCGGCGGCAGGAAGCCCTCGAAGAAGAAGCGATCCGTCGGCAACCCGGCCAGCACCAGCGCTGCCAGCACGGCGGAGGGGCCGGGAATGCCGGTGACAGGCAGCCCTTCGGCGACCAATTCGGCGACGAGCTTGTAGCCCGGATCGGAAACGAGCGGCGTGCCGGCATCCGAGATCAGCGCGAGCTTGCCGCCCTCGCGCAGCCTGGCCAGCACCTTCGGCCGCATCTGCGCGGCATTGTGCTCGTGATAGGGCAGGAGGGGCGTGGCGATACCGTAATGCGCCAGCAGCGTCTTCGAAGTGCGGGTGTCCTCAGCCAGGATCGCGTCGGCCGCAGCGAGCGTCGCCAGCGCCCGGAAGGAGATATCGCGCAGATTGCCGATCGGCGTCGCGACGATGTGCAGCCCCGGCGAAAGCGGCTCGGCCTCGGCCCTCAGTCCGAAGGCGGTGTAACTCGGGGAGCGGGATATCGCGTCGTTCGCCATGGCGGGCACGCTGCCACAGCGCCGCCGGCCGCGCCATGGCGTGACGCCTCGCCACGCGGGCAACCCATAGTTAACAACTTGAAAATAGGATTCCGCACTGGCACGAAAGTCCCGCGGGGGGACTGCATCGCCGGGCGGGCTTCCCGCCGGTCCGGTCACGTCTGGAGATTGCCCGTGTTGCACCATCGGCATTTCGCTCCGGCCCTGCGGTCTAGCGCGCGGGCCTTCGCGGTCCTTCTTCCGCTTGCGCTGGCCGCCTGCGGCGGCGGCACGTCTGGCCTGCCGGGCTTCGATTCAGGCTCGGCGGAGCCTCAGTCGAGCGGCCAGACCATCGGCAACGGCAAGGTGAAGGTCGGGCTCATCCTGCCGCTCTCGGCCGAGGGTCAGGGCGGCGTGGTCGGCCAATCGCTGCGCAATGCGGCCGAAATGTCGCTGGCCGAATTCCCCAATGCCGACCTGACGCTGCTGGTCAAGGACGACCGCGGCACGCCGGACGGCGCACGCGCCGCGGCGCAGCAAGCGCTGTCGGAAGGAGCCGAGTTGATCATCGGCCCGCTCTTCGCACCCTCCGTGCAGGCAGCGGGACAGGTGGCGCGCGGCGCCAACCGCCCGGTCATCGCCTTCTCCAGCGATTCGGGCGTCGCCTCGCGCGGCGTCTACCTGCTCTCCTTCCCGCCGGAGAACGACGTCAACCGCGTCATCGCCTATGCGGCGCAGCAGGGGCGGAAGTCCTTCGCGGCGCTGGTGCCCGACACGGCTTATGGCAAGGTCGTCGAGGCCGCCTTCCAGCAGGCGGTCGCGGCGCAGGGCCTGCGTGTCGCGGCAATCGAGCGCTTCGGCGCCGACCCGAACGCGATGCGCGCCAGCGTCGGCCGGCTGATGCCTTCGCTGCAGCAGGCGGATGCGCTCTTCGTGCCCGCCGCCGCCGACACCATGCCGTCACTGGGCCAGGCGCTGCAGGAGGCCGGTTTCAACCCCGCTGGCGTGAAGCCGCTCGGCACCGGCGTCTGGAACGATGCCGGCATCGCGCGCGTCCAGGCGATCCAGGGCGGCTGGTTCGCCTCGCCCGACACGGCCGGCTTCAACGCCTTCGCCGGCCGCTACCAGCAACGCTTCAACGGCGCACCGACGCGGACCGCGACGCTGGCCTATGACGCAGTCTCGCTGGCGGCGGCGCTGGCGCGCACGCAAGGGTCGCAGCGCTTCTCGGAAGCCGTGCTGACGAACCCGTCAGGTTTCGCGGGCGCGGACGGCGTCTTCCGGTTCCGGCCGGATGGGCAGGTCGAGCGCGGGCTCGCCGTGCTGGAATTGCGCGGCGGCCAGATCGTGACCATCAACGCGGCGCCGCGCGATCTCGGGCCGCGCTCGCAATAGGCCGCCGTCATTCCGGGGCATCGCGCAGCGATGAGCCCGGAACCCATGAACACCACCGACATGAAGAAGGGCCGCATCGCTGCGGCCCTTTTTTGAAGCCCTGTGTTCATGGGTTCCGGGCTCGGGCCTTTCAGGCCCGCCCCGGAATGACAGCGGAGCGGTTTCAGCTCACCGGAGCGTATTTCACCACGCAGCCATAGGATTTCGTGCTGGCCTCGGAGACCGGCTTGCCGGCCTTCATCTCCGCCACGGCCTGGCGGACATAGCTCTTCGCGCCGGTGAGGCTCGACGCCGAGGAGGAGGGCTTGTCGTCGATCGCGCCCATATAGGCGAGCGTGCCCTTCGGATCGATGATGTACATGTGCGGGGTGGTCTGGGCGGCATAGGCGCGCGCCATGCCGCTCTTGGGATCGAGCAGGATGCCGGCCGGCGCCGCGTCGCGCTGGACGCTCAGCTCCTTGGCCTTCGGCCCTTCGACATAACCCTGCTCGCCGACCGGCGAGGAGATGACCGAGAGCCAGACCACGCCCTCCTTGGCCATGTCCTTCTGCAGCGTCTGCATCGTGGCGCTGTTGTAGTGCTTGCGGACATAGGGGCAGTCGTGATTCGTCCATTCGAGGATCACGGTCTTGCCGGCGAATTCGGAAAGGTTGCGGGTCTTGCCGTCGGCATCAACGGCCTTGAAGGCCGGGGCGGGCGCGCCGACGCGCGGGCCGTCGGCCAGCGCCGGGCTCAATGTGAGTGCGAGGCCCGAAAAAGCGAGGCCGGCGATGAAACCCTGTCTGGTCAGCTTCATGTCTGTCTCCCTTGCTGTTGAACGATCTTACGGCGCGAGCGCCGCGGTCTTCGCCTCACGACCGGCCGCACGCGCGGCCGCCGCGATCACGATATCAGGCGTCAGGATCTGCGGCAGGATCTCGGCCTGCGCGTCCTTCCGGCTTGGATAGAACAGATAGAGGGGCACGCCAGCGCGACCCTGCTCGGCCAGCGCCTGGGCGATGCGGGAATCGCGGTTCGTCCAATCGGCCTTGAGATAGACGACGCCGAGCTTGCCGAAACTCTCCTTCACCTCCTGTCGGGAGAGCGCGATCCGCTCATTGGCGAGGCAGGTGATGCACCAGGCCGCGGTGAAGTTGACGAAGACCGGCTTGCCCTCGGCCTGCAGCGCCGCGACGCGCTCGGGCGACCAGACGCCGATATCGCTGGCGCGGACCTCGGTCGTGGCGCCGGGCACGGCGTTCTGCACCGTGAACCAGCCGGCTCCAAGCACGACAAGCGCCGCCAGCACGGAGCCGAAGATGCGCCGCGGCAGGGAACCGCGCGTGACGCCGACGAGCCAGACGACGAAGGCCGCCGCCAGCACCGCGACCAGCGCCGCCAGCACACCCTGCGGCCCGGTCTGCACCGAGGCGACCCAGATCAGCCAGATCGCGGTCGCGAACATCGGGAAGGCGAAGGCCTGCTTCAGCACCAGCATCCAGCGGCCGGGCTTCGGCAGGAGCCTGAGGAGACCGGGCGCGAAGGAGAGCGCGAGCACCGGCAAGGCGAAGCCGAGCGCCAGCGCCATGAAGACCGAAAGCGCCAGGGCCGGCGGCTGCGTCACTGCATAGCCCATCGCCGCGCCCATGAAAGGCGCCGTGCAGGGCGTCGCCACGACGACGGCGAGCGCGCCGGTCATGAAGGCGCCGAGGCGGCCGCCGCGGCTGGCGAGGCCGTCGCCGAGGCCCACGACCGAGCCGCCGATCTCGAAGGCGCCGATCAGGTTCAACCCGATCAGCACCATGACCACGGCGAGCGCGATGACGAGCGGCGGCGACTGGAGCTGGAAGCCCCAGCCGACCTGGCCGCCCAGCGCACCGAGCCCGATCACCAGCGCGGCCAGCGCCATGAAGGTCACGAGCACGCCGGAGAGGAAGAGCAGCCCCTGCTCGCGCGCCTCGCTGCGGCTGGCATGGGCCACCTGCGCGAAGCCGAGCGCCTTGATGAACAGCACCGGCAGCACGCAGGGCATCAGGTTGAGGATGAGCCCTCCGAGAAAGGCGAAGCCGAGCGCGGCCCAGAGCGTCAGATCGGCGCCCTCGGCCGGCAGCGGGATACGCACTACGGCCGGGCGCGCTTCGGCTGAGGCCGATCCGCCGGCGGCGGTGATCAGCGCCGGATCGACATCGGCGACCAGCGTGACGGCCCGCGGCTCGCCGCCCTCACGGAAGGTGAGGACGCCCGTGGTCTCGGGCTGCTGCAGCTTGAAGGCGCCGGAGCGCACCAATGTCAGGGCCGGCTTCTCGCCGGTGGCGAGGGGTTGGTCGGCGGCGTGCTCGATCAGCGTATCGGACACGGGGAAGAAGCGCAGATCGGCCGCGCCGGCAGGCAGACCAGCCAGTTCCAGCGCGAGTTTGTCGCTGTCGCCCTTAAGCCTGCCGCGGAACGGCGCCGGCTTCGGCAGGGCGGCCAGCGCTGCATCGATTCTGTCCTGCGCGGGCTGATCGACGACGCTTGCGGGACCGACGCTCAAGTCGAGCGTGAAGGAGCCCTCTTCCGGAATGCAGATCTTCTCGCAAACCAACCAGGTGCCATTGGCCTTGAGCGTGAAGTTGTCACCGGGCTTGGCATCCTGCGGCACGGTGATCTCGACCGGCAGAACGGCCATGTCCTCGAAGCCGAAATTCACCAGCGGCTCGACACGGATCGCTTTCGGCGCCGGCCACTGGATCTCGCCGGCCTTGGCGCCGGCAGGAAGCTCCCATTCGATCCGCGTCGGCTCGCCGGAATCGCCGGGGTTGAGCCAATAGGTGTGCCAATGCGGCGCAAGCTTCTGGACGAGGGCAACATGGAAGCGTTCGCCGGGCGCGACCGTATCGCGGCTGGACAGCAGGGTGGCGGTGACGCGCGGCGAGGTCACGGCGGCGGATTCGGCGGCCTTGGCTTCGCCCGGCGCCTGCAGGGCGAGTGCGAACACGGCCGCCATCAGCGCGGCGCCTGCCCGCCAGCGGCTTGTGAAATCCGGCGACATCGTCCTGTTGCAGCCTTTGAACATGCTTCCCCATTGCCTCAATGCGCCGCCCGAAGCCAATGACAAGGCAGTGAGGCCGCTTCCCGATCCTGCCCGCGCCGGCCAGGATGCGCAGCGCGCCATGATGTCGCCCTGCCCCGAGCCTTAGGGTCCGCCGCTCCGCTGCCCGACTCAACGAGATGCCCATGACCAGCCATCCCGCCTTCGCCTCGTCCCATGTCGCCGTGATCACCGGCGGTGCCTCCGGGATCGGTTTCGCCGCCGCCCGCGCCTTCGCCGAAAAGGGCATGAAGGTCGCGATTGCCGACCGGGACGCCACGGCGCTGAAGGCCGCGGGCCAGGTGCTGGCGACGCTGATCGGCGATGACAACGTGCTCGCGATCGAGACCGATGTCGGCCGCCGGGACGATCTGGTGCGCCTACAGGATCAGGTGCTGGCCCGCTTCGGCAAGGTCCATGTGCTGATGAACAATGCCGGCATGCAGCCCGGCAGCGCCATCTTCGGCCCGCACGAGGTCTGGGAGCGCATCCTCGACGTCAATCTCGGCGGCATCGTCAACGGCTCGCAGGTCTTCGCGCCGGGCATGATCGCGCATGGCGAGCCGGCGCTGATCGTCAACACCGGCTCGAAGCAGGGCATCACCACCCCGCCGGGCGACCCGGCCTACAATGTCTCCAAGGCCGGCGTGAAAGCCTTCACCGAGGCGCTGCAGTACGCGCTACGCAACACCGAGGGCTGCCGGGTCAGCGCCCATCTGCTGATCCCCGGCTTCGTCTTCACGCCACTCACGGCGCGCGGGCGCGTCGAGCAGCCGGCCGGCGCCTGGACGCCGGAGCAGACGGTCGATTTCATGCTGGAGCGTCTCGCGGCCGGTGATTTCTACATCCTCTGCCCGGACGCGGAGACCAACCGCGCCCTGGACGAAAAACGCATGGCCTGGGCGATGGGCGACCTCATCGAGAACCGCCCGCCGCTCTCGCGCTGGCACAAGGATTATGGCGAGGCGTTCAAGGCTTTCCTGGCGGAAGGTTGAACCACGGCGTCATTGCGAGGAGCGAAGCGACGAAGCAATCCAGGAGGGCGTAGAGCTCTGCCGCCTCTGGATTGCTTCGCTTCGCTCGCAATGACGATAAACGTCAGATCGCGGCGCCGTCGCTGACGATGTCGGCGCCGAGTCCCTGCCGCACGGCGCGCACGATCTCGGCCTCGGCCGCCGCGCCGCGCCGGCGCGGCCGGGCAGCATCGATGCGGTGTTCGGCGATGATCTGGCCGGGCGCGCCCGACAGGATCACGACACGGTCGGCCAGATAGGCGGCCTCGTCGATGTCGTGGGTGACGAAGAGCACGGTCTTGCCGGTGCGCTGCCAGACGCGGATCAGCTCGTCCTGCAGGGTTTCACGGGTCAGCGCGTCGAGCGCCGAGAAGGGCTCGTCCATCAGCAGGATCTCGGGCTCGACGGCGAGCGCACGCGCCAGCGACACGCGCTGGCGCTGCCCGCCGGAGAGCTGATGCGGCCAGCGCTGGGCGAGCGGGCCCAATCCCACCAGATCGAGCATTTCCTGCGCCTTGGCGTGCCTCGCCGCACGCGGGACGCGGCCTTCGAGACCAAAGCCGACGTTGGAGACGACCTTGCGCCAGGGCAGAAGGCGCGAATCCTGAAAGACGAGCGCGACCGGGCGTCGGCTCTCGTCCTTGGCATGGATGACGACCTCGCCGCCGCTCGGCTTGGCGAGGCCGGCGATGACGCGCAGCAGGGTCGACTTGCCGACGCCGGACGGGCCGACGATCGCGAGGAACTCGCCGCGGCCGACAGAGAGGTCGAGCTTGCGCAGCACCTCGGTCTGTTCGCCGTCGCGGGTGAAGGTCAGCGATAGGCCCTTGATTTCGATCACGCTTTCCAACGCAGCACCCATTTCTGGAAGGCGACGAAGGCGGTGTCGAGCAGCCCGTAGAGCGCCGCCATGGTCAGCATGTAGACGACGACGATATCGGTCGCGAGCAGGCTCGACGCCTGCATCATGCGCTGGCCGACGCCGGCGACGCCGAAGATCTCGGCCGCGACCACCGCCATCCAGGCCTGGCCGAGCGCCGTGCGAAAGCCGACGAGGATGCCCGGCATCGCCGCCGGCAGCAGGATCTTGACGAGGCGCTGCAGGGGCGAGCGGAAGCCGAAGGCATCCGCCACCTCGACGAGATCGCGGTCGACGCCGCGGATCGCGCCTTGCGCCGCGAAGAAGGCGATCCAGAACACGCCGATCGCGATGATGAAGACTGCAGCACCGGGCGTGACGCCGAACCAGATGATGGCGAAGGGCACCCAGGCGAGGCCGGGGATCGGCCGCAGCACCCGCACGACCCAGGCCGTCGCCTCCTCGGCGATGCGCGACATGCCGACGAGGACGCCGGCCGCGATGCCGAGCCCTGCGCCGACGAAGAGTCCGACGAAGTAGTGCCAGAGCGAACCGAGTATGGCCGTGAGCCAAGCGCCCGAGGAGACCTCGCGCATGAAGGCTTTCGGCAGCGCGCTCGGCGGCGGCAGGAAGGCCGGATTGACCAGCCCGAAATAGGGCATCGCCTCCCACAGCAGGAGGAAGGCGACGAGGCCCGCAAGGGCGAGGGCCGGAGCCCGAAGCCTGTTCACAATATCAGCCGCCCGTCTTGATCGCGCGCTCGTAATACTGCGTCTCGAACAGCCCGTCGAACGGCAATTCCTTCTCGAGCGAGCCGAGCTTGACCTGATAGGCCTGCATGGCGCGGGACGGCTCGATGATCTTACGCGGGTCGATCTCGAACTGGCTCGCCGGCGAGACCAGCGCCTTCTGGATCAGCTCGGGATCGACAATGCCCTTGCCCAGCGCCGCGCCGACATGGGGCGCCGCCTTGGACGGGTCCGCCTTGATCAGCGCCGCCGCCTTGACGAGGCCGTTAACGAGGCTCTGCACGGCCTGCGGATTCTTGGTGGCGAAGGCGCCGGAGACGGCGACGACCGTGCCGGGCTGACCCGGGAAGACCTCCTCGCCGCCGGCGACCAGCTTGATCTGCGGATTGCGGCTCTGAATGATCGTGAGCGCCGGCTCGCGGACGCTGCCGCCATCGACGGCGCCGGCCAGGATCGCCTGCTGCGTCGCATCGATGCCCATCGGCACGATCTCGACATCGGCCTTGTCGACCTTCGCGACCTCCCACAGCCAGTATTGCAGCGTCGTGTTGGGGACGGAGCCGGCCGGCTGGGTCGCGAGGCGGGCCGGTTTGCCGTTCGCGGCGCGGAAGGCCTTGAAGGCGGCCGCTGCGTTGGTGCCGGGCGTAAAGAACTTGGTCAGCGAGGGCGCGCTGACAACGACGTTCTCACCGATCGCCGTCGAGGCGACCACGCGGATATCGACGCCGCGCGAGCGGGCGACGGCGAGCGGGGCGACACCGGCGACATAGACGTCGATCGTGCCGGAGGCGAGCGCCTGGATCATGTTCGGGCCAGATTCGAACACCGTCAGCGCCACATCAAGGCCGCCCTGCTTCAGCCAGCCCTCGCCATTGGCGACGAAGAAGGGCGCGGTGCCGACGATCGGAATGTAGCCGACGCGGGCCGTGACGCTCTGGGCGCGGGCCGGACCGGCCAGGGGCGCCGCCGCCGCAAGGGTCGCACCCGCGATGAGAAACTGGCGGCGATCCATCGTTCAAATCCTCTCGCAAGACGGCGCCAGAAGGGCGCCCATTGACAGATTGAGAAAAGGATTTTCTATCTGGATGCAATAGATCGCCGCCAAAAAGATAATCGACATCTTTATTGGCGCCTTTGTGAAACAAACTTCTCCTTACGACGGATTTCAGAGAATGGACGCCATCGACCGCAAGATCCTGACCGTGCTGCAGGGCGACGCGAATATCTCCATCGCGGAGCTCGCCGACCGTGTCGGCCTCTCGCAAACCCCCTGCTGGAAGCGCATCCAGAAGCTCGAGCAGACCGGCGTCATCCTCAAGCGCGTCGCGCTGGTCGCGCCGGAGAAGATCGGCCTCGGACTCACCGTCTTCGTCCAGATCGAGACCGCCGACCATTCCGGCCCCTGGCTGGAGAAATTCGCGCAGACGGTGGCGGCGATGCCGGAGGTGATGGAATTCTACCGGATGGCCGGCGATGTGGACTACATGCTGCGCGTCGTCGTCGCCGACATGGCCGCCTACGACACCTTCTACAAGCGGCTGATCGAGACCATTCCGCTGAAGAACGTGACGTCGCGCTTCGCCATGGAACGGATCAAGGCGACGACGGCCTACAAGGTGCCGGACCTGCCGCGCGACTGACCATTCTTCGCCGGATCATGACAGCGGCCCATCGCGGATGCTAGGAAGCGCGCAGTCCGACGCCTGCGCGCCCGAGGAGCCGCCTTGCCCGCTTCCCGCTCCGTTCTCCTGATCATCGGCGGCGGCATCGCCGCCTACAAGGTGCTCGAGCTGATCCGCCGGTTGAAGGACCGCGGCATCGCCTCGCGCTGCATCCTGACCAAGGCTGGTGAGCAGTTCATCACGCCGCTTTCGGTCTCCTCGCTTGCGGGCGAGCGCTGCTTCACCGATCTGTTCTCGCTGACGGACGAGGCCGATATCGGCCATATCGCCCTGTCGCGCTCGACGGATTTGCTGGTGGTAGCGCCGGCCACGGCCGACCTCATCGCCAAGATGGCGACGGGGCAGGCCGACGACCTCGCCTCCACCGCCCTACTCGCCACCGACAAGCGCGTGCTGATCGCGCCAGCGATGAACCCGCGCATGTGGCAGCATCCGGCGACGCGCCGGAACATGGCGCAGCTCGAGAAGGACGGCGTCCTCGTCGTCGGCCCCAATAGCGGCGCCATGGCCGAGCGCGGCGAGAGCGGCCCCGGCCGCATGGCCGAGCCGCCGGAAATCCTCGCCGCGATCGAGCTCGCGCTTGCCGGCGAGAAGCCGCCCGTCGCCCGCACCATCGGTTTCCTCGGCCGGCTGCCCGGCGGCGAGCATGCGGCGCCGGGCGCGCTCACGGGCCGGCATGTGCTGATCACCTCCGGCCCGACCCATGAGGCGATCGACCCCGTTCGCTACATCGCCAACCGCTCCTCGGGGAAGCAGGGCCATGCCATCGCCGCAGCCGCAGCCGCAGCCGGTGCGCGGGTGACGCTCGTCAGCGGGCCGGTCTCGCTGCCCGACCCGGCGGGCGTCGAAACCATCCATGTCGAATCCGCTCGCGAGATGCTGACGGCGGTCGAGATGGCGCTGCCGGCCGATATCGCGATCTTCGCGGCCGCCGTCGCCGATTGGCGCGTCGCCGATGCCGCGCCGGAGAAGATGAAGAAGGATGGCGGGGAGCTGCCGCCGCTTTCGCTCATCGAGAATCCCGACATTCTCGCCACAGTCGCGCATCGCAAGAGCGGGCGCCCGCCGCTCGTCGTCGGCTTCGCGGCCGAGACGCAGAACGTCGTCGACTACGCCAAGGCGAAGCTCGCCAGGAAGGGCTGCGACCTGATCGTCGCCAATGATGTCGGCGGCACCGGCGTGATGGGCGGCGACGCCAACACCGTGCATCTGGTCTCAGGGACTGGCGTGGAAACCTGGCCGACGCTGCCGAAGGACGAGGTCGCCGCGCGATTGATCGCCCATGTCGCGGGGCTCGTCCGGCCCGGCCAGGCAGGCTGACAGATGGTCAAGGTCGCATTGCAGCGCCTGCCGCACGGCGCCGATCTGCCCCTGCCCGCCTATGAGACCGCCGGCGCCGCCGGGCTCGACCTGCGTGCGGCGATCAACGAGACGCTCGTACTGGCGCCCGGCGAGCGAGCGTTGGTGCCGACCGGCCTCGCCATGCAGCTGCCTGAAGGCTTCGAGGGGCAGGTCCGGCCACGCTCAGGTCTGGCGGTCCGCCACGGCGTCACCGTGCTCAACGCGCCGGGCACCGTCGACAGCGACTATCGCGGCGAAATCAAGGTGCCGCTGATCAACCACGGCAGTGAGCCCTTCCCGATCACGCGCGGGGACCGCATCGCCCAGCTCGTGATCGCACCGGTGACGCATGCGGAGCTGACCGAGGTCGCCGCGCTCGATCTCACGGAGCGCGGGGCGGGGGGCTTCGGCTCGACGGGCGTCAGCGGCGGAGGCGGGCGATGATCCTGCTCTCCCGGCGCAGCCTGCTCGCCATTGCCGCGGTGGTCGACATCGCGCTGCATGCCCGGCCCGCGCCCGTCGCGGCAAAGCTGCTCGCGGCACGCCACGACCTGCCGCCGCGCCATCTGGAAACCCTGCTGCAGACGCTGGTGCGCGTCGGCATCCTGAAGGGCGTGCGCGGCCCTCGCGGCGGCTATGAACTCGCCCGCGAGAGGCGCAAGATCACCGCCGGCGACATCGTGCGCGCGGCGACGCAGGAGCTGGGCGAAGAAGGCCTCGGGCCGCAGCCGCAGTCTCGACTGGTCGACGAGGTGGTGGGGCCAGAGGTCGTGCGCGCCTCGGCTGCCTTTCTCGCGACACTCGACGAGGTCACGGTGGAGGAGCTGTGCCGGCGGGCACAGGAGGGCGCCGTCTTCGGGGGAGCGGAGTCGAGCACCGATTTCACGATCTGATCGCGTGGAATTATCTCAAACGTCGACAGAGCATGTGAATTGATCTAGCTTCCGCTTCGATATCGCAGCGCCCAAACTCGCTGAGGAGGAAACATCCCATGGCTGAAGCAGCGCAAAAGCTTTCGACCCCTGAGCGCGTCCCCGGCCGCGGGCGCGTCTATGAATCGATCACCGACACCATCGGCGACACCCCACTGGTCAAGCTCAACCGGCTGCCGGCCGAGCGCGGGGTCAAGGCGACGATCCTCGCCAAGCTCGAGTTCTTCAACCCGATCTCCAGCGTCAAGGACCGTATCGGCGTCAGCATGATCGACTCGCTGGAGGCCTCCGGGACGCTGAAGCCCGGCGGCACGCTGATCGAGCCGACCTCGGGCAATACCGGCATCGCGCTCGCCTTCGTGGCGGCGGCCCGCGGCTATCGCCTGATCCTGGTGATGCCCGAGACGATGTCGCTGGAGCGGCGCAAGATGCTGGCGCTGCTCGGTGCCGAGCTCGTGCTGACGCCCGGCCCCGGTGGCATGCGCGGCGCCGTCGCCCGCGCCGAGGAGCTCAAGAACGAGATCCCGGGCGCGATCATCCCGCAGCAGTTCGAGAACCCGGCCAACCCCGAGATCCACCGCAAGACCACGGCCGAGGAGATCTGGAACGACACCGACGGCAAGGTCGATATTGTCGTCTCCGGCGTCGGCACCGGCGGCACCATCACCGGCGTCGGCCAGGTGCTGAAGGGCCGCAAGGCCAGCGTGAAGATGATCGCGGTGGAGCCGGAGGATTCCCCGGTCCTGTCGGGCGGCCAGCCCGGCCCGCACAAGATCCAGGGCATCGGCGCCGGCTTCGTGCCCGGCGTGCTCGATCGTGGCGTCATTGACGAGGTCGTGACCGTCGGCAATCAGACGGCCTTCGAAACGGCGCGCGCGCTCGCCAAGAGCGAGGGCATCCCGGCCGGCATTTCCTCGGGTGCTGCGGTCGCTGCGGCGCTCGAAGTCGGAGCGCGGCCGGAGAATGCCGGCAAGACCATCGTGGTGGTCATCCCCTCCTTCGCCGAGCGCTATATCTCCAGCGCCCTGTTCGAAGGGCTGTGACCCCGGCAAGCGTCCAGATCGTCCGGCTGAGCGATGCGCTGCCGGACGATTTCGAGGCGCTGCGTCTCGAGGCGAGAGCGGAAAGCTTCGCCTTCATCGAGGGCCTGCGCGAGGAATGGCTCACCGGGCGCTATGGCGGCGGCGATGATCGTTTTGCCGCCTTCGCAGCTTTCGAGGGGGGCGAACTCGCCGGCATCGGCGCGGTGACGCCCGACCCATACGACCCGGAGCCCGATCTCCTGCGCGTCCGGCATGTCTATGTCCGGCCGCTGCATCGCGGCGCCGGCATCGGCCGCGTTCTGGCGGCCGCGCTCATTCAGCAAGGCTTCGCACTCGTGCCGCGCCTCTCGCTGCGTGCCGCCGACCGGCACGCGGCGGCGTTCTGGGAAGCGAACGGCTTCAGGCCCGATACCGGCGGGACGCGACGCTCGCACCTGCTGACGCGCTAGAGCATCCGGTGCCTTCTGTATCTTCTGATTAGCAGAAAATCCCTGATTACAGATGCTTATTACGTCTTCTTCGAGCGATCCCGCACCTCACTTTGTGCGAAGGTGCTAGCGCACCAGGGCCAGCCTGTTGCCCCAGGGATCGGCGATCGTCGGAACCCCGTCGTCCTCGCTCCCGCCATTGGCGAGGATCCGCTGACGCATCGCGGCGAAGTCGGCGTCGTTGCGCGCCACCAGTTCGAAGCGGTCGAGCCCGGCTTCGCCCGGCCGGCGCGGGCCCGCGCCGCGGCTGCCCCAGATATTGCCGGCGATGTGATGGTGATAGCCGCCGCTGGAGAGGAAGCTCGCGCCGGGATAACGCACCATCAGCTCCAGGCCGATGAGATCGCGATAGAAGGCCTCCGCCGCCGCTGTGTCGCCGACGCGCAGATGGATATGGCCCATGCCGGTGCCTGAGGGCATGCCGGCATAGGAGGCGGGTGCGGCCTCGGCGAGCAGACGGCCGAGATCGAGACGCTCGGTCGCCATGGCGATGCCGCCATCCTCACGGCGCGGCCATTCGGAACGCCTGCGGTCGCGATAGATCTCGATGCCGTTGCCCTCGGGGTCGGAGAGATAGAGCGCCTCGCTGACGAGATGGTCGGAGGCGCCTTCGAGGCGGATGCCGGTCTCCGCGGCATGCTTCAGCCAGTCTGCGAGGTCGCGCCGCGAGGGCAGCAGGATGGCGAGATGGAAGAGGCCGGCAGCGGAACTGGGCCGCTCGGCGCCTGCCTCCAGCCGAACAAGAATGCGACCGCCGACGCCGAGTTCGGCGCTCTGATCGTTCGCCGCGAAAAGCTGCAGGCCGATGGCGTCACGGTAATAGGCCGTGAGCTTCGCCAGATCACGGGCACGCAGCGTGACGGTGCCGATATGATAGGGGGCGTCATAGGCCTCAGGGTTCACCGACGCCTCGATGGTCGCAGGGGTTGCGGACATGGCGGGTTCCTTTCGCAGCCTTTCCGAGTTTCCTCTCATGATGGCGGTCCGGGCCCCGCTTGTCGCCCATCCGCGCGGCAAGGATGAGATTGCGGCGGTGCAATCGCAGCCAGATCAGTTCGGCTGCGGCCGGTCGATGGCGACACGCCGGAACCAGCTTTCCTCCCGTCCGCGCAGCAGCGCGCCGATCATACGGGAGGCAAGAAAGCTGAAGGTGATGCCGTTGCCGCCATAGCCATAGGCGGCCAGCATACGCGGCTGGCCCGGCACGCGGCCGATCAGCGGCAGGCCGTCTTCCGTCTGGCCGAAGGCGCCGGACCAGGCATGATCCAGCTCCGGCCGTGCCGCCGGGATCAGGGCCTGGAGTCGCGCGAGCAGGGCCGCGGTCTTCGCGGGTCCAAGCGCCTCGCGTCGGTCGGGATCATCGCTCTCCTCGTCCTCGCCACCGAAGACGATGCGGCCTTCAGGCGTGGTCCGGCAGTAGCAGTATCGCTCGGAGGCTTCCCAGATCAGGGCGCGCTCGGGCCAGAGCGCGTGCGGCGGCTGCGGCGCCGTCGCGATCGCCCAGCTCGACGCCGTCCGGTGCAGATCGCTGCGGAGGAAATCCGGCATGACATAGCCAGTCGCAAACAGGAGATGGCCGGCCTCGACCGTCGCTCCGCCGGCGAGGGAAACGGCCGCGTCGCGCCCTGTCCCATCGAAGCCGACAGCCTCGTCCCGGATGATCCCAGCGCCGCGCCGCACAGCCACCGTGAGCAGCGCATGGCACAGCCTCAGCGGATCGGCCTCGGCCGAGCCGGGCGAGACGATCGCCGCCTCGCGGTCGAAGCCGAAGGCGCTGAGCAGGGCGGCATGCTCCACGAAATCGCCCGGCAGCCCGGCGCGGTTGCGCAGTTCCATCTCGTCGCGCAATTCGCGCGGGCCCACCTCGCCGGCGGCGAGATAGATGGTCCGGCGCGGCGCAAAACCGCAGGGCGGGGCGAGGTCCGCGACGAGGCGGCTCAAGCCCTCCACAGCCCTGAAGCTCTGCTGATAGATCTCGGCGGCGGTCGCAAAGCCGTAGAGCGCAGCGAGCCTGCGTAATGGCAGGTCGATCTCCCATTGCAGCATCGCCGTCGAGGCCGCCGTGCTGCCGAAGCCTTCGCGTTCGCGGTCGATCAGGACCGTATCGAGGCCGAGCGCCGTCATGTGCTCGGCGAGGAAGGCGCCGGTGATGCCGCCGCCGATGATGGCGACGTCGCAGCGGATGTCGCGTTCGAGGTGCCGTCCGGGTGGACGCAGCGTTCCCGCGCGCCACGGCCCGGCGCCGCTGCGCAGGTCGTCATGCCGCGTGGTCTGCGGGTCGAGCATGGCTCATTCGGCCCGGGCGGGCCCGACGCGATCGGCCATGGTGGCGCCACGCTGGCCGAGCGGCCGGGGCTTGCCCGTGGTGGTGTCATGCGCGGTCTGGTGTTCGAGCTCGGCATTGAACTCGGCGCCGGCCAGCACGATCATGGCCGAGAGCCAGAGCCAGGTCATGAACACCACGACGGTGGCGAGCGAGCCGTAAGCCGCCGTGTAGTTGCCGAGCGTGCTCACATACCAGGAGAAGGCGAAGGAGGCGGCGCCCCAGAACAAAGCCGCGAGCCCCGCCCCCGGGATGACCCAGACGAAACGGGCGCGCTCGCGGCTCGGCCCGATCCAGTAGAGGCAGGCGATCGAGAAGCTCGCGAGCACGAAGAAGAAGGGCCAGCGCACCATCCGCACCATCCTCTCCAGCTCGAAATGGAAAGGAAAAAGCGCCGTCAGCACCGGCAGGCTGGCGATCACGATCAGCGCCGCGATCAGCATCACGATGCCGCTGATCGTGGTCAGCAGCGAGATGATGTTGAGCTTCAGGAAGCTGCGCTTCTCGGCCTCGCGATAGATGATGTTCAGCGCGTCGAAGAGCCCCTTCACCGCCGCATTGGCCGACCAGGTGGCGACGACGAGGCTGATCACGAAGGTCAGCGACAGGACGGGGCCGGACTGGCCGGCGAGCCGGATCGCCTGTTCGTGGATCAGGTCGCGGGCGGCCTGCGGGAACACGGTCGTGACCGTGTCGAGCTGGGCCGCGATGGTCGCCGGATCGGTGAAATAGCGATAGATCGTGACGAGCAGCGAGAGCGCCGGCACCAGCGAGAGCAGGGTGAAGAAGGCAACCGCTCCGGCGAGCGAACTCAGCCTGTTCTCGGCGACATTGCTGAAGAAGCGCAGCAGCACGTCCTTCCAGCCGAGCCAGGTCATCTGCAGCGGCGTCCGGGCCAGCCGCCCGCGCATCTCCTCGCGCTTTTGGCGCCGCGCCGATCCGCCGAGCACCCCGGACAGATAGCCGAGCGCGATCCCCAATCCGGCGGCGCCCGTGATCCGCTTCAGAAAAGCCATGTCAGACCGGATTCTCCGCTGCCCGCAGCAGCTTGCGGGCAACCGAGGCAGATCGCAATTGTTCCCAGGCATGGGAGGCGGGCCGCTTAGCCGATTGTTAACCCTAATGCTTCGTTATGAAGGGGCACGGCGAGGCGCGCCGATGCGGATCATTCTGCTTTCGGACGAGCCCGATGACGACGCTCAAGACTGCCCTGACGGGGCTTGCCCTGTTGTTCTCCACGGCCGCCGGCGCGGCCGATCTGCGCGGAACGGTGCTGCCGCCAGCCCCGGCGCTGCCGGCGCTCTACGACTGGAGCGGCGTCTATGTCGGTCTGCAGGGTGGCTATTCCTGGGGCAGCAACCGGGTCCGGATCGGCGACGCGGCCGGCCCGCTGGCGCCAATGAGTTTCAGCCTCGACGACAATCTCGCCTTCGGCGGCGCTCATGCCGGCTTCAACTATCAGATCGGCGGCATCGTGCTGGGCATCGAGGGCGACGTCGAGGTGATCGACAGCTCGGGCCGCTTCGCCGCCGCGGGCCTCACCGGCCGGGTCACGCAGGATTGGCAGGGGTCAGCACGGGCCCGCATCGGCTACGCCTTCGACCGGCTGATGATCTTCGCCACCGGCGGCGCCTCCTTCACCGAATATGAGCGGCGCGTCTATGACGTGGCCGGCTTCAGCGAACGACTGACCAGCGCGCGCACCGGCTGGAACGTCGGCGCCGGCGTCAACTTCGCCTTCACTGAGAACCTGATCCTCGGCGCCGAGTACCGCTACACGGATTTCGGCCGCAATCGCTTCGCCACCTCAGGCGCCTTCCCCGGCCTCACCGGCAGCCAGGAGCTGACGACCCACGCCGCCCGCGCCAGCGTCGCCTACAAGTTCTAGCGCGCTTTCCATTCAGCCCGACGGGCTGAATGACAAGAATTCGCGCAAAGCAAGGCTCTCAGAATCCCGTCCGCTGCCGGATCGCGGCGGCGAGTGTGCCGTCGTCGAGATAGTCGAGCTCGCCGCCAACCGGCACGCCATGGGCGAGCTTCGTCACCTTGACCGACAGATGCGCCAGGAGATCGGTGATGAAATGCGCCGTGGTCTGGCCGTCTACCGTGGCGTTGAGCGCGAGAATGACCTCCTTCACCGCCGGATCGGAGGCGCGCGCCACCAGCGCGTCGAGCGAGAGATGCTCGGGGCGCACCCCGTCCAGCGCCGAGAGCACGCCGCCCAGCACGTGATAGCGGCCCGACACCGCCCCGGACCGCTCCAGCGCCCAAAGATCGGAGATATCGGCGACAACGACGATCAGGCTGTCGTCGCGACGCGGATCGGTGCAGAGGCCGCAAGGATCGCTGGTATCGACATTGCCGCAGCGCGAGCAGACGACGATGCGGTCGCGCGCGACGCTCATGGCTTCGGCGAGCGGGCCAAGCAGCTGCTCGCGCTTCTTGACCAGATGCAGCGCGGCGCGCCGGGCCGAGCGCGGCCCGAGCCCCGGCAGCTTGGCCAGAAGCTGGATCAGCCTTTCGATTTCGGGACCGGCGATCGTGCGGGACATAGGGGCTCGTTGGGGAGGCGTCATGGTCGGGCTTGACCCGACCATCTCAGGACAGGAGCCCTTTTCGATAGAGTATGCCCGGGTCAAGCCCGGGCATGACGGCCTGGATCAAAACAGCTTCATGCCGGGCGGGATCGGCAGGCCCTTGGTGATCTCGGCCATGCGCTCCTGCATGACGCGCTCGCCACGGCCGCGCGCATCATTGGCGGCGGCGACGATCAGATCCTCGAGGATCTCGCGCTCGTCCGGCACCATCAGGCTGGGATCGATCTTCACGCCCTTGAGCGCGCCCTTGGCCGTCATCGTCACCGTGACCATGCCGCCGCCGGCCGCGCCCTCGACCTCGATCGCATCGAGCTCGGCCTGCATGTCGGCCATCTTCTGCTGCATCTGCTGAGCCTGCTTCATCAAGCCCATCATGTCGCGCATGGGAAATCCTCCTCGAAGGGGTCAGAAATCGATGCCGTCGAAATCCGGCTCGGCATCGTCGAACAGCGGCTCGGCATCAGGCAGGTATTCATCCTCGGACGGCTGAGCGGCAGCATTGGCCGCCGCCTCCACAGCACGCGGATCGCGGACATCTACGATGCGCGCGCCCGGGAAGCGCTCCATCACCGCCTTCACGGCGGGGTGGGCCGCGGCGTCGCTTTCGCGCTGGTCCTTGGCGGCGGTGGCCTGCTCGCGCAGCGTGGCGCCGCCCTCCTCGTTGACCACGGCGACCATCCAGGTCTGACCGGTCCACTCCTTGAGGCGGCGCGAGAGATCCTGCGCCAGGGTCCGCGAGGCGCCTTCGGCAAGCGAGAACTCGATGCGGCCGGCCTCGAAGCGCACGGGGCGGACATCGCGTTCGAGGGCAATCTTCAAGGTGATGTCGCGGTTTTGCGAGGCGAGCGCAACGACATCCTCCAGGCTGGCGACGATCGCGGTCGGCGCGGTAACCGGGCGCGCGACCGGAGCCGGCGCCGGATTGGCGCTGGCGAGGATCGGCCGCGCCGCGAGCGCGGTGTTGCCGCCGCCCATGGGCGGGCGCGGCGCGCTGCCGCCATTTCCGTTTCCGGCGGGAATGGCGCCTGAGCCGTCGCGCAGCATCTTCAGCGCCTCGTCCGGCGTCGGGAGGTCGGCGGCGTGCGCAAGGCGCACCAGCACCATCTCGGCAGCCATGACCGGCCGGTCGGCCTGCTTCACCTCGGCAATGCCCTTGAGCAGCATCTGCCAGGTGCGGGCGAGGACGCGTACCGAAAGCCGCTGAGCGAAATCACCGCCGCGGACGCGCTCGGCCTGAGCGAGGCTGTTGTCCTTCACCGCATCCGGCACGAGCTTCAACCGCGTCACCAGATGGGTGAACTCGGCGAGGTCGTTCAGCACCACGACGGGATCGGCGCCGGCGTCATACTGGGCGCGCAGCTCGCCGAGCGCGGCGGCGATGTCGCCCTTCATTACGGATTCGAAGAGATCGATGACGCGCGCCCGGTCGGCGAGGCCGAGCATGGCGCGAATATCCTCGAGCGTGATGCGGCCGGCGGCATGAGCGATCGCCTGATCGAGGATCGAAAGAGAGTCGCGAACTGAGCCTTCGGCAGCGCGGGCGATGGCGGCGAGCGCCTCTTCCTCGGCATCGACGCTCTCGGCCGTGCAGATGCCGCCGAGATGGGCGACGAGCTGGTCGGCCTCGACGCGGCGCAGGTCGAAGCGCTGGCAGCGCGAGAGCACGGTGATCGGCACCTTGCGGATCTCGGTCGTCGCGAAGATGAACTTCGCGTGCGGCGGCGGCTCTTCAAGCGTCTTCAGGAAAGCGTTGAAGGCGCCGGTCGAGAGCATATGCACCTCGTCGACGATGTAGACCTTGTAGCGGGCCGAGACGGGGGCGTAGCGCACCGCGTCGTTGATCTGGCGGATGTTGTCGACGCTGTTGTTGGAGGCCGCGTCGATCTCCATCACATCGATATGGCGGCCCTCGATGATCTCGCGGCAATGGATGCCGAACTCTCGCAGATCCGTGGTCGGCGCGCCGCCGCCATCGGGCGTCTGGTAGTTGAGCGCACGCGCCAGGATGCGGGCCGTGGTGGTCTTGCCGACGCCGCGCACGCCGGTCAGCATCCAGGCCTGCGGGATGCGGCCGGCCGCGAAGGCGTTGGTCAGGGTCCGCACCATCGCGTCCTGGCCGATCAGGTCGCCGAAATGCGCCGGGCGGTATTTGCGGGCCAGAACGCGATAGGGCGTGGGCGCAGCCGATGCCGCCGGCGCCATGGGCGCCGGATCGAAACCGGCAAAGCCCGGTTCGTCAGCGGAGGCGGCGTCGATCTCGTCGGTCATGAAGCTGGTTTCGCCAATCGGGAGGCGAGGGTCAATGGCGCGTCGCGCAAAGTTGGGCCCGGACGCCGGCTTGTGGCGTTTCCGGGCTCATGAAGGTGGGAGGCTGGACGAAGACCCGTTCGGTCTCGTTAGGGCTGCTTCCTTCCGGACCTGACCCGGTTGGCGAGTGAGACGTCCCTCGCCAACCTCCCGCCCGCTATATCGGGGATGTCGGCGGGAATCGCAAGCCGGCAGAAAAAGGCCGCGAAACCTTGCCGCAGGGCACGGTTCAGCCGCGACTTTGGCGTTGACTTGGCGTCGTCCATCCGTCATAAGCCCGCGACTTGCGCAGCCGAAAGGCGGCGCCGACCCTTATCGCATGACAGGCTCGGTTGGCCATGCTTTCCTTGGGAAAGCCGCGGCCGTCGTGCTCATAAAGGCCCCGGAGACGGACCGTGAAGAGAACCTATCAACCCAGCAAGCTGGTTCGCAAGCGCCGCCACGGCTATCGCGCCCGCATGGCGACCAAGGGTGGCCGCAAGGTCATCGCCGCTCGCCGCGCCCACGGCCGCAAGCGCCTGTCGGCCTGACGAACTGAGGCGCGTGACCATCGCGCGCCCGTTCCGGAAGACTGGCCAATCGCCATGCGCCTCGCCCGTCTGACGCAACGCAAAGAATTCCTGGCGGCGGCCGAGCACGGCCGCCGTTTTCGTTCGTCTGCCTTCCTGGTGCAGGTGCGCGATACAGCGCCCGAGGAAGGGCGCGAGACTCTGCGGCTCGGCCTCACCGCCTCGCGCAAGACCGGCAATGCCGTGAAGCGCAACCGCATCCGCCGGCGCCTGCGCGCCGCCGCGGCCCAAGCCCTGCACGACCAGACGCATAAGCCTTGCGACGTGGTGATCGTGGCGCGCTCCGAAGTGCTCGGCGCCGATTTTCACGCACTCGTGGCCGATCTTTCGATTGCCATCGACCGGGCGAAGCCTCAAAAGCCGCAGGCGAAACCCCGTGCCCAGCGTAGCGCGGGGCGAGGCTAAACCGACGCGCCTTCCAGAACCTGCCGGACCAAGCGAGATCCGTTTCCGATCATGATGAAAGAAGACAACCGCAATCTGCTTCTCGCGATCGTCCTGTCCGTGGTCGTGCTACTCGGCTGGCAGTTCTTCTACGGCGTGCCGCAGATGGAAAAGCAGAAGCAGGCCGCCCAGCAGACCCAGCAGGCCCAGAGCCAGCAGGCCCCTGCAGCGTCCGGCTCCACCCCCGCCCCGTCCACGCCCGGCCAGCCGGCCGCCGGCTCCGCCGCGCCCGGCGCTGCGACTGCTCAGGGCTTCGCCACGCGCGACCAGGCGCTGGCCGCCAGCCCGCGTGTGCGCATCGACACGCCGCGGATCGCCGGCTCGATCGCGCTGACCGGCGCGCGCATCGACGACGTCTCGCTCAAGGCCTTCCGCGAGACGGTCGACCCCAACAGCCCGATCATCGTGCTGCTCTCGCCGGCCGGTGGCCCCGACGCCTATTATTCGGATTTCGGCTGGGTCGCGGCTCCGGGCAGCAACGTCCCCGTGCCGAACGCCACGACGGTCTGGACCGCCGACAGCCAGACGCTGACGCCGGCCAAGCCCGTCACGCTGAGCTGGGACAACGGTCAGGGCCTGACCTTCAAGCGCGTCGTCAGCGTCGACGACAACGCCATGTTCACGGTCCGCAACGAGGTCGAGAACAAGGGCGCGGCCGCGGTTACGCTCTTCCCCTACGGGCAGGTCGTCCGTCACGGTCGCCCGCACACGCTCGGCTATTACGTCCTGCATGAAGGCCTCGTCGGCTATGTCGGCGAGCAACACGGCCTGCAGGAATGGACCTACGACAAGCTCGACAAGGAGCCGGCGCTCTCGCCCGGCACCGTGGGTCGCGTCTGGAAGGACGCCGTCGGCGGCTGGGTCGGCATCACCGACAAGTACTGGGCGGCCACCGTCATCCCCGACCAGCAGCGCAAGTTCGAGGGCCGCTTCTCTTCGGTCCAGAACGGCTCCACCCACACCTACCAGGCCGATTTCCTGGCCGAGGCGGTGGCGGTGGCGCCGGGCGCGAGCGCGACCTCGCAGTCCAAGCTCTTCGCCGGCGCCAAGGAAGTCGCGGCGATCAACGGCTATGAGCGGAACCTCCAGATCCTGCGCTTCGACCTGCTGATCGACTGGGGCTGGTTCTATTTCTTCACCAAGCCGCTCTTCTTCGTCCTCGACTGGATCTACAAGCACGTCGGCAATTTCGGCGTCGCGATCCTGATCGTCACGGTGCTGCTCAAGGGGCTGTTCTTCCCGCTCGCCAACAAGTCCTACGCCTCGATGGCGAAGATGAAGGCGCTGCAGCCGGAGATGACCGCCATCCGCGAGCGCTACGCGGACGACAAGATGAAGCAGCAGCAGGCGCTGATGGAGCTTTACAAGACCCAGAAGATCAACCCGATCGCGGGTTGCTGGCCGGTGCTGCTGCAGATCCCGGTGTTCTTCGCGCTCTACAAGATCCTGTTCATCACCATCGAAATGCGGCACGCGCCGTTCTTCGGCTGGATCCACGACCTCGCCGCGCCCGACCCGACGAACCTGTTCAACCTGTTCGGGCTCATCCCCTTCACCCCGCCGGCGATGCTGCATCTCGGCCTGTGGCCGATCATCATGGGCATCACGATGTTCATCCAGATGAAGATGAACCCGGAGCCGCCGGACCCGGTCCAGAAGATGATGTTCACCTGGATGCCGGTGTTCTTCACCTTCCTGCTCGGCTCGTTCCCGGCCGGCCTGGTGATCTACTGGAGCTGGAACAACCTGCTCTCGGTGACCCAGCAGGGCTACATCATGAAGAAGAACGGCGTGAAGATCGAACTCTTCGACAACCTCAAGAGCATGTTCGGCAAGAAGCCCGCCGATCCAGCCACTGCGGCGGCGCCGAAGCCCGCCAATACCAACAAGAAGTGAGAGTTCGAAGGGCGGGATTTCCCGCCCTTCGCTTTTGAGACGATGCCATTACCCGACCCGCTGACGCGCCACCCCATTCCCGGCTGGAAGGGCACCGCCTTCCTGAAGGCCGTGATCGACCATCCGCTGATCGAGGTGGGCGACTACAGCTACTATGACGACTCGCGCGGGCCGGAGCATTTCGTCGCGCGCTGCATCCGCTATCATTTCGACTTCATCGGCGACCGGCTGATCATCGGGAAATTCGTCGCCATCGCCCAAGCCGCACAGTTCATCATGAACGGCGCGAACCATCCGCTCGGCGGCTTCTCGACCTTTCCGTTCCAGATGTTCGGCCTCGGCGACCCCGACGAGCTGAAGCGGCCCGGCCCCAACAATCGCGGCGACATGGTGATCGGCAACGATGTCTGGATCGGGCGCGAGGCGGTGATCATGCCCGGCGTCACGATCGGCGACGGCGCCATCATCGGCACGCGGGCGCAAGTGACGAAGGACGTGCCGCCCTATGCCGTGGTCGCCGGGAACCCCGGGCGGATCGTGAAGATGCGCTTTCCCCCGGAGGCCGTCACCGCGCTGCTGGCGATCCGCTGGTGGGACTGGGATGCGGACAAGATCGCGCGGAATATCGCGGCGATCCAGGGCGCCGACATCGACGCGCTGCGCGCAGCCGTGTAGGCAAGCGCCATGACCGATCAAACCGCCAGCTCTTTCACCGAGGACGAGCTCGAATCCGCCCGCAAGCTCTTCGAGGGTCCGTGGGACTTCGTCTGGGCCTCGACCAAGATCGACGACCTGCCGCCGATGGTGGGGCAGGAGATCGCCTTCGCCGGGCGCTCCAATGTCGGCAAGTCGAGCCTGATCAACGCGCTGACGCGGCGCAACGCGCTGGCGCGGACCTCGCACACGCCGGGCCGGACGCAGCAGCTCAACTTCTTCCGGCAGGTCGACCATGACGAGCGCCTGACCATCGTCGACATGCCGGGCTATGGCTATGCCGCCGTCGGCAAGGAGAAGGTCGCGGCCTGGACCAACCTGATCCACGATTATTTGCGCGGCCGCGCCAATCTGATGCGCGTCTATGTGCTGATCGACGCCCGCCACGGCATCAAGGATGTCGACGGCGCCGTGCTGGAGACGCTCGACAAGGCCGCCGTCTCCTATCAGGTCGTGCTGACCAAGGGCGATGCGCTCAAGAAGAGCGAGCAGTCCGCGATGATCGAGAAGACGCTCGCCGCCATCAAGCGCCGGGCGGCCGCCTTCCCCGAGGTGCTGCTGACCTCGAGCGAGAAGGGAACGGGCGTCCCCGAATTCCGCGCCGCAATCGCGCGGGTGCTGGCCGAGCGGATCTGAGCCTGTCGTGACCGCTACCCGCGCCCACCTCGTCCTCGCCGCCCTGATGGGGCTCGCCGGCGTCGCGCTATTGGCGGCAGCCACCCATCTCACCAGCACGACGCATGTCCAGACCGCAGGGCAAATCCTGCTGTTCCATGCCTCCGTCGTGATCGGCGCGACCGCCGCACGCAAGGGCGGCCATCTCCATGACGGGATCGCGCGGATCGCACTCTCGGCCATCATTTTCGGCGCCGCGCTGTTCGCGGCCGATCTCTCGCGCCGTGGCTTCGCCGATGCCTCGCTGTTCCCACGGGCCGCGCCGACGGGCGGCTGGTTCATGCTCGGCGGCTGGCTTGGGCTCGCAGTCGCGGCCGCGTTCGCGCGGCGCGGCTGAAGCGCACCACTCGACACCCGCCATCGCGCGATCGCGAACGCCATCGCGCTACTGGATCACGAAGACGCCGATATCCCTCGAGATGCCGCGCAGCCCGACCTCCTGCCGCAGCGGCTTCAACCCCAATTCGGCGAGCAGATCATGCGTGCCCGGATCGCCGAGCACGGCATCGGTGGTGAAGATTTCGTTCGAGGCGGCGAGATGCTGCACGCGGGACGCGATGTTCACCGTCTGCCCGAAATAGTCCTGCCGTTCGTTGAGATTGACCGCGATGCAGGGCCCTTCGTGGATCCCGATCTTGAGGATCATGTCCTCCTTGCCGCGCGCCTCGTTGATCCCGCGCATCGCCTCGCGCATGCGAACCGCGGCTGCCATGGCGCGGTCGGGCGCCGGAAACGACGCCATGACCGCATCGCCGATCGTCTTGACCACGGCGCCGGTCTCGGAGGCCACGATCTCGCTCAGGACCCTGAAATGCGCCCTCACCAGATCGAAGGCAGCGAGATCGCCGACACGTTCATAGAGTTCCGTCGACCCACGGAGGTCGGTGAAAAGGAAGGTCAGGCTCGCAATCTTCAAGCGCTGGTCAATGTCGAGCGTGTCGGTCCGATAAATATCCCGGAAGGTCTGGTTCGAGAGAACGCGCTTGGCGGTCAGGAAGGGGCGGCGATTTCCAAGCACATGATGGAGCGCGTCGTTCGCAATGCAGACCGACGGAAGGGTGCGGACGTCGGCACGATTCTCGACGGCGATCCGCAACGCTCCCGGATGCATCACCAGCGTGTCGTTGTGGCGATGCGCCCTGTCGAACACCAGCGATAGATTCTGCCGCTCCTTCGTCGGTTCACCCTTCACGTCGATGAACTGCGCGGCGTGCGTCACCGGCTCGAAGACGATGATGAAGGATTCCGCGATCTGAAGCGATATGACGGCTTTCTCGCCGGCCGGCAGCTCCAGGGCCTCGACGATGAATTCGTCGACCATCGCCTCGTAGTCATGTTCCGGTAGATCAATACCCGAGCCCCAGTAGATCTGGCGGAAATATTCGATGGCCGGAAGCTGGTGCGGATGATGGGCCTCGATCCGCCTGACATTGGGGCTGACCGTGAAGGTCACCTCGACCATCTCGTCGAGTGAAGGTTCGTAACCAGCGGCGCACAGCGCGCAGGTGTAGACCCCGCTGCGAACATGTTTCAGCGAAGCGCCGGCATCGAGCACCCCGCCGCAACCGGGGCAGAGAACGTTCCACGAGAAGTCGAACAGACCCAGCCGCGAAGCATGCAGGAAGCCGGAGATGACCTGCTCTTCGTCCAGGCCCCGCTCGGCGGCGAACGCCAGAGCGTTGATGCGATTGAGCTTTCTATCAGGTGCGGTCGCGATCAGGTTTTCGATTTCGTCGACGATACGGTCCGGTACTGATTGGCGCAGAACATCGAGCAAGGATCGGGCATTGGTCATAGACCGATCTCCCATTTTGCTGATCGCGCCGAATGATAGGCTTCGGCTCCCAACTTGGCCATCGCGCGGGCGGGCCCTTCCGCCAAGGTCGTGAAGCGAGGCTGATCCGCATCAGCGTTCTTCCGCCGCCCGGCAAGTTCGGTTAGAAGCGCGGCCGCACCCTTCTCCTGCGGTCGCGCGGAGCCTGCCGAATGAACGACCATCCCCACCTGACGCCGTCGCAAGCCGCCGATCTGCTCGTGCAGGCGCTGCCGCATATGCAGCGCTACGACCAGGAGATCATCGTCATCAAGTATGGCGGCAACGCCATGGGCGATGCCGCGACCGCCGAGGATTTCGCCGAAGACATCGTGCTGCTCGAGCAATCCGGCCTGAAGCCGGTCGTCTGCCACGGCGGCGGACCGCAGATCGCGGCGATGCTCAAGAAGCTCGGCATCCAGTCCGAGTTCAAGCAGGGCCTGCGCGTCACCGACGCTGCGACCGTCGAGGTGGTCGAGATGGTGCTCGCCGGCTCGGTCAACAAGGAGATCGTCGGCTACATCTCCCGCGAGGGCGGCAAGGCGATCGGGCTTTGCGGCAAGGACGGCAACATGGTCACCGCCCGCAAGGTGACGCGGACCATCGTCGATCCCGACTCCAAGATCGAGGAGGTGCTCGACCTCGGTTTCGTCGGTGAGCCCGAGGCGGTCAATACGACCGTGCTCGACGCCGTGCTGAAGGCCGAGCTGATTCCCGTGCTGGCGCCGGTCTGCGCGGCGGCCGACGGCCAGACCTACAACGTCAACGCCGACACCTTCGCCGGCGCCATCGCGGGCGCGCTCAACGCCAAGCGCCTGCTGCTGCTGACGGACGTGCCGGGCGTGCTGAACAAGGACAAGCAGCTCATTCCGGAGCTTTCGGTCGAGGAATGCCGCCGGCTGATCGCCGACGGCACGATCTCGGGCGGCATGATCCCGAAGATCGAGACCTGCATCTACGCGCTGGAAAAGGGCGTGGAAGCGGTCGTGATCCTCGACGGCAAGGTACCGCACGCTGCGCTAATCGAGCTCTTCACCGACACCGGCGCCGGCACGATCATCCGGCGCTGAGAGGATTGGATCGTCATTCTCGGGCGGCGCGAAGTGCCGACCCGAGAATCTCAGGACCAGCACACTGGCTTTCGAGATGGTCGGGTCAAGCCCGACCATGACGACAATCACGCATCCAGGCTGCGGCGATTAAGCCTTGGCCAAGGACTTGCACGGCAGACTCCGACTCGCCACATCTCGGAGTCCAATGAAAACACTCGCTGTATCACCAGCCGCGACCCCGCCCCTGACGGCGGAGGCTTTCGCGCATGTCGACCACTGGATCTTCGACCTCGACAACACGCTCTACTCGCATGAGGCCAAGGTCTGGCCGCAAGTCGACGAGCGGATCACACTGTTCCTCGCCGAGCTGTTCGGGCTCGACGGCATGTCGTCCCGCGCGCTGCAAAAATACTACTACCAGCATTACGGCACGACCCTGAAAGGGCTGATGCAGGAGCACGGCATCGATCCCGCCGACTTCCTCGACTTCGCCCACCAGATCGATCTGACCCTGCTCGATCCCAATCCCGATCTCGGCGCGGCGATCGAGGCGCTGCCCGGCCGCAAGCTGATCCTGACCAACGGCTCGCGCGGCCATGCCGAGAACGTCGCCGGCAAGCTCGGCATTCTCCACCATTTCGAGGACATCTTCGACATCGTGCAGGCCGGCTTCACGCCGAAGCCCGAGCGCGTAACCTATGAGAACTTCCTCGCCAAGCATGCGGTCGATCCCGGCCGCGCGGCGATGTTCGAGGATATCGAGAAGAATCTGGTGGTCCCGAGCGCGCTCGGCATGAAGACGGTTCTGATCGTGCCGAAGACGCCCGATCCCTTCCGCGAAGCCTGGGAGCAGGTCGCGGTCGAAGCCGGCCATGTCCACCACGTGACAGCCGATCTGACTGGCTTCCTCAAGCCTCTCGGCCGGCCGGACGAACGCGGGCCCTGATCCCGGCGAGGGAACGCCCCGAGCGCGTTCCCTCAAAAGGAAAATCTGTTCTTCTTTACGAACAATGGGGAAGATGCTACTTGCCTTGTCCGTTATAAAGAACGGACTGAGGTTTCCCATGTCGGCATCGGACAACGCCGCAGCCAAGCTGCACCCTGAAACCCGCCTCGTCCATGCCGGCATCATGCGCTCGCAATACGGCGAGACCTCCGAGGCGCTGTTCCTGACGCAGGGCCATGTCTACGACAATGCCGCCCAGGCGGAGGGCCGTTTCCTCAACACCGATCCCGGTTTCCAGTACGGACGCCTGTCAAACCCGACGGTCGCGATGCTGGAGGAGCGCATGGCTGCCTTCGAGGGCGCCGAGGCCTGCCGCGCCACGGCGACCGGCATGGCGGCCGTGACGGCGGCGGTGATGGCGCCGGTGCGTGCCGGCGATCACGTCGTGGCGGCCAGCGCCCTGTTCGGCTCCTGTCGCTACATCGTCGAGGACCATCTGCCGCGCTACGGCGTGGAATCAACCCTGGTCGACGGCACCGACATCGAGGCCTGGCGCAAGGCGGTGAAGCCGAACACCAAGGTCTTCTTCCTCGAAAGCCCGTCCAACCCGACGCTCGAGGTGATCGACATCACCGCCGTCGCGAAGATCGCGCATGAGGCGGGCGCCATTCTGGTCGTCGACAACGTCTTCGCCACGCCGCTCTTCCAGCGCCCGCTGGAGCTCGGCGCCGACATCGTCGTCTATTCCGCCACCAAGCACATCGACGGCCAGGGGCGCTGCCTCGGCGGGCTCATCCTCGGCTCGAAGGCGCTGATCGAGGGAGATATCCAGCAGTATCTGCGCCAGACCGGGCCGGCGCTCTCGCCCTTCAACGCCTGGGTGATGCTGAAGTCGCTGGAGACGCTGCCGCTGCGCATCGGCAAGCAGGCCGAGAACGCGGCCAAGGTCGCGGACTGGCTCGCGGCGCATTCCGTCCCGTCGCGGGTGATCTTCTGCGGCCACAAGAGCCATCCGCAGGCCGAGCTCATCGCCCGGCAGATGAGCGGCCCCTCGACGCTGATCGCCTTCGAGGTGCCGGGCGGCAAGGCGGGGGCCTACCGCATGCTGGATGCCTGCCGGCTGATCCGCATCTCGAACAACCTCGGCGACGCCAAGAGCCTGATCGTCCACCCGGCGACGACGACGCATCAGCGCTTCACACCGGAGATCCGCGCCGCCATGGGCGTGACCGACGGGCTGGTACGCCTCTCGATCGGTTTGGAGCATGCGGACGACCTGATCGCCGATCTGGAGCAGGCGCTGGCGAAGGTTTGAGGGCTTCAGCCGTCATTCTCGGGCGACGCACAGCGGCGACCCGAGAATCTCTGGCCGAGGGAGGCGCCGAAGCCTCCTTCTGCATGAGATGCTCGGGTCAGGCCCGAGCATGACGGCTGAGGGAGCGGACCAGTGGCCATCCCCGCCCGCCTTTGCTAAAGCGGGCCATTCCCGCAAAGGCTTGAGAGGCCAGCATGCGTTCGGGCGAAGTGAAGCGCCGCACCAACGAGACCGACATCGCGGTCTCGCTCCTGATCGACGGCACCGGCAAGGCCGAGATCGCCACCGGCGTCGGCTTCTTCGACCATATGCTCGAGCTGTTCGCCCGCCATTCGCTGATCGACCTCAAGGTCGCGGTGAAAGGCGACACCCATATCGACGACCATCATTCGGTCGAGGATGCCGGCATCGCGCTCGGCGAGGCCCTCAAGCAGGCGCTCGGCTCCAAGAAGGGCATCCGCCGCTATGCCGACGTGCGTCTGCCGATGGACGAGACGCTGACCCGCGTCGCGCTCGACGTCTCGGGCCGGCCCTTCCTCGTCTTCCGCACCGAGTTCAAGGCACAAAAGATCGGGAGCTTCGACACGGAGCTGGTGCGCGAGTTCTTCCAGGCTTTCGCCATCAACGCCGGCATCACGCTGCATGTCGAAACGCTCTACGGCGACAACGCCCACCATATCGCCGAGAGCTGCTTCAAGGGGCTGGCGCGGGCGCTGCGGCAGGCGCTGGAAATCGACCCGCGCGAAGGCGACCGCATCCCCTCGACCAAGGGTGCACTCTAGAGCGTTTCCGCGACGCGTTGCGCTGCGAAACCTCTAGATATCATGATGTTATAGTGACTTCCTGATGCGAATTATGATCCGTTTCGCTCGGAAGCGCTCCTGGACCAGGAGGGTTTGATGGCCTTCTACACTGTCATGACGCCGCCGCCGGGCTCGGGCGGGCTACGCAGCGAGATCGAGCAGGCGCGGCTCACGCGCGAGAGCTTCTCCTGGGGCGCCTTCCTGTTCACCGGCCTCTGGCTGCTGGGCAAGAGGCTCTGGCTGGCGACGCTCGTCTTCGTGCTGATCGGGGCGGGGCTGATCTTTCTGCGCAGCCGCTTCGGCCTGCATCCGGGGGCGCTGACGCTGTCTTACTGGGCGATCGCGCTCTTCCTCGGCTTCGAGGGCAACAACCTTGTCGCGCGCAAGCTCGCCCGCAAGGGCTGGCGGCTCGCCGATGTCGTTGAGGCCCGCGATCTGCCCGAAGCCGAACGCCGGTACTTCGAGCGTGCGCTGACGAGCTACCCGCCGCCGCCTCGCCCCGCTGCCGTCGTGACTGCTCCGCAGCCGGCGCCGCCGAGCAGCGCCCTCCCAATCATCGGCCTGTTCCCGGAGGCGAAGGGCCGATGAGCCAGAGCGTCGCGATCATCGATTACGGCTCGGGCAACCTGCACTCCGCCGCCAAGTCCTTCGAGCGGGCGGCGCAGGAGAGCGGCATCGCCTCGACCATCCACGTCACCAGCGACACCGATGTGGTGCGCGCGGCCGATCGCATCGTGCTGCCCGGCGTCGGCGCCTTCGCCGATTGCCGGCGCGGGCTCGATGCCGTGCCGGGCATGGTCGAGACGCTGGAAGAGGTGGTGCGCGGCCAGGGCCGGCCCTTCCTCGGCATCTGTGTCGGCATGCAGCTCCTCGCCTCGCGTGGGCTCGAATACACGGTCACGCAGGGCCTCGGCTGGATTCCGGGCGACGTCACGCTGATCAAGCCCGACGACGCCAACCTCAAGATCCCGCATATGGGCTGGAACACGCTGGAGCGGCGGGGCGACCACCCTCTCCTCGCCGGCATCGAGACCGGGCCTGAGGGGCTGCACGCCTATTTCGTGCATTCCTACGCTCTGGCGGCCGAGCGCCCGCAGGACGTGCTGGCCGTGACGGACCATGGCGGGCCGGTGACGGCGATGGTCGCGCATGGCAACGTCGCCGGCACGCAGTTCCACCCCGAGAAGAGCCAGAAGCTGGGCTTGAAGCTCATCGCCAATTTCCTGGGCTGGAAGCCATGATCCTTTTCCCCGCGATCGACCTGAAGGAAGGACGCTGCGTCCGGCTGAAGCAGGGCGATATGGCCCAGGCCACCGTCTTCAATGACGACCCGGCCGCGCAGGCTGCCGCCTTTGAGGCACAAGGCTTCCAGTGGCTGCATGTCGTCGATCTCGACGGCGCCTTCGCCGGCAAGCCGATGAACGCGGCTGCCGTCGAGGCGATCCTGAAGCGTGTTTCCTTCCCGGTGCAGCTCGGCGGCGGCATCCGCGACATGAAGACGGTCGCGGGCTGGCTCGAGAAGGGCATCCGGCGCGTCATCATCGGCACGGCTGCGGTCCGCGATCCCGGCTTCGTGCGCGAGGCGGCGAAGGCATTTCCGGGGCAGGTCGCGGTCGGCATCGATGCGCGCGACGGCTATGTCGCGGTCGAGGGCTGGGCCGAGACCTCCTCGCTCGCGGCGGCCGATCTCGGCAAGCGCTTCGAGGATGCCGGCGTCGCCGCGATCATCTACACCGACATCGCCCGCGACGGCATGCTGCAGGGCATCAACTGGGAGGGCACCATCGCGTTGGCGCAGGCGGTCTCGATCCCGGTCATCGCCTCGGGGGGCTTGGCCTCGATGGCCGACATCGAGCGCCTCTGCGCGCCCGATGCGGCGATCCTGGAAGGCGCGATCACGGGCCGGGCGCTCTATGACGGGCGCATCGACCCGGCCGCGGCCTTGAAGCGGCTGGCGGCCTGAGCGTCCTCCCCAATCTCACCGTCATTCCGGGGCGCGCCGTAGGCGCGAACCCGGAACCCACGACTGGCCTGGACCGTAAGGTTCCGCCGAGGCCAGAGTGGGAAGGTGCGATAAACGTGGCGCAGCACCCGGTCGTGGGTTCCGGGTTCGGCCCTTTGGGCCGCCCCGGAATGACGACGTGGTGCGTGTCCGTTACCGCACGAACTGGTCGTAGATCTTGCCGAATTCGCCGGTCGCCTTGGCGAGGTGCAGCCAGGTGTCGACGAAGGCCTTGAAGGAGGCGTCGCCGCGCGGGAGCATGTAGCCCATCTCGCCATATTGCAGCGGCTCGTCCGGATTGACGGCGCAGAGGCCGGGCTTGGCCTTTTCCTGCACCTTCACCTCGATCGACTCGGCGATCATGAGGTCGGCCTTGCCGGCGAGGATCTGGTCGAAGATCGTGACGTTGTCCGGATAGACCTCGATCTTGGCCTGCTTGAAATTGGCGCGCACGAAGCGCTCGTTGGTGCCGCCCGGATTGACGATGACGCGCGTCTCCGGCTTGTCGATGTCGGCGACCGTCTGGAACTTGGCCTTGTCGGCGCAACGGACGATCGGGGCCTTGCCGTTGACGAGATAGGGCGAGGAGAAGAACACCTTCTTCTGCCGGTCGAGCGTCACCGAAATGCCGCCCATGGCGACGTCGCATTTGCCCGAACCCATATCGGTCAACAGGTCCGACCATTTGGTCTGGACGAATTTAGCTTCGACGCCGAGCGCCTTGGCCAGGGACTTGGCCAGCTCGATATCGATGCCCTCGAAGGAACCGTCCTTCGCCAGGGTGAAGGGCTTATAGTCGCCGGTGGTGCAGACCTGCAGCGCGCCGCGGCTCTGGACGGTGTCGAGCAGACTCGTCGGCGCCTGCGCCAGGGCGCCCGACGCGGCGAATGCCAGGCAGGCGGCGAGGCCGGCCCGCCGAGCCATGGATGCAAGTGAGATCAACGCAATAGACATGGAATTCCCCTGTTTGGACTGCTATCAGTCCCCGCCAGCAGAGCAGGCTTGCCGGCTCCGATCAACCGGCTCCGAGCCCCGCAGGACAGCGTTGCCGCCGATGACCCTGAAGACCCGCATCATCCCCTGCCTCGACGTCAAGGACGGCCGCGTCGTCAAGGGCGTGAAGTTTCTCGACCTCGTCGACGCCGGCGATCCCGTCGAGGCTGCCAAGGCCTATGACGCGGCCGGCGCCGACGAGCTCTGCTTCCTCGACATCACCGCGAGCCACGAGGCCCGCGGCATCCTGCTCGACGTGGTGACGCGCACGGCCGAGGCCTGCTTCATGCCGCTGACCGTCGGCGGCGGCGTGCGCAAGGTCGAGGATATCCGGGCGCTGCTGCTAGCCGGGGCCGACAAGGTCTCGATCAACACCGCCGCCGTCACCAACCGGCAATTCGTCAAGGAAGCGGCCGAGAAGTTCGGCGACCAGTGCATCGTCGTCGCCATCGATGCCAAGCAGGTCTCGCCCGGCCGCTGGGAGATCTTCACCCATGGCGGGCGCAACGCCACGGGCATCGAGGCCACCGCCTTCGCCCGCGAGGTCGTCTCGCTGGGTGCGGGCGAGCTGCTGGTGACCTCCATGGACAAGGACGGCACCAAGTCCGGCTATGATCTGGGGCTGACGCGGGCGATTGCGGATGCGGTCTCGGTGCCGGTCATCGCCTCTGGCGGCGTCGGCGATCTCGACGACCTCGTCGCTGGCGTCAGCGAGGGTCACGCCTCGGCCGTGCTCGCCGCCTCGATCTTCCATTTCGGCACCTACAGCATCGGCCAGGCCAAGGCACATATGGCCGAGGCGGGTCTCAGGATGAGGCTCGACTGAGATGACGGCATTCACCCTCACCGATCTCGAAGCCCGCATCGCCGAGCGCGCTGCAGCATCGCCGGAGGAATCCTGGACCGCGAAGCTTCTCGCGGCTGGCCCCGAGCGGGCCGCCAAGAAGCTCGGCGAGGAAGCTGTCGAGACCGTGATCGCCGCCGTAAAGGGCGACAAAGCCGAGCTGATCGCCGAAAGCGCCGATCTGCTCTATCATCTTTTGGTCGTGCTCAAGGCCCGCGATGTTGCATTGCGGGACGTCTTGAGCCAGCTTGAAGCCCGCACGGGCCGTTCCGGACTGGCGGAGAAGGCGGCCCGTCCCAGTTGAGTACCGCGAGCATGGACCCGCGCCAGGATGAACCTCCCTTGAATCTCGAAGCCTGGATTGCCGGTCGCGTCATGGACCAGCCTTTCATCTCGACCCCGCCCGAGCGCGGGCTGGTCTCGCCTTATCGCACCTTCTCGCGGGACGAATGGGCGCATCTGCGCGCCGATGCGCCGCTGACGCTGTCGGTCGACGACCTCACCAAGCTGCAATCGATCAACGACCCGATCTCGCTCGACGAGATCGTCGCGATCTATCTGCCGCTCTCGCGCCTGCTCTCGCTCTATGTCGCGGCCACCCAGGGGCTGTTCAAGGCGACACAGCGCTTCCTGATGGCCGAGTCCGAGGTCAAGGTGCCCTATATCATCGGAGTCGCCGGCTCGGTTGCGGTCGGCAAATCGACCACGGCGCGCGTGCTCAAGGCGCTGCTCTCGCGCTGGCCGAACACACCGAAGGTCGAGCTCGTCACCACCGACGGCTTCCTCCTACCCAATGCCGAGCTGGAGCGGCGCGGGCTGATGCAGCGCAAGGGCTTCCCGGAGAGCTATGACGGCGCGGCGATCCTGCGCTTCCTCTCCGACGTCAAGGCCGGCAAGCCGCAGGTGACGGCGCCGGTCTATTCGCACCTCGTCTACGACGTCGTGCCGGGCGAGACGGTGACCGTCGAGCGGCCGGACATCCTGATCCTCGAAGGGCTGAACGTGCTGCAGCCGAACCGCATGCCGAAGGACGGCACGGTCATTCCCTTCGTCTCCGACTATTTCGACTTCTCGGTCTATCTCGATGCCGACGAGAACGATCTGCATCGCTGGTACGTCAACCGCTTCATGACGCTGCGCCAGACTGCCTTCCGCGATCCGCGCTCCTTCTTCCGCAAATATGCGGAGATCGGCGAGGAAGAGGCGCTCAGCATCGCCGAGAAGCTCTGGACCGGCATTAACCTGCCGAACCTGCAGGAGAACATCCTGCCGACGCGCCAGCGCGCCAGCCTGATCCTGACCAAGGGCGCGAGCCACCGCATCCAGCAGGTCGCTTTGCGACGGCTGTAACGCCGGCCTGACAATCGCAATGCCGAGCTACGTCGCTCTCCTGCACTCGATCGTGCTCGGCCCGGGCAAGCGACTGGTGATGGCGGATCTCAAGGCCATGGCGACGGAACTCGGCTTCGGCGATCCGCGCACATGGGTCGCCACCGGCAATCTGATCTTCGAGAGCGATGATGCTCCGATCGCGGAGATCGAAAGCCGTCTGGAGGCCGCCTTTCGCGCCCGTTTCGGCAAACATGTCGATATCATCCTGCGCACGGCGCCGGCGTGGCGGCGGCTTGCAGCCCAAAATCCCTTTCCGGACGCGACCGGAGCCCATATCGGCATCCGCGTTATGCGAAAGCCGCTCGACCCCGAGGTCCTGACCAGACTCGGCAAGCATGCCGCACAAAGTATGCGCCTCGCTCTCGCCGATGGCGATCTCTGGATCGATTTCGCGGGCGAGCCGAGCGAGGCGAAGCTGCTCTCGCATCTGACCACGCCGAAACTCGGCATCGGCACGCTGCGCAACGCCAATACGGTCAGGGCGCTTGCCGCTATGCTCGACTGATGCTCGATCTTTCCTCTCTCGGCCTGATGGCGGGCGCGGCTTTCCTCGCCGCGACGCTGCTGCCGGCGCAGTCGGAAGCAGTCTTCGTCGGGCTGCTGGCCGCGAAGAGCGTCGATCCGCTCGCCCTGTTCCTGACCGCAAGCCTGGCGAACACCGCGGGCTCCATCATCAACTGGTGGCTCGGCCGGCTGGTCGCGCGGCACGGCATCGACAAATTGCCCGCGCGCCTCAGGCCTGATCCGGCGCGCTTCGCCCAGGCACAGGCCTTTTTCGCGCGCTTCGGCTGGCCCTCCCTGCTCCTGGCCTGGGTGCCGCTCGTCGGAGACCCGCTGACCTTTGTCGCCGGTACGTTGAACTATCCGCCCGGCCGTTTCGTCATCCTTGTCTTCCTCGGCAAGGCTGGACGCTACGGCGCGCTCTGGGCCGGCTGGCTGAGTCTCGCCTGAACGCGCCTCTCCGCTGCGTCAGGTCCAGGCTCCACTTTCCGAATCGGCACCTAAAAATTAACGTTACTTGGTTATTTGCTTAACTGGGCCGCACGGGCTACCGAGGGCATCCCCTCACGGAGACTGAACAACTATGAGCATTCAGCGTATCGGCGCCGGCCCTCGCATGGCCAAGGCCGTGGTGCATGGCGACACCGTCTATCTGGCCGGCCAGGTCGCGGCCAACGCCGCCGGCAAGAGCGTCGGCGAGCAGACCGCCGACATCCTCAACATCATCGACGGCATCCTGGCCGAGGCCGGCACCGACAAGTCGAAGCTGCTCATGGTCAACATCTGGCTCGCCGACATCTCGACCTTCGCCCAGATGAACGCGGTCTGGGACAAGTGGGTCGTCGCCGGCCAGACGCCCGGCCGCGCCACGGTCGAGGCCAAGCTGGCCGCGCCGGAATATACCGTCGAGATCGCGGTCATCGCTGCGAAGTAAACCATCGGTCAGGAGCGGGAGGCAGCCATCAACGCGACCATCGACATCGCTTCCCTGCTGACTCAGGTCGCCGGGCGCCACCGCATTCCGGCGGAGGCGATGGCGGCCATGATGGCAGATTGGCTGCGCCGCTCCGACATGACAGCGCCCAGCGAGGCCTTGCTCGACCGCAAGGCCTCCGACTTCCTCGGCCTGGCCGCACGCCTGGCGACGCCCCTGGGCGAGGGAGAGATCGCGCGCCTGCGCTTCGAGGCAGCTGCCGCCCTGGTCGCCGGCCGCCTCGGCGAGGCCGACAAGGCCCTGGCCGAGGCCGAGCTGCAGGCAATTGATGGGTCAGGCGATCTCTCGGCCCTGCCGGCCGAGCGCCGGCTCCTGATCGGCGAGAACCGCGCCGACCGGGCCGCGCTCAGCTTCCTGCGCATGGCGCCAGAGGCCTATCGCGAAGCCGCCTCACGCTATGGCGAGGCTGCCGCCCTGATCGGCCTCGCCGATCTTAGCCGCAGCAGCGCTGCGGCACTCGATCAGGCCAAGGTGCTGGCGCGGATGAGTGCGGATTTCGGCGGGCGCGAGGGCTATGACGCAGCCGTCGCCGCCTTGCGCAGCCTGATCGAAGGGCTCGACAGCCGGGCGGAGCCGGTCGCCTTCGCCGGCGCCCAGAAGGCGCTCGCCGCCGCGCTCGAGGACATCGCGGAGAATGCCGGCGATACAGACCGGCGTATCGATGCGCTGATTCACTACCGGGCGGGTCTGAGGGATTTGCGCCGCGACGATGCCCCGCTGCTCTGGCAAGGCCTGATGTTGCGCTTCGGGCGGCTTGCGGTGACACTCGGAGAAGAACGTGAGGACGATCTTCTGCTGGAAGAGGCAGTCGCCGCGCTCGCCCGTCTCCTCGCCCAGTGGGATCGGACTCAGGACGAAGCGGGCTGGCTCGAAGCCGAACATGCGATCGCGCGTGCCCGGGCCGCGCTCGGCGGACGCCGCAACGATCTCGCCCTGCTCGAACGCGCCTTCAACAGCTTCAACCGGATCACGGAGGCGATCGACCGCGAGCGGGAGCCGCTGCGTTGGGCCGAGCTGCAGGACCGGATGGGCGGCGTCCTGACCGCCATGGGCGAGCGTTACAGCGAGCCCGTCGTGCTGGAGGAAGCGGTCGCCGCCTTCGCCGGCGCGCTGAAAGAGCGCAAGCGCGAGACCGTACCGCTGCTCTGGGCGACGAGCTCGGTCAACCAGGCGCTGGCGATGATCAGGCTGGCGGAGCGGCGCCACACCCCCGCTCTCGCACAGGAAGCGCTGGGCCGGATCGCGACGGCGATCGCGGCGCTCCACCAGGCCGGGTTGGCGGCGGACGCGGCCAAGATGCAGAAGCGCCTGGCCACCGCGCCCGTCTTCATGCGCGCTGCCGGAGCTGCGGGCTAATCCTGAGGTTCAGGCGGCGCGGCGGAGCTTCGCCAGCCGCTCCAGCGCGGCATCGAGCGTCGCATCGCGCTTGGCGAAGCAGAAGCGAACCACGTTCTTCACAGCGCCCTCGGCATAGAAGGCGCTGACGGGTATCGCGGCGACGCCATTCTCCAACACCAGCCGCTGGCAGAATTCGACATCGTCGCTCTCCCCCAGCGGCGCGATGTCGACATTGAGGAAATAGGTGCCGGCGCTCGGCAGCACCGAGAAGCCGAGATCGCTCAGTCCGGTCGCGAAGCGGTCACGCGAGCGCTGGAAGTCGGCCCGCATGCCCTCGAAATAGCCGTCCTCCTTGCCGAGCCCATAGGCCACGGCAGCCTGCAGGTTCGGCGGGGTCGTGAAGGTGATGTACTGATGCGCCTTGGCCAGCACCCGCATGACCGAAGGCGCGGCCATGACCAGCCCGACCTTCCAGCCCGTCAGCGAGAAGATCTTGCCGGCCGAGGAGATCTTGACGGTGCGCTCGCGCATATCGGGCCGTCCGAGGACGGGCACATGGCGATGGCCGTCGAAGACGACATGCTCCCAGACCTCGTCGCAGATCGCGATCGCATCATGCCGCACGCAGAAATCGGCGAGCAGATCGAGATCGGCCGCGCTGAAGATCGTCGCCGTTGGGTTGAGCGGGTTGTTGAACAGCACCACCCTGGTCTTCGGCGAGAAAGCCTTGGCGAGAGCCTCCTCGGTCAGTCCGAAATGCGGCGGCGTCAGCGTGACGAATTTCGGGATGCCGCCGGCTCGACGCACGAGCGGCACATAGGCATCGTACATCGGCTCGAACAGCACGACCTCGTCGCCGGGCGTGACCAGCGCCATCAACGCACCGGCAATCGCCTCGGTCGCACCCGATGTCACCATCACCTCGGTTTCGGGATCGAGATCGAGCCCCTGCCAATGCTTGTAATGGGTCGCCGTCGCCTGGCGCAGCTCGGGAATGCCCATCATAGGCGGATACTGGTTCCAGCCGTTGATCACCGCATCAGCGGCCTTCTGCCGCACGTCCAGCGGACCGGGATCATCCGGGAAGCCCTGGCCGAGATTGACTGCCCCTGTCTCCCGCGCCAACCGCGACATCACCTCGAAGACGCTCGTCGAAAGGGCGGAAAAGATCGGGTTCATGTCGTTGCGAGCCGGATAAGGAGGGGTCGGCGGGCGCCGGCTTTAGCACGGGCTGCCGATGCGCGCACGCCGAATCCCTTCGACAGTGTCGTCCCCGCGCCCTCAAAAATGCCGAGTGATGAATATTGACATTCGTCACCAGTCAGTATTTATTGGGGTAAGCCGGTCCTCGGCGCTGCTTGTTGCGACTTCGCCCCTTTGGCGCAGCAGGTTGGCGCAGTGGACCGGCAAACCATGTCAGCATGGCGACGGCATCGTTTCCGGCCAGCGCGAACCGCGCTAAGCAAGCGCCGATGGCCCGCTCTCCCGCCCCCGCTCTGATGATCCTCGGCACCGGCTCCAATGTCGGGAAATCGCTGGTCGTGGCGGGCCTCTGCCGGCTTCTGGCCAATCGCGGGCTGAAAGTCCGCCCCTTCAAGCCGCAGAACATGTCGAACAACGCCGCGGCGACCGCCGGCGGTGAGATCGGCCGGGCGCAGGCCCTGCAGGCGCGTGCCGCGCGCGTGGCGCCCCACCCGGACATGAACCCCGTTCTGCTGAAGCCCGAAGGCGAGCAAGGCAGCCAGATCATCCTGCAGGGTCGGGTCGCTGGCCGGCTCGCCTCGCGCGATTTTGCACGGCGCGGCGATTTCCTGCCCAAGGTGCTGGAGAGCTTCGAGCGGCTGCGCGCCGACGCCGATCTCGTCCTCGTCGAGGGCGCGGGATCGCCGGCCGAGACGAACCTGCGCGCCCGCGACATCGCCAATCTCGGCTTCGCGCGGGCTGCCGGCGTGCCGGCCGTGCTGGTCGGCGACATCGACCGCGGCGGCGTGATCGCCAGCCTCGTCGGCACCCATGCCGTGCTCGCTCCGGCCGACCGCGCGATGATCCAGGGTTTCGCGATCAATCGCTTCCGCGGCGATGTCGGGCTGTTCGGGCCAGGCGTCGCGGCGATCGAGCAGGCGACCGGCTGGCCCTGCCTGGGGGTGGTGCCCTGGTTCGGCGCGGCGGCGCGGCTGCCGGCGGAGGACGGGCTCGACATCGTCTCGGGTCGGAAGCCGGGCGCGCGGCTGAAGATCGCCGTGCCGGTGCTGCCGGGCATCTCGAATTTCGACGATCTCGACCCGCTCAAGCTGGAACCCGACGTCGATCTCGCCATGATCGGGCCGGGGCAGGCGCTGCCGGGCGATGCCGACCTCGTCATCTTGCCTGGCTCCAAGACGACGCTGCGCGATCTCGCTGCGCTCCGGCGCGAGGGCTGGGACATCGATATCCTCGCCCATCGCCGCCGCGGCGGGCACGTGCTGGGGCTCTGCGGCGGCTATCAGATCCTGGGGCGGGTTGTCCGTGATCCGCTCGGGCTGGAAGGGCCGCCCGGCGAGGCGCCGGGGCTCGGCCTGCTCGATGTCGAGACCACACTCGACACGGAGAAGACCGTTTGCGAGGTCGATTTCATCGATGCCGGCAGCGGGGCGCCCGGCCGCGCCTATGAAATCCACCTCGGCCGGACGGAGGGTGGCGACACGGCGCGCGCGCCCTTTCGCGTCGAAGGGCGGCCAGACGGCGCCGCGAGCCCGGACGGACGCGTCGCCGGCAGCTATCTGCATGGCGCTTTTGCATCCGACGCAGTGCGCCGCGCCTGGCTCGCCCGCATCGGCGGCGCCGACCCGTCGTCATCGCCAAACTATGAGCACGAGGTCGAGCGCGTGCTGGATGCGCTGGCGGCCCATTTGGAAGCCCATCTCGATATCGACGCGCTGCTCGCGCTGGCCGGGGCGCCGATTCGGGCCGCCTGATGACGTATGGGAACCTCTCCCTCCGCCATCCGTTTGTCCCCAGAGGCTGAACGGCAGCAGCCTGTCAGGAACATTGCTGCAAGCTTGATATGAATCAAGGATAAAAGTCTTTATTCGCCATAAGGTTGACGAGTGACGAAATTCGTCATAGTGGTCAGAGCTTCACCGCATTCGTTGAAAATCAACCAACCGGCACCGCCGTGAGCCATACCGAACGCGATACCAAGCAGATCATCGTCGACACCGCCGAGCGCTTTTTCCGCGACATCGGCTATCAGAAGACGACGGTAGCCGACATCGCGAAATCCCTGCGGATGAGCCCGGCCAATGTCTACCGCTTTTTCGATTCCAAGAAATCGATCAACGAGGCGGTGCTGGAACGCTACAAGCGCGAGCAGGAAGAGGCGATCGCCGCGATCGCCACGCAGGACCGTCCGGCGGCCGAGCGGCTGCGCGATATCCTCGCGACATCCTACCGCCTGAACGCCGCCCGTTTCTCCGGCCATGCCCGCATGCAGGAGATGGTCTGCGCCGCGATGGAGGAAAGCTGGGACGCGATTCTCGCCCATATCGAGCGCTTCGATGTCGTGCTGCGGCAGGTGATCGCCGATGGCGTCGCGCGGGGCGAATTCCGCCCGATCGAGCCGGCCCATGCCACCGGCTGCATCCGCACCGCCATGATCCGCTTCATGCACCCGCTGCTGATCACGCAGTGCGAATTCATCCCCGGCCCGTCGCCCGACGAATTCATCGCCTTCGTCCTCAGCGCACTGGAAGCCAGGCCCAAGGCCGGCTGACGGAACACGCCGCGGCGTTGACAAGCCGTCGAGGGAGCGGGATACCCCGCCTGCCATGGCCGCGCAGCCCAGACAGAACTTCAAGAAGATCGCCATCATTCTCCACGATCTCGTGGTGACGGCGCTCGCGATCTGCCTCGTCTTCGTCGTACGCTTCGAGGGCCGGCAGCTCGAGGAGCATCTGCGCTACCTGCCGCAGTTCCTGCCGCCCTTCGTGGCCTATGCCGGGCTGGTCTACTGGTTCTTCTCGCTCTACCGCTCGAAATGGCGCTTCGCCTCGCTGCCGGACCTGTCGAACATCGTCAAGGCGGTCTCGGTGCTGACGGTGACACTGCTGGTGGTCGACTACGTGCTGGTCTCGCCGGACTTCTACGGCGCCTTCTATTTCGGCAAGATCACGATCGCGCTCTACTGGCTCGTCCAGATCGCGCTGCTGGGCGGACCGCGGCTCGGCTATCGCTATTTCAAATATGCCCGCTCCCGCAACAGCGCCGAGCGCGAGGCCACGCTACCTGCACTGATCCTGGGACGCGGCGTCGAGGTCGAGATGGTGATCCGCGCCATGGAGGCGGGCACAATGCGCCGGACACGCCCGGCCGGCATCCTCTCGCCGCGCGCCGATGATCTCGGCCAGTCGATCCGCGGCGTGCCGGTCCTGGGGCTTCTCTCCGAAATCGAGCAGATCGCGGGTGACGCCGCCGAGCGCGGCGAAGCCTTTCGCCGTATCGTCGCCACCCCCTCGGCGCTTGCGCCCGAGGCGCAGCCGGATAAATGGCTCGCCCGCACCCGCAAGCTCGCCCTGCCGATCTCGCGCATCGAGGCGCTGGGCGAAGGTGCGCGCGACACCGAGATCGCCCCGCTCGAGATCGAGGACCTGCTGGTGCGCTCGACCATCGCGATCGACCGCGGGCGGCTCGGCAGCTTCCTGAAGGGCAAGCGCGTCATCGTCACCGGCGGCGGCGGCTCGATCGGCTCCGAGATCTGCCTGCGCTGCGCGACCTTCGGAGCGGCCGAGCTCCTGGTGGTCGAGAGCTCCGAGCCGGCGCTATTCCAGATCACCGAGCTGCTCTCCGTCCAGGCTCAGGATACGCCTGTCACAGGTGTGCTGGCCGATGTGCGCGACCGCGAGCGAATCATGCCGCTCTTCGCCGCCTTCCGGCCCGATATCGTCATCCACGCCGCGGCGCTGAAGCATGTGCCCTATCTCGAGGCGGATTGGAGCGAGGGCATCAAGACCAACATCTTCGGCTCCGCGAACGTCACCGATGCCGCCATCGCGGCTGGCGCCAAGACCTTCGTGCTGATTTCGACCGACAAGGCGATCGAGCCCGTCTCGATGCTGGGTGCGACCAAACGCTTCGCGGAAATGTATGCGCAGTCCCGCGATGCCGAGTTCGTGGCGGCGGCCTCGGGCGTGCGGCTCGTGGCCGTGCGCTTCGGCAATGTGCTGGGCTCGGTCGGCTCGGTGGTGCCGAAATTCAAGGCGCAGATCGCGCGTGGCGGGCCGGTCACCGTGACCAGCCCGGACATGATCCGCTACTTCATGACGATCCGCGAAGCCTGCGACCTCGTGCTGACGGCGGCCTCCCACGCCCGCGCCGACGGCCCGGAAACGGAGCGCGCCGCGGTCTATGTGCTCAAGATGGGTCAGCCGATGCGGATCATGGAGCTGGCCGAGCGGATGATCCGGCTGGCCGGCTTCGAGCCGGGCGAGGATATCGAGATCATCGTCTCGGGCGTCAGGCCCGGCGAGCGGCTGAACGAGATCCTCTTCGCCCATGACGAGCCGATGGCCGAAACCGGACTCGACGGCGTCATGGCCGCTAAGCCGATCTTCGCCGGCCGGGCGAAGATTCAGTCATGGCTGCAGCGGCTGGAAGCGGCGTTGAAGAGCGACGACCGCGATGCGGCCAATGCCGTGCTCGACGAGGCGATTCCGGATTTCAGCCGGCGTGAGCAGAACCCGCCAGCCGCGCCAGCGCAGCCTTCGTCTCTGCCGGCGGCCGCCAGCCAGCATTGAGCAGCCGCTCTGGCCGGGCCACGAGGCTGCCTGCTAGCTTGGTGAAGGGTTCTTCCCGGCCCGCCAGCCGCGCCAGCGCCCGGAGCAGCGGCTCCGGCACTGGCAGCAGGCCCGGCGCACGCCCCAGCCCCACGCGCATTGCCCCCAACATCTCTGCGACGCTGATCGGCTCCGGGTCCGACACCGTATAGGCCTGCCCTGCCGGGCATGCCGGGGTCAGGGCGAAGAGGATGGCTTCCGCCAGATTCTCGACCGCCAGCAGCGAGCGCGGCGCTCTCAGGCCACCGAGAGGCAGCGGCAGTGGCGACTGCGCCAGCTTGAGCAGCGCCGCCATATTGGCCTTGACGCCCGGCCCGTAGATCAGCACCGGGCGCAGCGCGACCCAATCGAGATCCAGCCCCTCAAGCCCGCGCTCGGCGGCAAGCTTGGAACGCCCATAGACGTCGATCGGCGCAGGCTCGGCATCCTCAGCCACAGGCGGGCCGTCGAAGGTGCCGGAGAGGGCCTTGATCGACGAGAGATAGACGAAGCGCCGTACACCGGCCTTGGAAGCCGCCCGGGCCAGCTCCAGCGTCGCATCGGTATTGATGCGGCGGTACAGCGCCTCATCGAGGCCAGGTCCCGCATGGGCGAGCCCGGCCATATGGACGATATGGTCGACTCCGCCGAGCGCGGTAGACCAGTCGAGTGGCACGGAAAGATCCCCGGTGACGACGGTTTCGACACCTTCGGGAACCGGCCCGGCCTGGCGCTGGGCCAGCCGCAGGCGATAACCCGCCTGCAGCAGCGCCGCGACGACATGCGGACCGACGAAGCCGCTCGCGCCCGTCAGGAGGATGCGCTCGTCAGCCATGGCGGGGGCCCGTCGCGAAGCGGTGCAGCAGAAGCCCCGTCAACAGGCTCGCGACAGACAGATAGGCAAGCTGCTGCCAGAGGCCTGGGAAGGTGACCGAGAGACCCGCCAGTGCGACGAGCGCCAGATTCAACAATGCGACCCGCCCAACCACGGCGAGCACCCTGAAGCCATTCGCCGTCGCCTGCTGGTAGAAATGCGAGCGATGCGCCTCCCAGACCTTCTCGCCGCGCGCGAGGCGCCTGAGCAGCGTGATCGTCGCATCCGCCAGATGGTAGAGCGGCAAGATGATCGCCGCCGTCAGCGCCCCCGAACCGGCAAGGCGATAGAGAAGATAGGCGGTGACGAGGCCGATCGGCAGCGAGCCGACATCGCCGAGAAAGAGCTTCGCCACCGGTCGGTTGAAGGGCGCGAAGCCCAGAAGCCCGCCGCAGAGCGCGGCGGCGAGCCAGCCCGTTACAGGATCGATGACACCGAGGCTTCCCGCCAATGCGAGAGCGCCCGCCAGCGGCAGGATGCCCGCCACGGTGATCCAGTCGAGCCCGTCCATGAAATTGACGAGGTTGACGAACCAGACGCCCGCCAGCAGCGCCAGCGCCCGCTCGGCCACCAGCGGCATCACCTCGGGGAACAGACGCAGCTCCGGCGCGGCCCTGAACAGCACGAAGCCGACGCAGGCCGCCTGTAATACCAGCCGGACGCTCGCTGGCAGCGGCCGGATATCGTCCCAAGCGCCGACCACAGCCAGCGCGGTGGCGGCCAGGGCGACGACCAGCACAGCGCGCCCGGACTCGCTCTCCATCGGGCTCAGCCATAGCGCCGCCGCCAGCGCCAGGAATGCGCCCGCCAGCACGGCAATGCCGCCGCCCTGCGGCGTCGGCACCTTATGGCTCGAGCGGGCATTGGGCCGCGCCAGCGCATAGCGCAGCAGGAGCGGGCGCAGCACGACACAAAGCACCGCCGCCAGAATGGCGGCGGCGGCGAGGATCGCGGGAGGGATCAACGGAAACGTCAAAGCGGCCGCACCATAGTCGAGGCGGCGCAAAAGCCTAGTGTCTATTGCCGAAGACCGTCCTGTTCAGCCGGACGCCAAACCGCGGCGCCCGGCCTCTCACGCCTATTGCTTGAAGCCGATCAACACGCCGTCGGCGCCGAGCGAAAGCTGCAGTCCCTGCCGACGCGCGGCCAGCCGCAGCGTCACACCCTTGTCGTTGCGCAGCCAGACCTGGCCGCGCCCGGCATTGCCCACGGCCCAGCCTTCCTTCAGCTGGACATAGGCGCCAGGAAAATCGGAAACGCGGTGCAGACCATAGACCGTGCCGGAGAGGACCGTGCGGGAGGCGCCGATGGAGCCGACGCCCAGCCCGCCGACGGTGATCGGGTATGAGCGGCCCTGGAAACGCAGCGTGCCGCCGCCGGCCTCACCGGAGGCTATGAACCCGGCCTGGACCTGCTCCATCCGGACCGAGCCCGTCGAAGGCCCGAGCGAACGCTGAGACTGGGCCAAGGCGGGTGAAGCCAGCATCAGAAACGCTGCGAAGGAAGCGGCTGTCTGCCTGATCGTCATCATATCCTGCTCCTCGCGCCGGCGTGGCGCGAGGGATCAACACATGAGACGCGGTTTCGATCCATGCGGCCAGGGAAGGGCGGCCGCCCGACGCAAACAGCCCGATGAAGTTGGCGGCCTCAGCCTTGCCCGGCAGCGGCCGCCAGCATAGAGCATCTGGACTTTACCGTGCCGCCGCGCCGGGGCAGGCTGGAATGGACGCGATGCACGAGACCCTCCAAATCGGGACAGCAAGCGAAATCCTCCGGCGCCTGCAGGATCGCAGCTTCAAGGTCGGTATCATCGGCCTGGGATATGTCGGCGTCCCCCTCGCGCTCGCGGCCCTACGAGCGGGGTTCGAGGTGCTCGGCTTCGACATCAACCCGGCCCGTGTCGAAGAGCTGAATCGGGGCAAGACCGGCATCAAGCATATCGACGGCGAGGAACTTGAAGCCGCCGTCGCCGCGCGCCGCTTCGCAGCAACGAATGATCTTTCGCGTCTCGACGAACCGGATGGTCTCATCATCTGCGTACCGACGCCTTTGACGCGTCATCGCGAGCCGGATCTGAGCTTTGTCGTCAAGACTACGGAGGCAATTGCGGCCCGGCTTCGAAAAGGCCAGTTCATCGCGCTCGAATCCACGACCTATCCCGGCACGACCGAGGAAATCGTCAAGCCGATCCTCGAACGGACCGGGCTGAAGAGCGGGCAGGATTTCTATCTCGCCTTCTCGCCGGAGCGTGAGGATCCGGGCAACCCGCATTTCGGTACTGCGGCGATCCCGAAAGTGGTCGGAGGCGACGGTCCCGAAGCGCTGCGGATCGCGCAGGAGCTTTACGACCAGCTCGTCGTGAAGACCGTGCCCGTCTCCTCCACCGCGACAGCGGAAGCGGTGAAGCTGACCGAGAACATCTTCCGCTCGGTCAACATCGCCTTGGTCAACGAGCTCAAGGTCATCTACGCGGCGATGGGAATCGACATCTGGGAGGTGATCGAGGCCGCAAAGACCAAGCCCTTCGGCTTCATGCCGTTCTATCCCGGACCGGGACTGGGCGGACACTGCATCCCGATCGATCCGTTCTACCTGTCATGGAAGGCGCGCGAATACGACATCACGGCGCGTTTCATCGAGCTTGCGGGCGAGATCAATACGGCGATGCCGCGCCTTGTGGTCGAAAAGCTGGCGCAGGCCCTGGATCAGCGTTTCGGTCAGGGACTCAACGGCGCCAGGATCCTCGTCATCGGCGCCGCCTACAAGAAGAACGTCGACGACATGCGCGAGAGCCCGTCGCTGCGGCTGATCGAGCTGATCGAGCAGCGGGGAGCGACAGTCGACTACCATGATCCGTTCGTGCCAGTGATCCCGCCGACGCGCGAGCATGCGGCTCTAGCGGGACGGCGGTCCGTAGCGCTGCCGGACGGCGCGGCCGGGAGCTACGACGCCGTGCTGATCGCAACGGACCACGATGCCATCGACTACAAGGCACTGGTCACGCAAGCTCGCCTCGTCGTCGATACGCGCAACGTCTGCGAGCGCAACGGCGCCTTGGCAGCGCATGTGGTCAAGGCTTGAGCGAAGATATTCGTTCTTGTTTACGGTTTCGAAAGGTTGACTTGTCGAACCACGGCCCGACATGGTCCGCGCGCTGGCGATCCATTTCCACAGCAGGAGCGACGAAGATGCTGTCGAACTCGACCCGCGCGGCCGTATGTCTCATCGGCTTCGTCCTTTCGGGCTGCATGCAGTCGGTGCCCACCGCCGAGACGATCACAAAGCCCACCAGCGAGGCCTTCGCGCGTCTGGCGGCCTGGACGCCTTGGCGCCCTGCCCAAGAGCCGCCACCGGTACATGTGGCGAGCATGACTCCCGTCGAGAGCGTTCCGCAGGCGCCGCCGGTCGAGCAGACAGAGCCAATCCCTGCGGAGCCTCGTCCCTCCACGCCTAAGTCGCGTGTAGCGGCGGTGCAATTGGCGCCCGCGCAGCGCCGGCTGGCGACCAGGCCTTCCATTCCGGCGCCGGCCGCCACCACTTCGGCGGCAGCTTCTATCCTGCCTGCCAAGGTCCTTTGCCAGACGTCCAGCAAGCCAGGCGAACGCGTTCGCATGGAGTGCAAGCCCGCAGAGTGACGGCCGCCGACTGACCCTCCAGACGTGAACGGCCGTGCGCGCAAGGCACGCATCGTGCTCCCATACCGATGTTCCTTGACGGCTCCCGCGCGGGGCTGACCTAAACCGTCATGCTTCTCTCGAGGAGCCTCCGATGTTCGCTAAGGCAACGGCCTTCGGCATCGCGATGCCGTATCGACCTAGCAGAAGCCATCGGGACCGTCGGCTCGGCTCAATTCTCCGGTCCCATCCCCGCCTACAAGGGGGCACCTATGATTTCACCGCCGCTCCAGTGACCGTGACCAAGAATCGTGCCGAAAGCCTGCTTTTCGCCGAGAGCTGTCCGAACACCGATTTCAGGTTCCTGACCAAGAAGGGGGCTCCGCTCATCGAGACACTCGACGACTTCAAGGGAAGGGTCTTCGTGGTGAACAAGGGCGCCGCCTACGACGCTTGGGCTCGAGGAGAAGATCGGCTGGAAAGTCGAATCCTTCGGCACCCAGACCGCCTCCATACAAGTCGTGATCGCCGGCCGGACCTTCGCCAATGTGCGGGCGACACCGTTGTGCGGTATGCGGCCAAGAGCAATCCGCAGATCCAGCTCTCCTTCCGCACCCGACCAGGCTGGTCTCGTCGTTCGCGCCGCGCAAGGATTCCGGCGACTACGCGAGGAGCTCGTCCAGGCGGGACGTGGCGCGCTGCCTAGAGCGCTTCCGTTGATCGTTGAATCGATTGTGAAGCGACCTAAGCTATCTTGGCTGATCAACCTGCCGCGCAAGGGAGGTAAATCAGCCGAAGCTGCGCTCGTCACATCACAATCGATTCAACGATCAACGGAACTGTTCTAGACTGAGGGCGACGAGTTCCTCGTCCAGCCTGCGAACTCGACGAAACAAAATTCGGCGAATCCACAATGTTCGATTTAGCCCGCCACCCCCGCATCGAGCACCACGGCGTAGTCACCAGCCGCAGCGGCGCCAAGGCGCCGCTGCTCTGTGGCTCGGGCCCGACAATTCAGGACATTGTCTGGGCCACTGTTGCTACATGTCTTAGGCAGGTTGTCGGCCTTGATCGTCGACGGGATCTTAGACCGACGCCATTTTCCAGCTATAATCAAGATGAACAATACCCCACTCCAAGCCTTGGCTGTTCTTTCGAACTCGGATTGGCGCATGTGGCCGCCTGTAGAGGTATTCCGCGCCATCAAGAATGGCCAGAACAGGATAATAATTGCCGCTCGACAAAGTAAAACTCTTTATACTGAGCCGGATCTCGTTAATATCGTCAGATTTTATAATAGTTTTTGTAATTCTATTCTGCGACCCAAAACCAGATACCAGAACACTGTTGTCGTTCCAGATGGGGATGCCGATTACAAGACGCTGAATATCCGACGGGGAACGAAATCGTATTAGGGCCGTAACCGGCGCTCCGCTTTCGACTGTGTGCAGCCGCGTTCCATCGGCGTTGAGCCACGTGATCGAAACATCCCGAAGAGCCGCATCGCTTGGCGTGAAATCGGACATGGCCGCCCTTACGAGCGGGGGAGGCTCGAAAACGACCATATCCTCGAAAACGGGACCGGCTTCGGCCGCTTCCAACGGCAGCGCATCGAGGCTAAGAGAAACCAATGCCCCGTCAGGACCTTGGCTCGCGCCGCCAGCAAGCCCAGGATCAGTGTCGGAGAGGGAAATTGCAGGCCGCGCCGTGGCACGGCTAAGGCGGCTGCCGCCGGATTGATGCTTTTCCGTCTCGACCTGATAGTAGAGTCTGATCGCTTCCTCGGGGGCGCCAAGGAACAGACACTCCCCCCGATCCATGAGCATAAGCCGATCGCAGAACTGAACCGCAATTTCCATGCTGTGAGTGACGAAGACAATAGCCGCGTTCGACTTCATCTCGTTCATCTTCCGCATGCACTTGGCTGCGAACATGAAGTCGCCGACAGCGATAATCTCGTCGACCAGGAGAATGTCGGGCTTGAGAAACACGCTAACCGCGAAGCCCAGACGCAACATCATGCCGCTGGAATAGGTTTTCACATCGGCGTCGATGAATTCGCCGATCTCGGTGAAATCGATGATATCCTGCTCGATCCGCTGGATCTGTTCCCTAGAGAACCCGAGATACGCGCCACGAAAGTAAATGTTGTCTCGGCCCGAAAGCGAGGTCGAGAAACCGCCCGTCAGATCGATAAGGGTGCCACGGCTGCCCGAAAGAGTAACCTGCCCCTCGTCCGGTACGATCTCCCCAGCCAGAATCCTAAGGAGGGTTGTCTTTCCCGCTCCATTATGGCCGATAATCCCGAGTACTTCGCCCCGCTCGACAGTAAAATTCAGGTCCCGAAGCGCATGGAATGTGGCGTCGCCATATTTGGCCGCAGCCGGTTTTCGGCCGACAAGCAGGCTGAGCAGGTCACGCGTCAGATTCGCACGCTTTGATCTTTCTACCTTGTAAAAGACTTTTCCGACACTGTCGGCAGTGATCAGTGCAGTCACAGTACTTCTCGTATTTTTGTTTCAGCGTTCTTCATAAAACGAATTGAAACGACAAAAATCAAAACTCCTGCGATACTCCAGAAAGTGACTGAGCCAATATTGTTGATATTTCCGGTCATCAACATTTGCCTTATGGCGTCGATGAAAACGGCGAAGGGGTTGACGACGTAGATTATGTCAGTGATCGGATGTCGCGGGAGCGGAAAAAGAACGAAACTCAAGAAAAAGCTATACTGAAGAACGATCGGAATTAGGCGCTGAACGTCCAGCGCTGCAACGGCGAAGATGCCGATAATCAGACTGGCGCCCACGAAGAGAAGCATAGCCATGAGAAGCAGCGGCAGCGCCAGAAAGATGCCCGCCGCATCTGGCAATTGAACAAGCAACATCACGATGACGCAGCCTGCGGCTCTGATGGAGAACTCGAACAGAACCTGAAGAAAGGCGGAGGCGACAACAACGGGTAGCGGATAGCCCGAACGAACAGCGGCTCCACCCTTCGACGCTAGCGCGCTCGCAGTAGCCGTAATGGTCGAGGAGAACAGCAGCCACAAGGTAGCGCCGACCGCGACATATACGAGGCCTGCGATCCCCCGCGTCGGAGGGAAGACATCGATCCAGCCGATAAACAAGTATACCGATAGTGGAACGATTGGCAGAAGAAAATTCCAGAGATTGCCAGCAAGCGCGGCACGTGCCGACGCACTGAGATCCTTGCGGAAGTCCAACCAAGCCTGCCAGCGAAAACGCGAAAGCTCGCCGGTAACCGACGCTATCGCTTCCCCGAAGCCGATCAATCGCGATTCGTTCTTCATTGCAAAGGCTGCCTGCTCCGGGCGCTCAATTGCCGCCGTCGGCCAGCTTCTGGAAAACGATGGTCCGGGAGCCTACCCCGATGATCCGGATATCCTTTCGCGGGCGAACCGCCTCGTCGACATATTTCTGCACACCATCCCATTCTTCAACGCCGTAATCATCGAAAATGATGAAGCCATCGCCATTGACGAGATCGATATAGTTCTCGAAATCGCGCTTGACGCCTTCGAAGCTGTGATCGCCATCGATCAGTACGACGTCGTAGCGGCGCTGAGCGGCGATCTGGCGGACAGCCTGATCCTCGCTCAGGCCTTGAATAATGGTATAGTTCGAGGCGGGAATGAACGACCTCAGCATATTCTCCTCGACGGTCGCCCGTGTGATCGGGATGTCGATTAGAATGTCTGCCGCTCCCGTTTCGTAGTATCCATCGAGAGGGTCGATCATCGTCATGTGAAGGTTGGTGAACTTGGGATGGCAGACGTCATAGATGGACGCCGTCGCAATTCCGAAAAGCGTCCCGATTTCCAGCACACTCGCCGACTTGGCGCGCACCGCCCACACCGTCATCGTCCGGATCACAGCCGCTTCGATGTCGGTCGCAAGGCGGCCAATGCAGCCGTCCTCGACCGCGTTGATACGATGAACAAAGTATGCGAGTTGCGCGTCCTTGAGCGCCATGCCGAATGCGCCCGACCAATAGGTAATCATACGATCCCTATCAGCGTCCCCCAGCTTGCGTGTGAAAGGTAAGTACTCCGACTTCGGTGTCGTCAAAGACCGCAGACGCCGAACAAGTCCGGTGGCCTCCGACCTCGCAACTTCCAGTTCCGCCTTGGCTGCCTCCATCTCGCCCTTCGCGCGGTCGACATACGACTCGAGCCTATTTTCGGCATAGGCAGCGAAGTTGGTTTCTGCCAGCCTATGTTGTTCTTGCTGGTTCGCCAAAGCGACAAAGATCGAGTGCGTCCGGATATTGATCATGTCCGCGACGAGGCGACGCATGATGAACGCAGCCGCACCAAGCGCAAGGATCGTTGCGACAACGGACCACAGGGCGGCGATCGCAACGAGCAACACGGGAGAGATAAGCGCCGACAAAACCGTAGAGACAAGGAACGCCGCGACGCCGACATGTATAAACGGGCGGAATTTGCTCCAATAGCGCGCCAGCGCCTGCAGCGGCCGACCAACGGTCGAAACAATCGGTCTCGGTACTGCCAGCCAGGCTGAATGGCGCACGACAAGACCGACTACGATGTCGACCGCGATAGCGAGAACGCTAAGACACAACCCGCCCCAGAGCAATCGAGTAACCGGCTGAGTCAGCCCAAGCTTTGTTGCGCAAGCCAGACCCACCACGCATGCCACCAGGGATGCGACGGAAAAGAAATGCCAATCCCGCACGCTGCGCAGCAGGTGCCCCACGGCGAAGCGGGCTGCGGCGAAGCCAGCCGAACGCATCTTGCCCGCTCGCCCGGAGCCGGTCCCTGCGGCCCAATCCTGTCGCGGATGGCTGCTCTGGTGCTTGGAGCTGAGGCTCGATTTCGACACGTTAACGTCCTTTTTGGGAGCAAGCCCGAAGTTGGATGGCGATTGAGCCGTTGTTGCGTCCCCGCGCAGCGAAGCTGTATCCGAGCTTGTGCCGGCGATCAAAGCCTGGATGTCCGCTACAAAGGCTTTCCGGATCAGGTCACGGTTGTGGTGAATGTCGATGAAGCCTTGGGCTCCGGCACTGTATGGATCGGAGGTCTGATCACGAACAGCCCGGATCTTCGATTTCAGCGCCTCTACGCTACGCACGCTGATGACATGCGCGAGCTTATTGTCCCGCATATATCTGATGCAAGCCAATGTTTCCGGACCATAAGCGAGTATGGGACGACGAGCCGCAACAAGCTCACAGGTCTTGTTTGGGATTCCTTTGCCGATATATTTCTGGCTTTGATCGTCGAAATTATAGGCGTAGAGATTCAGACTTGAGCCTTTTAGAGTGCTTACATAGAAAGTAGCATCTGAATCCTGCGGAAGGACGAATGTGGCCGTGTTCTTCCTGAAAATCTGGCGCGCCTCTTCAAGAAGATAGTCGCGTACATAGATATGCAGGCTGATTGGGAACTCCGATGCGAGCTCCTGTACAGCGTCGGAGATATCGGAGAGGGACTGCCGTGACATCGTCGGCTCGAGATTGCCCATGTGAACGAGGGTGAATCCGGCGCTCAGATATCGCGGCGAGGCCGCCTCCCACAGCTCGCCAACGACCCCGTTGAGGAGGCTGCGAAACGGCACGCCGAAGCGCTCCGAAAAATCGCTGGCATAAGCGTCGCCATCGGTCAAATGGATCTTGCAACGGGCAACCATGTCGCGCGTCAGATCATCCACTTGCTCGAACTCGGATCCGCCGTTCATGCCAGCGATGCCGTGCCAGTCGTCCATGATGTGGAGAACTGCAGGGGCGTCGATCTCGTCGAGGATGGCGACCGCACATCGCAGATGATGCATGGCATAGCTGTCCGGCCGGCAATAAATGGCTTCCGGCGCGAAAGCCTTGATGTTCTCCATGAGCTCGTCAAAAGAGCCCATCGGCCGCTCGTTGCTATCGAGCCCCGACACCACGCTAATGCCGGCCGGCCCGCTGGTAGCGACGACCTGCATGACTCGAGACTGATCCCACTCGCCGAGCAGCATGGACTTGAATTGCCCAGTCGCGCTCATGTAGCCAACGCGGGTCGGATCAATGACCAGCAATCGCGGAAAATTCTGCCGCGCGGCTTCAAGGGCGTCTACGATCGGCAAGCCTCAACCTCCAAATTCGATACCTCGCCAAACGACTTGACCCGTCGCGAGCGCGATAGCTCGTGCGCCGCAGCGGCCCGTTCCGGCGGTCGCAAGCCAACCGGAACAGGCGGTTTCAAATCGGTCACCGCCACGGAAGCGAGAAGCCCTTATTCAGTTTCAGGGCACGGCGCAACATCAGGCGAGGCACGCGGCGCCATCATGCCGCAGGCAACGTCGACAGTCCGGCCCATTCTGAATATGTTCGGCGCAAACTTCGTGGAGGCCTTTTCGTGAAACTGTCGGTGGTCGTTCGGAGCTACAATGAGGAGCGCCATATCGGTCGGCTTCTGCTCGGAATTTCCCAGCAGACACTTCCACCTCACGAAGTCATCGTTGTCGATTCCGGATCAACCGATTCCACGGTTGCAATCGCGCGTGACATGGGCGCGCGGATCGTTCCGATCGACAAGCGCGATTTCACTTTTGGACGAGCGCTAAACGTCGGCTGCGCGGCCGCAACAGGCGACATTCTGGTCTTCGCCAGTGCGCATGTCTACCCAACCTATCGGGATTGGCTGGAGCGCCTCGCCAGAGGCTTCGACGACGAGCGCGTCCAACTCGTGTACGGGCGCCAGACCGGCAATCACCTCACTCAGTTCTCCGAAATGCAGATATTTAACCGGTGGTTCCCGAGCCAATCCGTGTCTCCACAGAAGTCGTATTTCTGTAATAACGCTAACTGTGCGATTCGCACCTCAGCCTGGCAACGCCAACCTTACGACGAGGCCCTGAGTGGCCTGGAGGATCTGGCATGGGCGAAAGTGATCCAGGCAAAGGGAGGCTGGATCGCCTATGACGCTCTTGCCGAGATCGTTCATGTGCATGAAGAGACCTGGGATAGGGTACGCAACCGCTACAGACGCGAAGCCATCGCCATGCGCCATATCGACGACAAGGCATCCTTTTCGGCAATCGACTTCATCAATCTGCTCATCGGCAATACAATGACGGACATGCGCCATGCTCGCCGCGAGAAGAAGCTTCGCGCGCACTGGAGGCAGATTCTTGCATTCCGGTTCAATCAGATTCTCGGTACGTATCAGGGCTACAACGGCGCGCCGGAAATCACCGATGAGCTACGCCGACGCTTCTATTTTCCGCATCGCGGACCGCGGACGGACGAGACATTCGCACCGGCGCAGATGCCCGAGCGGATTGATTATGACCTACTCGAGCAGCGTCCGAAGTCTGCCGCGACCATCGAGCTGGAACAGAAGTCGAAGCGCTTGTCCGTGATCAAGTAGCAAGCTGGGTTCAGACCACCAATGCCCTGGTCGCTACGTGCCTCCGGAGGGCTCTGCGCCATTCCCGTTGACGGGTATCTTGACGAGACCCGGACCAAGATCCGGCGACGAAAGCGAAGAACGCATGCCAGCCATCTACCCCGACCTCGCCGGTCGATCCGTAATCGTGACAGGAGGCGGCAGCGGAATCGGAGAGGCAATTGTCAGAGCCTTCGCCGGACAGGGCGCCAGTGTCGGCTTCATCGACATTGCTACCGAAGCCTCTCTGGCGCTCGAGGCAGAGTTGGTGTCGACCGGTGCAAGCGTCCGTTACGCTCACGCGGATCTGACCGATATAGAAGCGTTGCGCCGCGCCATCACTGCGCTTCGGAAGGCACACGGCCCCGCCACCGTGCTCGTCAACAACGCCGCGCATGACGAGCGTCACGCCACAGAGGAGGTCACGCCGGAGTATTTCGACGGCCAGATCGCCGTGAACCTCCGTCATGCCTTCTTCGCAGCGCAAGCTGTGCTGCCGGACATGAAGTCCGCGAACGGTGGGTCGATCGTGAATTTTTCGTCGATCTCATGGATGACCGCTACCGGAGGAATGGCGGTCTACACGGCCTCCAAATCGGCGATGCTCGGCCTTACCCGGTCCCTGGCGCGCGATTTCGGGCGATTCAATGTCAGAGTGAATGCGGTCGCGCCGGGCTGGATCCGGACCAAACGACAGGAGGAATTCTGGATCACACCGGAGGGCGAGCGTACCGCCATGGAGGCTCAGTGCCTGAAGCGATGGCTGCTGCCAGAGGAGGTCGCACGGCTCGTTCTATTTCTCGCCTCCAACGACGCTTCTGCCTGTACAGCTCAGCACTATGTGGTCGATGGCGGCTGGGCCTGACAGTGTCCCGAAAATCCCGAGGCAGAAAGCCTACCCCGACCGGCTGCTTGCAGGGCACGGTTAGAGAAGCGCGCCCGCTGCCCGAAATGCGACGCTGAGCATTTCAAGAACGGATCCATTGCCGCCAGCACCGAGATCGCCCCAGGCGATGCCGCCTAGCGGCGGCAATGGACAGGGTTCACGCGATCTGTAAGAAAGCGCCGCCAAGCACGGGTATTCGAATCCGCATCGTTCGCGATGCCGCGCGGAGACATAACAGGAGCTTCAATGCACAAACTCGTCGCACTTATGCCCATGCGGCACTCCTCTGAGCGTGTACCCGGTAAGAACTATCGTGCCTTTGGTGACGGCCGCCCGCTGTTCCATCATATGGTCGAAACAATGATGGGCTGCTCCGAAATCGAAAAGATCATCATCAACACTGACAGCCCGACCATTCGCGAGCAGTGCGAACGTCTGTTTCCAGCCGTCCAGATCATCGATCGACCTGAGCATCTCTATGGTGGCGAGACACCGATGACGGACATCCTGATGCACGACGCGCGGGCGGTGCCATCCCAGTTCTATCTCCAGACGCATTCCACCAATCCGCTGCTCACGCGCGACAGCCTGCGCCGAGCGATCGATGCCTTCTTTGCGAAATACCCGATCAACGACTCCCTGTTTTCCGTCACCCGGATGCAAACGCGCTACTGGGACAGCCTCGCGCGCGCCATCAATCACAACCCGGCGATGCTTCTGCGCACGCAGGATCTTCCTCCGACATATGAAGAAAACTCCTGCATCTACATCTTCGAGCGCGAGGCTCTGTTGCAGCGTCATAATCGTATCGGCCTCCGGCCCATCATGTTTGAACTGGAGCGCCACGAGGCGATCGACATCGATGAAGAGATCGATTTCCGCATTGCGGAACTGATCTTTCAGGAAAAGAACGATCTGGGGAGACAGTGAATGCGTGCTCTTATAACCTGCGGACATCTTCTGCGGCATCTGCCGAAGTTCGAGGCGATCTTCGCTGCGGCCGGGGCCGAGATCAGCGCTCCCCCCCTACTGAGCCAGCAGTTCTCGGCCGAGGAGATGGCCAAGCTCATTGTGGGCTGCGACACAGTCATTGCCGGCGATGATTTCATCGATCGAAAGGTGCTTGAGATCGGCTTGGCCTCGAAGCTTCGCAGCGTGATCAAGTGGGGCGTGGGCACCGACAGCATCGATAAGCAGGCCGCCGCCCAGCTTGGGCTGCCCATCTACAACACACCGGGCGTTTTCGGTGAGGAAGTCGCCGATCTGGCGATGTCCTATCTGCTGATGCTGGCCAGACAACTTCACCGCATGAACCAGTCCGTCGTCGACGGCGGCTGGCTGAAGGTCGAAGGCAGGAGCCTCAACGGCATGTCCGTTGGCATCGTTGGGCTAGGCTCGATCGGGCAGGCGATCGCGCGCCGCTGCCACGGTTTCGGCATGACGATCCGCGGCTACGACACAGCGCAGATCGATAGCGCCACGCTGACGCAGCTGTCTGTGACGCAGACAAACCTGCCCGAAGTGCTGGCCGACGCCGACGTCGTCTTCATCGCCTGCAATCTCAGCGCGGAGAACCACCATCTTTTTGGTACTGCGACATTCTCGCAGATGAAGCGTGGCGCGTTCCTGATCAATATCAGCCGTGGCCCGCTGGTCGACGAAGATGCCCTCGCGGACGCCCTTTCCTCCGGCCAGATCGGCGCGGCAGGTCTCGACGTCTTCGAGGTGGAACCGCTGCCGACCGACAGCCGGTTGAGGGGCTTCCAGAACTGCGTGCTCGGCACCCACAATGGTTCGAACACGGCGGAAGCAGTCGACCGCGTCAATCGCCAGACCGTGGCCATCGCCCTGCACGTCATGGGCCTTAAGCCGGATCCGGCCGTCAAACTCAACCGGGTCGCCTGACAGAGCCGCCCGCGGGCAGGACGGCGTCGAGCACGTCGCGCCATCCTGCCCGCGCTGTTTCGCCATCGCAGAGCGCCAGCGCCGCCAGCGAGCGATCCTCGTAACGACCCGCCTGCGCATCCGTAATGGCCGCCACTATCGCCGCCGCTACGCCTTCCGCGCTGACCTCTGGTGAAATCCAGCCCGCCGATCCATTGCCGATCTGCTCCGGCAGCGCGCCGACAGGCGTCACGATCGACGGCATGCCCTCGAGCAGCGCCTCAGTCAAAGTTCCGGACTGGGTCGCTTCCTTGTAGGCGTGGATGATCACGTCGTGGGTGCTCACCAGATCGTCGATCTCGCCTTCGCTCAGCAAGTGAAGACGCGTGAGGTCGACACGCGGGTCATGCGCAAACAGCCGCACGACTTCGTCTTTTAGCGGACCGTCACCGGCGATCGTCAGCGACCAGTCGGTCCGCTCACCCAGCCGTGCAATGGCCTCTGCAAGCAGGTCGAAGCCCTTGTAGGCAATCAGGCGCCCCAGACAGAGGAACCGGACGCGCCCTGCGGCCGCCAGCCGCCGCGGCTCCCGACGCCGCAGCGCCGACATGTGGTCCTGGAGCGGAATCATCACGATCGGCACGGCAATTGCCGCGGGCGCTGTCTTCAGCAATTCATCGCGACCATAACCCGACAGCGCGACGATCGCCGAAGCCCTCTTCAGCATGATCTTCTGTGAGACGCGCTGCCACAGGACACCATAGTCACCGACATGGGGCTCGGGATCGTGGCAGACATAGACATTCGGTATGCCGCGCCAGCGCAGGATCTCGACCAAAGGCCATGCCAGAGCGAAATTCATCGCGCAGACAACGACATCCGGCTTCAGACGATCCAGCGCTTCGGAGAACCGGCGCAGCCGGGCTGGTATCGAAGCCAGGAGGGCGAGCGGCCGGTCTCGTCCCGAAGGCGACACGTGCGACACGACTTCATCGCCGGATTCGCGGATGAGGTCGATATAGCTGTCCGCCTCGTTCAGCAGATAGCTGACGCTGCCAACGCGACCGACGCCGTGCAGGATGTTACCGAGACGGAAAGCGAATCGCTGGCCCGCACCGCCGCGGCCTTGATACCAGATGAGAACGCGGTCCTTGCCCGAAGACACTTGCCGCTAGTCCCCACGTTGCCGTTCTGTAGCCGGAGCACGGCGAGCCCGTTCAAAGATGCCTCCTCCATCAGCCGTAGCCTCGCTCCTTCGCAGCATGCGCCCCAAGCGCTGATGCGTGCTCTTGAGCTCCACAGGTTCAAGCATTGGAGTGTTTCCCACGCCAACGAAGCCAGGGCACGATCGCCTTCAACGCGCTCATCGTCCAATCGGGATCCAGCCCCCTCAGATCCGCCGCAACAGCACGGGCACTGGCTCCCGCCATCATGAGCTTCGTGCCCTCGATCGCGCGGAATTCCCGGCAAACACGAGCCATCTCGCCCTCATCGGCTTGCGCTAGAAGCTTGCGCGTCATGGTCAGATGGTCGTTCCGCAGACGCTGGCGGGTCGAGGTGTCACCACCCATGCTCTGGGATTCGGCGTGCATCCGATAGCGGTAGATAACCTTACCCAGCACGGCCTCCGAGAGGCCTGCCTGTGCAGCCTGCATCAGCCAAATGCGGTCGGCAGCCAAAGGCAGCTCTTGCGAAAACAGACCAAAACGCTCGTAGGCGTCTCGTCGCACGAAACGGCCATTGATGGCTGGAAGACCAAAAGCCAATCCTTCGAGCGACATCTGTCGAGCTGGTATCGCCTGGCGCAGATCATCCTGCCGGCCATCCAGAAAGTAAGAGACGCCAGCGGTTACCATGTCGACCGACGGATTGCGGTGGAACAGGTCGACGACAGCTTCGACCGCAGACGGCAGCATCAGATCGTCGGCATTGCAGATGCCAATGATCTCACCAGTCGCAAGCCCAATGGCGCGATTGAGGCCGTCATAAATCCCCTTGTCCGGACGGCTGTCGTAGACGACGCTCAGATCCCGCCGGGCCCCACGCTCCTCTACGAGCTGCAAAGTGCCGTCGGTGGAACCGCCATCAGTAATGACATGCTCCAGGTTGCGGTAGGATTGCTCCCCGACGCTCGCCATCGCTGCGGAAATGAATTTTGCAGCATTCAGGCACGTCGTGATGATACTGACCTTCACGATCTCGTCTCTGCTCGTGGTGGCATCAAATAGCCTTGCCCAAGCCCACGAGCCTGAGACCGCGCCGCGCCACACGAATGACACTTGCAACCGCGCGCCTTTGCCAAAGAGGCGTGTTGTCGGAACGGAACCAGGCGCCGTAACGCACGCGCGCAGCCCGGTGCCAATAGGCCAGGCGGCCACCGATCGCAATGCGAAACTCGTCAGCCGCAACCCTTGCTGGATTGTCGAGCTCCTGGGCCGATCTCGCGAGCAGCGCCGGGATATGGCTCGGCGTCACGTTGGTGCTACGCTTGCCGGCCTGCTCGGCGGAAGTCAGCCAACGCCTGACCGTCTCGCAATGCAGCAGATAGTAGCTGTCTTGATCGATCTGGAAGAACCCAGGATGACATCGCCTGATGCCCGCCATATGCTCGCCGAGTTGCGAGGCCTGATCGTGCTTCCAGAACATCACCTTGTCCTGCAGCGCCCGCCCGTCGCAGCCGACGATCCGGATATCGTCGGCGAGCCAGAAGCCGAGAGGCAGCAGGAACATCGTCAGCACATTCTGGGTCGCATGGACCTTTAGGCTGCCGTCCAGATCCATGTGCAGTCCCGTCTCGTAGACAACCGGGATGGCGAGAATCCTGTCATGCAGCCGTTCCGGCAGGTAGGCGCGGTAGATGTGTTCGTCGCGCTCCTGGATGACAAACATCATGTCGAAGCGGTCCAGCGCCTCGATCAAATGCCTCCGGAATGCCCCGGCATAAGCGGAAAAGCCTGAATGGAAGATAGGATCGGCCGCCACTGTGATCGCCGGCCGGACATGCTCCAACAGCGCGGTGTTGCGGACGATGCTGTTGCAGGCGACGACGATCGCGTCTCCCGTTTCCATCGCGGCGACACGTGAGAGCCCGGGCCCCGTACCCAGGACATAAGCGGTGCGCGAGTGACCCCGTTCGGCGATCTGCCGGCGCAGCCGTAAGAGAGCCGCGGAAGCCCGCTCTGCAGCCCCCTCGCCCCGCGTCAGGGCGGTGCCGACCTCGATGAACTGATCGCCTTCATGCAGACTTTCGGGGTCCACCACGAAAATGGGGCCTTCGGTCAATGACAGGGCGCGCTTGAGCGCGCGTTCCTGCCAGACTAGGACCATCGCATGCTCCGGAAGGGCATCCGAGGTGAAAGCTTCGCCGCACCACTGAAGCTTCCCAACAACCTCGGGCACGTGTGCTGCGATGACCGGATCGAAATCAGGATTGTCGGCGAACTGCCAGGGATCGGGCCGCTGGAGACCGGCCCAGGCTATGCCGCCGATCCTGTCGCGGACCGGCCACAGATAAAACGCCAGCCGCGGCAGCAAGCTGGCAGCCGCGGCCGCATCAATCTCCGGAAACAGCAAAATATCAGGCGGCGAAAGCCGATCCGGAATGGCTTCCGTCATGTTTCAAGTTCCAACTCTGACTATGCGCCGCCAGCCCGCGTAGTGCGCTTCGCGTCAGCCTTGTAACCATCCAACACAAATGAGCAAGCCTGAGCTCGCCTCCGGAAATCGATCAGGCTCGGCGCGATATGGTTCCAGACGTTCATGATGTTGTCCGGGTTCGAAGCGTAGCTCGGGTGAAATACCAGCTGTCGTTCGTCCATAATCTGGCCGGCATCGAACGGCTCGAACAGGCCGGTCTCGAACGCCGCCCGGTAGTGACGAAAGCGTTCACGCGCCTCCGCCGTAATGTCCTCGTCCACGCCGAGATAACTGTCGATGAGATGTAGCATCCGCCCGCGGGGCTTCAAAATACGCGCAATGTCAGCAAAAAAGTCGGCTAGATTTTTCGATGGAACATGCTCGACAACCGAAATGGAGAAAACGATGTCAAATGATAAATCAGGGATAATTTGCTCCGAAGCACCTATCTCCGCAAAGATGTGCTTGTAAGGGAGATTCTGCCTCGCACCCTTAGGGCCACCGTGCTCGCCATCCATCGGGTCAACATTTGTACAATCATTAGACTTACTAAAATAACCCAGAACACGCGAATTTCCCCCGCCGATCTCCAGGATCGTTTTGTTCTTCTCGGCTCTGAGGCGCGAAAGAAGAACCATGTCCTGCATCGACTTTATATGGAACATGCTCGGGTCGTAAAAAATTAATTTGTAAAGTTCCTGATCGTCAGCATCCCAATATTCAGCTTTAGTCATTACCCTAAGCATAGACTCCTCCATTTTAGAGTAGTAACGCATGGATAAGGTCAGAACTGACTTCACAGCAGGCCTATATATCTATACCCTTCTAGCTATGGCGCGTCTGAGTAAATCACAAAGCATATCAACCTTTTCGTCAGGCGCCGTCCACGCATACCAAAGATCGAACATGTTATCTTCTGTCATCACCTCGCCAAGGAAGGTAATCGGCGTGTATTTCCTGGATCTGAACATCTCAAAATATTCGCCTGACGAATATCCATTATACTCTGGAGAATAAACGCTGTTCTCCATACAGAAGATCGGCCTATCTATCAGCATGACATCTGCCGAGCCTCGAATAGCGTTGTATTCTCCACCCTCCAAATCTAACTTGATGAACCGAACTGGATCCGCCCGGTCGCGTACAACCAAATCGATTGTGGAGGCAGGAACCACCGTTTGAGCAAAGGATACCTCCGGATCCTCCTTGAAGATAGAATTCAAACCAGAACGGCCTGGGTGCGAAGTGCTCAGCATGAAGCTCAACTCCTTCACCGCGGGGTCATCCTGAACTGCCGCTGCAATGACTTGAACCTTAGTGCCGTCCCGCATCGGACCGCGCGACAGCAGGCTAGCCGCCAAATCGCGATTTGCCTCGATCGCATAGACGCGAGAGCAGCCTTTGAGCTTCGTGAACTCGAAGGTATGTGACCCCATATGAGCCCCACCATCGACGATCGAAAAGGGGCCGGCCTCGTACGACAGAAACTCCCGATAGATCTCGGTCATTATGTCTTCAAGAATATCCTCATTCTCCCGAGCTATCTTGATGAAAGGATGAGAGGATGGCATTTCTTGTCTCCCGCAGGAAGATAAATTGAAAACTTGCGGCCAACCTACGCAAAAATACGCCTAAAAGCTGCCTTCGCTCTGGCAGGCACCGTAGCTCTCAGAACACTCTTCTGTCTCTGAAGAAATACAAGCCGCATCCTCAGATCAACCAGGAACGGCACTTTCTCAGCAACATTGGAAACGGTACTACCCGGCTGTGGCATGAAACGCGCCTTTAGAGCCGGAATATATGACGGCGTCATGTTCACGACCTTCCGCCGTCGGCTTTCACAGCTTTCGACCCAGTGCCTAACCGTTTCGCAATGGAGATAGTAATAATCATCATAACTGATGTCAAAAAAAGATGGATGCGCGACCTGTATGTCTTTCATCTTGTCGTTGAACTGGACACTCTTATCGTGCGACCAAAAATACTTGTTGTCCAGCAACGAGCGGCCATCGCACCCCGCGATCCATATTTCGTTGGACCCGAAGGCATGAGCCAAGGGTATCAGAAAGAGCGTGAGAATATTGGGGCAGGCCGTGAAAAAGAAGTTCTCGACCGGGTCCGGGTTCATTCGCAAACCCCAATCGGCCGGCGCGCCAATCAGCCTATCGCGCAGATGCGGCGGCATATGTGCCTTGAATATCCGATAGTCCCGCTGATTGGTCATGAAACAGGCGTCGTAGCGCTCCATCGCTGCGTAGAGCGCCGCCCTGAACTCCGCAGCATAAACGGATGCGCCGGCGTGAAAAATCGGATCGCCAGCCACGATGAGCGGCGGCTGCATCCGATCCAGCAAGGCGGTATTGCGGACCATACTGTTGCAGGCGATGGCGACGCCATCGCTGAAATCATGATCGGCGATAGACGACAGATTAGGACCCGTGCCGAAGATGTAGCATTTCTCGCGCTTGTGGCGAGCCACGAGCTCGTTGAACTTCGCGTGGCTGTCGGCCACATCGAGCGAATAGCTTTTCCCGATCTTGCTCGACAGGTTCAGATAAACTTGGCACTCCTCGACATGCGCGAAGCGATCGATGTCTTCGACGCTGCAGATCGAGAGAGAGGCAGGAACGGTCTCCTTCGTCCGCCATTGCAGAACGAAGTCCTCGGGCTTGGCGGCATCATCGAGCTCCGCAGGGTCTACGATCCGGACGAGCGGACGGAACTGCTCGACAAGCGCCGCAATCGAGGGGTCCAGGTAGTTCGGCAGGGTTCCTGGGGCGGTGCCTTCCACGACCGCGATCCGGATCTCCTTGATCCGGTCAATCACCGGATAGAGGTACCACATCATCCGATGATACTGATCGGTGAGTTCGGGCGCGTCTTCAGCACCGAAGGCTGGAAACAGCCGGATGGTGGCGAGCTGCTCCGACATCGCTCAGTTCATCCGCTCCGAGTAGAACTCCCGGATGGCGTCACAGATTCTGGCGATCTGCTCGTCCGAAAGCTGGGAGGCAGACGGCAGCCAGAGGCCTCTCTTCCCGACATCGAACGAAACAGGGAAATCGCCGGCGGCCTGATAAGCTTCCTGCCGGTTGATCGGCGGGTACATTACGCGCGTCCCGACGCCCCGGGACTTGAGGAAGACCTGCAGACCATCCCGATCCTCGCAGAGGGCATCGATAAACCAGGGCGAGGTATGGGCGAGATCATGCTGGAACAGGGAAATACCGTTCTGGCCTTGGAGATGGCGGGCATATTCCTGCCAGATCTGCTTCTTGCGCTCGACGCGCCAGGGCAGCTTCTGCATCTGCGCATTGCCGACAGCGGCCTGCAGATCGGTGAACTTGAAGTTATAGCCGATCGAGTCGTGGATATCGTTGCCTCCGCCGGAACGCCCGAAATCCTTCAAGCGCCTAAGGCGAAAAGCTGCCTCGTCATCATTCGTGATGAGACAGCCACCCTGCCCTGTCGAAATCACCTTCGGAGCCGAGAAAGAGAAGCTGCCGATCAGACCAGCTGTACCAACATGGCGCCCGTCACGGAAAGTCGAGCCGAGAGCCTGAGCCGAATCCTCCAGAAGGATCAGGTTGTGATTCCTGGCGAGATCTTCGAATGCAGCGATGCCGACGGAGGGCTCTCGGCCGTTGGCGGCCACCAGCATGATCGCTTTCGTACGCGGGCCGATCGCAGCCGCGACCTTCTCGATATCGAGGCAGAGCGTCGAAGGCTCCACATCAACGAAAACCGGAGTCGCACCGAACATTTTGACCGAGTTCGGGCTCGCAATCATCGTGTAGTTCGGGACGATTACTTCATCGCCGGCGGCCACGCCTGCCGCCAACGCCGCCAGCGTCAGGCTGATGGTGCCGTTGTTGACGACGATGCAATGTTTGGCGCCGGTATAATCCGCTATCGCCTTCTCGAAAGCCTCGGTCTGCTTGAACTCTGTGATCCACCCACCCGACGCCATGTATGAGGCGACCGCTTCGGTTTCCTCCGCTCCGAACCACGGTTCCATTTGAGGAATGAATGCCTGAGTGTTTGCGTTCATCGTCCGCCCCGGGGCTCATAGACCGAACAGGCACCGTCGGCACTCCCGACCGCGCCCGGCAAAATGACAGAGCGTTCAGGCCCTGCTGGCTTCGACATTGAGACTCACGAGCACGCCGTTATCCTTATCCATATGAGGATAATAGGCTTGGCTGTGGTCGTCATAGTCCTTGTGGATGGTCTGCTGCCAATCGTAGCGTCTGACGTCGGCAAAGCCATTGGCTTCGAGCAGCGTCTTCAAGCTGTCGAAGTTATAGACGGTCTTATGATATAACGTCCTCGCGCCGTCGACTGTCTCGATCGGCATGCGCCCATAAAGTGGCCCGAGCACACGCTGCAGCTCGCCGCTCAGACGGTATACCTCGAGCAGCGCGTCGAAATCGGGCACCGCCATACGCAGGGTTCCGCCCGGTGTCAGGACGCGGCGCCATTCGGCCAAGACGTTCTCGGCTTCGACTCGATCGAAATATTCAAAGATGTGGCTGGCGTAGACGAGTTCTGCCGCACCGTCCTCGATCATCGGCAGTTTGTCCGCCGTCGTCTTGTAGTCGATATGCGGCATATCGCACAGATCGACGTGAATGAAGCCGGGTATGAACCGATGCCAGCAGCCGAGGTGAAGCTTCAGTCCCATCAGCTTTCAAATCTCACGCGATCCTGCTCCGCCCCGACATAGGGGCCGTTCTTGATCTCGAGCACCTGAGTGCCGTCCTCGATAATGGTATAGCCGTGGCCGCCCCACATCAGGGTCAGAAGATCCCCTTCGGCAACAACCAGGGTGGCCATCAGCTCCCGCGCTTCGTTGAATATCCGCGCTTCGACGCTGCCCTTCCGAACGTAGAGCGTCTCATGAGTCCGCTCTACAGCACGCGGGACAATGTTGTGCGTATGGGCCAGCAGCCGTTTGCCGGCATCATATCCCCACATGCCTACCTGCATGTAGTGGCTATCGTCGGAAAAGAATTGCAGCCCGCCTTTCGACCACTCTTCTGCAGTCACGTGCCGGGCGAGAAGATGCCCCGTATTCGGATCGGAGATGTCATGGACAGCCATCAGAGCATGTTCTCCGCGTACCAACGTATCGTCGTTTCGAGGCCCTCTTCCAGGCCAATCGTAGGTGCCCAGCCCAGAAGCAGCTCCCCGCGCCGGCCATCGACCGTCTTGTAAGGAGCGCCATCCGGCTTGGAGGTATCAAGGACGATCTCGCCTTCATAGCCGATCTTATCGCGGATCATGATGGCTAGATCGCGAACGGAAATGCCGCTCGCAACACCAACATTGACGAAATCTGCCGTCGCAACGCAGCTCATGCCCTCGATCATCGCGCGCGCGCCATCGTCGACATACAGCCACTCGCGCACGGGCGAGCCTGTTCCCCACACAACCACATTTGGCGCCCCGGCAGCACGAGCCTTGGCAAACTTCATCACGAGGGCGCCGAGAGCGTGGCTGCGCTCCTCCTCGAAATGATCCTCCGGGCCGTACATATTGGAAAGAACGAGATTGATCGTCTCGAGCCCATGCTGCTTGGCATAGCTCCAGCCCCCGGCCCAAGAGAGCTTGCGAAGCAAGCCATAGATCATAACGCTCTGGTCGAGAGCGCCATCCCAGATCTCGTCCTCCTTGAAAAGCGTCTTCGCCCGCGGATAGACGCAATTGGAGATTGGATTAACGATCCTTTTCACCCCTGCCGCGTGGCTGGCGGCAAAAAGATTGCCGATCATCTGGATATTGTTTGCGAAGATGTCGGCCGGAAACTTCATCCCGAACTGAATGCCGCCGACGAAGCTCGCGCAATTAAGGACAACGGAAGGCCTAAGCTTCTCGAAATAGGCAATCGTCGCACTTCGCTCCCGCAGGTCCAGGCCCAGCGACAGCGAAGTTGGCACATAAGAAATGCCGCGCTGATCCAGGAGTTTGCAGACCCGCTTGCCGAGAAAGCCCGTGGCGCCCGTTACGAGAACCGTCATTCTGACCGCGCCCTTTTCAGGTCATTCTCCACCATGAGCTTGACCAGATTCGGCAGATCGGTCTTCGCGGTCCAGCCGAGTTTCGCCTTCGCCTTGCTGGAGTCGCCAAGCAGAAGCTCGACCTCGGTAGGGCGATAATAGCGTGGATCGACGGCAACGAGAGTCTTTCCGGTCCGGGCGTCATAGGCCTCTTCGTCGGCGCCATGTCCCTTCCAAACCAACTCGATGCCCACCTCTCGGAACGCGAGCTCCGCGAACTGACGTACAGTGTAGCAAACGCCCGTAGCTGCGACGTAGTCGCCGGGCTGCTCCTGCTGCAGCATCAGCCACATCATCTCGACGTATTCTTTCGCGTAACCCCAATCCCGCTTGGAATCGAGGTTCCCCAGCGTCAGGATATCTTGCCTGCCCAGCGAGATGCGGGCCGCCGCCAAGGTGATCTTACGCGTGACAAACGTCTCGCCGCGCCGCGGACTCTCGTGGTTGAATAGAATCCCGTTGCTCGCGTGCAACCCATAGGCATCGCGATAATTCGCCGTGATCCAATAAGCATAGAGCTTAGCAGCCGCATACGGCGACCGCGGCGTGAACGGCGTGTTCTCGTTCTGCGGCTCGCTGCCGGGCAAGCCGCCATACAGCTCCGAGGTCGAAGCCTGATAAAAGCGCGGCTTGATACCAATGTCGCGGATCGCGTCTAGAAGACGGATGGCGCCCACACCGTCCACCTCAGCGGTATATTCTGGAGTTTCGAAAGACACCGCCACATGAGACTGAGCGCCGAGGTTGTAGACCTCGTGCGGCTCGATCTTCGCGAGAAGCCGGTGCAGGCAGCTCGAATCGGTCAAGTCGCCGTGATAGGTGTGAAGGTGAGGATGCTGCAGAAGATGATCAATGCGATAGGATGTGAACGTCGAATGACGCCGCATGATCGCATGCACTTCATATCCCTTATCAATGAGCAGCTCGGCGAGATAGGATCCGTCCTGCCCGGTGATACCAGTGACAAAAGCACGCTTCACTATGACTTCGCCTCTTATTTTGCCGGCGGAACAGGGGCTGGTTCAGCGAGCGTTCGGTTGCCAGATGGCAACGCCCGGCGTGTACCAGGAGACATGCTCCAGGTTGATGGTGTTGCCGCCGTAACGGGTCTTGATTGTCTTCAAGGCCTCGCTGACGCGCGCCGGCTCGCCCGCGGCAACATCCGTCAGGGGATAAGTGTTGTCCATGATCACGAGGCCCGTCGGCTCAAGCTTCTCCAGGACGAGTTCGAACTCTCGCATCACGTCGTCATGCTCATGCGAACCATCGAGAAACGCCACCCGTACCGACGGAAGTTTCGCAAGCACGGGAGGGAGCATGGCGTGCGAATGGCCAAGATGCAGGTTGGCGATGTCCGTCAGCCCCGCCTTCTCGACATTCTGCTGTGCACGCCGATGATTGTCCGGATCGATCTCGATTGTGTGCAATGCGCCGCCGCCTGCGGCCTTGATTGCCTCCGCAAGCACGATCGTCGTCATACCCCAGTTCGTCCCGGTCTCAACAACATAGTTCGGCCGATCCTGGTGCAGATGTGACAGCAGAATGTAGTAGATCAGCGGCCAGCCGGGATACCCGATAGTCGCCCCTGTCTTCTCTTCCGCCTGCTCGATCGTCCGAACGTCCTCCTCAGCAGCCCTCAGGACCGGATTCGGCAGCTGATTGCGATCATAGTCGAAGCGACGATAGTAAATTGGAGCCTTCATAGTTTCCCGATCGATTTGGCGGATGGCGCTCAGACAGACCGCAAAGCCATGCAGGTCGTTTCGAGAGGGCGCTTAGCATGGCCCCAAGCCACGGTCCAGACACTTGTCCATAGCCCGCGAGGCCGCCGCTCAAGCCGAATCTACGGCATTCATGGGGCTGTCCCATCACCGCCAACCGAGGAATGGAGGGTGCTGACATGACCGCGAGAAAGACCGCCGCGTGCGGTCGAACCATTGGACAACAACGCATATTCTTATGCCGGAACCAAGACCATAGCGGTTCTGGGTCTCACCTGTCCGTCCGTCCCGCAACCTCGAACTGGCGACGAGTTCCCCGACGCTACACTTGAACAGGCATACCGTCCAAACAACTTGCGATTCGGGCGATTTTGGAGCGGGCGATCGGGATCGAACCGACGACATTCAGCTTGGGAAGCTGACGTTCTACCACTGAACTACGCCCGCATGCCGGTGCGCGGGCAAGGCCAGCCGCCGACGGAGCGACTCATACCGACATCGCTACTCGAAGTCACCACCTATTCGGGAGCGTGCTGGGCTTCGCGAACCTGCGTCTTTGGCGCACCCGCTGATAAATCCGACGCCCGCATTTCAGGCGGATCTATTGCTGCCAGACCGCAGACCAGCCGGCCCGCGATACAATACAGGTCCAACCGAGATGCGTCGCTTCGAGCCGCCTGGCGGCGCTGGCCGCGATCAAACCCATCCGGCAAGACGGAACCGCGTCGAACTCAAACCAAGATCGGCTTGATGAGCCGGCCTTTGATCTGTTCGCGTCAATACGAAGGTGAACAACAACGGCTCGCCGGCCGGGCCTCAGCCCTTGAAGTGCTTCGACAACTTGAGCGCCTGGCCCTGATAGTTCGACTTCAGGCCCTCGCCATAGAGCGCTTCCGGGCGCGCTGCCATGGTCTCGTAGACCAGCCGGCCGACGATCTGGCCGTCCTCGATGATGAAGGGCACATCCCGCGAGCGGACCTCGAGCACGGCGCGCGCGCCCTGGCCGCCAGCGGCGCTGTGGCCGAAGCCGGGGTCGAAGAAGCCGGCATAGTGCACCCGGAATTCGCCGACCAGCGCGTCGAAAGGCGTCATCTCGGCCGCATGGTCGGGCGGGACATGCACCGCCTCCTTGGAGGCGAGGATGTAGAATTGGCCGGGATCGAGGATCATGCTGCCCGAGCCGTCGTCGGGAATGGGCTCCCAGAACTCGGCGGCGCGATAGGCGCCGACGCGGTCGACGTCGATCAGAGCCGTATGGTGCTTGCCCCGATAGCCCAATAGCCCGCCAAAGCCCGAGAGATCGACGCTGACGGCGACTCCGCCCTGGAAGGAGGGCTCAGCCGCGCTGACCAGCGTCTGCCGGCTGTGGAGCTCTTCCAGCGCCTTGTCGTCGAGGCGTGTCTCGCCGGCGCGGAAGCGGATCTGCGACAGGCGCGAGCCGGAGCGGACCAACACCGGGAAGGTGCGCGGCGAGATCTCGATGAAGAGCGGCCCTTCATAGCCGTCCTCGACCAGATCGAACTCGCGGGCGCGGTCGGTGATGACGCGGGTGAAAACGTCGAGGCGGCCGGTCGAGCTTTTCGGATTGGCGGCGGCGCGTAGCCCCTTGGGCAGCCGCAGACCCTCCATCAGCTCGGCGATATAGACGCAGTCCGTCTCCAGAACCGCTCCGCGCGTCAGATCAATCTCATGCAGCGAAAGGTCCTCGATGCGGCTGCGCACCGTGCGGTCCGGACCCGGCAGGAAGCTCGCCCGGACGCGGTAGGCACGCTCGCCAAGGCGCAGATCGAGGCTCGCCGGCTGGACCTGTCCCTCGGCCGGCGGACGGCTAAGCCGGATCGCGCCCTCCTCGATGAAGGCGCGGATGGAGCTGTCGGGCTGAATGCCGGGCTTGAAGGGCAGCATGCGAGTTCCGCGAAGATAATCGGGCATAGCTAGCGAAGCGCCGGGTAAAGGCCAAGCCGGCAGGCGGCGGCGGCGGCAGGGCGAGCCGGGTTGTCCACGCCCGAATCACGGTATGACTGCATTGACGCTGCCGCCAGCTCACCGATAACAGAAGTGCAGCTAGCGGAGCCTTGGCGATGTATCAGGCACAGACACGCGGCGTGCGTGTGACCGCCGCACCGCGCTTCATGGAGGCGGAATCCTCGCATGCGCAGGGCCGCTATTTCTGGGCGTACGCGATCGAGATCGTGAACCTCTCGGATCAGACCGTGCAGCTGATGACCCGGCACTGGATCATCACCGATGGGCGCGGCGAGGTGCATGAGGTGCGCGGCGAGGGCGTGGTCGGCAAGCAGCCGGTGCTGCGGCCAGGCGAGAGCTTCAGCTACACCTCGGGCTGCCCGCTGACGACGCCGGACGGCTCGATGCAGGGCTTTTACGCCATGCAGGACGAGGGCGGCACCATTTTCGACGTCGAGGTGCCGCTGTTCCCGCTCGATTCCCCCTATGTGAAGAAGGTTCTGCATTGACGACCAACGCCCCGACCGGGCAGCGCTACACGCCGCTCGAGATGCTCGCCCGCCTCGTCGCCTTCGACACGGTGAGCTCCAAGTCCAACATCCCGCTGATCGACTTCGTCGAAGCGTATCTCACGGGCTGGGGCGTGCCTTCGGTGCGCTTCCCGAACGCGGCGGGTGACAAGGTAGCGCTGTTCGCTACCGTCGGCCCGCAGGACCGCGGCGGGGTCGTGCTATCCGGCCATACCGACGTCGTACCGGTCACCGGCCAGCCCTGGAGCCGCGATCCCTTCACGCTGCATGTCGAGAACGGCCGCGCCTATGGCCGCGGCGCCGTCGACATGAAAGCCTTCGTCGCGCTCGGCCTAGCATTAGTGCCGGACTTCCTCGCCACTGACCTGAAGACGCCGATCCACCTCTTCCTCTCTTACGATGAAGAGATCACCTGCCTCGGCGTCGTCGATGGCATCGCCGCCATGGGCAAGACACTGCCGCGCCCGCGCGCCGTCATCGTCGGCGAGCCGACCTCGCTCGAGATTGCCGACGCCCATAAGGGGGTGCGCACCTTCCGCACCGCCATCACCGGATTCGCGGCGCATTCCTCGAAGCCCCATCTCGGCGCGAGCGCCGTCCATGCCGGCGCGCTGCTCGCGGCCGAGCTCGACGCGATGCAGGAGGAAGCGAAGCTCGATCCGGACAAGAGCGGCCGCTTCGACCCACCTTATGATACGGTTCATGTCGGGTCGTTCCAGGGGGGCATCGCCCGCAACATCCTCGCCGACCGCGCCGAGGTGCTCTGGGAGATCCGGACGCTGCCCGGCTCCGATCCGGAGGCCGGGCCGGCACGCTTTGCCGCGCTCGCGGAAAAGGTGCTGACGCGGATGCGCACAACCGCGCCGAGCTCATCGATCGAGACAGCGACGACCTCCGACGTGCCGGGGCTCGCGCCCGATCCGGGTTCGGAGGCGGAGCGGCTCGCCATGCGGCTTTCGGGGCGCAATCACACCATCGCGGTGGCCTATGCGACCGAGGCCGGGCATTTCCAGCGCGCCGGACTGCCGACCGTGGTCTGCGGGCCGGGCTCGATCGATCAGGCGCATCAGCCCGATGAGTACATCACGCTGGAGCAGCTCGAAGCCGGTGAGGCTTTCATGCGCCGGCTGATGGCGGAGTGCCGAAACTAAGTAGAAAGATGGTTCAGCTCTGCTTAAAATAACGATTCAGGTTGTATATAGTAATAATCTATCAGACAGATTGATCTACGCGCCGATCAAAGGCGAGTTGAAAGTTCTTATAAACTCAATGAGTTAAACTATGTAGCTTATGCAGCCGGTGAATTAACCCTGCGCCGTTGCGTCTGCTAAAAGGGCAGCCGGCGACGCGGGGGAATATTCATTGAAAACAATTGCCTGAGCATCAGGTCTTCAGAATATCATTCCGCGTGGCCCGGGAATAGTTAACCGATCCTTTCGGCCGAGCCCGGAGCGGAACACACGTCTCAGCGAGGCAAAATAACATACTGATTACATTGCGCTTTCGGAGATATCGCAGTCGCGCCGCCGTTGCGGGGCGGAGAGCCCGAATCCATGCCTGGAAGGCTGGTCCAAGTCGCTCCGACGGGAATTCCGCGTCAAACGCGGTATGGCGCCGCGCTTCTGCGCCGAATCGGCGGGCTCAGGCCCCGGTTCTACCCGCGAGAAGCCGCCGGGCAGTGTAGGTCATGACCTTCACCCCGCCCTGATTGAACACTTCGATGATCGAATCCAGGACGGCGCGGCCGCTTTTCGAGGTCGGTTTGATGCCGGTGACCTCGACGGTGGCCCAAATCGTGTCGCCAACCACCACCGGAGCGTGAATCGTCTGCTGCAGCTCCAGCATGGCCAGCCCGGTGCCCTGAATCAGGCTCTGCAGGATGAAACCCTCGATCAGCGTGTAGGTCAGCGCGCCCGGCACGGGCCGGCCCTTCATCGCCGCGCCCTCATAGTCGGCGTCGATGAAGATCGCCTCCAGCATGCCGGTGACGGCGATGAAGTTGACGAGATCGGTCTCGGTGATGGTGCGCCGGAAAGTCCTGAATTTCTGGCCGACCGAAAGATCCTGCCAGAAGGCGCCTTGCCCCAGGCGCGGCAGTGCATCCGTCTCGATCATGCCGGCTCCCTTGCAGTACAGCTTTGATTTAACATCGCTTTTCTCGAAGCCGGCGGCCGGTTTCGGGGCGATGTTCAGAGCCCCGCCGAGAGCCCATCCTCGACTTCCGCCGGGTCGAAGCTGTAGCGCCGGGAGCAGAATTCGCAGGTGACGCCGAGCTTGCCGTCATCAGCGATCATCGCCTTGCGATCCTCGGGCGAGAAGCCGCGCAGCATCGACAGAACGCGCTCGCGCGAGCAGCGGCAGGCCTCGTGCACGATGACGGGCTCGAAGACGCGGGCGCCACGCTCGTGGAAGAGCCGGTAAAGCAGCCGCTCGCTCTCCAGCATCGGATCGAGCAGTTCGTGATCCTCGACGGTGTCGACCAGCGAGCGCGCCTCCATCCAGGCGTCATCGCTGATGCCGTCCGGATCGCCTCCCGCAAGGATTTCATGGCCTTCGGGAGCATCGCCCGGATGGATGTCGGCCGCACGCAGCCGGTCAGGCGAATGCGGCATGAACTGCACGAGGATGCCGCCGGCGCGCCATTGCGGCCGGCCGCCGGTCGTGACCGTGCCGACGCCGAGCCGCACGCGGGTCGGAATCTGCTCCGACTGGCGGAAATACTGATGCGCCGCCTCTTCGAGGCTCTGGCCCTTCAGCGCGACGATGCCCTGGTAGCGCGTCGTGGTCGTTCCCTGGTCGACCGTCATGGCGAGATGGCCTTCGCCGAGCAGTTCGCCGGTCGAAAGCTTGTCGAGCGCCTGCGCCTCGACGAGCTTCGCCTCGTCGATATGGGCGACGGCGCGGAAATTATCCGGGGCGTTGAAATCGACCACCATCATCGAGATGGCGCCGTCGCTCTTTGTCTGGAGCTGGAAGCGGCCCTCGAACTTCAGCGCCGTACCGAGCAGCACGGCGAGCGCCGCAGCCTCCCCCAGCACGCGCGAAACGGGCTCTGGATAGCCGTGGCGTTCGAGGATCGTATCGATCGCAGGGCCGAGCCGCACGACGCGGCCGCGCACATCGAGATCGGGCACGGCGAAGGGCACGACGCGATCGTCGAGCCCGACGCTGAGGCTTGTATCGCCCACGGCCATCAGGCCGCGACTCCGCCGAAGCACCAGGCCAGGATGCCCTTCTGCGCATGCAGACGGTTCTCGGCCTCGTCGAAGACTGCCGATTGCGGGCCGTCCATGATCGCGTCGGTCACTTCCTCGCCGCGCGAGGCCGGCAGGCAATGCATGAAGATGGCGTCCTTCTCGGCGCGCCCCATCAGCCTCTCATCGACCTGATAGGGCCGCAGCAGGTTGTGGCGGGTGCCTTCCTCGTCGCCCATCGAGACCCAGCAATCGGTGATGACGCAATCGGCGCCCTCGACCGCTTCCTCAGGCCTGTTGGTGAGCGAGAGCTTGGCGCCCTGCTTCTTCGCCCAGGCGAGCAGGGCCGGCGGCGGGGCAAGCTCTTCGGGCGTCGCGATCGACAGCTCGAAATCGAGTCGGCCGGCAGCGTGGACCCAGGAGGTCAGGACGTTGTTGGTGTCGCCGGTCCAGGCGACGCGCTTGCCGGAGATCGGGCCCTTGCGCTCCTCGAAGGTCATGACGTCGGCCATGACCTGGCAGGGATGCTGGCGCTTGGTCAGGCCGTTGATCACCGGGACGGTGGCGTATTTGGCCATCTCGACCAGCGAGTCATGGTCGAGGATGCGGATCATGATCGCATCGACATAGCGCGAGAGCACGCGGGCGGTGTCAGCGATGGTCTCGCGCTCGCCGAGCTCGATCTCATGGCCTGCGACCATCATCGGCGAGCCGCCGAGCTCGCGGATGCCGACGTCGAAGGAAACGCGGGTCCGCAGGGACGGCTGCTCGAAGATCATGGCGATGACCTTGCCCTCGAGCAGGCGGTCCCCGGCGGCGGCGGGCGTGCGACGTCGCGACTTGATCTCCTCGCCGGTGCGCAGGATGGCGCGCAGCTCCGTCGCTGAGAAATCGGAAAGATCGAGGAAATGGCGCGTCACGGGCGCTTCCTTCGGCTTGCGCAGGATGGATCGGTTAGACTTATTCGGCGGCCGGCCGCTTCAGCGTCGCCTCGACGGCGCTGGCTGCACGGTCAAGCCGCGACACCGCCTCGGCGACGTCCGCCTCGGTGATGATCAGCGGCGGCAGCAGGCGCACCACGTTGTCGCCGGCGCCGACAACGAGCAGGCCCTGCGCGCGGGCCTCGTTAACGAAATCGGTGTTCAGCGTGTGGAGCTTCAGGCCCAGCATGAGCCCCTCGCCGCGGATCTCGGCGATGATCTCGGGATGCTTGTCCTTCAGCTCGGCCAGCGACTGCTTCAGGCGCAGCGCGATCTTGCCGACATTCTCGATGAAGCCAGGCGCCAGCACCACGTCGAGCACGGCGTTGCCGACCGCCATGGCGAGCGGATTGCCGCCGAAGGTGGTGCCATGCGTGCCGAGGGTCATGCCGGAAGCCGCTTCCTCGGTGGCCAGGCAGGCGCCCATCGGGAAGCCGCCGCCGATGCCCTTGGCGATTGACATGATGTCGGGCGCGATGCCGTAGATCTCATAGGCGAAGAACTTGCCAGTGCGGCCGACGCCGGTCTGGATCTCGTCGAAGATCAGCAGCAGGCCGTTCTCGTCACAGAGCTCGCGCAGGAGCTTGAGGAAGCGCGGCGGCACGGAGCGCAGGCCGCCCTCGCCCTGGATCGGCTCGATCATCAGCGCGGCGGTCTCGGGCGTAATCGCGGCGCGCAGCGCCTTCTCGTCGTCGAAGGGCACCTGATCGAAGCCCTCGACCTTCGGGCCGAAGCCTTCGATGTATTTCTGCTGGCCGCCGGCGGCGATGGTCGCCAGCGTGCGGCCATGGAAGGCGCCTTCGAAGGTGATGATGCGGAAGCGCTCGGGATTTCCCTTCGCCGCATGGTATTTCCGCGCCATCTTGATGGCGCACTCGTTCGCCTCGGCGCCCGAATTGGTGAAGAAGACGCGCTCGGCGAAGGTCGCCTCGCAAAGCCGGCGCGCCAGCTGCTCGCCCGCCGGCATGCTGTAGAGGTTCGAGGTGTGCCAGATCTTGCCGGCCTGCTCGGTCAGCGTCTTGACCAGATGCGGATGGGCGTGACCAAGCGCATTGACCGCGATGCCGGCGCCGAAATCGAGATAACGCGTGCCGTCGGCCGTGATGGCCCAGGGACCCTCGCCACGCTCGAAAGCGACAGGCGCGCGAGCATAGGTCGGCAGCAGGAGGGACTGGGAACCGGAAACAGGAGCGGAGGCCATGGAACGAAGATCCTCGCGAAAGGGGGCGGTGAGAACGGATTGGCGCTGACTTTGAACGACGATCCGGGAATTGATGCTGCAATCTGCAGCCATGGTGCGACCCGGCGACGACGTTATCGTCGCACCTGGCTCCTGAGCTCTCGTCGCACCGTCATCCGCATCGTCGGGCCTTGATCCGCACAAACATAAGCGCCGCCCGAGCGGGCGGCGTCACCTTGTGGATAAATATGCTTAAGGCGGCGGGGGCTGTCAATTCAAAGCCGCCAACTCTCGGCTGAACTTGGTCCTTGCAGTGTTGCCGAAAAGATTCGCCTCGCCGTTCAATTGCCAATCGGCTGGGGAAAAGCTGTTTTCGGATTCGGCGACTCTTGTTCGCGAGTCACCGCAGCTTGTATGGTCTTTTTCGTCAGATACGACATTTCGTGCGGCGTTTCCTGTACCGTCGGTTGCGGCAGCAGCGGTTTTGTCCTTGCGACAGAAGCCGTCGGTCCCGGATTCCTTCACGAAGCGGCCTTCAAGGCAGACCCCTCGGGGCCTGCCGGACAGACAGGTGATGCGATGAACGAAGCCGGAGCATGGACCGACGAACGCGTCGAGTTGCTCAAGAAGCTCTGGAGCGATGGGCTGAGTGCTAGCCAGATCGCCGCCGAGCTTGGCAATGTCACGCGTAATGCGGTGATCGGAAAGGTTCACCGGCTCGGCCTTTCAGGCCGGGCGAAGAGCGCGGCCCAGCCGGCCACGCCCCGCAATGCCGCCCCGCGCAAGGCGCCGACCCGTTCCCCGAGCCATCCGATGGGGAACCCGGCCGCCGCAGTTCGCGGCGCTCACGCGCTGGCGCAAAGCGCTCTGCCCGAGGCGGAGGTCGAGACGGCGCAAGCGCCAATGCCTCCCGAGGATGTGGTGATCCCCTTCTCGGAGCGCGTCACCATCATGGAGCTGCGCGAGTATATGTGCCGCTGGCCGATGGGCGACCCGACGAGCCCGGAATTCCGCTTCTGCGGGGCGCGCTCGCAGACAGGCATGCCCTATTGCGGCTATCACGCCCGCATCGCCTACCAGCCCGCGGCCGATCGCCGGCGCGACCGGAGCAAGGCGCGGGCCTGAGGCTCGGTGCAGATCGAAAAATGGAAAACCGGCCCTCGCGGCCGGTTTTTTTGTTGCGCTTGCTCTTTCTCTACCGTCATCGCGGATAAGCCGCGCCAACAGTGCTGAGCCGGGCGCCCGCTGGAGCGCCAGCTCTGAATTTCAGTAACCCGCTTCCTTCTGATGCCTCACTGCGAGGATCGTGACGGCATCATCCCCGATGCGATAGCGGGCGACATAGCCGCTATCGCCAAAGTCGATCAGCCATTCCCGATACGGCTCCGGCAGATCCTCGACAAGGCGCCCCATTTGCGGGTGCGCGGCCAGCGCCCGCACGCCTGAGATGATCGCTTCGCCCGCACGCTTGGCAGCTGCCGGGTTCTTGGGCTGCAGGAAAGCCCGGAGCCGCTCGAGGTCGCGGATCGCCGCCGGCGCGAAGATCACTTTCGGCATGCAGGCGCGGGCAGCTCGTCTTCAGTTCCCCAGCTCGACAGCCAGTTTTCGACCTCCTCGGCCGTGGCGTGCAGCCCGGTCGCCTGAAATTCCTCCCAGGCCTTGAGCGTGTCCTGCCGCAGCGCCTCGCGCTTTTCCTCGCGCTCGACATACTGCGCGATGGCCTCACGCATGATCCAGTGCGAGGTGCGGCGGCGCGCAGTGGCCAGATCCTGCACACGGCCTTTCAGTTCGTCGTCGAGCTTGATGGAGGTCACCACCGCCATGATCTCGCTCTCCTAAAAGGTAATACCTGACGCTACCATAACGCTTTGCCGCCACGGCGTCACGTCCGCTTCAAAGCCTTCGCTTCCGCTCCAGCGAGCGGCTCCAGCGCGAGAGCGCGAAGCAGATCAGCCAGTAGATCGCGCCGGAGAAGGCATAGGCCTCCATGTTCATACCGACCCAATTGGGGTCGGCGAGCGAGGCCTGAGCGATGCCGAGCAGGTCGAGGATCGAGACGACCAGCACCAGCGTGGTGTTCTTGATCAGCGCGATGAACTCGTTGGTCATCGCCGGCAGCGATATGCGCAGCGCCTGCGGCAGGATGACGAGACCCGTCGCCTTCCAGTAGTTCAGGCCGAGCGCAGTCGCGGCCTCGCCCTGGCCTTTGGGCAGGGCCTGGAGGCCGCCGCGCACGGCTTCGGCCATATAGGCCGCGATGACGAAGCCGAGGCCGATCACCGCCCGCGCCAGCCGGTCGATGCCTATGCCGCCGGGCAGGATCAGCGGCAGCAGCAGCGAGGCCAAAAAGATCACGGCGATGATCGGCACGCCGCGCCAGAACTCGATGAAGACGATGCTGATCAGCCGGATGACGCGAAGCTCAGATTGCCGGCCGAGTGCGAAGAGGATGCCGAGCGGGATCGCGATCAGGCTGGCATAGATCGAGATGAAGAGGGTGAGCATCAGCCCGCCCCATTCGCGTGTCTCGATATAGCGCAGGCCAAAACCGCCCGAGAGCAGCCAGATCCCGAGCGGCGGCAGCAGGACGAGCATAGCGAGCGCGACCTCCAGCCGGATGCGATGCGGCGCGAACACTGCCGCCAGCCCGCCCAGCACGAAGAGGATGCCGGCGAGGTCGACGCGCCAGCGCTGGTCTACGGGATAGAGCCCGTACATGAACTGGCCGAAGCGGGCGCGGACGAAGACCCAGCAGGCCCCGCCCGGCGCGCAATCGGCCCGGGTCGAGCCCGTCCAGGTCGCATCGATCAACGCCCAGCGGATCAGCGGCACCGCGACCCAGGCGATGGCGAAGGCCAGCACGAGCGTGATGAAGCCGGTGAAGGGCGTGCCGAACAGGCGCTCGCGCCAAAGAGAGAGGGCGGACGCACGGTTCATCGCGTCACCAGGGCGATGCGGGCATTATACCAGTTCATCAGCGCCGAGACCGCGAGGCCGATGACGAGATAGACGGCGAGCGTCATAGCGATGATCTCGATCGCCTGGCCGGTGTTGTTGAGCGCCGAGCCCATGAACAAGCTGACCACGTCGGGATAGGCGATGGCCGCGCCGAAGGAGGAGTTCTTCAGCACGTTGAGATATTGGTTGGTCAGCGGCGGCGTCATCACGCGCAGCGCCTGCGGGATGGTCACCAGCCGCAGCACCTGTCCGGGTCGCAGGCCAAGCGCCGCACCGGCCTCGGTCTGCCCATGCGAGACCGACTGGATACCGCCGCGGACGATCTCAGCGATGAAGCCGGCCGTATAGGTGACGAGGGCTGCGAGCAGCGCGACGAATTCGGGGATGACGGCGAAGCCACCGCGATAGTTGAAGCCGCGCAGCGCCGGAATGTCCCAGCGCGTCGCCAGCACTGCCCAGGTGAGCGTGAGAAGGGGCACTGCCAGCAGCAGGACGAGACCGGCCCGCAGCGTCGGCGCGTGCTGGCCCGTGCGCGCCTGACGCCGCCGTGCCCAGACCGAGAAGGCCCAATAGGCGAGGACGCAGGCGAGGATGACGAGGCCGGCAATGCGCAGGTTCTCCAGCCCGTCCGGCAGCGGGATGGTCAGGCCGCGATTGTTCAGGAAGGCGACGCCAAAGACGCTGATGCTCTGGCGTGGCGCCGGCAAGGCGGCGATGACGCCGAAATACCAGAACAGCACGAAGAACAGCAGCGGGATGTTGCGGACGAACTCGACATAGGCGCCAGCGATGGCCGAGACCAGCCACACCGAGGAGAGCCGAGCGATGCCGATGGCGAAGCCGAGCAGCGTCGCGAGCACGATGGCGATCACCGTGACCAGCATGGTGTTGGCGACGCCCACCCAGAACAAAGCAAGGATGTTGTCGGACTGGGTATAGCCGGTCAGGACGAAGGGTACCTCGATGCCGGAGGTGCGCCAGAGGAAGCCGAAGCCGGAGGCGATGCCGGCCTTGACCATGTTCTCCGAGGCGTTGCGCACGAAGAACACGGTGAGGCCGACGAGAAAGACCACGGCCGCGATCTGGTAGATCCAGTCGCGCACGCGCTTGTCGTTGATGAAGGAGAGGAAGCTGCTCACGCCGGCCTCGATCGGGAGTCGCGAGCGTCATTCCCGGGCCGAGCGAAGCGCGGACCCGGGAATCTCGTGACGCTCAGGCTGGTTTCCGAGATGGTCGGGTCAAGCCCGACCATGACGTGCCTCAGGCGGCTCTCACTGGAACGGCGGGGTGAAGAGCAGGCCGCCCTTGACCCAGAGCTGGTTCTGGCCGCGCTCGAGCTTCAGCGGCGAACCCATGCCGACGGTGCGCTCATAGCTCTCGCCGTAATTCCCGACCTGCTTGATGGCGTTGTACATCCAGTCGTTGGGCAGGCCCATCATCTCGCCGAAGCCGCCCTCGGCGCCGAGCAGGCGGCGGACTTCCGAGTTCTTCGAGTTGGCCTTCATGTCGTCGACGTTCTGCGAGGTGACGCCCAGTGCCTCGGCCGCGATCATGCCGTTCAGCACCCAGCGAACGATGAGCTGCCAGCGCTCGTCACCCCAGCGCGTCACCGGGCCCTGCGGGTCGTTGGAGATCGGCTTGGTCAGGATGGCGTGCTCGTCGGGCGCCTTCAGCTTGATGCGCTGGCCGGCGAGCGCGCCGACGCCCGCCGTGTAGGCGTCGCAGCGACCGGCGTCATAGGCGGCAATGGCATCGTCGTTCTTCTGGAAATTGGTGATGGTGACCTTGAGGTTGCGCTCGCGGAACCAGTCGGCGGCGTTCTTCTCCTCGGTCGAGCCGGCGGCGACGCAGACGGAGGCGCCGTCGAGCCCGGACGCATCCTTCACATTCGCCGATTTGCGGACGATGAAGGTCTGGCCCTCGTAGAAATTGATGCCCTGGAAGTTGAGGCCGAGCGTGGCGTTGCGCGAGAAGGTGATGGTCGAGTTGCGCGAGAGCACGTCGACCTGGCCCGATTGCAGGATCGGCCAGCGCTGTTGCACCGAGGTCGGGGTGTATTTCACCTTCTTGGCGTCGCCGAAGATCGCCGCGGCCAGCGCCCGGCAATAGTCGACGTCGATGCCGCTCCACTCGCCCTTGTCATTGGCGAAGGAGAAGCCGGGCAGGCCGAGATGCACGCCGCATTCGAGGTTACCGCGCGCCTTGACGGCATCGAGCGTCGGGCTCGGGGCGAGCTGCTGCGCCTGCGCGAAAGAGATACCGGCGGCGAGGATCGCTGCCGTGCCGATGATTCTGATGGTCATATCCGTCTCCCCGAAGCCATTGGCGGCTTTCTGTGCTGGAAACCGGACTATGCAACAGCCGGGCCGAAAGCGGTAGCGGCGGAAATCCCAATCTCGGTCCGGTTCGGACCCGTTCAGGTCGCGGCCGATTGCGGGCCGGCGACGCGGGCGTTCTTGCGGATGGTGTAGAGCGTCGCCCCGATCACGATGGCGGCGCCGACCCAAGTGGTGAGCTCCGGAATCTCGGCGAAGAAGACAAAGCCGGTGAAGCTCGCCAGCAGCAGGCGGGTGAAATCGAGCGGGGCCAGCGCGGCCGCCTCGCCGACCTGATAGGCCCGGGTGATCAGCCATTGCCCGGCCGTGCCGAAGAGGCTGAGCACGGCGAGCCAGAACCATTGGTTCGCGGTCGGCATCTGCCACCAGGCCCAGGTCGGGATGGCGAGCAGGGCGATCAGGACGATGCCCTGATAAAGCAGGATCGTGTCGGTGCGTTCGCTCGCGGCGAGCTTGCGGACGCTGACCGTGATGCCGGCCCCGCAGACCGCGCCGAGAACCGCGAGCAGCGCATAGATGTCGAGCCCGTCGCTGCTCGGGCGCAGCATGATCAGCACGCCGACGAAGCCGATAATCGTGGCGGCCCAGCGCCGGCCATCGACCTTTTCCTTGAGGATGATGACGGCCGCGATGGTGACGAAGAGCACCTGGCTGAAACCGATCGCGGTGGCCTGCGCCAGCGGGATCTTCACCACCGCCGTGAAGCCTGCCAGCATGGCCGCGAGCGTGAAGACGCTGCGGGTGATCTGCAGGCCGAGCCGATCGGTATGCAGCGCCTGACGCAGGCTGCATGCTGCGAAGGCGAGGATGATCAGCGTCATGATCACTTGCCGGATCAGCAGGACCTGCACCAGCGGAATGGCCTGGCCGACATGCTTGATGGCGCCGACCATCACTGCATAGACCAGCATTGCCGAGAGCATGAAGACGGAGCCGCGCAGATTGGGACTGGCGCCGCGCCACCAATGCCTTACCCGCCTGATCAGCCGGCCTCCGGGCTGGCCGGCAGCCGCGCCAGGGGGCGGCTCTCGCAGAACGACGGGCGCATGAGCCTCGTCAGAGCACCCGGAGGGCGATGAAGGCGCGGCCAGCTCCTGCCAGGCCGGAGCCTCATCCAACCCCGAGCGGCCTCGCCGCCCGGTCTGCCGATCCTCGTCCATCGCCCCCGACCATCGCCCGGCCGCCATGAGCCGGAGCCGAATCTTGTCCCCTTGCGTCATTCATCGACGAAGCGCCGCGTGGCGGCCAGTGACAAAGGCACATGACCGGGTTGTACGGGCGGCGCAGCGCAATCTGGCGGAGGGTTCACCCCGCCGCCGCGGAGAGCCCGCGGGCCAGCGCCTGCGCCAGCGCCGCGCGCTGGCCGGCGAGGAAGGCGGCGCCATCGATGCGCTGCCGATCGTCCGCGTTGATCGCAGACAACCGCTCGACGAGCGCCCTGGCGAAATCGGCCGGCGTATCGGCAAGCGTGAAATTGGCCGGTAGCTCCGTGAAGCCACGGCAGGAGAGCGGCGTCGCGACCACGGGCAGGCCGAGCTGCATCGCCTCGACCGTCTTGAGCTGAACGCCGGTCCCGGCCCGGCTCGACAGCGCAACGATACGGCAGGAACGCAGGAAGGCGTCGGCGGCCGGCACGCGGCCTACCAGCGTGACGTTCGGCGGCGCCTGCAAATCCGCCGGGATGCGGCCCGCGACCGCGACGCTTAGATCGGCCGGCAGCAGCGGGCAGATTTCGCGCAGGAACCAGTCGAGGCCGACGCGGTTCGGCTCCCAGCTCCAGGTGCCGATCAGCCCAATGTCGAAGGCCGGCTCTTCCTCCGGCCCGTCCTGCACCGCCACGCCCGCATCGCCCGAGACCAGCGGTAGCACACCAGACTTGCCCTGCGCGTCCGGACCGAGTGCCCGCCTGTCCTCCTCGGAGAGCGTCCAGACGAAGCGCGCCTCGCGCCAAAGCCGGCGCTCGATCGCTTCCAGCAGCCGGGCCTCGCGGGCATAGAGCCAGCGCAGCAGCGGGTTGCGCCCATGCTCGGCGCTCTGCTGCGCCGAGGTATGCTCGATATTGTGCTCGACCAGGATACAAGGCGCGAGCTGGAGCAGCTCCGGAAAGGCGCCGGGCAGCATCACCGAATTCAGGACGATCGCGTCGAAAGGGCCATGCGCCTGCACAGCCTCGACGAGGCGGCCAGCGCCGGCCTGCCTCAGCTTGGCGCAGGCGACCGGCAGGCCATGGCGGAAGGCCCCGGCGAGCCATCCCAGTCTCTGCGCCGGAGGGACCACGGCGTTCTCGATGTCGACGGCGTCCACCACGACGGCCTTCTCGGGCTCTGCCGGTACTTCGCCCGGACGAACGAAGCCGATCGCGGTCACGTCGTGGCCGGCGGCACGCAAGGCGGAGAGAACCGCCGCATTGGCGATCTCGAAACCGGTATCCGGCCGAGCGACGGGAACGAGGGAGGTTAGGAAAGCGAGACGCAAGGATCAGGCCTTAAGGCGGATGCTGCCTCAGTCTCCCCATTCTGCCGACAGGTCAAGCGCCGCCCGCGACTATGCTGAACGCGCCAGCGAACACCGAACCTTAAGCCGCGATGACCTAACCTCTTCCGTCATGACGATGTCTCTACTCTTCGACACGCCGGAATCCTTCGAGGTGATCGCACAGTCGCCGCCCGAGGCGCTCGCGAGTGTCGAGAGCGTCGTCTGCGTGCCGACCTTCAAGCGGCCCGACATGCTGGAGGCGACACTGCGCTCGCTGGCTACCCAGCAGGGCGAGCATGATTTCGCGGTGATCGTCGTCGAGAACGAGGGCATGGAGCGGGCTGGCAGCGTGCGGGCGAGCGCGCTGCTCGCAGCCGGGGTGTTCAAGGGTCTGGTGATCGTCGAACCACGCCAGGGCAACTGCAAGGCCTATAACGCCGCCTGGCGCTGCGCGCTGACGCGGTTTCCCGCGCTGAAGCAAGTGCTCGGCATCGATGACGACGAGGAAGCCGAGCCCGGCTGGCTCGACGCCTTCGTAACCGCCGCGGCGACCGCTCCGGCCGAATTGTTCGGCGGCTCAGTCACGCCTGTCTTCGCAGATGCCTCGCGTGCCTGGCTCTCGGCCCACCCCATCTTCCGCTCGCATTACAACGCGTCCGGACCGGTGCCGATGCTCTACTCCAGTGCGAACTACCTGATCCGGCGTGAAGTTCTGGAGCGGCTGGGCTTCCCTTTCCTCGATGAGAGCTTCGATTTCACCGGCGGCGGCGACACGGATTTCTTCACCCGCGCCAAGGCGGCCGGCTTCCGCTTCTGGTGGGTGCAGGAGGCCGCGCAGCGCGAGACCATGCCGGCGCGGCGCAGCGAGTTCGGCTGGATCGCGGCGCGCGGCCTGCGCAACGGCGCGATCTCGGCGCAGATCGCGCGGCGCCAGAATCCCGGCCCGGCCGGGCGGTTGAAGGTGCTTGCGAAATCGTTCGCCTTGCTGGCCGCCTCCGTGCCGCGCGGCATCGTGCTCGGCATCCGCAACGGCTCGGGGCTGATCGGCCTCTACCACGCGCAAGTGGCCTGGGGGCGGCTGATGTCCGAATTCGGCGTCGCCAACGAGCAGTATCGCAAGCCGGAGAAGAACTAGCAGACGGGCGCCGTCATGCCCGGGCTCGACCCGGGCATCTCGCGCCGGTTGAGGCTCCAGCTCATTCCTGTCCCGAGATTCTCGGGTCAAGCCCGAGAATGACGTCGGGATTCAGGCCGCGTTGACGATGATACCGGCCAGCTTGGCGGCCTGAGGACCGAGCTCGGCCTGCCAGCGCTCGATCTCCGCCTTTGCAGGCTCGGCTCCGCGGGCGACCAGAACGATGTCGTCGGCCGCCTCGGCGAAGCGCCGCACCAGGGGATCGGCCCGGCGGCTGCCGCCATCGACGATGATCGGCCCGAAGCGATGGGCGGCGGCGAACAGGCCGGACTGGATCGCGTTCGGCCCCGGCGCCGGCACGCTGCCGACGCGCGGCAGAAAGGCGAGCCCGGTCCCCTCGTCCTTGCAGGCGGTGCGTGCCACCGAAGCGTTACCCGCGATGACCTCCCCGAGCCCCGCTGGAGCATCGACGGCGAAGATGCGGGTGAGGCCGAGCGAGCCTTCGCCGGCATCGACGAGCAAAGCCGGCAGGCCGGCCTGCGCGGCATCGAGGGCGAGGTTGAGCGCGATCGTGGTGGCGCCGGCCTGCTGCTGCAGCCCGAGGACCAGAATGCGACGCCGGCTCCCGTCCTTGGCCAGCCTATCGCGAAGCGCCGCGATCGCCCGGGCGAAGGCGCCCTGCGGCTTGTCGACGACATCGACGAGATGGGCCTGCGACTGGAAGACCGAGCGCGGATCGGCGATCCCGCTGCGCCAGCGGCGATTGCGGACGTTCGGGACCGTGCCGAGCACGCGAAGTTCGGGCGCCGGCGCGGCAGCGTTGCGAGCCGGTTGGCCGCCGGGAATCGCGATCAGGCGACGCCAGCCGCCTGGGGTCGCCTCCTTGGAGGCATCCTGTACGCCGTCCTTGCCCGAGGTCGCCTCGGCTTGCGCAGGTAGGATCGGCTTCGGAGCTGGCGGCTCGGGCTGAGCGGCGACAGGCACCGGAGCAGCGGGCGGCGGAGGAGCGGGCGGCGTTTCGGCCGGAGGCGAGGTGACGGCACGCGGGGCGCGGCGCCAGAACGGCCGGCGCGCTGGAGCCACCTCACGAGCAGGCGGCGGCGAAACCGGTATGACGAAGATGGCGAGCGACAGCGCCAGCAGCACGCCGAGGCCGCCGCCAGCAACGGTGCCGAGCATCGCGAGCGTGCGGCGGCTGATGCCGCTCTTCTCCAGCGGCGGCATGGCCTGGCTGATGACACGGGCATTGGTGGTGTCGACGCCGCCGAGCTCGCCGGTCTCGCGGGCGCGCCGCAGGAAGGCTTCGTAGACGGCACGCGAGGATTCGACCTCGCGCTCGAGCTCGCGCAGCTCCACCGAGGCGCGGCCGGCCGCATATTGGGTCGTGGTCAGCTGGTCGACGCGGCTGGCGAGCTGGCGCTCGGCATCGACGGCACGATCATACTCGACCTTGGCCGAGCGGCCGATGCGGGCCAGTTCCTCGGTAATCTGGCGGCGGGCGTCGCGCACCTGCGCCTGCGCCGCCGTCAGGGCGGGGTGGCGTTCTCCGAGCGAGGCGACGAGATCGGCCTCCTTGGCGAGCGCCGCGCCAAGCTGGGCGCGCAGCGCCGTCATTGTGTTGGAGGACACGGCCTCAGGCGCCGCGCCGGCTTCGAGGCTGGCCGCGCGTGTGTTGATGATCTGGTCGTATTTCGCCTTGGCCTCGGTGGTGCGCGTGCGCGCCGCGACCAGCTGGGCGTTGTTGAGGGCCAGCTGCTCCTCGCTCAGAGACTTCCCGCCGATGCCGACGAGATTATTGGCCTCGCGATAGCGCTGCGCCTTGTCTTCGGCGATGCGCAATCGATTGCGCAGTTCCTGCAGGCGCCCGGTCAGGGCGGCGGTGGCGCGCTGGGCCGCCTCGGAGCGGACGGCGGCCTGATCCTCGAGAAAGGCCTCGGCCATGGCGTTGGCGATCTTCGCCGCCTTGTCCGGGTCCTGCGCCGTGGCGGAGATGTCGATGACGAAGGTGCGCTCGCCGCGGCGGACCGCGACATTCTTGTCGAGCGCCGCCAGCGCATAGAGCATCGACCGGTTCGGGGAACCGGGAACCTCACGCGACGGAAACAACCCCGAGAACAGACCGCTGCTCGCGCCGCCGCCGTAATCCGGATCCTTGTCGAGGCCAAGCCGCTCGACGACGCGCGACTTGATGCTGTCGGAGGCGATGACGCGCGCCTGGCTTTCCAGATAGCCCGCGATCGAGGTGGGGTCGCTGCCGACAGTATTGGGCGAGACGTCGTTCTGGAGCACGCGCAGATCGCGTGGATCGATGAAGAGCTGCGCCGTCGAGACATATTTCGGCGGAATCATGAAACTGACGAGCACGCCGAGCGCAAAGCCCAGCGCCGCCATCAGCAGGATCAGGCCGCGCCGGCGCCAGAGCGTCGCCAGGATCCAGGCCGGATCGGTGAGCTGCGCCAGCGGCAGGGCGAAAGGCGAGGCAGAGCGCTCCCGACGGGCGGGCGCCTCCTGTCTTTCTTTCGCAGCCGGCTCAGTCGTGAACATGACGCAACGCTTCACTTTCCGGCGGCTGTGCCGCGCCGGAAGCGCTCGAGCACGGCCATCATGGGCTTTTCACGGTAGTCGGCATCGAGCGGCAAGGGCCGAGCCCGGGCGCCGTCCCGGCGCGGAAAGACATCCTGCACCCAGGAATAACGGTCGGTCAGCCCCCAGGTGACGATCGCCTTGGGTTGCTTGGCGGCGACGACCGCTCCCAGGAAGCCGGAGACCCTGTCGGCGGCGAGCTTGTCGCGCCGGGCGGGATCGGCCGGCAACTTCCAGTCGATGACGTCGAGCTCGGTGATCTCAAGATCGAGGCCGAGCGCATCGAGATCGCGCAGGAAGCGCTGGAGCCCGTCAAGGTCGAGGTCCTGCTCGCCGTAGAGATGGGCCTGGATGCCGAGGCCATGGACGGGAATGCCCTTGTCCTTGAGGCGCCGGAAGGTGTCGAGCGCGACCTTGCGGCGTGCGACGCCGGCGGGGGTCGCCTCCTCGAACAGGAAATCGTTGAGCACGAGCCGCGCCTTGGGGTCGACGCGTGCGGCCGTGCGGAAGGCGATCTCGATATGCTCCGGGCCGAGCAGGCGCTGCCAGATCGTGTCGCGATAGGGCGCGCCGGGCTCCGGCTCGTATTTGATGACCTCGTTGACCACGTCCCAGGTCGCGATCCGGCCCTTGTAGCGGTCGACGACGATCTCGATGTGGTTGACGAGCTCGCGCTCGGCATCGGCCCGCGTCGTGATCTCCTTGGCCCAGACCGGCAGGGCCTCGCCCCAGAGCAGGGTGTGCCCGCGCAGCGCCTTGCCGTTGGCCTGAGCGAAGGCGACGATCTCGTCGGCGCCGGAGAAATCGAAGCGCGGGCGATCATGCCGCAGCGCCTGCCATTTCAGGTCGTTCATCGGCACGATGATGTCGCAATAGCGCTTCAGCGCGTCGCGATAGCGCGCATCCTCGCGGAAGGCGCTGATCTCGGCCGCAGAGCCGAAGGGAATCGGCTTGGCGGCGGCCTGCGCCGGTCCCGATCCGGCGACAGCACCCGCCAGCGCGCTGGCCGCGCCACTGCGCAGCAGCTCGCGCCGCGTCGGCATCGCGTCGTTCCGGTCCGCTTCGGTCTGCTGCATCGGCAAAGGCGGCCTCAATGGCGGGCTTCTGGGCCCAATTCAGAGCTGCTTTCGTTTAGGGTCGTTCAACGCCTGTCGGCTATTGACGAAACCGTCATATGTCATGCCAAAGGCACGCGCCGGGCCAGCCGCCGCGGAAACGGACCATGCTGCTGCCAGATCGTGCCGCCATCGCTGCCTACCTCACCATCCTGAGCGGCTCGGCCGGCCGGCTCGTCATCTCCCTTGTCTACTTCCTTATAGTTGCCAATACGTTGACTCTCGGCGCGTTCGGCCTCTTCGCCACCGCCTCGGCAACCGGGCTGATCCTGTCGCGGATGCTTGCCTTCGGCTTCGTCTCGCCGCTTTACCGCGTTTCGATCGTGAAACCGCGCCTGCTCGGTGCCTATTTCGGCGGTTTCGCGGTGCTTGCGCTCGTGTCGCTGCCGCTGATCGCCGCTGTCGCCGCGCTCGCCTATCTCCTGCTCTTCGCCGATCGCCTCGCTGTTTTGCCCTTCGCAGCGATCATCGGCGCGGAGGTTCTGGGCTGGCGCGTCGTCGAGGTCGTCTGCATCGTCAACAACGGGCTGAGGCGTTTCCGGCAGGCCGCGCTGCTGGTCATCATCGGCTCGAGCCTGCGCACCCTCGCAGCGCTGATCTTCGTGACGCTGGGCCAGGCCAGCCTGGAGAGCTGGGTCTTCGCCTATTGCATCGCGACCATGGCGAGCGCGCTGATCGCGCTGACGGGCTTCATGCCGGCTTCGCGCTGGCGCTTCGTGCGCAGCCTCTATCCACGCCGCATGGCGGATGCCGTCTTCGCCGGGACGGCCGATATCGTCTTCTATGTCCAGTCGGAGCTCGACAAGCTCTTGGTGCTCGGCATCGCCGGTGAACGCACTGCTGGGCTCTACGCCATCGCCTTTCGCGTGATCGATCTCACCGCCATGCCGGTGCGCAGCTTCAACCAGATGCTGGTGCAGAAGATCATGCAGGAGCGCGGTCTCGGCGGGCTGAAACGTCTCGCCGGCTTCGAGGTCGGGATCGCGCTGGTCTCGACGCTGGGCCTCGCCGCCGTGATCCTGGTGCTGATGCCGTTTCCGGGGCTGCTCGGACGCAATGTCTCGCAGGCGGCCTATCTCTTCGCGCCAATGCTGCTGGTGCCGGCCTTCCGCAATCTCGTCGAGTATCACGCGGAACTGCTGTATGCGCGCGAGCGGACGGGCTCGCGCATCCTGCTGCTCGCCACGCTGACGGCGCTCAAGGCCGGGCTGATCGCGCTCGTCATGACGCGCTTCGCCGAAGGCGACGCATGGGCCGAGTGGATGAACCTCGTCTTCGGCCTGGTCTATCTGCTCTCGGCCAGCTTTACCTATCCGCTGCTGGTACGGACAGGGCGACCGGCCTTACGATAGAGCCATCTTTTGGAGGCGGATTCACCGATCAGGATGAGTCAACCTGATCGGATCCGGCTCCTGCGCCTGGCGCTCGAACAGGGCGCGGATGCGCTCAAGCGGCTCGCCGATGAAGGACTGAACGCCGACGGCGACCTGCCAGGGCTCGAGCACCTGCTCGAAGGATTCGAGCAGGTCGAAGCCTTCGACATCCTCGTTGAACCAGTAGACCTTGCAGAGCTCGCGCGGGTCCGCCCAGTGACCAGCGGCTTCGAGCCCGAGCACGCGCTCCACGTAGTAGCCATAGATCATGTATTCGGAGAATTGCCGGTCGTGAGCGATCGCCGTCACCCAGTCGCGGCCGCCGCGGCGCTCGATGAGGTCGAGCAGTGACAGCACATGCTCGCGGCGCCAGCTCACCATGTTGTTGATGTAGTCCGGCCCGGGGTAGGGCGGCGCCCCAAGGCCGAGCAGGGCAGAGGCGTTCTCGCACCAGGGCCGGTGGCGCGCCATGTCGGCGGTGATGGCGTCGGGCTTGCGATAGAGGCGGGTCGCGCCGTCCTTCTCCAGGCTCCGGACATCGAAGGGCCGGACGAAGAGCATGTCGGAATCGGTGAAGAGGATGACGTCCTCGACGCTGGCCTTCGCGACGGCGAATTTGCGCAGCTGCTGGGCATGCCAGCCGCGCAGCGGCGGCAGGCCGCGCAGGGCCGCGCGCAGGCCGGTCCAGACCCGGCGCCGGCCGAGGGTGAAGGGGTCCGGCCGCGATTTCAGCCAATGCGGCAGCAGCTCGGATTCCGCCAGGACGCGCCGGCGCGGGCCTTCGAATTCGCGGAACAGCGGGACGTCGCGATCCTCGATCAGCAGGTAGTGGACCGCATGGCCGGTGACGAAGCGGTCGATGCTGGCGCAGAGCAGCCGGCAGCGCTCGACGTCACCCCTGTAGCTGGGGGTCGCCAAGGCAAAGCTGGTCTGCGCTGCTTTGATGCTCAACGACTCACCCGCGCCTGGCCATCGCGGACATATTGCCAGACCATGCGCAGCAGGAAGACCGGGTTGCCGACGACATAGCGCCGCCAGAGCCGGGCCGGCTCCAGCCAGAGCCGATAGGCCCATTCGAGCCGGGCCTTGCGGACCGCCTTCGGCGCACGAGACACTTCACCAGCGAGGAAGTCGAACAGCGCGCCGACGCCAGCAGCGACGGAGGCGTGCTGGGAGGCGAGCCGATCGGCGATGAAGCGTTCCTGCAGCGGATTGCCCATGGCGACGAGCAGCAGGTCCGGCCGCTCGGCCTTCAGCCCTTCCATCAGTTGCTTCTCCTCGGCCGGCTCGTAATAGCCATGCGAGACGACGCTGAAGCGATGGGCCGGATAGCTTTCCGCCAGCTTGGCGGCGGCGCGGTCCGGAACGCCCGGCTTGCCGCCGAGAAGGGCGACGTGCAGCGGTCGTTCCGAGCGGGCGAAGAGATCCGGAAAGAAGTCGGTGCCGTTCAGATTGCTCGGGAAGGGCGCGCCATAGAGTAGCCGGCTGCCGATATCGACGCCGATGCCGTCCGGCAGCATCATGAAGTCCGAGAGACGGTCCCGCAGCCCAGCATCGCCGGCCGCGACATTCACGAGATTAGCGTTGCAGAAGGCCAGCTTCACATGGCGGCCGGTCTCGACCGCGTCGAGGATGTCGGCGATGGCCGTCTCGCGCTCCTTCACGGCGATATCGATGCCGCCGATGTCGCGCGTCTCGGACACTGCATCGTTGCGGTCTTCGAAGTCGCTGGGCTTAGCCATGGAAAGAGAGGCGCGCACGTGGTTCCGAATCCTGGGCCTCGAAGGCCCGTTTCAGCCGGATGTCATGGCTGGTTTCGCGCGCGGGTCAAGGCAAAGCCGGCCGAAAGGTGAACATGTTCTAGCGGCGATCTTCAGATATGGGGGGCAGCTTATCTCTTTGTAAATCATGCATTTTGTTTCGACGTGAAACGCTGCGGACCCTACTGTTCGCTCTCGCAACTGGCCTCGTTTCGCAATAGCACAACGATCCGGCTCGCCGTGCCATCGCGGCACGGATTTTCGGCCTCCGCGCGAGCGGGCGCTCAAGCTAACTATTCCTAAAATGCAATTCAACCATTCTATAAATGCATGACAAAACCGCGCCCTCTGGCCGGGGCAGGACGTCCCCGCTAGGTTGATTCGCAACGGCTAAGGGAGGCCCCTTCATGAACCAAATCGATTTAAAGAATCGCGTCGCCATCGTGACGGGCGGCGCGCAGGGGATCGGCCGAGCCGTCGCCGAGCGCTTCGCGGCCAGCGGCGCGACGGTTGCGATTTGGGATGTGGACGGGGCGCTCGCCCAGAAGGCCGCTGCCGAGATCGGCCATGGCGCGAGCGGCCATGCCGTCGACGTGACCGACGCCGCAACTGTGCAGGCCGCCAGCGACGCGCTGGAGGCCAAACACGGCAGCGTCGACATCCTCGTGACCAGCGCCGGCATCGCGGGCCCTAACCACAAGACCTGGGAATATCCGCTGGAGGACTGGGCCCGCGTGATGCGGCTCAACGTCGACGGCACGATGCATTGCTGCCGCGCGGTCGTGCCCGGCATGATCAAGCGCAATTACGGCCGCATCGTCCTCGTCGCCTCGATCGCCGGCAAGGAAGGCAATCCCAACGCCTCGGCGTACTCGGCCTCGAAGGCGGCGGTGATCGCGCTGACCAAGTCGCTCGGCAAGGAGCTGGCAGACAAGGACATCGCGGTGAACTGCATCACGCCGGCCGCGGCGCGCACCCGCATCTTCGACCAGATGAGCGAGGAGCATATCGGCTACATGCTGGCGAAGATCCCGCGCGGGCGCTTCCTGCTGCCGGACGAAGTCGCCTCCATGGTCGCTTTCCTGGCCTCGGCCGAGAACAGCTTCACCACCGCCAGCGTCTTCGATCTCTCGGGCGGCCGGGCGACGTACTGAAGCGAGCGCCGAAAATCGGGCTGCGCCGGGCGAGACAATGTTCCCGCTTCGGCGCAGCTCCGCGCGGCTCTCGCCAGGCCGTGCGCCAGTTCGACGCATGAGTATCTCGATCCTGTTTACGCCTCGGTAAGGCTCTCTTTTCACCCTGAAGGGACGAAAAGGAGATTACCGATGATCAAGATGGCGCTTTCGGCGACCGCCCTCGTCTTTCTGACGGCCTCGGCTGCTCAGGCGGTCACCGCCAAATCACTCGGCCAGTTCAGTGATTGGAGCGCCGCCGCCTATGGGCAAGGCGATACTCAGCGTTGCTTCATCATGAGCAAGCCGTCGACCGAAGAACCCTCCGGCCTGCGCCATGGAGAGGTGTTCTTCTTCATGCAGACGAGCGACGGCGAGAGCGACACCGAATCGAGTTTCCAGACCGGCTATGATTTTGCCAAGAACTCGGTCGTCACCGTCACCATCGGCGACGACAGCTTCCGCATGCTGACCGAGGGCAACAACGCCTGGCTCGACCAGCTGGAACGCGAGCCGGCGCTGCTCGCCGCGATGCGCGCCGGCAGCAGCATGACGCTGGAAGCCCGCTCTGCCCGCGGCAACATCACGACCTACAGCTTCTCGCTCGCGGGCGTCACGGCCGCCTCGCGCATGATGCAGCGCTGCCAGACCGACGCTACCCAGAGCTAAAGACTCGCGCGACATCCGCAACGACGGGCGACAGGCAAAATCTCTGTCGCCGTTTCACTGATGCTGCACGAGATCGCCGTGCGTCCCGGCGGACGCGAAGTGGCGATCTAAGATCTTGTTCTGGCACCGGATTTTTCCGAAAAGTGGATTCCACTTTTCGGTCCGATGCACTAACGTCGCGCCCATGACGCAGACGCTTCCCTCCGCCGCCGTTCTCGGTGCCCGTGCCTTCGCCGCTCTCGCGGGCCTGAACCGCTTCTCCGACGAGCCCGGCAAGCTGACCCGGCTCTATCTCTCGCCAGCCCACAGGCAGGCGGCGGAATGGGTCAAGGGCGCGATGGAGGTCGCGGGCCTCACCGCCTTCATCGACGCCGCGGGCTCTGTGCAGGGGCGGCGCGAGGGCACGGTGCCGGGCGCGCCGGCGGTGCTGGTCGGCTCGCATATCGACACGGTCAAGGACGGCGGGCGCTTCGACGGCAATCTCGGCGTCGTCGCCGGCATCCTGGCGGCGCAGGCGCTGCGCGATGCCGGAATCAGCCTGCCCTTCCCGCTCGAAGTCGTTGCCTTCGGCGACGAGGAGAACGTTCGCTTCCCGACGCATCTCTCCACCTCCGAGGCGCTTGCCGGCCATTACGATCCGGCCTGGCTCGATGCCCGCGACGCGGACGGCGTGAAACTCTCCGATGCGCTCGTCGCCTTCGGCGGCAACCCGGCCGGAATTCCGGCGCTCGCCCGCAAGCCCGGTTCGATCCGCGCCTATCTCGAACTCCATATCGAGCAGGGGCCGGTGCTGGAGGCCGAGAACGAGCCGGTCGGCATCGTGACCACGATCAACGCCCAGAGCCGGGCGCGTGTGCGCGTCACCGGCGAGGCGGGTCATGCCGGCACCGTGCCGATGGCGCTGCGCAAGGACGCACTCACCGCCGCCGCCGAGATGGCTCTCGCGCTGGAGGAGATCGCCGGCAGCCATGAGCTCGCGGTCGGCACGGTCGGCGTCTTCAGGCCCGATCCCGGCGCGACCAATGTCGTGCCCGGCGCCGTCGACTTCACCATCGACTTTCGCGCGCCGCGCAACGAGACGCTCGCCGCGATGGACGCCGCGATCCGCACTCGTTTCGGCGAGATCGCGGCCCGTCGCGGCGTCGGCCTTGAAATCACGCCCTATGCCCGGGCCGAAGCCGTGCCGATGGACCCAGGCCTTCAGGATGCCTTCGCCACCGGCATTTCCCGCACCGGCAGCAACCTCGCGGCACGGCGCCTGCCCTCGGGTGCGGGCCATGACGCGATGACAGTGGCGGCGATCGCGCCGGCCGCCATGCTGTTCGTGCGCAACGAGAAGGGCATCAGCCACTCGCCGCTGGAGAACATGACGGAGGCCGATGCCGGCATCGCCATCCGGGTGTTGCTCGAAACGATTCTGGCGCTCGCCGAAGCCGCGAAGTAGAAGAATTCCAGCCGCGACACCACGCACCATTCCGCGACGCGCCCGAAAGGCCTAGGACAGGCGCGCCGCAGGAGGCTGGCAATGGATTTTGAGACTTTCTTCCGCCGGGAACTCGACGGGCTGCGCAAGGAAGGCCGCTATCGCGTCTTCGCCGATCTGGAGCGTCAGGTCGGCCATTTCCCGACCGCGACCTATCATGGCGAGAGCGGGCCGCGCGACGTCACCGTCTGGTGCTCCAACGACTATCTCGGCATGGGCCAGCATCCCAAGGTGCTCGCCGCGATGCATCAGGCGCTCGACGGCAGCGGCGCAGGCGCAGGCGGTACGCGCAACATCGGCGGCACCAACCACTACCATGTGCTGCTCGAACGCGAGCTCGCGGACCTGCACGGCAAGGAAGCCGCGCTGATCTTCAACTCCGGCTATGTCTCGAACTGGGCCTCGCTCTCGACGCTGGCCTCGCGCATTCCCGGCTGCATCGTCCTGACCGATGCACTGAACCACGCCTCGATGATCGAGGGCATCCGCCATTCGCGGGTGGAGAAGCACATCTTCGCCCATAACGACCCGGCCGATCTGCGCCGCAAGCTCGCCGGGCTCGATCCCGTCCGGCCGAAGCTGATCGCCTTCGAATCCGTCTATTCGATGGATGGCGACATCGCCCCGATCGCGGAGTTCTGCGACATCGCCGACGAATTCGGCGCGATGACCTATCTCGACGAGGTCCATGCGGTCGGACTCTACGGGCCACGCGGCGGCGGCATCTCCGAGCGGGAGGGCCTCACCGACCGGCTGACGCTGATCCAGGGTACGCTCGCGAAGTCCTTCGGCGTGATCGGCGGCTATATCACCGGCTCGGCGGCGCTATGCGACTTCATCCGCAGCTTCGCCTCGGGCTTCATCTTCTCCAGCTCGCTGCCGCCGGCGGTGGCGGCCGGCGCCATCGCGGCGATCCGGCATCTCAAGGAAAGCTCAGCCGAGCGCGAGCGGCAGCAGGATCGTGTCGCGGCGTTGCGTGGCAAGCTCGACCGGGCCGGCATCCCGCACTTGCCCAATCCCAGCCATATCGTGCCGGTGATGGTCGGCGATGCGAAGGCCTGCAAGGCGATCAGCGACGAGCTGCTGGCCCGCTTCGACATCTATGTCCAGCCGATCAATTACCCGACCGTGCCGCGCGGCACGGAGCGGCTCAGGATCACGCCCTCGCCCTTCCACACCGATGCGCATATCGACGCCCTCGTCGCGGCGCTTTCGGCGATCTGGGCCCGCGATGGGCTGAAGCGGGCGGCTTAGGGCGCCACGCCGTCATTCGCATCTGTTCGGAATCGCGACAGAGAACCCCTCTCCCACCCGGGAGAGGGGTTCTCCACGCCTCTTTCGGCATGAGATGCTCGGGTCAAGCCCGAGCATGGCGCACTGCTATTTCAGAGATTGAACACGCGGTGAGGGATGAACTCGCCGTTCTCAACCGAACCTGTCGCCACCAGCGTGCCGGCGCAGGTGGCATAGGCCGCCTGCAGCTCGATCGGCGCACCGGCGCCGCGCAGCAACGCGCTCTGGCCGCGCTTGAGGCGGGCGGCAGCGTCGCGGTGGAGCACGATCTCCGGGATCAGCGTCAGCGCCGCCTTGACCGGCTGAAGAGCCGTCAGCGCGCTTTCCGGGCTTTCCCGCAGGGTCTCGACACTCGCCGCCTCAGCGACGGTGAAGGGGCCGACCCGGGTGCGACGCAGATGCGCGACATGGCCGAGGCAGCCCAGCGCAAGACCCAGATCGCGGGCGATGGCGCGGACATAGGTGCCCTTGCCGCATTCGGCCTCGAAGGTCGTGGTGGCGCCGTCATGGCTGACGATCACCAGTGAATCGATCTCGACCGGGCGCGCCTGCAGCTCGACCTCCTCGCCGTCGCGGGCGAGATCATAGGCGCGCTCGCCCGCGATCTTGATCGCGGAGAATTTGGGCGGGGTCTGGAGGATGGTGCCGGTGAAGCGCGGCAGCAGGGCCACGATGGCAGCTTCGTCCGGACGCTTGTCGGAGGTCGCGATGATGCTGCCCTCGGTGTCGTCGGTATTGGTCTGCGTGCCCCAGGCGACGGTGAACTGATAAGCCTTGCGGCCGTCCATGACGAAGGGAACGGTCTTGGTCGCCTCGCCGAGCGCGATCGGCAGCAGGCCGGACGCCAACGGGTCGAGCGTGCCGGCATGGCCGGCCTTCTTGGCGGAGAACGCCCGCTTCACGACGCTGACCGCATGGGTCGAGGTCATGCCGATGGGCTTGTCGAGCACGACCCAGCCATGGACGTCACGCTTCTTCGGGCGCGGAGGTGCGCTCTCACGCTGCGGGGCGGCTTCCGGGGTGGTCTCAGCGGTCATCGTCACGGTCGTCGTCTTGGTCGATCTTGAGGGGCTTGCGATCGGTGTCGCGGCGGACTTGTTCGGAATCCAGCAACGCGTCGATACGCTCGGCCTCGGCGAAGCTCTCATCGGCGCGGAAGCGGAGATCCGGCGCGTATTTCAGGTTTACGCGATGGGCGATCTCACCACGCAGGTAGCGCTTGTTGGCATCGAGCGCTTTCAGCACAGGGGCGATGTCCAGCCCGCCGAGCGGCATGATGTAGCAGGTCGCGAGCTTCAGATCGGGCGAGAGGCGCACCTCGGGCACGGTGACGACATGCTTCGCCAGCACATCGTCATGGATGTCGCCGCGCGCAAGCATGTCGGCCAGTGCATGGCGGATGAGTTCGCCGACGCGCAGCTGCCGTTGGGACGGGCCGGAAGGTTTTGCTGGTTTAGCCATGGTACTCGTTCTCCGGGATCGGACCGGATCAAACGTCACGATCGGGCTTGACCCGACCGTCTCTTGAAAGATGAGGCGCTGGACGCGCTCTTCTCGTCACGAGATGGCCGGGTCAAGCCCGGCCATGACGCGCTGCTTCAGGAAGCGGAGCCTTACAGGCTGCGCTTGATCTCCTCGACGCGATAGCACTCGATCACGTCGCCGACGCGCATGTCCTGGTAGTTCTCGAAGGCCATGCCGCATTCCTGGCCGGCCACGACTTCCTTGGCGTCGTCCTTGAAGCGCTTGAGCTGACCGAGCTTGCCCTCGTGAACCACGACGTTGTCGCGGATCAGGCGGACATGAGCGCCGCGCTCGATGGTGCCGTCGGTGACGCGGCAGCCGGCGATCTTGCCGACCTTCGAGACGTTGAAGATCTCGAGGATCGACGCGTTGCCGAGCATGGTCTCGCGCAGGGTCGGCGCCAGCAGGCCCGACATCGCATCCTTCACGTCATCCATGAGGTTATAGATGATGTTGTAGTAGCGGATCTCGACGCCGGCCCGGTCGGCCGCCTCGCGCGCTTCCTTATGGGCACGCACGTTGAAGCCGACGACGACCGCGCCCGAAGCCTGGGCGAGCGTGACGTCCGACTCCGTGATCGCGCCGACACCCGAGGAGAGCACGCGGGCGCGCACCTCGTCGTTGCCGACTTTTTCAAGCGCTCCGACGATGGCTTCGACCGAGCCCTGCACGTCGCCCTTGACGACAAGCGGGAACTCCTTGCGGCCGGCGCCTTCCTTGAGCTCGCGCATCATCTCGGCGAGCGAGCGGCCGGCGCCCGAAGCTGCGCCTCGGGCGGCGAGGCGATCGCGGCGCTGACGCTCGCGATACTCGGTGATCTCGCGGGCACGGGCTTCCGATTCAACGACCGCAACGCGATCGCCAGCTTCGGGCGTGCCGTTGAAGCCGAGCACCTCGACCGGCATGGAGGGCGGAGCGTCCTTCACCTGCGCGCCGGTATCGGCGATTAGGGCGCGGACGCGGCCCCATTCGGCACCCGCCACGACGATGTCGCCGGTGCGCAGCGTGCCGCGCTGGACGAGCACGGTCGCGACCGGGCCACGGCCGCGGTCGAGCTTGGCCTCGATGACAGTGCCTTCAGCCGGACGATCCGGATTGGCCTTGAGGTCGAGCACTTCGGCCTGCAACGCGATGGCTTCCAGCAGCTTGTCGAGATTCTGGCCCGTCTTGGCCGAGACCTCGACCTCGAGCGTCTCGCCGCCGAGCGACTCGACCTGGATCTCGTACTGAAGCAGCTCGGCGCGGACCCGATCCGGGTTGGCGTCGGACTTGTCGACCTTGTTGATCGCCACGATCAGCGGCACGCCGGCCGCCTTGGCGTGATGGATAGCCTCAGCCGTCTGCGGCATGACGCCGTCATCGGCCGCCACAACCAGCACGACGATGTCCGTCACCTTGGCGCCGCGGGCGCGCATCGCCGTGAAGGCGGCGTGGCCGGGCGTGTCGATGAAGGTCACCTTGCTGCCCAGCGGCGTCGTCACCTGATAGGCGCCGATATGCTGGGTGATGCCGCCGGCCTCGCCGGTGACGACCTTGGTCTTGCGGATCGCGTCGAGCAGCGAGGTCTTGCCGTGGTCGACGTGGCCCATGATGGTCACGACCGACGGCCGCGACTCCAGGGCCTCGTCGGTGTCCGGCGTGTCGAACAGGCCTTCCTCGACGTCGGATTCCGCGACGCGCTTGACGGTGTGGCCCATCTCCTCGGCGATGAGCTGGGCGGTATCGGCATCGATCACGTCGGTGATCTTGTGCATCGCGCCCTGCTTCATCAACAGGCGGATGACGTCGACGCCGCGCTCCGTCATGCGGTTCGCGAGTTCCTGGATGGTGATCGTCTCGGGGATGATCACCTCGCGCATCACGCGCTCTTTCTGAGCGTCCGAGGCCCGGTGGCCGGTCATGCGCTGCACGCGGCGGCGGAAGGACGCGACCGAGCGTGTCCGCTCGTCATCACCGCCGGTGGCGGTGGCGAGAGTCAGGCGGCCGCGCGGCTTGTCGTTGCTGGTCTTCGGCGTCTTGGGAGCGGCCGGAGCGGGCCCGCGGCCGGGGCCGGCGCCGAGGCCGGGCCGGCGGAACGCGGCCTTGACGTCGACATCATCCGAGCGATTGCGCGGGGCGCCGCTGGACGAAGGGGCCTGACGGGTCGGGCGCACCACGGCGGGCTCGGCCGGGGCCGAGGCGTCGATCCGCGGCGGGCGCGGCGAATCCGAACGCGGCGGACGAGAATCCAGCCGCGGCGGACGGGCGCCGGTGTCGCGCATCGGCTGGCGCGGAGCGAACTCGCGCGGGCCGGACGGGGCCGGGCGGCCGTAATACTGGGTCGGCTGCGGCGCCGGGGCCTGAGCCTGTGCAGGGGCCGCCGGAGGGGCCTCACGCTCGACCGGCGCGGCCGGGCGGGTATTCTGCTCCTCGCGCTGGCGGGCAGCGCTTTCGGCGCGACGCTTCTGGTCGTCTTCCTGACGGCGACGCTCTTCCTCCTGCCGCTGGCGAGCGGCGGCGGCTTCACGCTCCTGGCGCTCGGCGGCCGCGGCCGCGGCACGGCGATTGGCCTCGTCCTCAGCGGCGCGGCGCGCCTCGGCCTCGGAGCTGCGGGCCTCGGCGAGGACGCGCTGACGGGCGTCCTTCTCCTCATCGGAGAGGGTACGCAGCAACATGCTGCCGGCGGGCCGCTGGGGCTGCTGAGGAGCGGCGGGGCGCGGCGCGGTCGCCTGCGGAGCCGGCGCCTGCGGCGCACGCGGCGCTGCGGGCTGGGCCGGTTCGTGCCCCGGGACGCGGCGCTTGACCTCGACGACGACCTGCTTCGAGCGCCCATGCGAGAAGCTCTGTCGAACAGTGCTCTGCTCGACAGGTCGCTTCAGCGACAGGGTCTTGGGCGGGTTGACGGTCAAGGTCTTGTCGCCCGGGGTCTTGGTATCGGTCATTCCGCGTTCGGTCCTGCCGGTTCGGTCGTGTTTTCGGTGTCGTTCTGGTCAGATGCGGCGGTATCGTCCGTCCGGTACCGGACGAGCCGACGCCAGCGGGAGAGCACACCCTCGGCCGCTGGACCCGGAGCAAGCGCGGCATGTATCACATGTGCCCGCCCCAACGCCAATTCCAAATCCGCCGCCGTGAAAATCGCGACGACGGGTAGCTCTCGGGCCTTGAGCCCTTCGGCCTCGCGGGCCGCGGCGGCCCGCCGGATGATCTGGCCGATCTTGCGCCTTCCATCCTCGGCGCCGTCACTGGCTTCCAGGACAGCGACGCAACGGCCGGAGCCGATCTGCGCCTCGACCTTGGCGAAGCCCGCCGTGACGAGACCTGCCTTGTTGGCCATCGACAGCGCCTGCAGCGCATCGCGCAGCATCAGCCGGTCGATCGTCTCCGGCAGATCCGCCGGCACCGCGACCTTGGCCTTGAGCGAGCGCTCGAAGGCCTTGCGCTTGATCGCCTCAGCCACTGTCTTGCGACTGAGGCTCGCCCAAACGCCGCGTCCGGGCAGCTTCCTGCGCAGATCCGGCACGAGCACGCCGTCAGGTCCGGCAACGAAGCGGATCAGATCATCCGGTGCCTTGACGGCCCGCGTCACGACGCAGCTCCGTTCCGGCCCTTCCTTCTCCGCCGCCGCCTTCACCGCGACAGCTCCACTCAGGCCTCGGCCGCCTCGCCGGCTTCAGCCTCGGGCTCCGCGACAGGAGCCTCGACCCAGCCTGCATGGATACGCGCGGCCATGATGATCGCTTCCGCATCCTGACGGGAAAGATCGAAGCCGTCGAGATAGCCGGCATGGCGGGTGGCCTCGCCGTCCTTACGCTCCGTCCAGCCGATCAGATCGTCGGTCGCGCAGCCCGCGAGATCCTCGACGCTCTTCACGTCGTTCTCGCCGAGCGCGACCATCATGGAGGTAGTGACGCCCTCGACCTCGCGCAAGGCATCCTCAACGCCAAGCGCGCGGCGCTTCTCATCGAGCTCCGCCTCGACGGCGGCGAGATGCTCAAGCGCGCGGTTCTGAATCTCGGAAGCGGTGTCCTCGTCGAAGCCCTCGATCGAAGCGAGCTCGGAGAGCTCGACATAGGCGAGCTCCTCGACATTGCGGAAACCTTCCGAAGCCAAGAGCTGGCCGACCGTCTCGTCGACGTTCAGCGCGTTCATGAACAGCTCGGTGCGCTGCACGAACTCCTTCTGGCGGCGCTCGGATTCCTCGGCCTCGGTCAGGATGTCGATGTCCCAGCCGGTAAGCTGCGAAGCGAGGCGCACGTTCTGGCCACGACGGCCGATGGCGAGCGAGAGCTGCTCGTCCGGCACCACGACCTCGATCTTGTCGGCTTCCTCGTCGAGAACGACCTTGGCGACTTCCGCCGGCTGCAGCGCGTTGACGACGAAGGTCGCGACGTCCGGCGACCACGGGATGATGTCGATCTTCTCGCCCTGCAGCTCACCGACCACGGCCTGCACGCGCGAACCGCGCATACCGACGCAGGCGCCGACCGGGTCGATCGAGGAATCGCGCGAGATCACGGCGATCTTGGCGCGCGAACCCGGATCGCGGGCAACGGCCTTCACCTCGACGATGCCGTCATAGATCTCGGGCACTTCCTGGCCGAAGAGCTTGGCCATGAACTGCGGATGGGTGCGCGACAGGAAGATCTGCGGACCGCGCGGCTCGCGGCGCACGTCATAGACATAGGCGCGGGCGCGGTCGCCGACCTTGAAGGTCTCGCGCGGGATCATCTCGTCGCGGCGGATGATGGCCTCGCCACGGCCGAGATCGACGAAGACGTTGCCGTATTCGACGCGCTTGACCGCGCCGTTGACGATCTCGCCGATGCGATCCTTGTACTCGTCGTACTGGCGGTCACGCTCGGCCTCGCGCACCTTCTGGACGATGACCTGCTTGGCCGACTGGGCGGCGATGCGGCCGAAATCGAAGGGCGGCAGCGGATCAGCGATCACGTCACCGGCCTGGGCGGCCGGGTTATGGCGCTTGGCCTCGTCGACCGTGATCTCGATCGCCGGGTTCTCGACATGGTCGACGACCTGGAGATGGCGGGCCAGGCGCAGCTCGCCGGTCTTGGTGTTGATCTCGGCATGGACATCCGTCTCGGCGCCGTAGCGCGAACGGGCGGCCTTGGCGATCGCGTCCTGCATGGCGTCGACGACGATCTGGCGATCGATCGACTTCTCGCGCGCAACCGCATCGGCGATCTGCAGCAGTTCGAGCCTGTTGGCGCTGACGACCATGACGCTCACTCCTCTTCGGTATCGTCTTCGTGCGGAGCCGACGCCGGAGCCTTCTTGCCCGGTCGCGGTCCCAGCGATTTTCCTCGGCCCTTCTTCGGGCCAGCGATGTCTTCGGCAGCCGGCATCTCCGGCGGCAGGCCGGACTTGCCACGGCGCAGCGATTCGGTGACCAGCGCGTCGGTCAGCACGAGCCTGGCCTCGGCGATCAGCCGCATCGGAACAGCGACGTCGCGCTCTTCCTCAGCCTTGGCGTCGTCCCGCGACAGGAGCGCGTCCTCGCCTTCGGCGCCGCGCAGGATGCCACGGAAACGCTTGCGGCCGTGGACCGGCTCGCTCGTCTCGATCTTGGTGAGATGGCCGGCCCAGCGCTGGAAATCGCTCGCGCGCACCAGCGGCCGGTCAATCCCCGGCGACGAGACCTCTAGATGATACGCCGCCTGAATCGGATCGTCGACATCGAGCGCCGGCGAGACCGCCTGGCTGATTTCCTCGCAACCCTCGACATTCATCGTGCCGTCCGGCCGCTCGGCCATGATCTGCACGGTGCAGCCGTTCTGGGCGGTGACGCGCACGCGCACCAGCCGGTAGCCAAGATCGACGATCGCCGGCTCGATGATCGTGGCGACGCGCGCCGCCACGCCTGTCTCCACGACGAGGCGCTTTTCCTGATCGGATGTCGGTTCGTTCATTGGCCCGGACCGTCCTGTCTGCCTCCGGCGGGTTGCGGCCAATAAAAAAGAGCGGGCCGGCCGGCCCGCTCTTGATCATCGGTTATGACCGATACCAGAGCTGTTGCGCGCTATTTAGTCCGCATCGCCTGAACATGCAAGTTCTCAAAACTGCGCTAAATCCGCTCGATCTATCTAACTGGCTGGTCATCCCTGGCTGCCAACCTAACGGGACTGGTGCCGGGGGGGAACCGTGCAAGAGGATAGAACATGAGTGCAGTCGGCATGATGCTGCGGGACCTCGAAACGAGGATGACGCGCCGCTCGGGCGACGAGCACGCGGACATCGTCTCGCGTCTGACGGACCTGTTCCTGGCCACGGCGCCGAACATGGACGACGACCAGGTCGGCGTCTTCGACGTCATTATCAGCCGGCTTGCCCGGGCCATCGAGCTGCGCGCCCGCATCGAGCTGGCGGAGCGGCTGGCCCCGGTACCCAATGCACCGACCGGCGTGATGCGGCAGCTTGCTCTCGACGAGATCGCAGTGGCGCGTCCGGTCCTCGTGCAGTCATCGAGCCTGTCCGACCAGGATCTGGTCGCGATTTCGGCGGCGCGCGGGCGCGACCACATGCTCGCCATCACCGAGCGGCCGCATCTGGGCGAGCCGGTCACCGATTTCCTGATCCTGCGTGGCGGACGTGTCGTTACTCATGCGGTCGCGGGCAACCAGACAGCGCGTTTCTCGCGCCATGGCATGGGCGTGATGGTGATGCGGGCGAACGAGGACGAAGCGCTCCAGTCGGCGCTCGGCCTGCGCCGCGACATTCCCTCCGAGCTGGTCGACCAGCTCATGACGGCAGCGAAGAACTCCGCCCGCCGGCGCCTCGCCGCCAGCCTCGAGCCGGGGCTGGCCGATGCGATCGACCGAGCCGTCGATCGCAGCGCCGAAGCGGTCGCCGCGACCGGCCGGATGCCCGCCGGGCTCGATGCGATCAGCGTCGCGCTGGTCGAGATCCGCGAGCTGAGCGAGGCCGGCGAGCTTGACGAGGGCCGGGTCCGGCTCTTCGCACAGGAGGGCGAGCGCGAACGCGCGATCTGCGGGTTAGCGGTGCTGGCTCAGCTCACCCTGCCGGCGAGCGAGCAGATCATCCTCGGCCCTGATCGCGAAGCCGTCCTGCTCGTCACGCGGGGGCTCGGCTGGTCCTGGGACACCACGGCTTCGTTGATCTCGCTACGCAAGGATCTCGGTCGGTCTCCAGCGGCGGTGGAGCGCGCCCACGAAAGCTTTCGCAACCTAGCTGAGAATACGGCTCAGCGTGTCCTGGGGTTTCTCAGAATGCGCGACGTAAAGCACTGAGATAGCTCGGCACCCGCCCGGCCTTGATCGCCTTGGCCTCGTAGCGGGTGCGGATCCAGCCTGGATATGGCTCACGCCAATCGTCCGGGCGCTCGTCCGCCCAGTCGAAATCGGGGGAGGCGAGCAGGCGCGCCAGCGTCCAGCCGACATAGTCGTCGATATCGCTGGCGAAGCGGAAACGACCGCCGGGTCGCAGCGCCCGGGCCAGAAGCGCCAGCGTGCGCTCCGAGACGAAGCGGCGCTTGCGCTGGCGGCGCTTCGGCCAGGGATCGGGATAGAGCAGGTCGACGGCATCGAGGCTGCCCGCGGGCAGCCTTGGCAGCAGCAGAGCAGCATCGCCGTCCCAGACGCGGATATTGTCCAGGCCCTCGCGGGCGGCCACGGCCAGGAATTTGGCCATGCCGTTGATGAAGGGCTCGACCCCGATGAAGCCGATCTGAGGGCTCTCGCGCATCCGCATCAGTAGATGCTCGCCGCCGCCGAAGCCGATCTCGAGCCGCACCGCCTCGACCGGCCGCGGGAACAGCGCCTTCGGATCGGTGATCTCTCCCTCCGGCAGGCGCAGGCGCGGCAACGTCTCCTCGATCAAAAGGCTCTGCCCGTCACGCAGCGCCTTGCCCTTGCGGCGGCCGAAGAAGGCGCGTTCGTCGTGATCGACGTCGTTGGTCATGCGGATCGTTCTCGGGATCGGATATTTCAACCAGAGCCGCGTCGGCCCGGGCCAGCGCCGCTTATGCAGCTCGACCGGGATGACGGCGCGGATCGGACGCTCTCTAGCAAAAGGAAAAGGCCGGGGCGATCCGCCCCGGCCTTTCCGTTCATGCACGATAAGCGAGGCTCAGGCGGCCACGGCCTTCTTCAGCGCGTCGACGAGGTCGGTCTTCTCCCAGGAGAAGCTGCCGTCGCGGCCGGCCTTGCGGCCGAAATGACCATAGGCCGAGGTCTTGGCGTAGATCGGCTTGTTGAGGCCGAGATGGTTGCGGATGCCGTTCGGCGAGAGATCGACCAGCTTGCCGAGCACGTCCTCAAGCTTGGCCTCGTCGACCTTGCCGGTGCCGTGCAGGTCGACATAGATCGACAGCGGCTTGGCGACGCCGATGGCGTAGGAGAGCTGGATCGTGGCGCGGTCGGCGAGCTTGGCCGCGACGACGTTCTTGGCGAGATAGCGCGCCGCGTAGGCCGCCGAGCGGTCGACCTTGGTCGGGTCCTTGCCCGAGAAGGCGCCGCCGCCATGGGGAGCCGCACCGCCATAGGTGTCGACGATGATCTTGCGGCCGGTCAGGCCGGCATCGCCGTCGGGGCCGCCGATCACGAACTTACCGGTCGGATTGATGTGCCAGACCGTGTCCTTGCTGATCCAGCCATCCGGCAGGGCCGCGCGGATATAGGGCTCGACGATCTTGCGGACATCGGCCGAGGTCAGCGTCTCGTCGAGATGCTGGGTCGAGAGCACGATCTGGGTGACGCCGACCGGCTTGCCGTTCTCGTATTTGACGGTGACCTGGCTCTTGGCGTCGGGGCCGAGCTTGGCGGCGTCGCCTTCGCCCTTCTTGCGGGCGAGCGTCAGGGTCTCGAGGATCTTGTGGGCGTAGTAGATCGGAGCGGGCAGCAGCTCGGGCGTCTCGCGGCTGGCATAGCCGAACATGATGCCCTGGTCGCCGGCGCCGACATCCTTGTTGCCGGCCTCATCGACGCCCACGGCGATATCCGCGGATTGCGGATGCAACAGCACGTCGATCTTGCACTTCTTCCAGTGGAAGCCGTCCTGCTCGTAGCCGATCGCCTTGATCGCCTTGCGCGCGGCCGACTTGACCTTGCTTTTCATCGCCTTCTCGTCGAGCGAGGTGCGGACCTCGCCGGCGATGACGACGCGATTGGTCGTCGCGAGTGTCTCGCAGGCGACGCGGACCTTGCTCGCATCCATGCCCGCCTTGGCGGCTTCCTTGAAGAACAGATCGACGATCTCGTCGGAGATGCGGTCGCAAACCTTGTCGGGATGCCCCTCGGAGACGGACTCGCTGGTGAACAGATAATTCTGGCGTGACACGGTCGTTGGGCCCCTGATCATCACACTGACAAAGGCCGGCGCAGTCGCACCAGCCCGGAAAACGCATCGTCATTGCAGCGGACGCGTTCGCCGTCAAGCGGAATAAATCCGTTTATCGGAAAGCTCGTTCGTCAAGCCGGACGAAAAGAGAGTGGAATCAGGCCTTTTCAGCCTCTTCCTCCGCAATCGACTCTACGAGGTCGATGATCCGCCGACGGACCTTGCCGCTCTTGATCCGCGTGAAAGCCTTGGTGAGTTGCACGCCTTCGCTGGTCGTGAGGAAGTCCGAAATATAGGTCGTTGAGGCGGAATCGGCGAAGCCGGCGGTCGGCCCATCCCCCGACGGAGCGCCATCGAAGAAGAAGGACACCGGCACGTCCAGCATCTTGGCGATCTGCTGCAGGCGGCTCGCGCTGATGCGGTTCGAGCCCTTCTCATACTTCTGGATCTGCTGGAAAGTCAGACCGAGCGCCTCGCCAAGCTTCTCCTGGCTGATGCCGGCGAGCATCCGGCGCATGCGCACACGGCTGCCGACATGGCGGTCGATCGGATTGGGAACCTTCTTGATCATGTTCGCCCATTCCCGCGCCTGTGGTGATCGGAGGCCGCCACTCCGGTCGACGCGAAATCCTGATTTGTAGTGGGTATGATGCTTTAGTCTAGGCTTTGCGGCCGGTCCACTATTTGTCGCGTAAAAAGTCCCAAATGAGACGATCAGGCGCGAATTCGGGCAGGATCAAGGCAGGCGGAACCGGGAAAGCGCCAGAAAAAACAGCAGCATGACCGCGAAGACAGCATCGGCCAGACGCCCATAGAGCGTCACCGGCCCGGCGCGTGGCAGGCCGGAATCCAGCACGCCTTCCGTTCCGAGAGGCAGGCTCGCGATGAGGCGGCCGTAAGGATCGACCACTCCGGAGATTCCGGTGTTGGCGACGCGCACCAGCGGCAGGCCTTCCTCGACGCTGCGTAGCCGCGCCTGGGCGAGATGCTGGTAGGGACCGCTGGTCTGGCCGAACCAGCCGTCATTGGTCAGGTTGAGGAAGAACCCGGCCCGGGGGCCCCGCGGCGCGACATCGCCCGGAAACACCGCCTCGTAGCAGATCAGCGGCGCGGCGACCGGAAGCCCCTTAATCGAGAGCGGCGTACGGACCGTTCCAGCCGAGAAGCCGCCGGGGACCGAGACGAATTCCGAGAGGCCGACGCTCCTGATCAGGTTTTCCAGGAAGGGCGGCAGATACTCGCCGAACGGAACGAGATGGACCTTGTCGTAGCTCGAGACGATGACGCCCTCGTCGTTGACGACCTGGATCGAATTATAGATCGGCGGGCGGCCCTCGCCGGGCAGCATCTCGCCGGCCCGAGCCGCGCCGGTGATCAGCGTCACGTCCGGCGGCAACACGGCGGCGATGCGCGAGAGCGCGCCCGGCGTACGCCCGAGCAGGAAGGGGAAGGCCGATTCCGGCCAGATCACATGGGTGACGCCCTGCAGCCCCGGCGTCGTCGGGCTGGTGGCGCGGTCGCTCAGCGCCAGATAGCCATCGAGGATGGCTGCGCCGTTATGGCCGTTGAACTTGGCGTCCTGCGGCAGGTTGGGCTGCATCAGCCGGAGCTTGACACCCGCGACCACCGGCGAGGGGCCTGCAGGTAGGCGCCAGAAGCCATAGGCAAAGAGCCCCGCCACGACGCCGAGCGCCACCAGCGGCGGCACATAGCGGCCGGCAGCCGTCTTCGCCGTCCCGAGCACAGCGGGCGCGGCACCGATCGCGACGGCGAGCAAGGTGAGGCCGTAAAGGCCCGAGATCGCGGCGAACTGCGCCAGATGGATCTCGCCGGCCAGCATCATGCCGTAGGCATTCCAGGGGAAGCCGGTCAGGACGTGACCGCGCAGCCATTCGCTGATCGCCAGCTTCGCGGCGAGCACGAGGATGCGGCCGGCGCCCTCCGGCCAGATCAGCCGTGCAGCGGCAAAGCCGAGCGCCGGAAAGAAGGCGAGAAAGGCGGGAAGGGCGACGACGCCGAGCGGCATCGCCCAGGCGAATTTGTCGGCCTCAACGAGAAAGGCGGCGCCGAGCCACCAGAGCCCGGCCAGGAAGAAGCCGAAGCCCCACCACCAGCCAGCGGAAAAGGCGGCCCGGAAACGCTGCCAGGCGCTCGCGCCGACAGCCCCGTCGACCAGCCAGACGGCGACCGTCATCGGAACGATCACGAGCGGCCAGAAATCGAGCGGCGCCAAGGCGAGCGCGCCGCTCGCCCCGGCGAACAGCGCGATCAGCCGCTTCCGCCATCCCCAGGCCAGGATGACGGCCTCAGCGAGCCATGCGATGCGCATCAACCGGGCTCCATCGCCGTTTCTTGGGGCGCCGGCTCGCGGCGGCAATGGATGGTCAGGCGCTTCACACGGCGCTGATCGGAATCGAGGATCTCGAAGGAGAGCCCCTCAGGCCCCTCGACGGTTTCCCCTTGCGTCGGCACGCGGCCCGCGAGCGTGACGATCAGCCCGCCCAGCGTATCGACGTCCTCGGCCACCTCGTTGTCGGAGAGGTCGACGCCGGTCGCCTGCTTGAGCTCTTCCAGCGTGGCGCGGGCATCCGCCGTGAAGCTGTCATCGCCTGCCGGCGCGATCGGCGTTTCCTCGAGGTCGTGCTCATCCTCGATATTGCCGACGACGATCTCGATCAGGTCCTCGATCGATACGAGCCCGTCGGTGCCGCCATATTCGTCGATGACGAGGGCGATATGGGTGCGCGTCGCCTGCATGCGGACGAGCAGATCGACCGCCGGCATCGAAGGCGGGACATAGAGCACCGGCCGCAGCAGCTTCGTCGCCGAAAGCGAGGTCGAGAGATCGACCGCCGCGAGATCGTGCGGGATGGCGAGCTTGCCCGCCTCGTCCGGCAGCTGCTCTTCGTCGGGGCGAGCCTTCTCGGCGAGATATTCGAGGAAATCCCGGATATGGACCATGCCGCGGGTGTCATCGAGCGTGTCATCGAAGACCGGCAGGCGGGAATGGCCCGCCGTGCGGAAATGCGCGAGCAGCTCGTCGAGCGTGGCATCTGCCGGCACGGCGACGATATCCGCACGAGGCACCATGACGTCGCCGACGCGGCGTTCGCGCAAGCTCAGCACATTGGTGAGCATCGCCCGCTCCTGGGTGGAGAGATCGGCGAGCTCGCCATTCTCCTCCGCCAGGGCTTCCACAATCTCCTCGCGCGCCGTGCCGCCGCCGCGCAGGCCGAGGCGGTCCAGGAACTGCCCGAGCCAGTGGCCGAGGCCGCGACTGCCGTTTTCGGCCAGGGATTGTCGACTGTCGTCGCTCATGGTCGTGGGTGTTCTGTCATAGAGGACGCCAGCTCGGAGACGAGCTCGGCATCGGCATAGGGGTCGGCGATGCCGAGGCGGGCGAGAGCCTCGACCTCGAGCGCTTCCATGCGGCGCGCCTCGGCCTCGGTCTCGTGATCCTCGCCGAGCAGATGGAGCAGGCCGTGGATGACGAGATGGCTCAGATGATCGGCCTTGGTCTTGCCCTCGGCCTCGGCCTCCCGCACCACCGTCTCATAGGCGAGGACGATGTCGCCGAGCAGCGGGCTCGCCGCAATGCGATCCGGCGGCGCGGCCGGGAAGGAGAGCACGTTCGTCGCCTTGTCAAAGCCGCGCCAGTCGCGGTTGACCACGCGGATGCGCTTGTCGTCAGTCAGCAACAGGCTGAGCTCGGCTCCTGGCAGGGGCTGGCGCGGCGCAACGGCGAGGCCTGCGGCAAGCGCATCGGAGACCAGCGCACGCAAGCTCGCCAGCTTGCCCAGCTCGTGCCAGCGGCGCGACTGGGCCCTGACGTCGAGATTGAGATCAAGGGACGTCTTCTCGGGTGGCGGCGCCGAGCGCCGCCCGCGAGGTCGATCGTTCATCGCGGTCGCTCCCGCGCCAACATTCGCTTCAGCCCTTCGCTGTCGTCCTCGCGATGCAGATCGGGGGACGTGCCGGGAGTGCGCAAGCGCTCTTCCCGCTCCTCGCGCTCGTGGCGCGCCGCGCTCTCATAAGCCATGACGATGCGTCGCACCAGTTCATGGCGCACGACATCGCCCTCCTCGAAGCGCGCATAGCCGACGCCGTCGACATCCTTGAGCAGCTTCACCGCCTCGACCAGGCCAGAGCGCTGGCCCGGCGGCAGGTCGATCTGGGAGGGATCGCCGGTGATGATCATGCGCGAGCCCTCGCCCAGGCGGGTGAGGAACATCTTCATCTGCATCGAGGTGGCGTTCTGCGCCTCGTCGAGCAGCACGACCGCGTTGGAAAGCGTGCGGCCGCGCATGAAGGCGAGCGGCGCGATCTCGATCATGCCGGTCTGCAGGCCGCGCTCGACATGGCGCGCCTCCATGAAGTCGTTGAGCGCGTCGTAGATCGGGCGCAGATACGGATCGACCTTCTCGCGCATGTCGCCGGGCAGGAAGCCGAGGCGCTCGCCGGCTTCCACGGCCGGGCGCGACAGCACCATGCGCTCGACCACGCCCTGCTCGATCAGCGAGACGGCGTGGCCGACCGCAAGCCAGGTCTTGCCGGTGCCGGCCGGGCCTTCGGCCAGCACGAGCTCATGGCGCTTGAGCTGGCGCAGATAGGCATCCTGCGCGGCATTGCGGGCTCTTACAGGTCCCCGTTTCCGAGTCACGACGGCGTCGAAGGAGGCCTTGCCGACATCGGCGGTGGGGAAGAGCGAACGCTGGACGTTGCTCTCCTCGATGGCACCGTCGACTTCGCCCAGCGTGACGGGAGCCCCCGCCTTGGCGCGGGTGTAGAGCGTCTTCAGCACGCGGCCAGCCTGCTCTGCCGTCTCGCGCGGGCCCTTTACGGTGACGTGGTTGCCGTTGGGATTGACCACGACGCCGAGGCGGCGCTCGAGATGGGCGAGATTCTGGTCGTACTGGCCGAAGACGAGGCTGGCGAGGCGATTGTCCTCGAAGGACAGCACGACCTCGGTGGCCGGCAGCCCATCGCTCTTCACCGCCTCGGGGCGGGGAGCCGGCGCTTCGCGCCGCGGGGTCCTGTCCGGTCTTTGCGTCGAATCAGCCTGTGCCAAATGCATCACCTTCCTGGTGCGCGTTCCAACCGGGCAGGAGCGCCCGGCCGGGTCGTCTCGCAGCATAACCGAACGCAACGATTTCAGCCTGATGACAGGCCTTATCCTTCCAGCAGATGGGCACGAAACCGGACCTGCTCAAGCGGCCATATCCTTTCCGCCGTCGGTCGCCGGCTCCGCCAGTCGGCCGAAGAGCGAGTTGGTAGAGGTCTTCTCGATCACCACCCGCAAGATATCGCCGATCTGATTCGCGGTGCTCTCGATCTGCACAGCCTGCAGATAGGGCGACTTGCCGGCAAGCTGCCCCGGATAGCGACCAGCGCGCTCCAGCAAGACCTCGACCGTCCGCCCGACCATCGCCGCGTTGAAGGCCTGGCGATGATGCTCGATGCGCTCCTGCAGCCGATAAAGCCGCTCATCCATGACTTCGCGCGGGATCTGCGCGTCGAGATCGGCCGCCGGGGTGCCGGGGCGCGGCGAGTATTTGAAGGAATAGCTCGAAGCGAAGCCGATCTCGTCGACGAGGCGCATCGTGTCCTCGAAATCGGCATCGGTCTCGCCGGGGAAGCCGACGATGAAGTCCGAGGAGAGCGCGATGTCGGGCCGGGCCTCGCGGATACGCTCGACGAGGCGGCGGTACTCGTCGCCGGTGTGTTTGCGGTTCATCGCGGCGAGGATGCGGTCGGAGCCCGCCTGCACCGGCAGGTGCAGGAACGGCATCACCTGCGGCAGATCGCGATGGGCGGCGATGAGGTCGTCATCCATGTCGCGGGGATGGCTGGTTGTGTAACGGATGCGGGCGATGCCCGGCACCTCGGCGACGCGGTTCATCAGCCGCGCAAGACCCCAGACCGCCCCGTCCGGCCCCTCGCCGTGATAGGCGTTGACGTTCTGGCCGATCAGGGTGACGTCGCGCACCCCGGCCTCGGCCAGCCGCTCGACCTCCGCCATGATCTGCGCCACGGGCCGCGAGAATTCAGCGCCGCGCGTATAGGGCACGACGCAGAAGGCGCAGAACTTGTCGCAGCCTTCCTGCACGGTGACGAAGGCCGAGACGCCGCGGGCGCGGATGACCTGAGGCTTCGGAGCCGGCAGGAAGCCGAACTTGTCCTCGACCGGCAGATCGGTGTCGACGATGCGGCGTTTGCCCGCCTCGGCCAGCAGTTCCGGCAGGCGGTGATAGGCCTGCGGGCCGACCACGAGGTCGACAGCAGGCTGGCGGCGTTGGATTTCCCCGCCCTCGGCCTGGGCGACGCAGCCGGCGACGACGATCTTCGTCTCCTGGCCCTCGGCCCCTTGCGCCTTCTTGATGTCGCGCAGCTTGCCGAGCTCCGTATAGACCTTCTGCACGGCCCGGTCGCGGATATGGCAGGTATTGAGCAGGATCAGGTCCGCGCCTTCCGGCGTCGCCGTCTCCTCATAGCCCTGATGGCTCAGGATGTCGGCCATGCGCTGCCCGTCGTAAACGTTCATCTGGCAGCCGAAGGACTTGATGTGGACTTTCTTCATCGTCTCGGGTCGGGAACTCCAATGCCCTTCCATACTGCGGATCGGGCGCCTTGTGAACGAGCGCCCGTCCGAGAAGAGGGGAAAGCAAGTGGCGGACCAAATCCCAGCCGTCATGCTCGGGCTTGACCCGAGCATCTCTCGAGGAGGGAGACTTCTGCGCCTTCTTGTCCTAAGATTCTCGGGTCTGCGCTTCGCTCCGCCCGAGAATGACGCCCTAAGCTACGCCAGCGGCCGCCCCGTCACGGCCTGCTGCCTGGCCTGCCGAACCGCGGTTTCGGCGAGCCGCGTCGCCTCCTTGCGGGAGGTGGCCTTGCCCATCACGATCGGTTCACCCCAGACCAGCTCCACATCGGCGGCGCCGCGCTCCAGGATTTGCTTGAGATGCGGCCAGAGCTCGGTGTCGCCATACCAGGCGAGGTCGCTGCGCTCGACGCGCCCGCCCGGCAGGCCTTGCCAGCCGGTATAGGTGATCGCGAGCGGATAGACGGTGACCTCCGCGGTCGCATCGCCCATGGCCTGATGGGCCGCGCCCAGCAGCGAGGAGCGGAAGGGTAGGAGCCGCGTGCCGTCGCCGGTCGTGCCCTCGGCGAACAGGACGACGTCGTTCCCTGCGGCGAGGCGCTCGCCCATCGTCGCCGCGACGTCCGCCGTCGCACCGCGACGCTGGCGGTCGATGTAGAGGGTGCGCTGGAGACTGGCGAGGAAGCCGACCACCGGCCAGGTTCCGACCTCGCTCTTGGCGACGAAGCAGAGCGGCTGCTCGGATCCGATCACGCAGATATCGAGCCAGGACACATGGTTCGCGACGATGAGGGCGCCTGCGCCGGGCGGCGGCGGGTTGCCCCGGACGCGGCTGCGGATGCCGAGGCAGCGGCAGACCAATCGGTGGAAACGGATCGGCAAGGCACTGGCGCGGGCTGGCACAACGCGCATCGCCACCATCTGCAGGGGCACGAGCGCCAGCGTGCCGAGCCCGAGCGCGGCCAGACGGAACATGGCGCCGGGGGGAAGTCTCTTCATTCGAGGTGATTCAAAGGGTTGAGCACGAGTGCTTCAATGGCCCGGCGGCCGCGCGATGTCACGCAAGATCGAGCCGCATGGCGATCGCGGCCACACGGGTGCCGTCGGCCTTGGGGTAATAGCCCTTGCGGCGGCCGACCTCGCGGAAGTCGAAATGCCGATAGAGCCGTTCCGCCGATTCGTTGCCCTCCTCGACCTCGAGGAAGACACGCGTCGCCCCCTCCTCGGCGAGCCGGGCTAGATGGGCCGCCAGCAGCACGCCGCCCAAGCCGTCGCCGCGACAAGCCGGCGCAATCACGATGCTGAGGATCTCGGCCTCGTCGGCCGCCTTGCGGGACATGACGAAACCGAGAGGCTCGTTGCTCCTGCCGCAGAAGACGCCGTCGGTCACGACCGCCGCATCGGTCATCAGCGCGGCGCATTCGGCCGGCTCCCAGCCGCGGGCGAAGCCGCCCTGATGGTGCAGGATCGCGACCTGCCGCGCATAGGCGGAGTCGAGCCGCATCGCGTGAGCGGGGGCCGAGTTCGGACGGACGAGTTTGCGCAGCCAAGCCATGCCGCCTGTTCGCACAAACTGCCGCAGCGTCAACCGGAATTTCGCGGATGGGTTCACCGGCGCGGCAGGCGAGCTTTGTCCTGCGGCGTCGTCTCGGGCGCCTTCAGGTAGAGCGGGCGCGGCGGCGCGCTTTCCGGATCGGCGATGAGGCCGAGCCGCGCCACCCAGGCGATGTCCGGGGCCTTGGCGTCATCGACCACCAGTGCATCGAGGCCGATGGCCCAGGCCTCGTTGGCGACGGACAGAGCCGCCGAGCCGACGAGGCTCACCGGGCCGGCGCCAATGGCGCGGGCAGCATCGCGATAGCTGACCTGCCGAAGCGAGACGAGCGGCTTGCCTTCCGCAGTCAGGGCCTGGAACCAGACCTGGCCGTGCTTGGCATCCAGCGCCGCGGCGATGACGCGGCCCTGCTCACGCCCAATCAGCGGCGCCGCGCAGGCCGCGACAGTGGTGACACCGACGGCCGGGATGCCGGCCGCGAAGGCGATGGCGCGCGCTGCGCTGACGCCGACGCGCAAGCCGGTATAGCTGCCCGGGCCGACCGTAACGGCGACGCGGTCGAGCGCGGCGAAGCCGCCGTCGGCCTTCTGCATCACCCGTTCGACGAGCGGCATCAACGCCTCGGCATGGCCGCGATCCATGACAAGCGTTTCCTGCGCCAGCGGCGCAGGGGCGCCGGCCTCGAAGACGCAAGCGGAACAGGCCCCGAGCGCGGTGTCGATCGCGAGGATGCGCATCAGGGCCTTGCTCGATCTTCGCTCAAACGGCCTCGACCTCGCGCACATCCGGCAGGAAATGGCGCAGCAGGTTCTGAATGCCGTGCTTCAGCGTGGCGGTCGAGGAGGGGCAGCCCGAGCAGGCGCCCTTCATGACGAGATAGACCGTACCGTCACGATAGCCGCGGAAGGTGATGTCGCCGCCATCGCCGGCCACCGCCGGGCGGATACGCGTCTCGAGCAGGTCCTTGATGGTCTCGACGGTCTGCGCATCCTCGGGGGCGAAGAACTCGCCCTCCTCGTCGAGCCCCTCGATATCCGAGCCCTCGGCCAGCACCGGCGCGCCGGACATGAAATGCTCCATGATCGCGCCGAGGATCGCGGGCTTCAGATGCGGCCATTCGCCGTCCGACTTGGTGACGGTGATGAAATCCGAGCCGAGGAAGACGCCCGAGACGCCGGACACGCCGAACAGGCGCTGCGCCAGCGGCGAGCGCCCGGCATCGTCCGCGTCGCGCAAGTCGAGCGTACCCGAACCCATGACGAGGCGGCCGGGCAGGAATTTCAATGTCGCCGGATTGGGCGTGGCTTCGGTCTGGATGAACATGACAACCTCCGGTACCGGCGGTTCAAGGTCGCCGTTCCTGCCTTCGATATAGGCCGGCAGATGGAATCATTCCAGCCGGCAGAGGGGGAAACCACCCTGCACGCTGTGCTTGCTGATCAGAATGGAGGCCGAAGGGCCAGCGAATCAGGCCAGGGCGTCAATCTCCTCGTCCTCCAGATGCCCCGGCACGATCGCGACAGGGATCGGGAAGCTCGCCGAGGACTTACCGGCGAGCGCGCTGACGAGCGGGCCCGGCCCCTCGCGTCCGGTGCCGGCAGCCAGCACCAGAAGCGAGATGTCCTCGTCCTCTTCGATCAGCCTGACGAGCTCATCGGCCTTGGTGCCGACGCGCACGACCTTCTCGGGCTCAATGCCGGCGAGCGAGCGCACGATCGCAGCCGCTGCATCCAGGCGTTTCTCGGCCTCGGCCTCGGCTTCCGCCTGCATTACCTCGCCGACGCCGAGCCAGTTCTCATGCTCGGGCGGCTGGGCGACCCCGAGCAGAACCATCTTCGCGCCGACGCGGGCGCAGCGGCGCGCAGCGAAACGGATCGCCTTGGCGCATTCCTCGCTGTCATCGACCACAGCAAGGAATTTCGGGCGATGGCCCGTCTCGTAGGAGCGCCGCTTCTTGACCATGAAACCCGCCATGCCGCCGCTTCGGGAGGCGGCATGGTTGCCCGCGCCACGGCGCGGGCGCAAGTCTGCCGCAGCGTCAGCGCGCTTCACGATTGTCGCAGCCGAGGCCTTCCGGGACGATGCTCAGCCGCGCACGAAGCCGACGATGTCCTTGACGTCGTTCATGATCGGCGCCGCGATGGCCCTCGCGCGATCCGCGCCCTCGCCGAGGATGGCGTCGATATGCTTCGGCTCGGCCAGCAGGCGGCGCATCTCACCGGCGATGGGGCTCAGCTTCTCGACCGCGAGATCGACGAGCGCCGCCTTGAAGCCTGAGAACTGGCCGCCGCCGAACTGCTTGAGCACCGCATCCTTCGAGGTGCCGGACAGGCCGGCATAGATGCCGACGAGGTTCTCGGCCTCGGGCCGCCCCTCCAGCCCCTTCTCCTCGGAGGGGAGCGCATCGGGATCGGTCTTCGCCTTGCGGATCTTCTGCGCGATGGTGTCGGCATCGTCGGTCAGGTTGATGCGCGAATTGTCGGAAGCGTCCGATTTCGACATCTTCTTGGTGCCGTCGCGCAGGCTCATCACGCGCGGCGCCGGGCCCTGGATCATCGGCTCGGGCAGCGGGAAGAAGCCGATATCACCCGTGCCGAGGCCGAGTTCGGCGATCTGCGGCCCGAAGTCGTTGTTGAACTTCTGGGCGATATCGCGGGTCAGCTCCAGATGCTGCTTCTGGTCCTCGCCGACCGGCACATGCGTCGCCTTGTAGAGCAGGATGTCGGCCGCCATCAGGTTCGGATAGGCATAGAGGCCCACCGAGGCGTTCTCGCGGTCCTTGCCGGCCTTCTCCTTGAACTGGGTCATGCGGTTCAGCCAGCCGAGGCGGGCGACGCAGTTGAACACCCAGGCGAGCTCGGCATGGCCGGAGACCTGGCTCTGGTTGAAGATGATGCTCTTCTTCGGGTCGACGCCGGCGGCGATATAGGCGGCCGTGACCTCGCGGATCGAGCGCTTCAGGTCGGCCGGATCCTGCCACATCGTGATCGCGTGCATGTCGACGACGCAATAGATGCACTCATGCGTCTGCTGCATCGCCACCCAGTTGGTCAGCGCGCCCAAATAATTGCCGAGATGCAGCGTCGAGGTCGGCTGCATGCCTGAGAATACGCGCTGATGAAAACCCGACATGGGGCACTCCGTCGTCACGATGGAGGAGGGAAGCGGCGCTTCTGGCTCAACCCCGCCGCTTGCGCAAGGGGAGAGCGCCGAAGGCGCCCGTAACCCAGCCCACAGCGGCATAGGCGCCCAGTCCGGCAAAACACAGAAGGCCGAGTGCGCCGACCCGCTGGACGATCGGCCGATCCGGCGCCAGCGGCGCGGCGAGGAGCCCGTGCAGCCACAGCAGCACGCCCAGCATGATGAGGCTTGCGCCAAAAGCGGCGGCGATGGGCCGCAGATTGCCTGTGCCCGGCCGCCAGATCCCATCACGGAGCAGCGCGGCGCCAAGCAGCAGCGCCTGGGCGGCGAAGGCGAGTGTTGCAGCCAGGGCCGCACCCTGCGCCGCCGGGCTGCCGCTGCTGATGGCGGCGAGACCTGCCAGCGCCGTCACGAGCACCGCCAACCCACCCGAAATCAGCGGCAGACGGGGTCTGCGCCGCACGAAATAGACCTGGCCAAAGACCTTGGCGGCGACGGCGAAGGGCAGGCCGAGCCCGAAGGCGGCGAGTGCCGCCGCCGTGCGTGCGCGATCGGCAGCATCGAAGCGGCCATGCTCGAACAGCACCGAAACGATCGGGTCGGCGAGTACGAAGAGGGCCGTCGCGGCCGGCAATGCGAGCGCGAGACCGAGTGCCAGCGCATGGCCGAGCATGGCATCGGGCCGGCCCTGATCGACCGAGGCGGCCATATCGGAGAGCACGACCGTGCCCATCGCGACGCCGACGAAGCCGAGCGGGAGCTGGAAGACGCGATCGGCATAGTAGAGCGCTGCGACGGCGCCGGTCTCGGCGGAGGCGATCTGCGTCGCCACCAGCAGGACGAGCTGGGCGGCGGAGGCCGCGAGCAGGGTCGCGCCGCCGGTGCGCAAGAGCCGCGTCATCTCCGGCGACCAGCGCAGGCTCGGGCGCGGCAGACCGATAGCGCGCCTGAGCGCCCAGAGGATCATCGCCAGATGCGCCAACCCGGTCAGGCTGACCGAAAGTGCCAGCCAGCGTGCGGCGTCTTCCGGCACCGTTCCAGCCAGATGGAGCGCCAGCAGGACGCCGAGCAGGATCGCGTTCATCAGCGCCGGCGCGAGCGCCGCCACCGCGAAGCGCTTCTCGGCATTGAGCAGCGCCGCCAGCAGGGCCGCGAGCGTCGTCAGCAGCAGGAATGGCAGCATCAACCTAGTGTAGCGGGCGGCGAGCTCCAGCGTCGCCGGCTCGTCGGCAAAGCCGCCGGCAAGTCCGAGCACCAGCCAGGGCGCGAAGAGCTCACCCAGGACGACCAACACCAGCAGGAGAAGACCGAGCTGACCCGTCGCCTCCCCGGCGAAACGGCCGGCTTCGGCCTCGCCGCGCTCGACTTTGATCGCGAGATAGAGCGGCACGAAGGGCGCGTTGAGCCCGCCCTCACCCAGGACGCGTCGGACCAGATTGGGCAGGCGCAGGGCGGCCAGGAAGGCATCGGCCACCGGCCCGCCACCGAGCAAGCGGGCGATCAGCACGTCTCGCGCGAAGCCAAGCACGCGCGAGGCGACGGTCGCCGCGCCGACCACGGCCGAATCGCGGGCGAGGCGGGACGTTTCCGGCGCTGCTACGGCCGGCTCCGCCATCAGAGGATGAACCGGCTCAGATCCGCATTCTTCGCCAGATCACCGATGCGCGCCTCGACGTAAGCGGCGTCGATCGTCACCGTCTCGCCCGAGCGGTCCGGTGCCGTGAAGGAGATCTCGTCGAGGATGCGCTCGATCACGGTCTGGAGGCGGCGGGCGCCGATGTTCTCGACCGTGGAATTCACCTCGACGGCGATGCGCGCGATGGCGTCGATCGCATCTGGCGTGAACGCGATCTCGACCTCCTCGGTGGCCATCAGCGCCACGGACTGCTTGATCAGGCTCGCTTCCGTCTCGGTCAGGATGCGCTTGAAGTCCTCGATGTCGAGCGGGGAAAGCTCGACGCGGATCGGCAGACGGCCCTGCAGCTCCGGCAGCAGGTCCGACGGGCGCGAGACGTGGAAGGCACCCGAGGCGATGAAGAGGATGTGGTCGCTCTTCACCGCACCATGCTTGGTAGCAACGGTGGTGCCCTCGATCAGCGGCAGCAAATCGCGCTGCACGCCCTCGCGCGAGACATCGGCCCCGGCCTTGCCCTCGCGGGCGCAGATTTTGTCGATCTCGTCGAGGAAGACGATGCCGTTGTTCTCGACCTCGCGGAGTGCGGCCTGCACGATCGCATCCTGATCGATCAGCTTGTCGCTCTCCTCGGCCAGCAGGGGCTGATAGGCGTCCTTGACCAGCATGCGCTTCGGCTTGCCCTTCTGGCCGAAGGCCTTGCCGAACATGTCGCCGAGATTGATCGCGCCGATCGAGGCACCGGGCATGCCGGGCAATTCGAACATCGGGGTGGCTGCGCCGGCACCGGACGTCACTTCGACCTCGATCTCCTTGTCGTCGAGCTCATTGGCGCGCAGCTTCTTGCGGAAGGAGTCACGCGTCGCCTGGCTTGAACTGGCCCCGACGAGAGCATCGAGCACGCGCTCTTCGGCGGCGAGATGGGCCTTGGCCTCGACATCCTTGCGCCGGCTGTCGCGCACCAGCGCGATCGCGATCTCGACGAGATCGCGCACGATCGATTCGACATCGCGGCCGACATAACCGACTTCGGTGAACTTCGTCGCCTCGACCTTGAGGAAGGGGGCGTTGGCGAGCTTGGCGAGGCGCCGGGCGATCTCGGTCTTGCCGCAGCCGGTCGGCCCGATCATCAGGATGTTCTTCGGCGAGACCTCCTCGCGCAGCGGCCCCTCGAGCTGCTGCCGGCGCCAGCGATTGCGCAGCGCGATGGCGACGGCACGCTTGGCATCCCGCTGCCCGACGATGAAGCGGTCGAGTTCGGAAACGATCTCTCTTGGCGAAAAGCTAGTCACTGGCAATACCTTGTGAGCGTTTGTTGATCTGCCGCTGAAGCCCGACTTTGGTCAGGCGGCATCCAACGTCTCAATGACGAGGCTGTGGTTGGTGTAGACGCAAATGTCGCCGGCGATCTTCATCGCCTTGCGCACGATCGCCTCGGCATCGGGCTCGACATCGATGAGGGCACGGGCGGCGGAAAGCGCATAGTTGCCGCCGGAGCCGATCGCCATTACGGCGCCATGCTCGCTAGCCTCCGGCTCCAGCACGTCGCCCGTGCCCGAAATCAGCAGCGAGACCTCCTTGTCGGCGACGAGCAGCATCGCCTCCAGCCGGCGCAGATAGCGGTCCGTGCGCCAGTCCTTGGCGAGCTCGACGCAGGCCCGCAGGAGCTGCGTTGGATATTGCTCCAGTTTGCTCTCCAACCGCTCGAACAAGGTGAAGGCATCGGCGGTGGCGCCGGCGAAGCCGGCGATCACCTGCCCCTTGGCGAGCCGGCGGACCTTCCTGGCGTTGCCCTTCATGATCGTCTGGCCGAGCGAAACCTGCCCGTCGCCACCGATGACGACGCGGCCAGCCTTGCGCACCATCAGGATGGTGGTCGCGTGCATGACGGGGGCATTGCTGTGTTCGGACATGGCGATCAGGGAACCGGGACGGGAGTGAGGAAGACGCCAAGATGTTCAGGCCGGCACGCGGGATCAAGGGGTAGCGCTGAAGAGCGGAGGAATCCGGCGATGCGAAACCAGCGAGAGCAGCCGCCGAGCAACGACGAACATCTACCTGTCACATGCACAACTAGGGTCATTCTGTGAAAAGAACGGTCCCATCACATCGGCCACTTCAGGATCATACTCGGTTCTTCTGCGGCAAGCCCCGTCGATAACTCCAATTTTAAGTACTTCTTTATGCTTGTCCCCGAACTCTCGAACCCCGCTGCCGCCTACCACTTCGGAGACCTCTCGGGAACATTGTCATGAAGTCCATTCGCGTGAAGATTCTAGCCATGCTCGCCATTGTCGCTGGCGGAGCCATCCTTTCGGCGGCCCTCAGTATCTACGGCTTGAGCAGGGCGAGCGATCTCAGCGCTCGGTCCGGCGTCCAGGACGATGTCGCGCTGCTGACCCAGCGGATCAACGGACTGGTGATCGGCGTCGTGATGGACTCCCGCGGCATCTACATGTCGAAGAACTCCAAGGAGGCCGAGCCCTTCGTCAAAGGCGTCGAGGAGCGCTTCCCGCTGCTGCGCAAGTATGTCGCAGATCTCAGCCGAATCGCGTCTACCGACGAACGCGAGATCGTCGGCAAGATCTCGAAATCCGTCGAAGAGTTCATCACCTTTAGGACCGAGACCGCCCGTCTGGGGCGCGAAGTTTCCCCTGACGCCGCCAATGGGCAAGGCAACAACGACCTGAACCGCGCCAACCGCAAGGCGCTGAATGACCAGCTGATCGCCTTCGGCCTGAGCAACGAGAAGGCCAGCGCGCTGATCGCCGAGGAAGCGACGGCCTTCACACGCCAGGTGGAATGGCTGCTGCCCATCGTGCTGCTGTCGACCCTTCTGGTCTCGGCCGGCATCGCGCTGGTTTTTGCTCAGCGCTCGATCACGAACCCCATCGTCGACCTCGGCAAGGTGATGGAGAAGCTCACGGCGGGCGACACCGCCGTCGAGGTACCCCATACCAAGCGCGCTGACGAGATCGGTGTGATGGCCCGCTCCGTCGCGGTGCTGCGCGCGGCGACCGAACAGGTTGCCGAGTTGCAGGAACAGGAGCGCGCGGCGGCCGCCGCCCGCCTCGCGCGTGCCCAGTCGATGGAGGCGGTGGTTTCCGATGTCGGCGAGGTGGTGGCTGCGGCCGCCGCCGGCGACTTCAGCGCCCGCCTCGAGATCAAGGATGCCGACGAGCAGATGCTGCGCCTCGTCGAGGGCATCAACGAGATCAATGCGGTGGTGGATTCGGCCACGACCGAGTTCGCCGGCGCGCTGGCGGCGATCGCCGGCGGCGACCTGACCAACCGCGTCGAGACCGCCTATCGCGGCCGCTTCGCCGATCTGAAGGGCGCCATCAACGAGACGGTCGACCGGCTCTCCGAGACCATCGCCACGATCCAGACCACCTCGGCCGATGTCGGCCTCGCCGCGCGCGAGATCAACATGGGCGCCGACGATCTCTCCAAGCGCACCGAGGAACAGGCCTCCTCGCTCGAGGAGACCGCCGCCACCACCGAGGAGCTCGCAGCCAGCGTCAAGGCCTCGGCCCAGGCCGCCCGCCAGGCGACCGAGATCGCCGGCGAGGCGATGAACGCCGCCCAGTCCGGTGGCAGCATCGCCGGCCAGGCCGTCGAGGCCATGGCCCGGATCGAGACCGCCTCGCAGAAGATCTCCGACATCATCCGAGTGATCGACGACATCGCCTTCCAGACCAACCTCCTGGCGCTGAACGCCGCGGTCGAGGCGGCGCGTGCCGGCGATGCCGGCAAGGGCTTCGCCGTCGTCGCCTCCGAGGTGCGCACCCTGGCGCAGCGCTCGGGCGAGGCGGCCAAGGACATCTCCGGGCTGATCTCCTCGTCCAACGCCGAGGTCACCGAGGGCGTCAAGCTGGTGCGTCAGGCCGGTGAATCGCTGACCCGCATCCTGGAGGCCTCGCAGAAGGTCTCGGCCACCATCGCCGACATCTCTTCGGCTTCGGGCGAACAGGCCAACGGCATCGACGAGATGAGCCAGGCCGTCGCGCATCTCGACGAGATGACCCAGCAGAACGCTGCACTCGCCGAACAGAGCGCCGCCTCTGCTTCCTCGCTCTCCGGCCGCATCGGCCAGCTCAACGACCTCGTCGCGACGTTCAGGACACGGCGCGAGGCGACCGGCGGACGCATGGCAGCCCCGGTCGCAGTCAATGCCCGCCCCGCTCCGGCAGCGGCCAGAGCTATTCCCGTAGCGACGGGCGGCTCGGAGCCGCAGCGCCTGCGCCAGCTGGCCGAGGCCGCCTTCGTGCAGTCCCGGACCCTGCCCACCAAGCCGGCTCCCGCGCCGCGCAAGGTTGCCAATGCCCGCGCCCAGGATGCCGGCTGGGAAGAGTTCTGAGATCGAACCTGACCTCTCGAGCTTCAAGACATCAGCGGCGCCCGAAAGGGCGCCGTTTTTATGCGGCGCAACAAAATTTCCCGGGCGCACCTTGCGCCGCAGCGCTAGCGGTCCATCTATGTCACAGGCGCCCGGGCGTGATGTCCCTCACAGCGCCGCCATCGCAACACATGCAAGACGCAATCGGCTGCTCTTTCCAGGGCGCACGAATGCTTCGCCGCTTCCCGACAGGCCCTGACACAGGCGCCTGCGATAAGCGGTTTTCTGACAACCATACCGACAGGGAGACGAACCATGCCATTCAGCCAGGTTCTTCAGGCTCTCGGCCAATTTGCCGCCGGCTTCACGCCGGGCAGCCGCCCCACACCACGCGCCCTCGAGATCGATTTCGCCGATCTCAACGCCCCTACCCCCTTCGAGCAGGCTGCGATCGGCACCTGGACGACGGAAGACGGATCGATCCTCATCGACCTGAGGCCGGACGGCCAGTTCCACAAGGCCAAACCGGCCGCGGGCGCTCAGCACAACGGCCGCTACGCCGTCGACCGCTCGAAGCTCTACTTCGAGGGCGAAACCGGCTGGGTCGCGCTGGGCAAGCTCAAGCGCGGCAAGCTCAGCATCGGCGAGAAGCACTTCCGCAAGGCCTGATATGAAATGGGGGTCGCCAGGCAACTGGCGGCCCCCAAACGCATTTCCGCGGTAACGCTGGCGTTTCCACTGATTTCGTGTATATGCCGCCGCAACCGGCTCACATGGCCGGCGGCGCGACCCCTCCGCGATGAGGCGGCTCGCGGGCTTCGGACCTTGCTGGACGACATCCCGGCCTGGCCCGCCAGATCAACCCGAACACGAGGATATCCCGATGTCGATCACTGCCGAGCGCAAGACCGCGCTGCTGAAGGAATACGCCACCAAGCCGAACGACACCGGCTCGCCGGAAGTCCAGGTCGCGATCCTGACGGAGCGCATCAACAACCTGACCGGCCACTTCAAGTCGCATGCGAAGGACAACCACTCCCGCCGCGGCCTGCTCAAGCTGGTTTCGCAGCGCCGTTCCCTGCTCGACTATCTGAAGGGCAAGGACCAGGGCCGCTACAAGACGCTGATCGAGAGGCTCGGCATCCGCCGCTGATCGCGATCTGACCGTTTCCGCCCGGTGCGACACGCTCCGGGCGGCTCCTTTTCAGGCGATGCCGCATAGGGCGGCGCTCCTGATCTTCGCGGCGGCCGCATGGGGCGGCCCTCCCGCGTGACCCGCCAGGCGTCCAAGACGTCCATGGCAGGATCGCCGAGCGCTCGGGCGCAAGCCTTCCATCACCCCGAGCGTTCCGCCGTCTTGCCCATGGGCCTGAAGACGCCGGACGGGTCGAACCCGACCGAAAGACGAAATCCATGTTCGACATCCAAACCGAAGAACTGATCTGGGGCGGCCGCAAGCTCGTCCTCGAAACCGGCAAGGTCGCCCGCCAGGCCGACGGCGCCGTGATGGCCACCTATGGCGAGACCGTCGTGCTCGCGACCGTCGTCTCTGCCAAAGAGCCGAAGCCCGGCTTCGACTTCTTCCCGCTGACGGTGAACTACCAGGAGAAGACCTTCGCTGCGGGCCGCATTCCTGGCGGCTACTTCAAGCGCGAAGGGCGCCCGAGCGAGAAGGAGACGCTCGTCTCCCGCCTGATCGACCGCCCGATCCGTCCGCTCTTCGTCGAAGGCTACAAGAACGACACGCAGGTCGTGGTCACCGTTCTGCAGCATGACCTCGAGAACGATCCCGACATCCTCGCGATGGTCGCGACCTCGGCTGCGCTCACGCTCTCCGGCGTGCCCTTCATGGGCCCGATCGGCGGCGCCCGTGTCGGCTATATCGATGGCGCCTACAAGCTGAACCCGACGATCGAGGAGGCCAAGGAATCGGCCCTCGATCTCGTCGTCGCCGGCACGCAGGACGCGGTGATGATGGTCGAGTCCGAGGCGAAGGAGCTCTCCGAGGAGATCATGCTCGGCGCCGTGATGTTCGGCCACAAGCACTTCCAGCCGGTCATCGACGCGATCATCCGCCTGGCCGAGAAGGCCGCGAAGGAGCCGCGCGACTTCAACCCGCCGGATGATTCCGCCATTCTCGACGCGATCATGAAGGTTGGCGAGGCCGAGCTGCGCTCCGCCTACAAGATCACCGCCAAGGCCGAGCGCTACAAGGCCGTCGATGCCGTCAAGGCCAAGGTCGTCGCCGCGCTCGTCTCCGAGACCCCGGACGGCGTCGCCACCTTCACCAAGGAGAAGGTCGGCGCGCAGTTCAAGGAGGCCCAGGCCAAGATCGTGCGCTGGAACATCCTCGACGACGGCATCCGCATCGACGGCCGCGACGGCAAGACCGTGCGCCCGATCATCGCGGAAGCCGGCGTCCTGCCGCGCACCCATGGCTCGGCGCTGTTCACCCGCGGCGAGACCCAGGCGCTGGTCGTGACCACGCTCGGCACGGGCGATGACGAGCAGTTCATCGACTCGCTGGAAGGCACCTACAAGGAAACCTTCCTGCTGCACTACAACTTCCCGCCCTACTCCGTCGGCGAGACCGGCCGCATGGGTTCGCCCGGCCGCCGCGAAATCGGCCACGGCAAGCTCGCCTGGCGCGCCATCCACCCGATGCTGCCGGGCAAGGGCGAGTTCCCCTACACGCTGCGCGTCGTCTCGGAGATCACCGAGTCGAACGGCTCCTCCTCGATGGCCACCGTCTGCGGCACCTCGCTGGCGCTGATGGATGCGGGCGTTCCGCTGAAGTCCCCCGTCGCGGGCATCGCCATGGGCCTCATCCTCGAGGGTGAGCGCTTTGCCGTGCTCTCCGACATCCTCGGCGACGAGGACCATCTCGGCGACATGGACTTCAAGGTGGCCGGCACGGGCGAGGGCATCACCTCGCTGCAGATGGACATCAAGATCGCCGGCATCACCGAGGAGATCATGAAGGTCGCCCTCGAGCAGGCCAAGGGCGGCCGCGAGCACATCCTCGGCGAGATGGCGAAGGCCCTCTCCGCCTCGCGCAGCCAGCTCGGCGAGTTCGCGCCGCGCATCGAGACGATGAAGATCCCGGTCGACAAGATCCGCGAAGTCATCGGTTCGGGCGGCAAGGTCATCCGCGAGATCGTCGAGAAGACCGGCGCCAAGGTGAACATCGAGGACGACGGCACCATCAAGATCGCCTCGGCCGACGGCAAGTCGATCGAAGCCGCGATCAAGTGGATCAAGTCGATCGTCTCGGAAGCCGAAGTCGGCGTGATCTATGACGGCACGGTCGTCAAGATCATGGAGTTCGGCGCCTTCGTGAACTTCTTCGGCGCCAAGGACGGCCTCGTCCACATCTCCGAGCTCGCTTCCAAGCGCGTCCAGAAGGTGCAGGACGTCGTCAAGGAAGGCGACAAGGTCAAGGTCAAGTTCCTTGGCATGGACGAGCGCGGCAAGATCCGCCTCTCGATGAAGGTCGTCGACCAGACCACCGGCGAGGACATCACCGAGAAGCTGAAGGCCGAGCGCGAGGCCGAGAAGGCCCGCGAGAAGCAGGCCGCCGGCGAGTAATCGTCGCTAAGTCGATTCACGAAAAGCAAAACGCCCCGCATCAGCCGATGCGGGGCGTTTTGCTTTTCGGGCGATGCGGCATCCAATTCGGACGAGCCGAGCCCGGCGTCATGCTCGGGCTTGACCCGAGCATCTCTTTGCCGAGTGAGATTCCGGCGCTCTTCCGTCCAGAGATTCCCGGGTCGCCGCTTCGCGTCGCCCGAGAATGACGCCCTCGCCACCCGCTGGCCAGCTCGCCCGCAATAGTCTAGACATATGCCGCTCATGGAGACCGGCATGTCCGACAACCGCATCGTTTCGCTCGACGACCTCGCCCGCGCCTATCCCAACCCGATGTCGCCGGCTTCGCTCTTCAAGGAGATCGACCACGTCGACGAGAACTACGCGGCGCTGATCGCCGCCTCGCCGTTTTTCGTGCTCGCGACGGTCGGTCCGGAGGGGCTGGATTGTTCGCCGCGTGGGGATCTGCCGGGCTTTGTCACGGTGCGGGACGCGAAAACGCTCCTGATTCCGGATCGAAAAGGCAATAACCGTCTGGATTCCTTAAAGAATATCCTGTTCGACGATCGAATCGGAATGCTCTTCCTGATCCCGGGTTGCGGCGAGACGCTGCGCGTGAACGGACGTGCCGAGCTTTCCTGCGACCCCGAGTTGTGTTCCGAGTTTACGATGGCTGGGAAGCCGCCGGCGAGCGTGATGATCGTCCATGTCGAGGCGGTGTACTTCCAGTGCTCGCGCGCGGTGGTGCGGGCGGAGCTGTGGAATCCGGAACGGCAGGTGGAGCGGACGAGCCTGCCCTCGGCCGGGGCGATGCTGCGCGACATCACGGCGCGCGATGCAGCCGTCGAGACCTTCGACGGCGCGGCTTACGACAAGGCGCTGCCGGAGCGGGTCAAGGCGACGCTGTATTGAGGATCGAGGGCGTCATGCTCGGGCTTGACCCGAGCACCTCGGGACCAGAAGCCGCCTGAAGCGGCGAGCCCTCTCCTGCAAGAGATTCTCGGGTCCGCGCAAGCGCGGCCCGAGAATGACGCTCAGATCAGAGCAGGCCTTCGTTGCCGGCCAGCGTCTTCAGGTTCACATCCGGCCGGGCGCCGATATGCGAGATGATCTCGGCCGCGGCCAGAGCGCCGAGCCGCAGCGAATCGCGGGTCTCGCGGCCGGAGGTCAGGCCGTAGAGGAAGCCGGCCGCGAAGAGATCGCCGGCACCGGTCGCATCGACCACGCGCTCGATCGGGAAGACCGGCTCCTCGACGATGCCGTCCGGCGTCACCGCCAACGCGCCCTTCTCCGAGCGGGTCACGACCGCCAGCACGTTCTCCGAGCGCAGCCAGGACAGCGCCGTGTCGAAATCCGAGGTCTCGTAGAGGCTCTTGAGCTCATGCTCATTGGCGAAGACGAGATCGACGGTGCGGTTGCGGATCAGACCGATGAACTCCTCGCGATAGCGATCGACGCAGAAGGAGTCGGACAGCGTGATGGCGACGCGGCCACCGGCCCGGTGGGCGATCTCGGAGGCCTTGCGGAAGGCTTCCTTGGCCGCCGGCGGATCCCAGAGATAGCCTTCGAGATAGACGATGTCGGCGTTCTCGACCGCCTTCTCGTCGACATCTGCGACGGAGAGGCCCTGGCAGGCGCCGAGATAGGTGTTCATCGTGCGCTCGCCATCCGGGGTCACGATGATGAAGGAGCGGGCCGTGGCGGCGCCTTCGGTCGCGGCGGCGGTGTCGAAGGCGACGCCGAGCGAGGTCAGGTCATGGCGATAGAGCTTGCCGAGCTCATCGGCCCGGACCTTGCCGATGAAGGCGCCCTTGCCGCCGAAGGAGGCGAGGCCGGCGATGGTGTTGGCGGCCGAGCCACCGGAGATGATGCGGGCCGGGCCCATCGCCGCATAGAGCGCTTCGGCGCGATCCTCGTCGATCAGCATCATCGCGCCCTTGGTGAGCTTCTGCGCGATGAGGAAATCCTCTTCGGCCGAGGCCAGCACATCGACGATGGCATTGCCGAGGGCGAGGACGTCGGTGCGGGTCTGGGTCATGGCCGTTTCGGTCCGGAATGGCCGGCGATGGCGCCGGGTAAGGAAGGTGCGGCCCTGTCGCATCCGCGCGCTGCGCGGTCAAGTCGAGCTCAGCCCTGATCGCGGCGGGCGGCGGCCTCGTCGAGCACGGCAGCGAGGCGGCGCAGATCCTCGCCTTCGAGCTGGGCGATCTCGCGCGAGAGGCGGTTCGCCAGCAGCGTCGCCTCGGGATCGAGGCCGGCGGTATCGACCGTGACGCGCGGATGGGAGAGATCGGCGAGGCGGATCAGCTCGTCCGCCTCGTCCCAGATCACGCCGAGCAGATGGATCGTGCCCTGGATCAGGGCGAAGGTCGGGCGGCCGCGCTTGCCATGCTCGAGGGCCGAAAGATAGGCCGGCGTCACGCCAAGCCCCTCAGCCATCTCCGCAAGCGTCAGGCCGCGCCGTTCCCTCAGTTCGCGCACGCGGCGGCCGAAGGGCGTCACGGCCCGTGCTCCCTGAGCCGGCGGAGCCGGACATAGAGCGCGCCTGAGCCGCCATGGCGCTGCTCGGCCTCCTCGAAGCCGAGGACGAGCCCGCGCATTTCGGGGAGCCTCAGCCAATGCGGCACCATCCGGCGCAGTACGCCGCGCTCCTCGCCGAACAGTGCCGAGGACGGGCCGCCCTTGCCGGTGACGACGAGGGCGAGGCGGGTGCCGCGGGCCTGCTCGCGGCGCAGGAAGCCGCGTAGTGCCAGATGCGCCTCGTCCTGGCGCATGCCGTGCAGGTCGATGGATGCATCGACGCTCTGCTGGCCACGGCGCAGCTGCGTGCGCAGGCGTCGTTCGATCGGCGCGAGTGGCGGGGCAGCCGGTTGAACGGCCTTACCCGGCTGGGCGACGATCGTGACCGTAAGCAATATCGCTTCGGTGAGGGGCGGCGGGGCGGCCTCGACCGGCTCGGGCTCGATCGCGGCGCGGCCAGGCAGAGGCTTGACCGATCGCGCCACCTGCCGCCAGAGCGCGATATCGGCCTCGGTCAGCGTCTTGCCGCGGCGCGAGCGCATCAGCGCGGCCACAGCACGGTGAAGGCAACGGGATGGCGGATCAGCCCGGCGCGATGGCCGGCGGCTGGGCCGGAGCCGACGAAGAGATCCATCCGGGCCGGCCCGAGAATGGCCGAGCCGGTGTCCTGCGCGATCATCAGCCGCGCGAGGCGCTCATCGCCGCCCTTGCCGTCGGGGATCGTCGTATCGATCCAGACGGGCAGGCCATAGGGCCAGGCGGTGCGGTCGATCGCGATGCTGCGCAAAGGCGTCAGCGGCAGGCCGGCGCCGCCGATCGGGCCAACCGCCGCCGGCAGGTCGTTGCGGCGGGCGAAGAAGACGAAGGATTTGTTCAGGCGGATCAGGTCGCGGGCGAAGGCGGCATCGGCCTTCAACCGAGCGATCAGCCGGTCCATCGTCATCTCTTCGGGCGGAATGCCCTCGCGCTGGCTGAGCACGCGGCCGAGCGAGGTATAGGGGTGGCCGTTGCGGCCGGAATAGACGAGCCGCGTCACCTTGCCGTCGGGAAGACGTACGCGGCCGGAGCCTTGCACCTGCAGCACGAAACGATCGACCGGATCACGCAGCCAGAGGATCTCCAGTCCCTGCCCGTCGAGAGCACCGGTTTCGATGGCCGTGCGATCCGCGAAGGGTTCGAGACCCCTGGGCGTGCGGCGGGCAGCCGAGAGCGCCTTGTCGAGGCCCGGCCAGTCATCCTCGGGAAAGCGCGTCACGAGGTCCTTGGGCCGGTCGTAGAGCGGCGTCGGGAAGGCCGCGGAACGGGTCAGCGAGCCCTCGAACTCCGGCTCGAAATAGCCGGTGGTGAAGCCTGTGTCGGAGCTAGCCGGCCGGACGCGCCAGAAGGTGAAATTCTGCTCGAAGAACTTGCGCGCCTGCTCGGGCTTTACGGCCCCGCCCGCAGCGAGGGCCTTCGCCTTCTCACAAACAGCTTTAAGCACGGCCGGCAGGGGCAGGGCCTGGCGCAGCGGCGGCTCGGCCATGCAGCCGCGCGCGAAGATGGCGAAGGCTTTGGCCTGGTCGTCCCTGGCCCAGCCATCGAGCCCGCTGGCCGGAAGCGGCTCGGCGCGGGCGCCGTCCGGAAGCGGGAAGGGAGCGGCCATGGCATTCATCGAGGCGAGGCCGAGAGCCGCGGAGAGCGCCAGCGCGAGCCCGGCGCCACGGTTCACGCGGCGGATTCGGTGGCGACGAGCAGCCAGTTGGGATCGCGGCTGCCGAGCTGGCGCGAGAAGGTCCAGATGTCATTGACCTCCGAGACCTGATCAGCGCTGCCGTCGACGACAGCTCCCTGAGCATCGCGGGTGACGCTGATCAGCTGCGAGACGAAGGCGATGGTGACCTGAGCGGTCTTGCCCTTGACCTCGACGGCCGCGAGATCGGCCTTGTCGATCGAGACGAAATTCGACTCCGCCTTCTCGCCACGCTTCTCGCGCTCGGTGATGGCCTGCTCGAAGCCCTCATAGACGTCCTTGGCGAGGAGGCCCTTCAGCATCTTGCGGTCACCGCGGGCGAACGCCGTGACGATCGCCTCATAGGCCGCCTTGGCCCCACCGACGAAATCATGCGGATCGAAGCCCGGCTCCTGGCGGATGATCGCCTCGATGCCGGCGCTGATGGGAGAATCCGGCGGCGCCAAATCCTTCCAGCGCTCGGCGGCTTCCGCCACGGGCGGAACGGGGTCGTTGGCCGCTCCTGGCAGCCGGATGACGTTGTCGCGCTGGTCGGCGCCCTGCGCCTGGTCCGGCCGCATCGGCGGCGTCTCGCGACGCGCGAAGGGATCCTTGGGCTGCTCGTGGCCGGTCTTCTGCCCGAGCACGGAACGCAGCTTCCAGGCGACGAAAACGGCGAGCGCCAGGAAGATCAGCGTCGTCATGTCGAAGGAGTTCTGCATCGAAAGCTGACCCACCGCTCCGCGTTTTATCGGGGCCCGCTCGCCTGGCTGCAGCGGGCTTGTCGTCGTCATATGGTAAGACAGGCTCGTAACATCCACCCCCCGGCTTGTGAAGGCGACTTCTTGTGCCGGCACTGCGTCCATGATAGCCGACGCGCGCGCCGCTCCGGAACGCGGAGCGCAGTCCCGGACGCCGGCCTTGGCGCGGGATTTCCCGAGACAGCCTGCCAAAACACGATGGGACCGATGGCCAACGAACTCCCCAACGGCAACGGCGCCGACGCCGCGAACGCGGCCCCCAGCCTCAACGCCCTCATTCAGTACACGAAGGATTTCTCCTTCGAGAACCCCAAGGCGCCGCGCGCGCTCGCCCAGCAGGATGCGCAGCAGGGCCCGCAGATGTCGCTGCAGGTCAATGTCGGCTCGACCGCGCTCGGCGACAGCGATTATGAGACCGTCCTGCGCCTGGAAGGCAAGGCCGAGCTCAAGGGCGAGACGCTCTTCGCCTTCGACCTCAGCTATGGCGGCGTCTTCCGCCTGCAGAACATCCCGCAGGAGCACGTCCACCCCGTGCTGGTGATCGACTGCGCCCGCCTGCTCTTCCCCTTCGCGCGCCAGATCGTCGCCGAGGCCGTGCAGAACGGCGGCTTCCCGCCCTTCTACATCCCGCCGATCGATTTCGCCGCGCTCTATCAGCAGCGCATGCAGGAGCTCGCCGGCCAGCAGGGCGCCGCGAACGCCTGAGCCGGATCGGCATAGCCACGCTACGGTAAGGGCCCCTTGCGGGGCCCTTTTTCGTTTATTGCCAATAATTGTTGTCCTTGCGAAATCTCCGGCCCCTATCCATGTCCGCGTCACGGCGGACGCCCCGAAAGGAGCGCCCGCCATTTCCTCATGATCCGGAGATCCGATGGACTACCTTCTGACGCTTGCCGCCGACCCGGCCGTATGGGCCGCCCTCGGGGCACTGATCGCCATGGAGGTCGTGCTCGGCATCGACAACCTGATCTTCATCTCGATCCTGACCAACAAGCTGCCCGAGCATCAGCGCTCGAAAGGTCGCAGGATTGGCATCGCGCTCGCGCTCATCATGCGGCTGGCGCTGCTCAGCACCGTCGCCTTTATCGTCAAGCTGACCACGCCGATCTTCTCGGTCTTCGGACAGGCCTTCTCCTGGCGCGATCTCATCCTGATCGCCGGCGGCCTCTTCCTGGTTTGGAAGGCGACGAAGGAAATCCATCACAAGGTCGATCCTGATCCGGAATCCGTCCTCGCCGAGGGTGGAAGCCGCGCCGTGACGCTGAGCTTCGGCGCCGCGATCTTCCAGATCCTGCTGCTCGACCTGGTCTTCTCGATCGATTCGATCATCACCGCCGTCGGTATGACCGAGCACGTGCCGGTGATGGTGATCGCGGTCATCGTCGCGGTGCTGACGATGCTGCTCGCGGCCGATCCTCTGGCGCATTTCATCGACCGCAACCCGACCATCGTGATGCTGGCGCTGGGCTTCCTGCTGATGATCGGCGCGACGCTGATCGCGGAAGGCTTCGGCGTGCATGTGCCCAAGGGCTATATCTACGCGGCGATGGCGTTCTCGGCCCTGATCGAGGCGCTCAACATGCTGTCGCGGCGGCGGGCTCGGTAGGTTCCGGAGCCCGTCCGGATCGTCATGCTCGGGCTCGACCCGAGCATCTCCTGACCAGATGGCTCAAGCACCCCTTCCGGCATGAGATTCTCGGGTCGACGCTGCGCGTCGCCCGAGAATGACGCAGGGTACTACTGCGCCGCCTCGTCGGTCATACCGAGATAACCCTTCCACAACGGCGCCTTGAGCGAGCCGAGGATGAAGGCCTCATGCGCTTTGAGCGCCGCTTCGTCGAGGCGCGGCGCCAGAGCACGCTCGCGCTGCGGCCTCTCGACTGCCGTAACCGCAAGCCCGCCGCGGCCGGCGGCCGCCTCGACGCCCAAGCCCAGTGAAGCCTGCTTGCCGCCAATCAGCTCGATATAGACCTCGGCCAGGATCTCGGAATCGAGAAGCGCGCCGTGCTTAGTGCGGCGGCTGTTGTCGATGCCATAGCGCGAGCACAGCGCGTCGAGGCTGTTGGAGGCGCCAGGATGCTTACGGCGCGCCATCGAGAGCGAGTCGACCACATGGCCCGGCTCGATCGGCGGCATGCCGAGACGCGCGAACTCCATATTGATGAAGCCAACGTCGAAGGCGGCGTTGTGGATCACCAGCCGCGCGCCGGCGATGAACTCGGCGAACTCCTGCGCGACCGCCGCGAAGACAGGCTTGTCGGAGAGGAAGGCTTCCGAGAGGCCGTGGACGTTGAACGCCTCGACCGGCATCGAACGCTCGGGATTGATATAGACGTGGTAGGTGCGGCCGCTCGGGCAGTGATTGACCAGCTCGACACAGCCGATCTCGACGATACGGTCCCCATTGTTGGGTTCAACGCCGGTGGTTTCGGTATCGAGAACGATCTCGCGCATCGCTTCAAGGCCTCGTTCAGGATAGCAGGGCAGCGCCGCGGCCGGGCCGGCCGGCGAGCGCCATCAGGATAGAGCCGACCTCCCGCCCCGCGGCCACGAGGCCGCGGGAGGTGTCCACAAGGAAATGGGCATGGCGGCGCTTCTCGGCATCGGGCATCTGGCGGGCGAGGATGGCGGCAAGCTTCTCCGCGCTCATGCCCGGCCGGGCGAGGACACGCTCGCGCTGCACTTCAGCCGGCGCGGTCACCACCAGCACGGCGTCGCAGCGCCCTTCCCCGCGGGTCTCGAGCAGCAGCGGCACATCGATGACCGCAAGCGCCGCGCCCTCGTTCCGGCAGCGAGCAAGGAAAGCCTCCTCCTCCTCGCGCACAAGCGGATGGATGATCGCCTCCAGGCGCTTCAGCGCCTCCGGCTTGCCGAGGACGGCTGCTCCGAGCCTGGCCCGGTCGACGGCGCCGTCGATGACCGTACCGGGAAAGGCTTCCTCGATCGGCGTGGCGGCGCGGCCGCGATGCAGGCGATGCACGGCAGCATCCGCATCATGCAGCGGGATACCACGCTCGACGAACATCCTGGCCGTCGTCGATTTCCCCATTCCGATTGAACCCGTCAGGCCCAGCACGAAGGTCATGATTCTCTCCGGCGAATCAGGCCTTCAGAATATCCGCTTCGATCAGCTCGCGAAGCGCAGGCGTAACCTGCGGCGTGACCCCGAACCAGCGGGCGAAACCCGGTACGGCCTGGTGCAGCAGCATGCCGAGCCCATCGACCGGGACGCCGCCGCGCCGCTCCGCCTCGGCCAGCAACGCGGTCTTCAGGGGCGCATAGACGATGTCGTCGACGATGGTGCCGGGCTGCAGCGCGGACAGGTCAATCTCCAGCGGCGGCTTGCCCTGCATGCCGAGCGCGGTGGTGTTGACGATGAGATCGGCTTCCCCGACCAGCCTGTCGCGCATCGCCCAGTCGGCAGCCTCGAGCGGGCGGCCCAACGAGACAGCCAGCTCCTCGGCACGCTCACGGCTGCGATTGGCGAGGATGATGCGCCCGACGCCGCGGGACTTCAGCCCGTAGCAGATGCCGCGGGCTGCGCCTCCGGCGCCGAGAACGAGCACAGTCGCCACCCGCCCCTGCCAGCCCGGCACGGTGGCATCGAGATGTGCGAGGAATCCCGGGACGTCGCTGTTGTCCGCGAGGATGCGCCTGCCGTCGCGCCAGAGCGTGTTGACGGCACCGATCGCGCGGCCGGCGTCGCTGATCTCGTCGACCAGCGCCATCACCGCTTCCTTATGCGGCACCGTGACATTGCCACCGGTGAATTCGCCGTCACGCAGCCGCGCCACGAAGGCCGGGAGATCGGCCGGGGCGACATCGACCCGTTCATAGGAACCGGCGAGCGCATATTGCCGCAGCCATTCGCCATGGATCAGCGGCGAGCGCGAATGGGCAATGGGGTGGCCGATGACGAAGCAGCGAGGCGACATGTGTCAGTCCGGTTAGACCATCCGACCGCCGAGTGGAATCCGCTTTCTGGAATGCGTCGGATGGCGAAGCAACGGGCTAGGCCTCCATGTCACATGCGGAACGATGCAGGCAACCTAACCCGAGAGGCAATCCAGATCGCGCAGGGTGGCCAGCACCACCAGCAGCGGCAGGCCGAGGATGGTGAAGTGATCGCCCTCGACCGTCTCGAAGAGCTGCGAACCCAGCCCTTCGAGCTGATAGCCACCGACGCTGGCAAAGGCCGCCGGTCCGGCGAGCTCGACATAGCGCGCAATGAAATCGGGATCGAGCTCGCGCATGGTGAGGCGCGCCGTCTCGCGGTCCTCGGCAAGCGGCTCGCCATCGCGCGCAACGACGAAGGCAGAGTGCAATTCATGCGTCCGGCCGGCAAGCGCCGCGATCTGCTCGCGGGCCGCGGCCGCATCGGCAGGCTTGTGAAAGGCGCGGCCCTCGCAGGTCAGCGTCTGGTCGGCGGCGAGGACGAGGCGGCCCGGCCGATCGCGCGAAACGGAAAGCGCCTTGGCGCAGGCGAGCGCAGCGGCGATCTGATCGGCCGGCACCCCCTGCTCGACCAAAGGCTGCTCGACGGCACGCTCGTCGATCTCAGGTTTCACCACCTCGACCGGCACGCCGGCGGCGACCAACATCTCGCGCCGGGTCGCGCTGCCGGAAGCCAGGATCAGCGGCTCAGCTTCGAGCCAGAGGGGGTTCGAAGTGTTCATGTCGCGATGAACTTCATGCGGTGGTCCCGCAGCAGATCGAGGATCGAGGCTGCGGTTTCCTCGATCGAGCGGCGCGTCACGTCGATGATCGGCCAGCCCTTGCGGGCGCAGAGCTTGCGCGATTGAGCGACCTCGTCTGCGACCGCGGCCGGATCGACATAGGAGGTCTCGTCATCGGCGCGCAACGACAACAGCCGGTTCTGACGGATCTGGACGATGCGGTCGGGGCTCGCGATCAGCCCGACGATCAGCGGCTTCTTGGCACCCTCCAGCTCCGGCGGCAGTGGGATGTTCGGCACCAGCGGGATGTTGGCGGTCTTGATGCCGCGATTGGCGAGATAGATGCTCGTCGGCGTCTTCGAGGTGCGGCTGATGCCGACCAGGATGACATCGGCGCTGTCGAGATCACCACCCATCTGGCCGTCGTCATGGAGCAGCGTGTAGTTCATCGCGTCGATGCGGCGGAAATATTCGGTGTTGAGCACGTGCTGCGCGCCGGGCCGGGGCGCCGAGGCCTGACCGAGATAGGACTGGAACAGCGACAGCACCGGCTGCAGTACGGAGAGACAGGGGCAGCCCAGCTCGTGGCAGAAGTTCTCGAGCTTCTCCTGCCATTCCGGCTCGACGAGCGTGTAGAGCACGACACCGGGCGAGGATTCGATTTCGGTCAGGACACGCGCGAGCTGCGCTTCCGAGCGCACCAGCGGATAGACGTGCTCGATTGCCGATACAGTCTCGTACTGGGCCGCAGCCGCGCGGCTGACCGCGATCAGGGTCTCGCCGGTCGCGTCCGACACCAGATGCAGATGGAAGTAGTTGCGGACCACGGTCTTCCCCGGCTGAAGCGCTCGCCTTCATCTAGAGCATGCCGAGGCGATGCGGGACAATGCTGTCACGGCGCCGCTGGGAATCGGCTCGGGCAGCTTTGCGATGATGCTTCGGTCAAGTGCGGACGTTATCCGGGTCCACGGTTTTCCGGCCCCTTGGGGAGCGATGTGGACAAAGGAGCTATCGGCCCGACCGATCCGGGCCCCTTGTATAACTTGCCCCGGCCATCAACAGCCGGGCGGCTGTGCATGGTTAAGGAAGTGTTTCACGTGAATCATTTTGGACGGAGCGCGGCGGCGGCGGATTCCAATTCCTTAATAAAGTCTTAACTGGTCAATCCTGGATCAGCCGACCCGCGACCCGCTGTCTCACCGGCTGTGGAACGGTTGTGGACGGATTTGCGCCGGGCTATCTCCCCCCATCCAGGAATCAAAAGAAAAAGATTCTTTCAAAGATTCTCTTCTTTAAGAGGAAGCGGGATGGACCAGCCGTCAGGCAAGACGACCAGAGAGACGCCTGCCTTTCTCCGAGCGCTGGCCGGCGAAAAGCTGACCGTTCCTCCGATCTGGTTGATGCGACAGGCCGGACGCTATCTGCCGGAATATCGCGAGGTCAGGGCCAAGGCCGGAAGCTTCCTTTCGCTCTGCTACAATCCCGAGCTCGCCGCCGAAGTGACGCTCCAGCCGATCCGCCGTTTCGGCTTCGATGCAGCCATCCTGTTCTCGGATATTCTCGTCGTGCCGCAGGCGCTCGGCCAGAAGCTCTGGTTCGTTGAAGGTGAAGGTCCGCGGCTTGAGCCTGTTGCGGATGCCGCTCGGTTGGCCGAGATCGATCGCGAGGCCGGTGCCAGCAAGCTCGACCCGATCCTGGAGACGGTCCGGCGCGTGCGCGGCTCGCTTGGCCGGGAGACGGCCTTCATCGGCTTCTGCGGAGCACCCTGGACTGTCGCGACCTATATGGTCGCCGGTCGCGGCACGCCGGACCAGGGACCGGCGAGGGCGCTCTTCGCCCAGGACCCTCTCCTGTTTCAGGCGATGATCGACCGCATCGTCGCGACCTCGATCGGCTATCTCAACGCGCAGATTGCCGCCGGTGTCGATGCGGTGCAGATCTTCGACAGCTGGGCCGGGGCATTGGGGCCGGATGATTTCAGGCGCTGGTGCATCGAGCCGACGCGTCGGATTGTCGAGGGCGTTCGCGCCATTCATCCTGAAACCCGGATCATCGGCTTCCCACGCGGCGCCGGTCGGCTCATCCCTGAATATGTGAAGGGCACAGGCGTCGACGCTGTCAGCCTGGAATCGGATATTGACCGAGGTTTTGCGCGCGATGCGATCCAGTCGCTTGTTCCGATCCAGGGCAATCTCGATCCGCTGATTCTGAGGGCTGGCGGAGAGGATCTGGAGAGAGAGATCGAGGCTGTGAAGACGGCGTTCGGCTCAGGCCCCTTCGTGTTCAATCTCGGCCACGGCATCCTGCCGGATACGCCGATCGCCCATGTGGAGCGGCTGCTGAAGGCCGTGCGCGGCTAGAGCGCTTCCGGGCTTCTGCGAATCCCGGAACCCTCCAGCTCGTAGTTTCGACGCATTTTCTTCACGCGAACCGGTGTCCACTTCGCTCGAAAATGCTCTAGAGGATCAGGCCCATGTATGAATGGATCAAGGCATTCCACGTCGTCGCGGTCATCTCCTGGATGGCCGGGATGCTCTATCTGCCGCGGCTGATGGTCTATCACGCGGAGGCGCAGATCGGCTCGATCCAGTCCGAGACCTTCAAGGTTATGGAGCGGCGCCTGCTCAAGGGCATCATCAATCCGGCGATGATCGTGACCTGGGTGCTGGGGCTCTATCTCGCCTGGTCGGTCTTCGCCTTCAAGGGTGGCTGGCTCCATACCAAGATCCTGCTCGTGCTGATCCTGTCGGGGATTCACGGCATGCTGTCGAAGCATGTGCGGAACTTCGCCGCGGACAAGAACGAGAAGAGCCCGCGCTATTTCCGCATTCTCAACGAGGTGCCGGCGGTGCTGATGCTCGGCATCGTCATTCTCGTCATCGTGAAGCCGTTCTGACGGCGGCTCTTGTTTCCGGCTTGAGCCCGGTCGCGATTCCCGCTATCAGGATGAAACGCTTCTCCAGCGTCCTCCCTGTTGTCGACTGTTCGTGAGCGATCTGCCCTAGCAGCAGCTCATGGCGCGCAACCCCCGCGCAGGTCCGGTTAGGACTCAAAGTCGATCACTCCAGTCAAGTCTTACCCCTGCCGTTCGCAGGGCGTCACGATCCGGGTGCCCCATGCGGGAAATCAAGCTCCAAGAGCTCAAGAGCAAGTCGCCGACCGAACTCCTCGCCTTTGCCGAGGAGGTGGAGGTCGAGAACGCCAGCACCATGCGCAAGCAGGAGCTGATGTTCGCCATCCTGAAGCAGCTCGCCGCGCGCGAGACCGAGATCCTCGGCGAGGGCGTCGTCGAGGTTCTGCAGGACGGCTTCGGCTTCCTGCGCTCCTCCGATTCGAACTATCTGCCGGGCCCGGACGATATCTATGTCTCGCCGTCGCAGATCCGGAAGTTCGGCCTGCGCACCGGCGACACGGTCGAGGGGCCGATCCGCAGCCCGAAGGATGGCGAGCGCTATTTCGCCCTGCTCAAGGTCAACACGGTCAATTTCGAAGACCCGGAGAAGATCAAGCACAAGATCCACTTCGACAACCTGACGCCGCTCTACCCGGATGAGCGGCTGAAGCTCGAGGTGCAGGATCCGACCAAGAAGGATTTCTCGCCGCGCGTCATCGACATCGTGGCGCCGATCGGCAAGGGCCAGCGCGCTCTGATCGTTGCGCCGCCGCGTACCGGCAAGACTGTGCTGCTGCAGAACATCGCGCAGTCGATCACGACCAACCATCCCGAGTGCTATCTGATCGTGTTGCTGATCGACGAGCGGCCCGAGGAAGTCACCGACATGCAGCGCTCGGTGAAGGGCGAGGTCGTGTCCTCGACCTTCGACGAGCCGGCCTCGCGCCACGTCCAGGTCGCGGAAATGGTGATCGAGAAGGCCAAGCGCCTGGTCGAGCATGGCCGCGATGTGGTCATCCTGCTTGATTCGATCACGCGTCTCGGCCGCGCCTACAACACTGTCGTTCCGTCCTCGGGCAAGGTGCTCACCGGCGGTGTCGACGCCAACGCGCTGCAGCGCCCGAAGCGCTTCTTCGGCGCGGCGCGCAACATCGAGGAAGGCGGTTCGCTGACCATCGTTGCCACGGCGCTGATCGATACCGGCTCGCGCATGGACGAGGTGATCTTCGAAGAGTTCAAGGGCACGGGTAACTCGGAAATCGTGCTCGACCGCAAGGTGGCCGACAAGCGCATCTTCCCGGCGATCGACATCCTCAAGTCGGGCACCCGCAAGGAAGAGCTCATCACGCCGCGTTCGGATCTGCAGAAGACCTATGTGCTGCGCCGCATCCTGAACCCAATGGGCCCGCAGGACGCGATCGAGTTCCTGATCGACAAGCTGCGCCAGACCAAGCAGAACTCCGAGTTCTTCGACTCGATGAATACCTGAGCTGCCGGCTCGAGGGTTCAGGCGTCTTTATTGCGCCGCCGGTTCGGGATCGTCGAGCCGGCGGCGTTGTCGTTTGGGCGGCTATTCGACATGGGCTGAAGGACGTCCTCCTCGGGCGGAGCGTAGCGCAGACCCGAGACTCTCTGGCCGGACGAGGCTCAGGAAACCTGCTGGTCATGAGATGCTCGGGTCAAGCCCGAGCATGACGCCGCTGTATGACCGCTAGACCTCCTAGCGCCCTGCCGCGATCGCTCCGGCCAATCGATTCGGGTCCGTGACGGGCGGCAGGCAACGGCCCTCGAAACAGATGAAGGCAGCGCCTTCTCCCGCCTGTCGGATCATGGCCTCCGCTGGGTGACCGGCCGGTAGGGCTTCGGCATCGGGGCAGTCGATCAGCAGGGTTGTAGTGTAGGGCAGCTCGCGAGCGGCGGCATGGAAGGCGGCCCGAGCAGGTCCTACCAGTACGACCTCCACCCCGTTGCGTGCGAGATCAAAAGCGTTCAGCACGGAGCCATGCGCCAACGGGGCCCGAGGCACGGTCCGCAGCGATACCGTCATCAGGACGTCGGCGCGCTCGCGATCTCTCATCGCGCCGGTCTTGCGCGCGATGCGGATCAGATTGGCGGCGTGGACGCCGAGCGCATTCGGCACAGCGTCATCATGAGTCGGACGCGGTATGACCGGCAACTCCGCCGATTCCAGCCGAGTCATTCCGATGAGATTCGTGGCTGGATCGCGGTAGTGCTGCCAGAGATGGTCCGACCAGCGCAGCGCATCATCAAGGTAGTGCTGCTCGAAAGTCGCATCGTGAAGTGCCAGGGCGGCGTCGATCATGGCCGCGTGGTCCAGCGCGAAGCCGGGTTTGATGAGCCTGCCCTGCCGGTAGGAATGCGCCAGACCGTCGCCATCAGCCATCGATTCGGCGACGAAACGGTAGGCGTCGCGGGCGAGATCGAGCCAGTGGGGCTGATCGAGCAGGCCGGCGGCGCGCGCGAGTGCCGCGATCATCAGCCCGTTCCAGTCCGCCAGGATCTTGTCATCGCGCGCCGGCGGAACGCGCTTGGCGCGGACGGTTAGAAGGCGTGCCTTCAGCTGTGCGAGGTGCTCGGCCGTCGCGGCATCGGGGTCCGGCGTGTCGAGCCGGTTGAGGATGCTGACCTCCTCCCAATTGCCGTGTGGCCGGACGTCGTAATGCCGGGCGAAGAGCTCCGCGTCCGCGGGACCGAGCAGGGTGTCGATCTCGGCCCGCGTCCAGACATAGTATTTGCCCTCCTCGCCTTCCGAGTCCGCATCGAGGCTCGCGGCGAAGGCGCCCTCGGGCAGCAGCATCTCACGCTCCAGCCAGGCAACGATGCCTTCGGCCGCGTCACGCGCCAGAGGGTTGCCACTGCGACTGGCCTCAAGCGCATAGAGCGAGAGAAGCTGGGCGTTGTCGTAGAGCATCTTCTCGAAATGCGGCACGAGCCAGTGCTCGTCGACGGCATAGCGGGCGAAGCCGCCGCCGAGATGATCATGGATGCCGCCACGTGCCATCCGCTCCAAAGTACGCGTCGCGGTAAGTAGAGGCGGGCTTTCCGCTCCGGCTCGCGAGCCATGTCGCCAGAGCAATTCGATCAGGCCGGTGTTGGGAAATTTCGGCGCGCCGCGCAGCCCACCGTTCACCGGATCGAAGGCCCCAGCGATCTGACGGGCGAGGTCGCCGAGATCGGGTTCGCCCGCGACCGCGAGGGCAACGGTCTCCATCTGCTTCAACGCGCTCCGGATCGCGGCTGTGTTGCGCGCGATGCGCTCGGGGTCCTGGCGATGGATTGCCGAGAGCTGCCCCAGAACATCGGTGAAGGCCGGTTGGCCGTGGCGTGGCTCCGGCGGGAAATAGGTTCCACCCCAGAAGGGCTCGCCCTGGGGCGTCAGGAACATGGTCAGCGGCCAGCCGCCCTGCTGCCCGAGGCTGTGCAGCGCGCTCATATAGACATGGTCGATGTCCGGCCGCTCTTCGCGATCGACCTTGATGTTCACGAAGAGCTCGTTCATGACGGCGGCCGTGGCCGGGTCCTCGAAGCTCTCATGGGCCATGACATGGCACCAATGACAGGCGGCATAGCCGATCGAGAGCAGGACGGGCCGATTGCTGCGTTTGGCCTCGGCAAAGGCTTCCTCGCTCCATTCCCACCAGTCGACCGGATTGTCGCGATGCTGAAGCAGATAGGGGCTGGCGGCTCCGGCGAGACGGTTCATCGGGCGGCCTTTCAGGCAGGGTTTCGACAGGCATGAGCGAGAGCGAATCCTATCCGACCATCGTGGCGTTGTCGTCGGCGCCGGGCCGTGCCGGTGTCGCCGTCATTCGCATCTCCGGTGCGCGCGCTCGATTCGCTCTCGAAACATTTGCGGGCGCGCTGCCCCGGCCGCGACAGGCGACACTGCGCCCCCTTCGCGATCACGATGGCACGGCCATCGATACAGCCCTCGTGGTGTTCTTCCCGGCTCCCGCCAGTTTTACCGGCGAGGATGTGGTCGAGTTCCATGTTCATGGCTCGCGCGCGGTTCTGGCGCGGTTGCTCGCGGCTCTGACGGCACTGCCCGGAATCCGGTTGGCGGAGGCGGGTGAATTCACCCGCCGCGCTTTCGAGGCCGGAAAGCTCGATCTGGCGGCTGTCGAAGGCCTGGCCGACCTGATCGATTCGGAAACGGAATGGCAGCGGAAGCAGGCGTTGCGCCAGATGGAAGGGGCGCTCGGCCAGCATGCCGTTCGCTGGCGCGAGACGCTGATCGCGGCGATGAGTCTGCTGGCGGCCGAGCTCGATTTCTCCGACGAGGGTGACGTTTCCGGGCCGCTGCAGGAGCAGGCCCTGGATCTGGGGGGCGAAGTGCTGGCTTCCCTGCAAGCAGCGCTCGGCAGCTTCAGCATGGGCGAGCGCGTCCGAGAGGGCTTCGTGGTCGTCCTGGCTGGGCCGCCCAATGCTGGCAAGTCCAGCCTGCTCAATGCGCTGGCGCGGCGCGATGTGGCCATTGTCTCGCCGATTGCCGGAACGACCCGCGACTCGCTGGAGGTGCGCCTCGATCTTGCGGGGCTGCCGGTCATCCTGATCGACACGGCGGGACTGCGCGACAGCGCCGATCCGGTCGAGGCCGAAGGCGTCAGGCGGGCGCGCGCCCACGCGGAGCGGGCCGATCTCGTGCTCGGCCTTCGCGGCGTCGATTCGGATCCGTATCGAATCGAGGAGCCGACGCCGGTGCTGCGGATCGCGACAAAATCCGATCTCGTCGGCGTTGCTCTGCCAGAGGAACTCGCCATCTCCGTGAAGACCGGCGAGGGGCTGGCTGATCTGCTGGCTGCGATCGTGGCGCGACTGCAGAAACTCGATCAGGGTGAGCCGGCGCTGCTCACCCGCGAGCGCCACCGCGCCGCCGTAACTGAGGCCATCGTCGCGCTCGAGCGGGCCGTTGCGGCCGATCACGGGCAGAGCGAGCTCCTGGCCGAGGATATGCGCCTCGCCGTGGTCGCCCTTGAAAGGCTCGTCGGTCGGATCGATGTCGAGGATGTGCTGGATCGGCTCTTCGCCGGTTTCTGCATCGGAAAATGATGGCATCGGGCTGTTGCGGCGGCTTCACGGGCGATTGCCGTTGACCGGCATGCCCGCCTTCGCTAGCGAAACGCTCATGTCCATCCATCGGCAGCATTACGACGTCATCGTCGTCGGCGGCGGCCATGCCGGGGCCGAGGCGGCTGCGGCCGCTGCGCGCTATGGCGCTCGCACGGCACTGGTGACGCATAGCCCCGAGACGATCGGCGTGATGTCGTGCAACCCGGCCATCGGCGGTCTCGGCAAGGGCCATCTCGTTCGCGAGATCGACGCGCTCGATGGCGTGATGGCGCGGGCAGCCGATCGCGGCGGCATTCAGTTCCGGATGCTCAACCGCCGCAAGGGCCCTGCCGTGCGCGGCCCGCGCGCCCAGGCGGACCGCAAGCTCTATCGCCTCGCTGTGCAGGAACTTCTGGCTGAGCAGCCCAACCTCGACATCGTCGCCGGCGAGGTCTTCGATCTCTTGGTCGAGGATGGCCGCGTCATGGGCGTGGTCCTGGCCGATGGGCGTCGATTCGCTGCCGGAACGGTGGTGTTGACGACCGGCACGTTCCTGCGCGGCCTGATCCATATCGGCGAGAAGAAGATCCCGGCCGGGCGCGTTGGCGAAGCGCCCTCCCTTGGCCTTTCGGCGACGCTGGAACGGCACTGCTTTCCGCTCGGCCGCCTCAAGACCGGCACACCGCCACGGCTCGATGGTCGGACGATCGATTGGGCTGCGTTGGAGATGCAGCCCGGCGACGAGCCGCCGGAACCCTTCTCGGCCCTGACCACGGCGATCACCAATCCGCAGATTTCGTGCGGCATCACCCGGACGACGCTGGCTGGTCACGAACTGATCCGCGCCAACCTGTATCGAGCGCCGATGTTCTCGGGCCAGATCGAAGGTCGCGGCCCACGCTATTGCCCCTCGATCGAAGACAAGGTCGGGCGCTTCGGCGATCGCGACGGTCACCAGATCTTCCTGGAGCCCGAAGGGCTCGACGATGACACCGTTTATCCGAACGGGATCTCGACCTCGCTGCCGGAAGATGTCCAGCTCGGGCTGCTCAAGACCATTCCGGGGCTGGAACAAGCCCGGATGCTGCGGCCTGGTTACGCCATCGAATATGATTTCGTCGATCCGCGCGCTCTGAAGAACACGCTGGAGACACGCGCCATAACCGGGCTGTTCCTAGCTGGACAGATCAACGGCACGACCGGCTATGAGGAGGCGGGCGCACAGGGCTTGCTGGCCGGGCTCAACGCGGCGCGCATGGCCGGCGGCGCCGAGCCCGCCGTTCTCGATCGGACGAGCTCCTATATCGGCGTGCTGGTCGACGATCTCGTGACGCATGGCGTTACGGAGCCGTACCGAATGTTCACGTCGCGGGCGGAATTCCGCCTGTCGCTGCGGGTGGACAATGCCGATGAACGCCTGACGGCATTGGGAACCCGCCTCGGTGTGGTAGGCTCGCAGCGTCAGGCGGCCTTTGAGGCCCGCAACGATGAAATCGCTGGTTTGCGCGACAAGTTGCAATCCCTGTCTTTGACGCCTCGGGAGGCGGAGGCAGCTGGCTTGCAGCTCAATCGCGATGGGGTGCGGCGCAGCGCGTATCAGATCCTGTCCTACCCCGATGTGAGTTTCGAGCAACTCGCGGCGATCTGGCCGGAGCTTCAGGCGCATTCGCCGGCGGTGATCGCGCGGGTGACCGCTGATGCGGTCTATTCCGTTTATCTCGATCGGCAGGCGGCCGAAATTCAAGCCTATCGCCGTGATCAGGCGCTGAAGGTCCCGGCCGATCTCGATCTCGATGCGATCTCCGGACTGTCGAACGAACTGAAGGCCAAGCTCGCTTTGCAGCGGCCGGCGGATCTGGCGCAGGCGGGCAAGATCGAAGGAATGACGCCGGCGGCGCTGACCTTGCTGGCGGCCCATGCCCGCAGGAGCCGCGCCGCGTTATCCACAGGTCGGACGTGACTGTTGATAAGAACGATCGTCAACGCGCTTTAAGCTTGACGCCTGTTTCACGTGAAACAGAGGAGCGCCTCGCCCTGCTGGTGGCCGAGCTCGAACGCTGGCAGGCCGCGAAAAACCTGGTGTCTTCGGCGACGCTGGCCGATGTCTGGACAAGGCATATCGCGGATTCGCTGCAGCTTTTCAGCCTCGCCTCCGATCGAGAGCGCTGGCTTGATCTTGGCTCCGGCGGCGGCTTTCCAGGGCTTGTGATCGGTATCTGCCTGGCTGAACGTGGTGTCGGGCAGATCGATTTGGTCGAGAGCAATGCGAGGAAATGTGCCTTCCTGCGCCATGCCGCTCGCGTGACCGGCGCGCGGGTCCGGGTGCATGCCTACAGGATCGACGACGTGATCGGGGATTTCACCGGTAAGGTCGATGTCGTGACGGCCCGCGCATTGGCGCCGCTGACGCAGCTGATCGAATGGTGTGAAGAACTGTTGAGAACCGGCACCCTTGGGCTCTTTCCCAAGGGACAACATCTAGATACGGAATTGACCGACTCGGCCAGATATTGGAAGATTCAGGCAACAACGGTTTCCTCCGTGACTGACGATGCCGCCCGGATCCTGATGGTCCGCTCGGCCGAGAGACGAGCCGCTCCATGACCGAAGCTACAAATGCGACAAAGCCGCGCCGTCCGCGCGTGATTGCGCTTGCCAACCAAAAGGGTGGCGTCGGCAAGACGACGACCGCGATCAATCTCGGGACCGCCCTGGCGGCGATCGGGGAGAAGGTCCTGATCGTTGATCTCGATCCGCAGGGCAATGCCTCGACCGGTCTTGGTGTCGACCGCCGCAGCCGCAAATCCTCGACCTACGACGTGCTTTGCGGCGATGTCGGCCTCGGGCAAGCTCTGCAGCAGACCAATGTCCCCGGCCTGTCGCTGGCGCCTTCGACGCTCGACCTGCTCGGCGTCGAGCTGGAGATCGCCTCGGCCAAGGACCGCGCGCATCGCCTCAAGAACGCGATCGACGAGCTGGCCGACGACCAGCGCTGCCAGGACCTGACCTATGTGCTGATCGACTGCCCGCCGTCGCTCAGCCTGATCACCATCAACGCCATGACCGCAGCCGATGCCGTGCTCGTGCCGCTGCAGTGCGAGTTCTTCGCATTGGAGGGTCTGAGCCAGCTACTCAAGACGGTCGAGCAGGTCCGCGCCGGTCTTAATCCGCGCCTGGCGATCCAGGGCGTGGTGCTGACGATGTTCGATCCGCGCAACAACCTGTCCGGGCAGGTCATGGAAGATGTCCGGAACTTCCTCGGTGACAAGGTCTATGAGACCGTGATTCCGCGCAATGTCCGGATTTCCGAGGCTCCGTCCTATGGCAAGCCGGCCCTGCTTTACGATCTGCGCTGCTCGGGTTCGCAGGCCTATCTGAAGCTGGCCTCGGAAGTGATCAAGCGTGAGCGTAGCCTGCTGGCCGCTGCGGCCTAGGCAGGACAGAAAAGAGGTTCAAGAGGATGGCAATGGCCGAAGAACAGGGGCGTTCTCGCCTTGGCCGTGGTTTGGCGGCGCTGATCGGCGATGTCGGCGATGAAATCGGGGCCCTAGAGCGTGCTCGTGGGCAGCGCCGCGTGCCGGTCGAGTTCCTACGTCCGAGCGCGCGCAATCCGCGCCGAACCTTCACCGAAGAGGATCTCGAGGACCTGACGGCCTCGATTCGCGAACGCGGCATCCTGCAGCCGATCATCGTCCGCACGATCGCAGGGATGGTCGACGCCTATGAGATCATCGCTGGTGAACGGCGTTGGCGCGCAGCACAGCGCGCCGAGCTGCATGACGTGCCCGTCATCCTGGTCGAAGCCGATGATCGCGAGGCACTCGAGATCGCGATCGTCGAGAACGTGCAGCGCACGGATCTCAACGCGATCGAGGAGGCGGCCGGCTATGAGCGGCTGATCGCTGAGTTCGGCTATACTCAGAACGATCTGGCGCGGGTCATCGGCAAGAGCCGCAGCCATGTCGCCAACACGCTGCGTTTGTCTAAGCTGCCGGAATCAGTACGGAATATGGTCAGCGAGGGCGCGGTTTCGGCCGGCCATGCCCGCGCGCTTCTGTCCGTTTCGGATCCGGAACTGATGGCTAAGCGGATCGTCGATGAGGGCATGAGTGTCCGCGACATCGAGCGCGTCGTGCAGGAGGAGGCACGGGGCGAGACCAAGAGCGCTGCACCGGCCAAGCCGAAGGTCGAGAAGGATCCGGATACCCGGGCACTCGAAAAGACGCTGGAAGAGGTCCTTGGACTCTCGGTCTCGATCGCACATCGCGCGAACGGGACCGGCGAGGTCAAGATCAGCTACAAGACGCTGGAGCAGCTCGACGCGCTCTGCCACCGCCTGAAGTCCTGAAGAGATTGCTAGCTCGTCATGCCCGGGCTTGAACCGGGCATCTCAGGCCGATTGAGGGTCCCGCGCGCTTCGATGCAGAGATTCTCGGGTCACCGCTGCGCGGCGCCCGAGAATGACGCCTCCACACTTTTCGCTAATTTGCGCGGCCAAGCCGCGCCAACGTCCATAAGGCGCGGGTCGCGATGGCGCGGCCCATATCGGCGTTCTGCCGCGTCGCCAGGATCGCATTGCCGAGCAGACCCACCGCCTCGTTGAGCTTGGTGCTGGACCAGACGTTCAGGGCGGCTTCCGTCGTGGCAATGCGGGGATAGGGCAGGCGCATCGTTGCGACGACATCCCTGACCCCACGCCCGGAATCGACGCTCTGGCGGGCCTTGAGAAGAGCCAGGGCCTGCCGCAGGACCGCGCCGAGCATGACGCCGGGGTCGAGTCCTTCGCTGCTGAGCTTGGCCTGGGCGAGGTCGATGACCGGCAGCTTTCCGGCGAAGACGGCATCGACGAGCATGGCCTGCTCGCGCTGCGCCGTGTCGCCGACGATCGCCTCGATATGCTCTGAAAGTACCGCCGGATCGGTGCCGACATAGAGCAGGAGCTTCTCGATCTCGCGACGGGAGGTCTGCCGGTCGCCGCCAAGTAGGCCGGCGAGGTGTTCGCGGGCATTGCGATCGATCGATTTGCCGGCGGCGCGGACCATCTCGTCGATGATCGTGCCGAGATCACGTGCGGCATCGCCATAGCAGGGCACCGCGAGCGCGGCGCGTGCTTTCTCACAGGCGGTTCTGAGGGGGTTGGAGCGCTGCAGGTCGCCGGCCTCGATGATCACGAGGGCATCCTGCGAAGGGGCTGCCAGCAGCGGCTCCACGCCCGCCAGCAGCGGCTTGGAGGTGGGGGAGACGCGGATGGCGCGACGACCGCCGAACAGGCCGATGGTGTTCGCCTCGTCCACCAGCTTCAAAGGGTCGGCAGCGACGGCATCGCCGTCCATGCGGACGAGCTGAAAAGCGTCCTGCGGATCGTCGACGCTCGCACGGGCCAATGCGCCCGCCCTCTCCGAGACCAGCCCCGTATCGGGGCCGTAGATCAGCACCAGCCGCCAAGCCGGATCGAGGCGCGCCAGCGTCCGCTCGGCCTCATGCGCCTTGATCGCGACCATGGTTCAGGAGGTGAGATCGGCGGCGATCTGTCCCCGGACGATGGTGGCGAGGTTCTTCGCCGCACGAACCTGGGCGTCGCGCGCTGCGCGAACCGTGGCGAAGCGCTGCGACGAGCGCTCATAGGGTGCGCGGACCGAATTGACGCCCGAGGAGACGACCTTGCCGGTCTTGGCGTCGGTCAGCGACCAGGTAGCGGTGGCGACCAGCACAGCCGAATCGGCGCGGCCCTTGGCGTAGTCGACGGTGACGACCTCGACCGATTCGCTCATCGTCGCGGTGAGCTTCAACGTCTTGATCGGATCGGGATCGGCGCCGCCATCGAGCTCGAAAACCAGCTCGTTGCGGAAGTAATGTCCCATCAGCCCCTTGATCTCGGGGATTTCGATCGCGCGCATCGCCGTCTTGACGCTGCCGCCGACGGTGCTGGACGTGTAGTCCGAGTAGAGCGGCTGGAAGCAGCCCCCGGCGAGGGTGGCCGCGGCGAGCACGGCCGCCAGCAGCGCGCGGCGGGGAAAAACAGCTTCAGACGACGACATTCACGATTCTCCCGGGAACCACGATGATCTTGCGGATCGGGCGCCCCTCGAGGGCCCGCTGCACCGCCTCGTCGGCGCGGACGACGGTTTCCACCGCTATGGTATCGGCATCGGCCGGAACAGTCACCTCCGCCCGCTTCTTGCCGTTGAGCTGGACGGGCAAGGTGATGCTATCGTCCTTCAGCAGCGCGGCCTCGGCCTGCGGCCAGGACGCCTCGCCGACGAGGCCGGGGCGGCCCAGCGCCTGCCAGCATTCCTCGGCCAGATGCGGCATCATCGGCGCCACGAGCTGGGTCACGATCGCGGCAGCTTCAAGCAGCGCGGAGGCGATGTCGGCGTCGAGCGTCGGCTTCTCGGCAGCGCCGTCCAGCACCTTACCGATGGCGTTGGTCAGCGTGTAGACATGGGCGATGCAGCGGTTGAAGGCGAGGCGCTCGATATCGGCGCCGACAGCGTCCAGCGCGCGGTGGCTGGCCTTGCGCAGGCCCAGCGCCACCTCGCCGATCCCGGCGGGCTCCTGAGCTTTCCCGCCGGTGCGCTCGGCGATCTCGCCAACGAGGCGCCAGAGGCGCTGGACGAAGCGGGCGGCGCCCTGCACGCCCTCATCCGTCCAGATCACGTCGCGATCCGGCGGCGAATCGGAGAGCATGAACCAGCGGGCGGTGTCGGCGCCGTAGGAGGCGATGATGTCGTCCGGGTCCACCACGTTCTTCTTGGACTTGGACATCTTCTCGATGGCGCCGATCTCGATCGGGGCACCGGTCTCGACGTCGAAGCCCTTGCGATCGCTGCCGGAGACCTCGATGCGGACATTGCCGGGCTCGACCCAGTCGCCATTGGCGGCACGATAGGTCTCGTGCACGACCATGCCCTGGGTGAACATGCCGGCGAAGGGCTCGTCCAGCCCGGCATGGCCCGTCTTCTTCATCGCGCGGGTGAAGAAGCGCGAATAGAGCAGGTGCAGGATCGCGTGCTCGACGCCGCCGATATACTGGTCGACGGGCAGGAAGCGGTCGACGGCCTTGCGGTCGGTCGGGCTTTCCGTCCGCCACGGATCGGTGAAGCGGGCGAAGTACCAGGACGAATCGACGAAGGTGTCCATCGTGTCCGTCTCGCGGCGTGCCTCCTTGCCGCATTGCGGGCAGGCGACATGCTTCCAGCTCGGATGATGGTCGAGCGGGTTGCCCGGCTTATCGAAGGAGACGTCGTCCGGCAGCTTCACGGGCAGGTCGGTATCCGGCACTGGAACCGTTCCGCAGTCGGAACAATGGATGACCGGGATCGGGCAGCCCCAGTAGCGCTGGCGCGAGATGCCCCAGTCGCGGAGGCGGAAATTGACCTTGCGCTGGCCGACCGGGCGGTTGCCGCGCGTCTCGCTTTCGAGGCGACGAGCGACTTCCTCCTTGGCTTCCGCAATGGTCATACCATCGAGGAAGCGGGAGTTGATCATGCGGCCGTCGCCGTCATAGGCGGTGTCGGTGATGACGAAGCCCGCCGGATCGGTGCCTTCCGGCGCGACCACCGGGGTATTACCCAGGCCATACTTGTTGACGAAGTCGAGGTCGCGCTGGTCATGTGCCGGGCAGCCGAAGATGGCGCCAGTGCCGTACTCCATCAGGATGAAGTTCGCGACATAGACCGGCAGCGTCCAGCTCGGATCGAAGGGGTGGACGGCGCGCAAGCCGGTGTCGAAGCCGAGCTTCTCGGCCTTGTCGATGGCTTCCTGGGCCGTGCCGGTACGCTTGCACTCTTCAATGAAGGCCTGGAGCTTCGGATTATTCGCAGCGATGGCCTTGGCGATCGGGTGATCGGGTGCGACGGCAACGAATTTGGCGCCGAACAGCGTGTCCGGGCGGGTGGTGTAGACCTCGACCTCATCCTGGGCCGCGGCATTCGATTCGAGAGCGAAACGAACCAGCAAGCCCTCCGAGCGGCCGATCCAGTTCTTCTGCATCAGCCGGACCTTTTCAGGCCAGCGGGTCAGACCTTCGAGCGCGTCGTTGAGCTCCTGGCCATACTCGGTGATCTTGAAGAACCACTGGGTCAGCTCGCGAATCTCGACCGGCGCGCCGGAGCGCCAGCCGCGGCCGTCGATGACCTGCTCATTGGCGAGCACCGTCTCGTCGACCGGGTCCCAGTTGACCTTGGCAGTCTTGCGGTCGACCAGCCCGGCCTTCAGGAAGTCCAGGAACATCTTCTGCTGGTGGCGGTAGTAGCTCGGGTCGCAGGTCGCGAGCTCGCGGCTCCAGTCGAGCGACAGGCCCATCGACTTGAGCTGCTTGCGCATCGTCGCGATGTTCTCATAGGTCCATTCGCGCGGGTGGACCTTCTTCCGCTTGGCCGCGTTTTCGGCCGGCAGGCCGAAGGCGTCCCAGCCCATCGGGTGCAGCACGGAGAAGCCCTTGGCCCGCTTGTAGCGTGCCACGACGTCGCCCATAGCGTAGTTGCGGACATGGCCCATATGGATGCGCCCCGACGGGTAGGGGAACATCTCGAGGACGTAGTAGCTCGGCCGCGTGTCGTCGTTCTTCGTCTCGAAGAGCTTGCGCTCATCCCAGACGGAGCGCCATTTCGGCTCGGACTCTTTCGGATTGTAGCGTTCGACGGCCATGTCAGCGGGCAATTCTTGACGGTTTGCCGGCTCCCGGAGGCAGGCCGGCGCAGGGGCTGAATGCAAAAACCGGATGCCGAATTCTTGCAATCTGCTCTAGGACACCATTGCGCGCACGCGGTCAACGGCGCGCAGGGCATGAGAGGCTGGCAGATGAGCGATACGGTTACGCGTTTGACTGAAATCCGGGCGGCGATCGGCCGCGCCGAGCGCGATTTCGGGCGCAAGCCGGGCTCGGTCGCGCTGGTCGCCGTCTCCAAGACCAAGCCGGCCGAGCAGATCGTCGAGGCACTGGAGGCCGGGCAGCGAATCTTTGGCGAAAACTACGTTCAGGAGGCCAAGGCGAAGTGGCCGGCCCTGAAGGAGCGCTTTCCCGATGCCGAGCTGCATATGATCGGGCCGCTGCAGTCCAACAAGGCGCGCGAGGCGGTCGAGCTCTTCGACGTCATCCAGTCGCTCGACCGGGAGAGCCTCGCCAAGGAGCTGGCGCGGGAGATCGCCCGGGCTGGCAAGGCACCGCGGCTCTTCGTGCAGGTCAATACCGGCGAGGAGGAGCAGAAGGGTGGAGTCCTGCCCACTGAGGCCGACGCGTTCCTGCAGCGCTGCCGCGAGGTCCATGGCCTCGCCATCGAGGGGTTGATGTGCATTCCGCCGGCGGAGGATCAGCCCTCGCCGCATTTCGGACTGTTGGCGAAGATCGCCGCCCGCAACGGGCTCAAGGGCCTCTCTATGGGCATGAGCGCCGATTACGAGGCGGCGATCCAGCTTGGCGCGACCTATGTTCGCGTCGGCAGCGCGATCTTCGGGGCGCGGGGCTGAAGTCAACCAAGTCGTCATCCCGGACGAGCGGCGAAGCCGCGCAGATCCGGGACCGCCACCCGGAGAGGGCGCCCTTTGCTGATGGCGGTCCCGTGCGCGCAGCGGCACTACGCGCCGCTGCGCGCACGGGATGACAGCGCGTTTCAAGTCCCTTTCAAGGGCTCGCCGACATCGATGCGGTTGCCGTCGGGATCCTCGAAGACGAAGGCGCGCAGGCCGTAATCCTTGTCGCGCAGCCCCTTGATGATCCGCAGGCCGCGCGCGCGGATGATGGCGTGCACCGCCTCGATGTCCTCGACCATCATATGCGCGACATTGAAGCTCGCCGCCTTGTGCCCGGGCTGCAGCGTCAGATGCAGTTCTGCGGCATCCCGCTTCAGGACCATGAAGCCGACAGGATTGCCGTTCTCGAAGGTTTTCCGGAAGCCGAGGGCACTGACATAGAAGTCGCAGGCCCGGGCCATGTCGGCGACAGGGAGCATGGCGGCGATCCGCCCGAAGCGGATGCCGCTGGAAACCGAATCAGTCATCGCGAAGTCTCAAAGCTTGGGAGCGGCGCGACGATGCGGGACGGTGCCCGAAAGCCGCGGCCGGATTCCGAAGAGGATGGCGAGACGGTGCTCGGCCCCGAACCTAACCGAGTTCGCGCTACCTGACCAGAATCCGGCAATGGCGTGCCAGGCGGGGCAGCACCTTCACGAAGACGTGTCCTTCGACCGCGACACAGCCGGCCGTCGGAGTAAAGCCCGGCCGCGCAAGATGCCAGAAGATCGCGCTGCCGCGGCCGCGAATCACCGGCCGGTCGTTCCAGCCGAGCTCGACGATGACGTCATAGAGGTTGTCCTCGCGCTGCAGCCGTTCCTCCGCTTCTCCCGGTGGGCGATCGATTAGGCGGTTGTAACGCCGGTCCTTCATGTCATCGCACCAGGCGTCGCGCGGGCCGATGCGCCTCAAGGGCAAGGCTGTGCGAGGCCGGGCGAGGCGATCGGCCCGGTAGAGTACGCTGCGCAGCGGCAATGCGGCGCGCGGCGTGCCGCCATCGCCTTCGCGCTTGTCGGTGCGGATGCCGCCACGGCCGAGCGCGCAGGGAAAGATGGCGGAGCCGGCGACGAGGAAGCCCTTGCGGCGATCATGGACGGAGGCGAAGACCCGCAGAGAGGAGAGATTGCGCGGTCCGGCGGAGCGAAGTGGGCGGTTTATCACGGGAATCCGGGCTGCCTGACTTGCGATGACGACTCAGCGGGCTCATGTTGCCGGAACGATTGCGCTCGAGCGAACCGTTCATGTCCGTCACCCACCATATTCTACTCGTCGATGACGACCAGACCCTGCGCGATGCCCTGGCCGAGCAGCTGGCGCTGAGCGAGGAATTCAAGCTGTCGACGGCCGGCACAGCCGCCGCCGCGATCAAGGTCGTGCAGGGCGAGCGTGTCGACCTCGTCGTCATGGATGTCGGCCTGCCCGACATGGACGGACGCGAGGCCGTGAAGGTGATGCGTCGCAATGGCTTTAAGAGCCCGGTGGTCATGCTGACCGGGCAGGGCTCCGACGCCGACACCGTGCTGGGGCTGGAAGCCGGCGCCAACGACTATGTCGTGAAGCCGTTCCGCTTCGCCGTGCTGCTGGCGCGCATCCGCGCACATCTGCGGCAGTATGAGGCGAGCGAGGACGCCATCTTTCAGGTGGGGCCTTATACCTTCCACCCAGGCTCCAAGCTGCTCGTCAGCGAGCGCGGCTCGAAGACCAAGCTGACCGAGAAGGAGACCGCCATCCTGCGCTTCCTCTACCGCGCCGGCCGCAAGCCGATCGCGCGTGAGGTTCTGCTGCAGGAGGTCTGGGGCTATAACAGCCAGGTCACCACGCATACGCTCGAGACGCATATCTATCGGCTTCGCCAGAAGATCGAGCCCGACCCAGGCAATGCCCGCCTGCTGGTCACCGATGCCGGCGGATACCGGCTGAATCCCTGACGGATGGCCCTCGACGAAGACATGGCGCTGCTCTCCCGGCAGCCGCTCCTGAGTCTGCTGGAACGTGACGCGCTGCGGCTGCTGGCGTTCGCGGCGGAGAGCCGGAGCCTGCGCGCCGGGGACGTGTTGTTCCGGATCGGGGAACAGTCGGACGGGGCGGCGATCGTGATCATGGGTTCGGTCGCCCTGACGGAACAGGATGATGGCCGGCCGGCCAGCGAGATCGTCGGCCCCGGCGCGATGATCGGCGAGCTTGCCCTCTTCACCTCCCTGCCGCGGCAGGTCACGGCGATCGCGCGCGAGCCGACCGAGATCATGCGGCTGCCGCGCAGCGTGATGCGCCGCGTGCTCGCCGAATCGCCCAGCTCGGCCGAGGCGATCAGCGAGGCGATCAGCGAAAGGTTGCGCGGCTTCGTCGGCGAGCTTGCGGCCGTCCAGCAGGCGCTCGACGCGATCGATCGCAAGTAGGGCGGCGGCGCGCCCCTTACGATGAGGGCGGATGCCTGGCGGCGCGGATCGCCGCGAATCTCGGCCACAGGATGTTGATGCACAGGCCCGAGAGCACGAGGCCCGCAGCTGCGAATTTCCAGAGCGGCAAGGGCTCGCCGAGCCAGACCGCCGCCGCGCCCATGCCGAAGATCGGCACCAGCAGGGCCGTGGGGGCCACCGTGGCGGCCGTATAGCGCGACAGGAGCCAGCCCCACATCGCATAGCCGAACATGACATTGCCAACGGCCTGCCAGAGTGCGGCCGCCCAGGCGCCGAGAGGGGCCGTCGCCAGCCCCTCGCGGATCGCGGGCAAGCCTTCGGTCAGCCAGGACAGCATGAGCAGCGGCGGCACCGAGAACAGGCTCGCCCAGACGACATAGGCGAGCATGTCGACGCCCGGCGTGCTGCGAACCACGATGTTGCCGCCGGCCCAGCAGAGCGCCGCAGCGAGCACCAGGGCGATCCCGAGCGGGGTCGTCGCGCCGTCCGTGTGCCAGAGAATCACGCCGATGCCGATGGCCGCGAGGAAAAGCCCGGCGAATTGGAAGGGCTGGACGCGCTCTCGGGTCAGAGAGGCGGCGAGCAGGATCGTGAAGAAGGACTGAGCCTGCACCACCAGCGAGGCGAGGCCCGGCGTGATGAAGCCCTTGATGGCGATGAAAAGCAGCCCGAACTGGCCGGCGCCGATCAGGACGCCGTAGGCGGCGAGCTTGCCCCAGGAGACCGCCGGCCGCTTCAGGAAGAACACCGCCGGCACCAGCGCGAAGGCGAAGCGCAGGGTGGCGAAGAACAGCGGTGGGAAATGCTCAACGCCGATGCGGATGATGACGAAGTTCGTGCCCCAGACCACCATGACGGCGAGAGTGAGCAGCGCGTCGCGAAGCGAGAGCGAGGTGGAAGAGGCGGGTTGCACCGGCCGGCCCTCCGGCAATGAAACGGGCCGGGGCCTTAGCACAGGGCGCCGGGCGGCCGTTAGGACCGCCCTGCATGGCTGAAGCGCCGCCGGTTCAGGGATCGGCGCATGATATTGCCGTCAGAGTTCCAGCGTCACCGTAACCGGAACGTGGTCGGAGGGACGTTCCCAGCCGCGGGCTTCGCGCAGGAAAGTCAGGTTCCGGAGCGTCGGCTTCAGCGCGTCGGACAGCCAAATATGGTCGAGCCGCCGGCCGCGATCGGACGCGGCCCAGTCCTGCGCGCGATAGCTCCACCAAGAATAGAGCTTTTCGGGCTCCGGACGCAGCGTGCGCGCCGCATCGGTCCAGCCCAGCTCGCTGCGCAGCCGTTCCAGCGTCGTGGTCTCGATCGGCGTGTGGCTGACGACGTCGAGCAGCTGCTTGTGGCTCCAGACATCGTGCTCGTAGGGCGCGATGTTGAGATCGCCGACAAGGACCGCGGGCCGGTCGGTCGGCTTTTTCGTGACGCCCCAGGAGCCGATCTCGTCGAGGAAGGCGAGCTTATGGGCGAATTTGTCGTTCTTCTCCGGATCGGGGATGTCGCCGCCGGCCGGGATGTAGAAATTATGGATGGCGATGCCGGCTGCGGGGCCTGCCGCCTTGTCGAGCGTGACCGTCATATGCCGCGCGTCGTTGCGCCCGCACATCGACATCGCTTCCTTCTCGCTGAAGGGCAGCTTCGAGACGATGGCGACGCCGTTATAGCCCTTCTGACCGATGAAGGCCTGATGGATATAACCTAATTGGTGGAAGGCCTTGGCCGGGAATTGCTCATCCGGCGTCTTCGTTTCCTGCAGACAGAGGACGTCAGGCGCGTGGCGATTCAGAAATTCGCCAACCATTCCAATGCGTAAGCGGACGGAGTTGATGTTCCAGCTGGTGACGGTGAGCTGCACGGGCGGATTCCGGCGGAAGGAGGCCGGAAACTGGGTCGCCGCAGCGCAAAAGGCAAGCCGTTTTCGGCCTGCCCCCGCTGTTCACAGCGTGCGCTGGTAGTCGATCACGAACTGTTTCGGGTCCGGCCGGCGGCGGGTGTCGAGATTGTAGAGCGAGATCGAGGTCTCATAGCCCTGCGGGTCGACCACGACCCATTGCCTGAGCTCATTGGCGACGAGGTCGAATTTCAGCGTGATCTTCGAGGTGCCGCCCAGCGTCGAACGGTCTTCCAGCCGAACCGAGAGAATATCGCCGTCGATGCTGGCGCCGGTGATGGTGCCTTCACGGGCGAGGTCCATGCGCTCGCGCACCAGGAACTTCAGCGGCGTCTGGCCGATCGAATAGATGTCCTGCGTCGCCAGGCGCTTGTCGCGGATGGCGACCGAGGTGCCGTCTGCGATGACCTCGACGGTCGCCGGCGGCTCGTATTCGAAGCGCATCTTGCCGGGGCGCTGAATGTAGACGCGGCCCTCCAGCCGCCGGCCATTGGCCGCGAACTGGATGAAGTTGCCCTGCAGCGTGGTGAAGCTGTTGAGGTAGGTGTTGAGCCTGTCGATCGCCTCTTCCTGCGTCGCCGGCGGGCCGAGCTTGGCCTTGGGCGCCGCTACTGGCTGAGTGGTCTCCTGCGCCGCGGTCGGCGCTGCTGCCGTCGCAGCGGTGGACGATACGGCTTGCGTGGCGGAGGCGTCGGCTACGGCCGTGCGCGACACGCCGAGATTGTCAGGGCGCCGGGGCGGGAGCGGAATCGGGCGCGGAGCAGCCGGCCGCACGAGGGCCGGCTTGGGCGGCTCGAGCTGGAGCGGCTGCTGGGCCGCCAGCGGGCCGGCTGCAAAGGTGCAGCCGAGAACCGTCGTTGCCAGAGCCGTGATCCGGGCCGTCGTGGTCAATCTCTCGAGCAAGTCTGCTCACTCCTGTGCCGCGGCCATCCCCATGCCGAAGCCTGCAAATGCGTCGTGGCAAGAGGATCGGCCGATGCACGGCCTGCCGAAAGCTCAACGCGCGATACGCCAGCGATGTTGCAGCCGCGTCATGGCAATTTGAGGACCGAACCCCGCTCCCGCAAGGGCAGGATAGCTATTTGCTTGGTCGCATTATCTTCACGCGAACCGGTGCCCACTTCGCTCGAAATTGCTCCAGAGTCTCAATCGTCGTGCTGGCCGCCGGTCTCGACCAGGATCTCGCGTTTACCGGCGTGGTTGGCCGGCCCGACGATGCCCTCGTTCTCCATGCGCTCCATGATCGAGGCGGCGCGGTTGTAGCCGATCTGCAGGCGGCGCTGGATGTAGGAGGTCGAGGCCTTCTTGTCGCGCAGCACCACCGCCACCGCCTGCTCGTAAGGATCGTCGCTCTCGGCCGCGCCCATGCCGGTGCGGTCGAACACCGCCCCGTCCTCGCCCTCGCCCGCGCCCTCTTCCTCCTCGGAGGTGACGGCGTCCAGATATTGCGGCCGGCCTTGCGTCTTGAGATGCGCCACCACCTTCTCGACCTCGGCATCCGAGACGAAGGGGCCGTGCACGCGGGTGATGCGTCCGCCGCCGGCCATGTAGAGCATGTCGCCCTGGCCGAGCAGTTGCTCGGCGCCCATCTCGCCGAGGATCGTGCGGCTATCGATCTTCGAGGTCACCTGGAAGGAGATGCGCGTCGGGAAGTTCGCCTTGATCGTGCCGGTGATGACGTCGACCGAAGGACGCTGCGTCGCCAGCACGACATGGATGCCGGCGGCGCGCGCCATCTGGGCAAGGCGCTGGATCGTGCCCTCGATCTCCTTGCCCGCGACCATCATCAGGTCGGCCATCTCGTCGACGATGACGACGATATAGGGCAGAGGCTCGAGGTCCATGACCTCCTCCTCGTAGATCGCCTCGCCGGTATGCTTGTCGAAGCCGGTCTGGACCGTGCGGGTGATCACCTCGCCGGCCGCCTTGGCCTCCTGCACACGGGTGTTGAAGCCGTCGATGTTGCGCACCGAGAGCTTCGACATCTTCTTGTAGCGCTCCTCCATCTCGCGCACCGCCCATTTCAGCGCGACGACCGCCTTCTTGGGATCGGTGACGACGGGGGTGAGCAGATGCGGGATGCCGTCATAGACGGAGAGTTCCAGCATCTTCGGATCGACCATGATCAGCCGGCACTCCTCCGGCTTCAGCCGGTAGAGGATCGACAGGATCATGGTGTTGATCGCGACCGACTTGCCCGAGCCCGTGGTGCCGGCGACGAGCAGATGCGGCATGCGGGCGAGATCGGCAATCACCGGCTCGCCGCCGATGGTTTTGCCGAGGCACAAGGCCAGCTTGTGCTTCGTCGACTCGAAATCCTGGCTCGCCAGCAATTCGCGCAGGAACACGGTCTCGCGCTTGTTGTTGGGCAATTCGATGCCGATCGCGTTCTTGCCCTGCACCACCGCCACACGCGCCGAGATCGCGCTCATCGAACGCGCAATGTCGTCAGCAAGGGAGATCACGCGCGACGACTTCGTGCCCGGAGCGGGCTCAAGTTCGTAAAGCGTCACGACCGGGCCGGGGCGGACCTGAGTGATCTCGCCGCGCACGCCGAAATCCTCGAGCACACCTTCGAGCAGCGTTGCGTTCTGCTCCAGCGCATCGGCCGAGACGGCGTTGGCGGGGACCTTCTTCGGCTCGGCAAGATAGGTCAGCGGCGGCAGCTCGAAGCTTTCGCGATCGAGCAGGGAGGGCTGCGCCTCACGCTGCATGCGCTTGCCCGGCTTCGGCGCGGCCTGCGGCATGGTCACGCGCGGGGCGTTGAGGTCGCGCAAGTCCTGCGGCTCGTCGTCCAGGTCGAAGGGCGCGTCGAAATCGTCGTGGTCCGGTTCCGCAAGCGCAGGGCGCCGCGAGACGGGAAGCGGCTCGGGATCGAATTCGGGCAGGCTGCGGCGGGCGGCGGGACCCTCGCCGAATTGCGGCTCGCGCCGGACGCGGCCCTGCGGGGCGGCCGGTACCGCGCCGGTGTCGACTGCGGGCTGCGGCGGATGGGGCAGGCGGCGCAGGACGGCGGCGCGCAACGCCATGGCGGCATGGGCAAGCCAGCCGATCAGGATGACGGCGATGCCCGGCTCGTCGTCGCGGCGCTCCTCGCCATCGGACCAGCTGTCCTCGGCTTCGGATTCGTCGAAGTTCGGGTCGTCATCGGTGACGAAGCCGAAGCCGGCTGCGGCCGTGACGGCGAGGATGGCGACGCCGGCATAGAGGAAGCCGACGAGGCTGCCGACCGCACTGCCAGCAATGCCGGCGATGTTGCGGGTGCCGAAGAGCAGGCCGTCGCCGATGACGCCGCCCATGCCGGTCGGCAGCGGCCAGCGCGGCGTGGCCGGCAGGGCGCTGGCCACGGCGGCGCTCGCTGCGACGCCGACGACCCAGAGGCCGAGCTTCAGTGCGCCACGATCGAAGAGATGGAAGCGAATCAGGCGCAGCGACCAGATCAGCGGCGGGAACAGCAGGGCGATGACGCCGAGACCGACGAGCTGCATCAGCAGGTCGGCGACCATAGCGCCGGGGCGGCCGAGCCAGTTGCGGACCGCGCCGCTGGTGGCGTTGTTGAGGCTCGGATCGTCGACGGACCAGCTCGCCAGCGCCACGGCGATGCCCACCATCAGCGCCAGCAGGCCCAGCCCCGTCAGCTCCGACGCGCGGCGCGACAGGAACTCCCGCACCGGATCGGGCAGGCGGTCCATAAGCGATTGGGAGCGGCGGATGGTGCGCATGCGGCCTGAGGTCGAAATCCGGATTCTCGGGCCGCGTGATTTCGGCCATCAGCGAGAGGTTAGGAAGGCGAGGTTAAGACCCGCTTAACCTTGAACGCTTCCACAGCCTCCTGCCGCGATCTGTCGGGAGGCTCCGGAACCGGAGGCGGCGCCATTCCTTGTTCGGGGACGGAGAAGGAGGCGACCATGACCGATGACGAGAGGCCCGGCCGTGCCCGCATCGCCCGAATCTGGCGGGGCCGGACGATCCGCGCGAAGGCCGACGATTATGCCGTCTATCTGCGCCGCGAAGGCGTGACGCCGCTGCTGGAAAAGGCGCTCGGCGCGCAGATGTTCCGGGAAGACCGCGAGACCGAAAGCGAGTTCGTCACGATCTCCTATTGGGAGAGCGTCGAGGCGATGTCGCGCTTCGCGGGGCCGGATCCGCGTCGCATCCACCATCTGCCGCGCGATGCCGAGTTTCTGATCGAATTACCCGCCGGCGTTCAGGTGCTGGAGATCGTCGTCAACGAGCCGGGTTGATGCCGGGCGGAGTGCAAAGAAAAACCCCGGCGGTTGCCCGCCGGGGTTCTGTTTCACGTGAATCCGTGTTGGAGCGGATCAGTCGTGGTAGGCGCGCTCGCCATGCTCGGCGATGTCGAGGCCTTCGCGCTCCTGATCGGTGGTGACGCGCAGGCCGATGACGACGTCGACGATCTTGTAGATGATCGCCGAGCCGACGCCGGAGAAGACCAGCGTGAACAGCACCGCCTTGACCTGAGCCATCACGGCCGGGCCGAACTCATAGGCCGCGGTGACGAGCTCGCCGGGCTTCGAGGAATAGTCCGGGATGCCCGCGCCGCCGAGAGCGGTGTTGACCAGAACGCCCGTGCCGATCGCGCCGATGATGCCGCCGACGCAGTGGACGCCGAAGACGTCCAGCGAGTCGTCGTAGCCGAGAGCATTCTTCACGGTCGAGCAGAAGAAGAAGCAGACCGTGCCGGCGATCAGGCCGAGGATGATCGAGCCCATCGGACCGGCGAAGCCAGCGGCCGGGGTGACGGCGACGAGGCCGGCGACGGCGCCCGAAACCATGCCGAGCATCGAGGGCTTGCCCTTGACCGCCCATTCCGTGAACAGCCAGGCGACGGCCGCGGCAGCGGTGGCGACGAAGGTGTTCATCATGGCCAGAGCAGCGGTGCCGTTCGCCTCGAGGTTCGAGCCGGCGTTGAAGCCGAACCAGCCGACCCAGAGGAGGGCGCCGCCGATCAGGGTCATGGTCAGCGAGTGCGGGGCCATCAGCTCCTTGCCGAAGCCGATGCGCTTGCCGATCAGGATGCAGCCGACGAGGCCGGCGATACCTGCGTTGATGTGCACGACCGTGCCGCCGGCGAAGTCGAGCGCGCCCCACTTGAAGAGCATGCCGGCATCGGCGTTGACCGCGTCGAGCGCAGCCTGAGCAGCCGCCTTGCCGTCAGCGCCGGCCTCGGCGAGCGCCTTGGCGGCGCCACCGACCGCGTCCGGGCCGCCCCAGTACCAGACCATGTGGGCCATCGGGAAGTAGATGAAGGTGACCCACAGCACCATGAACAGCAGCAGCGCCGAGAACTTCATGCGCTCGGCGAAGGCGCCGACGATGAGGGCCGGCGTGATGCAGGCGAAGGTCATCTGGAAGCAGATATAGACCAGCTCGGGGATGACGACGCCGTTGGAGAAGGTCGCCGCGACGGTGGTCGCATCGACACCGCGCAGGAAGGCCTTGGAGAAGCCGCCGACGAAGTCGTTCAGGCCGCCGCCATTGGTGAAGGCCAGCGAGTAGCCATAGAACACCCAGAGAAGGGCGACCACGCAGGTGATGGCGAAGACCTGGGTCAGCACCGAGAGCATGTTCTTGCTGCGGACGAGGCCGCCATAGAACAGCGCGAGGCCGGGGATGGTCATGAGCAGCACCAGCACGGTGGAGCTCATCATGAAGGCGACGTCGCCCTTGTTCGGGACCGGGGCCGCGGGGGTCTGGGCTAGCGCGGCGCTCGCGACGCCGGCGAGCGCGAGCCCGACGAGTCCTGCCCGGCTGAGGGTCTTGAAATTCATTGCTCGAAACTCCTGGAAAGGTCGGGGCTCAGAGGGCGTCGGCGTCGGTTTCGCCGGTGCGGATGCGCACGGCTTTCTCGATCGACGAGACGAAGATCTTGCCGTCACCGATCTGGCCGGTGCGGGCGGCGGCGGTGATCGCCTCGATCACCTTGCCGACGAGATCGTCGGCAACCGCGACCTCGATCTTGATCTTCGGCAGGAAGCTCACGGCGTATTCGGCGCCGCGATAGATTTCCGTATGGCCCTTCTGGCGGCCGTAGCCCTTAACCTCTGTCACCGTCAGGCCGTGGACGCCGATGGCGGTGAGCCCGTCGCGCACCTCCTCCAGCTTGAACGGCTTGATGATCGCCATAACGATTTTCATCTGCTGGGTTTCCCCGTCTGCGCCGCCAAGTCGTCAGCCCCGGCGATCTCGTTGCACTCCGCGCGCCCTGCGGATCACAGTGCGTCGCACCGGTAATTCAAGGCGCGTGCCAACCGGTTCCGGAGCCGCCAAGGGCGCGCCGGAGGGCGAAAAGGCTGCAAATCGAGAGGGGAAATCGCAGATATGCCCGATATTTGGGCAGGTGTAGATTATTTAGGCAGTCGCCTTAACTCTGATCAGGCGAGATCGGCGGTCAAGCGAGATCAGGCCGCGGCCGAATCAGCCCTTCCTGCGCCACCGAGGCGACGAGCCGGCCCTGCCGATCAAAGACGAGGCCGCGCGAAAAACCGCGGGCGCCGGAGGTCGAGGGGCTGTCCTGCGCATAGAGCAGCCAGTCATCGGCGCGGAAGGGCCGGTGGAACCAGAGGGCATGGTCGAGGCTCGCGCCCTGGATCTTGTGGTCGAAGACGGTCATGCCGTGGGCGATGAGGCTCGAATCGAGCAGCATCAGGTCGGAGGCATAGGCGAGGACGCTCTGGTGCAGCGCCGGCTCGTCCGGCAAGGGTTCCATCGCCCGGATCCAGACGTTGAACTTCGGTTCCATCTTCCCGCCCGTGCGGTAGCGCTCCAGCTCGACCGGGCGAATCTCGATCGGCCGCTCGCGCTGGTAATAGGCCTGAACCGCGGCCGGCATGTGCGGGAGGACGTTGCGGGTCATGTCCTCGCGGCTCGGCAGCTCCTCGGGCATCGGCACCTTCGGCATCGGCATCTGGTGCTCGTAGCCCGGCTCCTCGACCTGGAACGAGGCCGACATGGCGAAGATCGCCTCGCCCTTCTGGATCGCCAGCACGCGGCGCGTGGTGAAGGAGCGGCCGTCGCGCAGGCGGTCGACCTCGTAGACGATCGGGACCTCCGGATCGCCGGCCAGCAGGAAATAGGCGTGCAGGGAATGGGGTTGGCGGCCCTCGACGGTCTTGCAGGCCGCATAGAGCGCCTGCCCGATGACCTGCCCGCCGAAGACGCGCGGCCAGTTCGACTTCGGGCTGCGACCGCGGAACAGGTTGCGCTCGAGCTGCTCGAGGTCGAGAATCGACGTCAGAGAGGCGCTGATCTGGGACATGGTCGGCCGTATCGAGGTCTGGTTGACGAGGCGGCCGGCTGCCCGCAGAGGAGCAGTCGGACGGTCTCGCATCAGCAACGAGCCGTCATGTGCCGTCAAGCCGGCAGCCGGAGGAAGCAGTCATGACCATCGACCAGGGGGCACGCATCGTCATCGCGGGCGGCGGCATTGCCGGGCTTTCGCTGGCGCTCGCGCTGAAGCAGGCGCTGGGCGAGGGCTTCGCGGTCGTCTTGGCCGATCCGGCTTTGGCCGCCAGTCCGCGCGCCGACAACCGCGCTTATGCGGTAGCGGCGGGTGCACGTGCCATGCTGGAGACACTCGGTGTCTGGGAGAGCGTGGCCGCCACCTCGCAGCCGATGACGGAGATGATCGTCTCCGACAGCCGGACGAAGGATGTGGTGCGTCCGGTCTTCCTGACCTTCGATGGCGAGGTCGAGCCCGGCCAGCCCTTCGCCCATATGGTCGAGAACGCGGCCCTGGTCGCCGGGCTGAAATCGGCCTGCGAACAAATCGGGGTCGATCTTCGCCCGACGGGCGTGCGGCGCTTCGTGGCCGAGGACGACGGGATCGAGATCGTTTTTGCCGATGGCGAGCGGGCGCAGGCCGTGCTGCTGGTCGCGGCGGATGGCGCGCGCTCGAAGCTGCGCGAGCAGGCGGGGATCGGCTGGGTGGGCTGGGGCTATGGCCAGTCCGGCATCGTCGCCACGATCGGCCATGAGCGGCCGCATAATGGCCGGGCCGTCGAGCATTTCCTGCCGTCCGGTCCCTTCGCCATGCTGCCGCTCGCTGATGGTGGTCGGCTCGGGCACCGTTCCTCGATCGTCTGGACCGAGCGGACGGAGAATGTGCCGGCGCTGCTCTCGCTCGACAGCGCCGATCTGCTCGAGGAGATCGAGACGCGCTTCGGGCTGGAGCTCGGCGAGATCGCGCTCGAAAGCGCGGTGAGCGCCCATCCGCTCGGCTTCGGCGTGGCGCGGCGTTTCGTCGACCCGCGCTTCGCGCTGCTGGGCGACGCCGCCCATCTGATCCACCCCATCGCCGGGCAGGGTCTCAATCTCGGCCTCAAGGACGTCGCTGCGCTGGCGGAGACGATCGTCGATGCGGCGCGGCTCGGGCTCGATCCGGGCGCGCTCGACGTGCTGGAGGATTACGAGAAGGCCCGCCGCTTCGACACGGTGGCGATGGGCGCGGTGACGGACGGGCTCAACCGCCTGTTCTCGAACGATGCGACGCCGCTCAGGCTCGCGCGCGATTTCGGTCTTGGCGTGGTCGACCGCCTACCGGGGCTGAAGCGCTTCTTCATCCGCGAGGCGGCGGGGTTGGCAGGGGCGCCGCCGCGGCTGCTACGGGGCGAGGCGCTGTAGTCGCAAGGCGCTAGGGCGCTCCGGAGAACTGTAACGGATGAGGATTATGCGCGGGGGAACCCCTCTCCCGGATGGGAGAGGGGCAGGGGTGAGGGACTGCCGCTGATTGTTAGGGCAAGGCGGCTGCCGCTACGCCTTCTGCGGTGAGGGCGGGCCCTCATCCCTGCGCTTCTCCCACACGGGAGAAGGGTTCCCCGCGCTCTTCATCAGCGCCGGAGTTCGACCTATCGAGGAAATTCTACTGCCGTTTCGCCCGAGAATGACGCTTTGGCGTCACTCCTCCAGCGGGCGCGCCTCTTCCGGCAGCATGATCGGGATGCCGTCGCGGATCGGGTAGGCGAGCTTGGCCGGGCGGCTGATCAGCTCCTGCTTCGCTGCATCATATTCCAGCGTCGCCTTGGTCAGCGGGCAGACCAGGATCTCCAGGAGCTTGGGGTCGATCCGGGTGGTGGTGTCGGTCTCGCTCATCGTCTTCTTCTTTCGGTCAGTTCTTCTTGCTCGGCAGATCGGCCAGCATGCCGGCCGCCACCATCAGCTTGGGCAGGGTCAGCCCGGAGCTTGCGATCGCATTGATGGTGGTGCGGGTCCGTTCCGTCTCCTCGCCCCGCTCGGCGAGCCAGCTTTCCAGCGTGCCCTTGCCCTTGGCGCTGGCGGCGATCTCGCGTGTCAGGGCGGAATGGGCGTCGTCGAGGGTCTCGACCGCGCGCTCGCGGGCCAGGCGCTCATAGTCGTCGGTCGCCGGCACGGCCGCGGCGGCCATCTTCAGGCTGGTCAGCCCGAATTGCGCGTCGACGCCGAAATGGATGCGCGCAACCTCGCCGATCTTGCGCTTGCTGGCTTCGGCGATGTCGACGATGTCGGTCGCTTCCGCCAGCGCCGGCAGGCTGGCGATGCGAGCGGCGAGCGCCTCCGGCACGCCTTCCAAGGTCAGCACGGCGATGCGGGCGAGCCGGGCCTGCGCGGCGGCCTCGGGCAGCAGCTCGCCGAGCTCCTCGGCCAGCGCCGTCACACCCGCGGCATAGCGGGCAATGGTCTGCTCGATGGTGCCGGGCTTGGCCACGCCGCGCCGCAGGAACCAGCCCATGCGGTCGGTGACGAGTTCCTGGGCTGCGGCATAGAGGCCGAGCTGGGTCCGGCCCGGGATCTTCGCGTCGAGCGCGTCGATCTCGCCGTTGAGCGCGATCAGCTCGAAGGAATCGCGGGCGATGGCATAGGCGGCGGCGATGGCCGGCGCATCCGAGCGAGTCAGCGCCGCCAGCACCGGCACCAGCGCCGGGCCGCCGCGGTTGACGATGGCGTTGGCGAGCTGCGTCGCCACGATCTCGCGCCGGAGCTTGTGGCCGGCGATGCCGTCCGGATAGGCGTCCCGCAGCGCCTTCGGGAAATAGCGGACGAGCTCGGTCGCGAGATAGGGATCGTCCGGAACGGCCGATTCCAGCAGCGCGTCATGAAGCGAGAGCTTGGCGTAGGCCAGCAGCACCGAGAGCTCCGGCCGGGTCAGCCCCTCGCCACGCTTCTCGCGTTCGACGAGCTGGGCGTCGCTCGGGAGGAACTCGACGGAGCGGTCGAGCCGGCCATCCTGCTCCAGCGTCTGCATCAGGAAGCGTAGGCCCGGCGTTGCCGCGACGCCCTGCGCCTCGGTCAGCGAGAGCGCCAGCGTCTGCAGGTAGTTGTTGCGCAGGACGAGATCGCCGACCTCGTCGGTCATCGCGGCGAGCAGCGTATTGCGCTTGTCTTCCGTCAGGCGCCCGTCCTTCACGGGGCCAGCGAGCGCGATCTTGATATTGACCTCGACGTCCGAGGTGTTGACGCCGGCGGAGTTGTCGATGGCGTCGGTGTTGAGCCTGACGCTCTTGCGCGCCGCCTCGATGCGGCCGCGCTGGGTCACGCCGAGATTGGCGCCCTCACCGATCACGCGGGCCCGGACATCGGCGCCGGCAATGCGAATGGCATCGTTGGCGCGGTCGCCGACCTGGGCGTCGGTCTCATCGGTCGCGCGAATATAGGTGCCGATGCCGCCGAACCAGAGCAGGTCGACGCGCGCTTTCAGGATCGCCGTCATCAGCTCCGGCGGCGAGACCTCGGCCTTGTCGATATCGAGCAATGCGCGCAGCTCGGCCGAGAGCGGGATGCTCTTGGACTGACGCGAGAAGATGCCGCCGCCCTTCGAGATCAGCTTCTTGTCGTAATCGGCCCAGGAGGAGCGCGGCAGCGCGAAGAGGCGCTGGCGTTCGGCGAGCGAAGAGGCCGCGTCCGGATCGGGATCGAGGAAGATGTCGCGATGGTCGAAGGCCGCGACCAGCTTGATCGCTGGCGAGAGCAGCATGCCGTTGCCGAAGACGTCGCCCGACATGTCGCCGACGCCGGCGACCGTGAAGGGCGTCGTCTGGATATCGACATCGACCTCGCGGAAATGGCGCTTCACCGCTTCCCAGGCGCCGCGGGCGGTGATGCCCATGCCCTTGTGGTCGTAGCCCTGGCTGCCGCCGGAGGCGAAGGCGTCACCGAGCCAGTGGTGCTTCTCCAGCGAGATCGCGTTGGCGGTGTCGGAGAAGGTTGCGGTGCCCTTGTCGGCAGCGACGACGAGATAGGGGTCGTCGCCGTCATGGCGCACCGTATCGGCTGGCGGGATCACCTTCTCGCCGTCGAGATTATCGGTGAGCTCCAGCAGGTTGCGCACGAAGATGCGGTAGCTTTCGGTGCCTTCCGCCATCCAGGCGGCGCGGTCGGAGGCCGTCGGCAGCTGCTTGGGGAAGAAGCCGCCCTTGGCGCCGACCGGCACGATGACCGCGTTCTTGACCTGCTGCGCCTTGACGAGGCCGAGCACCTCGGTGCGGAAGTCCTGCGGCCGGTCCGACCAGCGCAGGCCGCCGCGGGCGACCTTGCCGAAGCGCATGTGAACGCCCTCGACGCGGGGCGAATAGACGAAGATCTCGTAGAGCGGGCGCGGCAGCGGCAGCCCGTCGACCTTGCCGGATTCGAACTTGAAGGTGATCGTCTGGCGCGGATGCCCGTCCGGGCCGGTCTGGAAGAAATTGGTGCGCAGGCCGGCATCGATCAGGTTGACGAGGCGGCGCAGGATGCGGTCCTCGTCGAGGCTGGTGACGGCATCGAGCGCCTGCTCGATCTCCTCGCGGGTCTGGGCCATGCGCTGCTCGCGCTCAGTAGCGGAGACGCGCGGGTCGAACTTGGCGAAGAACAGGTGGACCAGGCTCGCCGCGATCCCGGGATGGTGGGTCAGCGCATCGGCGATGTAGCCCTGGGCATAGGGCGCGCCGGCCTGGCGCAGATAGCGGCCGAGCGCGCGCAGCAGCGCCGCCTCGCGCCAGGCGAGGCCGGCGGCCAGCACGAGCTGGTCGAAGCGGTCGGATTCGGCGAGGCCACGGAACTGCGCCATCAGCGCCGCCTCGATCGTCGGGTCGAGGCGCTCGATGTCGATGGTGCCGTCGTCGGCGCGCTCCAGCGTCATATCGTGCAGCCAGACGCGGACGCTCTCGCTGCCGTCGGCACCGTTGCCCTGCGGCAGGACGTTGTAGGTTCGCTCGTTGACGACGCGGAAGCCCATATTCTCCAGCACCGGCACACGCGCGGAGAGCGAGATCGGCGCGCCGCGCGAGAACACCTTGAGATTGGCGCGCGTGGCGTCGTCGCCCTCGCGGCGATAGAGATTCACGGCCCGGCCGCGATCGGCCGAGAGCTGCTGCAGCATGTCAATGTCGATCAGCGCCTCGGCGGGCGAGAAGCGATCGCGGTAGGCGGCGCCGAAGGCCGTAGCGTAGCGATCGGCCAGCGCTCGGGCGGCGGGACCGGCGCGCTGCTCGTCGAGCACATCCTTGAGGCCGTCGCTCCAGGTGCGGACGATGGCGTTGATGCCTGATTCGAGGGTCGCGCGGTCGATCCGCGGGGTTTTTCCCTCGTCATGGCCGATGATGTAGTGGGTGCGCGAGAGCGGCCCTTCCGGATAGGCCGGATAGGCGGCCGAGACGCGGCCGTTATAGATCCGCGCCAGGAACTCGCCGACGCGCTGGCGCACGGTGGTGTCGTAGCGGTCCTTCGGGATGAAGACGAGGATCGAGACGAAGCGGTCGAATTCGTCGATTCGCGCGAGCGCCCGCACGCGCGGCCGCTCGGTGAGCTGCAGCACGTCGAGGGCGAAATGCTCCAGCGTCGGCACGTCGATCTGGAAGAGCTCGTCGCGCGGATAGGCGTCGAGCACATTCATCAGCGCCCGGCCGGAATAGCTCGCCGGATCGAAGCCGATATTGCGGGTGACGCGGGCAACCTTGAGGCGCAGATAGGGGATGGCCTGGGCGCTGCCGGTATAGGCGTTCGAGGTCAGCAGGCCGACGATGCGCAATTCGCCGTCGAGCCGGCCATCGGCCGTGAACAATTTGACGCCGACATAGTCGAGATGGACGCGCCGGTGGACGCGGCTCTTGACGTTGGCCTTGGTGATGATGAGCGCCTGGGGCTTGGCCAGGAAGGCGCGGATCTCGGGCGTGATCGCGACCAATTCCTTGCCGCGGCGCAGCACCTTGACGGAGGGGTCGCGCAGGATGCCAAGGCCGGAGCCCTCGATCGGATCGGCTGCGACGTCACCGCCGGGGAAGCGATAGGCGCGGATGCCGAGCAGGGTGAAGTTGTCGCCGGCGATCCATTCGAGGAACTGCAGCGCTTCGGCGATTTCGTCCTCGGGCAGCGGTGGCGGATTGGCGCGATAGGCCTGGATGACCTCGGTGATGCGCCCGCGCATCGCCGCCCAATCGTCGACGGCCAGCCCGACATCGGCATAGACGCGCTCCAGCCCGGCGCGCAGGCGCTCCCGGGCTTCGGGCGTATCGATGCGATCGAGATGGATGTGCAGCAGGCTCTCGCGGCGCGTGCCCTCAGGCGCGCGTCCGGCGGCCTCGCCGGCAAGCGACACGAATCGGCCTTCGGCATCGCGCGCCACTGCGAGAATCGGATGGGCGACGAGGCGGGGCTCGTGGCCCTGCTCCTGCAGCTCGGCCAGCGTCGAATCGAGCAGGAAGGGCTTGTTGTCGTTGACCACCTCGAGAATGGTGATCTGGCGACGGCGCTCGCCTTCACCGAATTCGTCGTCGCGGAAGCTGAGGTTGATCGTGTCGGGCTTGCGGGCTTGAGCCAGGTGGTCATAGGCGGCCGCTGCGGCCCGCGCGAGCAGCTCCGGCGGCAGCGCTTCGAGGTCCTCGGCGACGGAGCGGCCGTAGAGCAGGCCGGGGAATTCGGCGGGCATGGCACTCTTGAGACCCTTGGCCGCGTCGGCGATCGCTGCGATGGCGCCGGCGGTTGCGTTGGTCACTCGTTTGCCCATGTCGCTCCCCCATTTGTGCTGGCGCAGCGATGACATAGGCTGCGCAGCCCTTCAACTCCGTGCCCGAAAATGCGGCAATTAGCCGTCTCCGGGCTGACAGGACGCACCATGGCAACAAAGCATGACAAACCCAAGTTGGGCGAGATGCCGGTTCCTCAGGATGCGCCGCCGGCCGTCATGGCGCTGAAACTCGAGCCCGGCGCGCTCTCGGCAGAGAATGAGGCCTATTTCGAGAAGTGCCAGGAGAAGCTCGGTTTCGTGCCGAACGTACTCCTCTCCTACGCGCATGACGACGCCAAGCTCACCGCCTTCGCCACCTTCTACAACGACCTGATGCTGGCGCCGTCGGGCCTTTCGAAGCTGGAGCGGGAGATGATTGCGGTCGCGGTTTCCAGCGAGAACCGCTGCTATTACTGCCTGACCGCCCATGGCGCGGCGGTGCGGCAGCTCTCCGGTGATCCGGTGCTGGGCGAGATGATGGTGATGAACTACCGGGCGGCGGAATTGTCGGTGCGCCATCGGGCGATGCTCGACTTTGCCGCGAAGCTGACCGTGACGTCCCATCAGATCGGCGAGGCGGATCGGGAGGCGCTGCGCCAGGCCGGATTCGGCGAGCGCGACATCTGGGACATCGCCGCCGTCGCCTCCTTCTTCAACATGTCGAATCGGATGGCTTCGGCGGTCGATATGCGGCCCAACGCCGAATATCACCGACAGGCGCGCTGACCGCATGCGCACGGGCGCCGCGCAAAAGAAAACGGCCGGCAATAGTGCCAGCCGCTAGTTGGCCTCGACCTTGAAGGCCCGGCTCCGCCGGAACACCGGGGGGCTGGGGGGCTGACAAACCGGCGTTCAGCGAAACCGGGCCGTCGAGGCAACGAGGGAAGTTGAACCGCGCAACTTGGCGCTCGCTGGGCGCGTTCGCGGCAAAAATTGGGCATTTCCCATGCGGGCATGGCGGAAAGAAAACCCAGAGAACAGGGCCGAGCGATCTCTTGCCAGCGCAGAAGTGCAGGCGCATCATCGGCGAACCGACTAACGAGGCCCGGCCAGGGAGGCGCCATGAGCGAAAGCGAAACGCCACAATCGCAATCGGCCGGCGCGGTCGTGCATTTCCCGACGCCGGCCCGTCAGACCACCGTGACATTCGATCGACGCGAGCTCAGCGAGCTGCTCAATCTTTATGGCCGTATGGTCGCGGCCGGCGAATGGCGCGACTACGCCATCGATTTCCTTAAGGACAAAGCCCAGTTCTCGGTGTTCCGGCGTTCATCCGAGATGCCGCTCTATCGCATCGTCAAGGATCCTGCTCTGGCGCGCCGGCAGGGCGCCTATTCGGTGGTGGCGGCAACGGGGCTCATCCTGAAGCGCGGCACGGAATTGTCCCGCGTGCTCAAGGTGCTCGACAAGCAGTTGAGCGTCGTCAGCTAAGAAATTGATCAGGCTGACGAATCGCCGAGATCTGCCTCAGAATGTGGGGGCTTTCGGTCGCCCTCGCCCAATTCCTTCTGCATCAGCATCTGGTCGAGCCAGCGGCCGTGCTTGAAGCCGACCTTCTCGGCGACGCCGATCAGCCGGAAGCCCGCCTTCTCATGCAGGCGGCGCGAGCCGAGCGAGGCGCCGGTGCCGTCCCCGATCACTGCGATCATCTGGCGGAAGCCGCGTTCCGTGCAGGCCGTCATCAGCGCATCGAGCAGGAGGCTGCCGACGCCGAGGCCCTGGGCGGCGGGGGCGATATAGATCGAGTTCTCGACCGTGGCGCGATAGGCCGGACGCGGCCGGTAGGCGCCGGCATAGGCATAGCCCAGCACCTCGCCGTCACGCATGGCCACGAGATAGGGGTAGCCTCCTGCCAGAATGGCCTCGAAGCGACGCAGCATCTCCACCTCTCCCGGTGGCTCGACCTCCCAGGAGGCCGTGCCGTGCAGAACCGCATGGGAATAGATGGCGGCAATGGCGGGAATATCGGCAGGGGCGGCCGGGCGAATCGCAGGCTTTGTCATGCCCGGATGGTGAGCAACGGGCATGCCAAAAGAAAGCTTGGCAAAAAGAAAAGCCCCGGCCGCGAGGCCGGGGCTCCTGGTTCCGTTTCGGAGCCTGTCTCTTACTCGCGGTTGCCGAGCAGCGAGAGCAGGAACTGGAACATGTTGATGAAGTTCAGGTACAGCGACAGCGCGCCGTTCACCGAGAGCTTCGCAGCCTCCTCCGGGCCGAGCTCGGAGTAGAGGTACATCTCCTTCAGGCGCTGGGTATCCCAAGCGGTCAAGCCGGCGAAGATGCCGACGCCGACCAGCGAGATGACGAAGCCGAGCGCGCCCGAAGCCAGGAAGATGTTCACGATCGAGGCCAGGATCAGGCCGATCAGGCCCATGACCAGGAACGAGCCCATGCCGGAGAGCGACTTGGAGGTGGTGTAGCCGTAGAGGCTGAGACCACCGAAAGCCGCCGCGGTGATGAAGAAGACCTGCACCACCGACGCGCCGGTGTAGCGGATCAGGATCGTCGAGAGCGAGACGCCCATCACCGCCGCGAAGGCGAAGAACATCGTCCGGGCGGACGAGGCCGACATTTTGTCAGCGCGGAACGAGAAGAAGAAGATGAAGGCCAGCGGCGCCAGTGCGACCACCCACATCAACGGCGTGCCGTAAAGCAGCTGGCCGAAAGAGGTGAGGTAGGTATTGCCGACGCGGGCAACGGCGTTGGCCTGGTCAGTGACGGCCATCTTGTTGATGCCCAGCGCGAACAGCGCCGAGATCGCAAG
>Ga0102591_1000118_pt1 | contig 186284 bp, 162 predicted proteins | sample AraplaCol_mCL_r2_2_FD_76860 | JGI IMG/M metagenome (GOLD analysis project Ga0102591, IMG submission 76860) | Arabidopsis root microbial communities from North Carolina, USA - plate scrape MF_Col_mCL_r2 (SPADES assembly) (version 2) | ecosystem: Host-associated > Plants > Roots > Endosphere... | reverse complement strand
AATCGAAAGGAATCATCATGCGTCACCGTCATGGTTTGCGGAAACTGAACCGCACCTCGTCGCACCGTCTCGCGATGCTGCGCAACATGTCCAACTCGCTGTTCCAGCACGAGCTGATCAAGACCACCCTGCCCAAGGCCAAGGAGCTGCGCAAGGTTGTCGAGCCGCTCATCACGCTGGCCAAGAAGGACACCGTTGCCAACCGCCGTCTGGCTTTTGCCCGTCTGCGCGACCGCGACATGGTCACGAAGCTGTTCACCGAGCTGGGCCCGCGCTACGCCACCCGTCCGGGCGGCTACACCCGCATCCTGAAGTTCGGCTTCCGTCAGGGCGACAACGCGCCGATGGCGCTGGTCGAGCTGGTGGATCGTCCGGAAATCACCGAAGCCCCGGCTGAAGAAGCTGCGGAATAAGTGATGACCGCATCCGTCCTCGCTGACGGGTGATCGGACAGAGCACTACAATCGAGCCAGGCTTTTGCCTGGCTCTTTTGTTTTGTGGCTCAATCCCGCCATGACATTTTCAGAACCTTCTCATGCTTCAACCGTTCCGGAGCCGTCAGAATCGGTCTGGATAGCGATGACCAACCTGCCTGACGAGGCCAGCGCCGTGCGCGTGGCTCGGGCCGTGCTCGAGGCGCGCGTGGCTGCATGCGTGAACCGGCTGGCGCCGTGCCAGTCGGAATACTGGTGGCAGGGGCAGCTTGAGCAAGCGCAGGAGTGGCCATTGCTGATCAAGACCACCCAGCGGCAATATGCGGCGCTGGAAGCGGTGATTCGCGCCGAGCACCCGTATGACGTGCCGGAACTCGTTGCGTGGCCGTTGGCAGCGGGATTGCCAGCCTACCTCGGGTGGGTCCGCGACGAAACGATCGGGTCGGGCGCCAGGCCGTAATGCCAGAACAAGAATTGGAAGAACACATGGGAATGACGGGTAACGGCGTTGGAACGTGGCCAAACGGCAACGCTGGTGCGTTTCAGGCACGCGCCAGGGTGCGGCATATGGTCGCATTCGTGCTGGCATTGTTTGCGACCCTGTTTCTCTTCCCCGGCGCCCACGCGGCTAGCGAGGACGACTTCCTGCCGCCCGAGCAGGCGTTCAAGTTCTCGGCGCGGCAGGTGGATCCGCAAACGGTAGAAGTCCGATTCGATGTCGCCGACGGGTACTACCTGTATCGCGAACGTTTTGCCTTTGCGGCGCAGCCTGCTGGCGTGACGCTGGGGCCGGCGGTCATGCCGCAAGGGAAGGTCCATTTCGACGAGACCTTCGGCAAGGACATGGAGACCTACCGGGGTACCGTCTTGCTCAAGGTGCCGGCCGAGCAGGTGCCTGCCGACGGCCGATGGACGCTGGTAGTGACGTCGCAGGGCTGTGCGGACAAGGGGCTGTGCTACCCGCCGATGGAGAGCGTGTACAAGGTCGGCGGCTCCGTGCTCGGCAACCTGTTCGGGGATCGCAGCGCGGCACCTGGGGCCAGTCCGGCATCCCCGGCCGACCAGCCCGCTGCGCAGGCCCCGGCCACCGCCGTGCCTGCCACGCCGGAAGCGCCGCCCGCCACGCGGAGCCTGCAGATCGACGAGAACGACCGTATTGCGGGCGCGCTGGCCAGTCGCAACTTCGGGCTCGTTGCCGCCCTGTTCTTCGGGCTTGGCCTGTTGCTGACCTTCACACCCTGCGTGCTGCCGATGGTGCCGATCCTGTCGTCGATCGTCGTCGGCGAGCACGTGACGCGCGGACGCGCGTTCGTCGTCTCGCTGGCGTATGTGCTGGGCATGGCTGTCGTCTACACCGCTGTTGGTGTGGCGGCCGGACTGGCCGGGGAAGGCTTGGCGGCAGCCCTGCAAAAACCATGGGTGCTGGCGCTTTTTGCGTTGCTGATGGTGGGCTTGTCGCTCTCGATGTTCGGTGTCTACGAACTGCAACTGCCGCAGCGCTGGCAGAGCCGACTCACGGCGTCATCGAACCGCAGGCAAGGTGGCCAGATCGCCGGCGCAGCGGCCATGGGCGCGATCTCGGCGTTGATCGTAGGCCCATGCGTCACCGCGCCTCTGGCGGGCGCCCTGGCGTATATCGCGCAGACCGGTGACGCCTTGACCGGGGGTGCCGCGCTGCTGGCCATGGCGTTGGGCATGGGTGTGCCACTGCTGCTGGTGGGCGTAGGTGCCGGCAATCTGCTGCCGCGCGCTGGCAAATGGATGGAGGCGACCAAGCGGTTCTTCGGTTTCCTCCTGCTCGGAGTGGCGATCTGGATGGTGACCCCGGTATTGCCGGCGTGGCTGGTCATGCTGGCGTGGGCGGCGTTGCTGCTGGTGGCCGCGGTCTACCTGGGCGCCTTCGATGCGCTGGGGCCGGATCCTCGCGGGCTCCTGCGGCTCGGCAAGGGCCTTGGACTGCTGGCAGCGCTGGCTGGCGCGATTCAGATCGTCGGCGTGGCCTCGGGTGGCCGGGATCCGCTGCAGCCGCTGTCGCATGTGGGCAGCCTGTCAGGCACTCCCGCCGCGCAGGCGAGCAAGGAGGCTATCCGGTTCGAGCGCGTACGAAGTGTGGCGGAACTGGATGCCCGCATTGCGCAGGCCGCAGCGGCGGGGCGCCCCGTGCTGCTCGATTTCTACGCCGACTGGTGTGTCAGCTGCAAGGAAATGGAGAAGCTGACGTTTCCCGATGCCAAGGTTCGCGCGCGGCTGGCGAATGTCGTGCTGCTCCAGGCTGACGTCACGGCCAACAATGCCGACGACAAGGCACTGCTGAAGCGCTTTGGTTTGTTTGGTCCGCCAGGCATCATCCTGTTCGGGCCGGATGGCCGCGAGCGTCCCGTGCGGGTGATCGGCTATCAGTCAGCCAACCGATTCCTGGAAAGCCTCGAGCGCGCCTTCGGGAAGCCGGCGCAAACCTGACGGGAGCGCCGTCGAAATTGTTCGCGCCCTAACGGTCAAGCCACCTTCCAAGCGCCCAGATACTGCCTATCACGGCGACGACGGCTCCCATCAGTCCGATCGACCACCAGAAGCCGTTGGCCTCTTGCAGCCACGGCATGCGGGCGAAGTTCATGCCGAAGATACCTGTGATCAGCGTCAGCGGCATGAACAAGGCGGTGATGACGGTCAGCGCCCGCATCGTCCGGTTGGTGCGGTGGGCCACGGCCGAAAAGTGGATCTGCACCGCCGATTCGATGGAGTCCTCGAGTCGACGCGCATGGGCGAGCACGCGCAGGATGTGCTCCATCAGGTCGGTGAGGCGCACGAGAAGCACTTCGTCGCGATTCGCGGCAGTTGCGTCGACGTCGCCCTCAGTGCTGTAGCGGTTGTCCAGCAGGCTGTCACGGAACTCCTGCAAGGCGTCGCGTTGCTCTTCGCTCAGGTTTTCAAGCCGGCGAAGCTGAATGCGCGCGTCGAGCAAACCTTCCCAGCTCGAAAAGCTCTGCCGCGCGCTCAGCAACGCCCTTTGCCAGCGATCAAGCTGGCGGGTCAGCGGTGTGCGCAGGTCCAGATAGCGGTCGACCATCGCATTCAGCAGTCGCAGCATCAGATCTTCGGGGCGCGTGGGCGGGCGGATGCCATGCATCAGCGACGCCGCGCCATTGGCACGTGGGGCCGGCGACTGCTGGGCGCCGCAGGATTCGATCAAACGTTGCCGTACCTGGTCGATCGTGCGCGATGGCGACGGGCGTACGGTGACCAGCACGTTGTCAAACACGAAGAACGCCACGGGTTGCGTGTCGATGCGCGCCAAGGCGGGCAGGAAGCCCGGTGCGTACTTTCGCCCGGCCTTGCGCGGCGCGGGCATGGGCGGGGCGCCCGGTGTGGCCGGGGATCCCGGCACGGGTTCGCCCGCGCCAGCCTGCGCGGATTCCGCTTCGGCAAACTGGCGGCTGGTCTCGAACGTCAGTTTGCGGAAGATCACCATGTCGTACGCATGGGTCGTGTCGAAGAACGACGGATGCGCCGGATTGGTGGCGTCAGCCAGGTGCAGGTCGAGAATCGGCGCCCCGGTCAGGGCAACCAGGCGGTTACGCCATTCCGCAGGCGCGGACGTGACTTCGTCCGTGGCGAAATCGGCCCAGACGAACCGCGCCGCCGCGTTGTCGGAGAGAAATTCCCGCGCGACTTCCAGCGTCGCGAGCGGGTGCACCTGGCTGGCCGAGAAGCCGAGTAGCTGCATGCGCGAGATTGGTGGGCGGTCAGGCGGAGGCTTTCAGCAGGCGGGCCGCATCGCGGGCGAAATACGTCAGGATGCCGTCCGCGCCGGCACGACGGAACGCCAGCAGCGACTCCATCATGACCTTGTCGTGGTCGAGCCAGCCGTTCTGCGCGGCGGCCTTGAGCATCGCATACTCGCCGCTGACCTGGTAGACGTAGGTCGGATACCGGAACTCGTCCTTCACGCGGCGCACGATGTCCAGATACGGCATGCCGGGCTTCACCATCACCATGTCGGCGCCCTCCATGATGTCCTGGCCCACTTCGCGCAGCGCTTCGTCGGTATTGGCCGGATCCATCTGGTAGGTCATCTTGTTGCCCTTGCCCAGATTGGCGGCCGAGCCGACGGCATCGCGGAACGGGCCATAGAAGGCCGACGCGAACTTGGCCGAGTACGCCATGATGCGCGTGTGGATGTGGCCGGCGTCTTCCAGCGCTGCGCGTACCGCGCCAATCCGGCCGTCCATCATGTCCGATGGCGCAACAATGTCCACGCCGGCTTCGGCCTGGACCAGCGCCTGCTTGACCAGTATCTCCACCGTGATGTCGTTGATTACATACCCGTTTTCGTCGAGCACGCCGTCCTGGCCGTGGCTCGTGTAGGGGTCGAGTGCCACGTCGGTCAGCACGCCCAGCTCAGGGAAGCGATCCTTCAGCGCGCGCACCGCGCGCGGCACCAGGCCTTCGGGGTTGGTCGCCTCGATGCCGTCAGGCGTCTTGAGCGACGGATCGATGACGGGAAACAGCGCGATCACGGGAATGCCGAGCTTCACGCAGTCTTCGGCCACCGGCATCAACAGGTCTACCGACACGCGCTCCACGCCCGGCATCGACGCCACCGCCTCGCGCTTGTTCTGGCCTTCCAGGATGAAAACCGGATAGATCAGGTTGTCGGCGGACAGACGGTTTTCGCGCATCATGCGGCGCGAAAAGTCATCACGGCGCATGCGACGGGGGCGGTACTCGGGGAACGTGGACATGGCGGAAATGGGGGAGGAGAGAAGCGTGGACAAATGCGTGGCGCACGTCACCGCGACAACCCGCGGCCTGAGAGAAATCCCGGCGCCGAAAGAAAAAAGAACTTTTGTGCGTGCCCGCTATCATACTCGCGGACACCTTGTGTTGCTTCGCGCAGCGCGGTGTCCCCCGCTACTCCTCCCTGAGCGGGTACCCGCCCTGAACCGGTGGGAAAGTTGGTCCCCGTTGCTTGCAACGGGGCTTTTTTTTGTCCACGCGGAACGGAGAGAGGCGCGGAGCGAGGCGTACCTATGCCTGCGGGGCGTCGGCGGGCGGATCCTGTACCGGCGGCTGCGCTTCGGGTAGCGCCAGCCAGCCGGCCACCACGCGCTGCGCTTCCTCGATGCCCCGGCGCTTCAGGCTTGAAAACAGCTGGGCGCTCAGCGTTGGCGGATTTTCCATCTGTCCGGCGTAGTCGGCCAGCATCTGCTTGGCCTCGCGCAGCGCCTTGGCGTTCTCGCTGTTGGTCAGCTTGTCGGCCTTCGTCAGCAGCACGTGGATCGGCTTGCCCGTGGGCAAGAACCACTCGACCATCTGGCAGTCGAGGTCCGTAAACGGGCGGCGCGCGTCCATCATCAGGATCAGACCCGACAGCTGGGCACGGCTCTGCACGTAGTCGGACAGCAGGCCCTGCCAGTGGAACTTTGCGCTGCCGGACACCTCCGCATAGCCATAACCGGGCAGATCGACCAGGAAGCCGAGCGGATCGGTAGCCTTTACCGGCGCCACGGTGAAGTAATTGATATGCTGCGTGCGGCCCGGCGTGCGCGACGAAAAGGCCAGGCGCTTCTGGTTGCACAGCGTGTTGATGGCCGTCGACTTGCCGGCGTTCGACCGTCCGGCGAATGCCACTTCGGGTACCGCCGTGGTGGGCAGATCGCGCAGATGGTTGACGGTGTCGAAGAATCGGGCCTGATGTAGGAGGGACATGCTGGAGGATGCGGATGAGGGGCGGAATTGCCAGGCTGGCAAGTGGCCAGTGCCGACGTCGCCACAGAGACTGACCTAAGTCAATCCGGAAAGCGATTTATTGTACAATAACCCGGTTTACGGTCTCCTGAGCGGGTGACGTGTGGCATCCTTGCCGGATGTCATCGGTGATGTCCAAAACGGGATGCGGGTCATTGTCCCGGATCAAGTATCGGCGTCACGCATACGCGTTACCAGCTCTTGCTACAGGCGCTTCCTCACCGCCGGGCAAGGGGAGAAAGGCGACCGGCATGCATTACGGTGTTCATAACAAATCTGACAAGGTGTAAGGATGAACCGCATTGCGAAACTTTTGGGTGTCATGGCACTGGCTGTCCCGCTGGGTGCAATGACAGGGTTGGCATCTGCCGCAGAGCAGGCCCCCGCCACCAAGGCAGATCCCGCCAAGGGCGAGACGCTTTACACGCAGGGTGTTCCCGATCGCAATGTTCCCGCATGTTTCTCCTGTCACGGCACGGCCGGCAACAGCACAGCCGCGGTCAATCCCAAGCTGGCGGGCCAGCAGGGCGAATACGTGCACAAGCAGCTGGTCGACTTCAAGACCAAGACCCGCGATAACCCTATCATGTCGCTCTATGCCCAGGCGCTCAGCGACCAGGACATGAAGGATATTGGCGCCTACCTGGCCAAGCAGCAGCTGAAGCCCGCCACGGCCAAGAACAAGGCGACGATCGAGGACGGACAGAAGATCTATCGCGGCGGCATCGCCGCGAAGGGCGTGCCGGCCTGCGCCGGCTGCCACGGACCGACCGGAGCCGGCATTCCGGCCCAGTATCCGCGCATTGGAGGCCAGTATTCCGAGTACACCGAAGCGCAACTGGTGGCATTCCGCCAGGGCACCCGCAAGAACAATTCGGTCATGAGCACGATTACCGCCAGGATGTCGGACGCCGAGATCAAGGCGGTGGCGGACTACGTCGCTGGCGTTCGCTAAGTCGTACCTGGCTCGCGCATCGGGAGAATCCCGCAGGGGATGAACCCGCCGCACGGGCGGCAATCGAAGAGGGTGGCCTGCTTGCCAAAGCATGTCCACCCTTTTTTCATTTCGGGCGCCACCACCGCGCGTCACATGGGCGTGCAACACTGGCGCCCCAGCTTTCAACCCGTGCCGAACCGGCTTTCAGGCTTTACCGCACATGTCGACCCCCTCCACTTCAGGGCTGCACCTGAAGACCCAACACCGCGTGCTGCGCGATGGCGTCGAGCTGCTCTCCTCGATGCGCTTCGCCATCACGTTGCTGACGGTGATCGCCATCGCCAGCATCATCGGCACGGTGCTCAAGCAGAACGAGCCCTATCCGAACTACGTGAACCAGTTCGGGCCGTTCTGGGCGGACCTGTTCCACACGCTGTCTTTGCAGAAGGTCTACAGCTCGTGGTGGTTCCTGCTGATCCTGGCGTTCCTGGTCATTTCCACGTCGCTGTGCATTGCACGCAACGGTCCGAAGATGATCGTCGACATGCGCTCGTGGAAAGACCACGTGCGCGAGCGCAGCCTGCGTGCGTTCCATCACCGGGGTGAATACGAGGCGCCGCGCAGCCGTGCCGATGCCGTGGCCAGGCTTGGCGCGCTGCTGCGCAATCGCGGCTTCCGCGTCAAGCCCGTGGAGCACGAGGGCGCCACGCTGCTGGCGGCCAAGGCCGGGGCGGCCAACAAGCTCGGCTACATCCTCGCGCACACGGCAATCGTCGTGATCTGCGTGGGGGCGCTGCTCGATGGCGACATGCTGATCCGTGCGCAGATGTGGTTTGGCGGCAAGTCACCGATTTCGGGCAATGCCATCATCAGCGAGATTCCCGCCAAGCATCGCCTGTCGGCGTCCAACCCCGGCTTCCGCGGCAATGCATTCGTGCCGGAAGGCTCGACCGTATCGACGGCCATCCTGAACATCGCCGATGGGGCATTGGTACAGGACCTGCCGTTCACGATCACGCTCAAGAAATTCACGGTCGATTACTACTCCACCGGCATGCCCAAGCTGTTTGCGTCCGATGTGGTGGTGACCGACCGTGCCACGGGCAAGCAGACGGCGGCCACCATCAAGGTCAACGAGCCGCTGATCGTGGACGGCATTGCCATCTACCAGTCCAGTTTCGAGGACGGCGGCTCGCGCCTGAAGTTCGTCGGCTACCCGATGACGGGCAGTACCGATGCAACGTTCCAGCTTGCCGGCACGGTGGGCGGCAACATGGAGCTTGCGGTAGCGAACACCAAGGCAGGCAAGGATGACCTGACGGTGGAGTTCAGCGATTTCCGCCAGATCAACGTCGAGACCGTGACCGACGCGTCCGGCAAGGCCGATGCGCGTGGCGTGGCCCGCAAGTCGTCACTGGGTACGCTGGAGCAGCATCTGGGCGCCGCCGCCAGCCTGGACAAGGACAAGAACCTGCGCAATGTGGGCCCGTCAGTCCAGTACAAGCTGCGCGACCGCAACGGCCAGGCGCGCGAGTTCAACAACTACATGCTGCCGGTGCAACTGGATGGCCAGACGGTGTTCCTGGCGGGCATGCGCGATTCGCCGAGCGAGCAGTTCCGCTACCTGCGCATTCCGGCCGACGACCAGCGTAGCGTGGCGGACTGGATGCGCCTGCGCGCGGCACTGCAGAGCAGCGCGATGCGGGGCGAGGCCGCGCGCCGCTTCGCGGAAATCTCGATGCCGGGCGCCGACAAGGAAGCCCTGCGCAAGCAACTGGCCGAAAGCGCGTTGCGCGCGATGGACCTGTTTGCCGGGGCCACGCGCTCTTCGCCCGATGCGCCGCCGGGCGGTTTCACGGCGATTGCCGCGTTCCTCGAAAAGTCGGTCCCGCAGGGCGAGCAGCAGAAGGCCGCCGACGTGCTGCTCAGGATCCTCAACGGTTCGATGTGGGAGCTGTGGCAGCTGGCGCGCGAGCAGGACAAGCTGCCCGTGGTGCCGAACGATGCCAAGGGCGGTCAGTTTCTGCAGCAGGCCATCAATGCGTTGTCCGACAGTTTCTTCTACGCGGCGCCCGTGTTTTTGCAGCTCGACGACTTCCAGGAGGTCAAGGCAAGCGTGTTCCAGATGACCCGTGCGCCGGGCAAGAACATCGTGTATCTTGGCTGCCTGCTGCTGGTGCTGGGCGTGTTCGCGATGTTCTATATCCGTGAGCGCCGTGTCTGGATCTGGGTCAAGGACGGTCAGGCTGGCGACGACGGAAACTCGGCCGGCAGCCACGTGCTGATGGCCATGTCCACGCAGCGCCGCACCATGGATTTCGAAAAGGAATTCGTCACATTGCGCGACGACGTGGGGCGTGCGGTTGGCGCCGAAGCGGCTGCCACGGCCGACAGCCCGTCATCCGTGACGCAGCCGGCACGGCAATCGGGCGCATCAGCGACGCATGATAAGCCGGGGTCGTCGCTATAGTAGAAAGAAGCTTCCGGCGGCCGGATCCACTCTGGGCCGGCCAGCCGCGCACGCTGACACAGCACATATAACAGGTGCTTCACACCGTAGAGCAGGAACGCCATGTCCTCCAATCTCCATCCCGCCAATCCGGGCCTGACGCCGCGTCAATCGGCCGCCGCCCACGACGCACCCGATGATGCGGCCGCACTGGACGCCGACTATCTGGAACCGTCTTTCCTGCGCCGCCTGACCTGGGTGGACTGGGTGTTCGCGCTGCTGCTGGTGGCAGGCGCGGGCTTCGCGCTGGCGAAGTATGCCCACTGGATGAACGTGTACGACAAGGCGGTGCTGATCGCGGCCGTGCCCACCTTCGCGCTGCTGGGCTGGCACTGGAAGCCGGTGCGGCCTCTGATGGTGGGCATCGCGGTGCTGTCGCTGTTTGCCATCCAGCTCTACCAGGGCAGCCTGGCCCGGGCCGAGCAGGCGTTCTTCCTCAAATATTTCCTGTCGAGCCAGTCGGCCATCCTGTGGATGAGCGCCCTGGTGTTCCTGTCGACGCTGTTCTACTGGGTTGGCTTCGCCACGCGCTCCGATACCGGGTCGAGCATCGGCAGCAAGCTCTGCTGGGCGGCCGTGGTGCTGGGCTTCACGGGTTTGATGGTGCGCTGGTACGAGTCGTATCTGATTGGCCCCGACATTGGACATATTCCAATCTCGAACCTGTATGAGGTGTTCGTCCTTTTCACGCTGATCACGTCGCTGTTCTATCTGTATTACGAACGACGCTACGCCACGCGCGCGCTTGGGCCGTTTGTGATGCTGGTGGTGTCCGCGGCGGTGGGCTTCCTGCTGTGGTACACGGTCAGCCGCAATGCCCAGGAAATCCAGCCGCTGGTACCGGCGCTGCAAAGCTGGTGGATGAAGATCCACGTGCCCGCCAACTTCATCGGCTATGGCACATTTGCACTCGCGGCGATGGTGTCGGTGGCGTACCTGCTCAAGCAGCGCGGCATCCTGGCGGAGCGCCTGCCGTCGCTGGAGCTGCTGGACGACGTGATGTACAAGGCCATCGCCGTGGGCTTTGCGTTTTTCACGATCGCCACGATTCTCGGCGCCCTGTGGGCGGCGGAAGCCTGGGGCGGGTACTGGAGCTGGGATCCGAAAGAAACCTGGGCGCTGATCGTGTGGCTCAACTACGCGGCATGGCTGCACATGCGCCTGATGAAGGGCCTGCGCGGCACCGTGGCGGCTTGGTGGGCGCTGGTGGGGCTGCTGGTGACAACGTTTGCCTTCCTCGGCGTGAACATGTTCCTGTCTGGGCTGCACAGCTACGGCGAGCTGTAACAAGCCGCCCTGTGGCGATAACGAAAAGCCTGTCCTTGCGACAGGCTTTTTTATTGGACGCATCCTGGGCGATACAGCGGTCGGTTCTGCGGAGGGTCCAGCGGCAGGCCGTGTTCCACGTGTTGGTGAATGCACTTTCAACGACGACGCGCCACTTTTTTTCGTCGAAAGGGAATAAGGGCGTCACATCGGGTGTTTACTGAAGGTGTACGGTGCCGGCTGGCGGCACCGCCCCGGAGAAGGAGACCCCAAGATGACACGTCACACCGCTGCATCCGCATTGCGCCCGATCGCCCTCGCCCTGGGCGCCGCAACTGTCCTGCTGGCTGGCTGTTCCGGCATGGGCATAGGTGGCTCGGCCGGCAATATGCCGCCCACGGTGAAAGTGACAGATGGCATACTCACCGACCCGCAGGGCCTGACGCTCTACACCTTCGACCGCGACCCCGCCAACGGTGGCAAGAGCGTCTGCAATGGCATGTGCGCGACGAACTGGCCGCCGCTGCTGGCCGAACCGGGCCGCACGGCGTCCGGCAACTATTCGGTTATCACGCGCGACGACGGTTCGCGTCAGTACGCCTACAAGGGCATGCCGCTGTACCGCTTTGCCAAGGATGCCAAGCCGGGTGACAAGACCGGCGACAACCTCAACAACGTCTGGCACGTCGCCAAGCCCTGAGCGGCCAGGCGCTGAGCAGCCGGCAGTCACGTCATGGATGGCTTCGAACGCCAGTTGGTGGCCCTGGCACCGCGTCTGCGGCGCCATGCGCGCGGCCTGACCGGTGACGTGGCCCTGGCGGACGATCTGGTGCAGGACACGCTGGAGCGTGCCCTGCGCTACCGCTGGCGCTTTCGCCTGCGCCCTGGTGCGCTGTGGGGCGACGGTGCCGATGGGCTGCTGCCCTGGCTGATGACGTTGATGCACCGGCTGCGCCTGAATGCGCTGCGCCGCCCCGATCTCGTGACCGCAACCGACGAATTGCCCGACGTGGCGGGCCCGGCATCCGACCCCGGCCTGCGCCGCGACCTGCTCCAGGCGCTGGCGGCGCTGCCCGAAGCGCAGCGCGCCGTGCTGCTGCTGGTCAGCCTGGAGCAGTTTTCCTACGCGGAGGCGGCCCAGGTGCTGGAGGTGCCCATCGGCACCATCATGTCGCGCCTGGCCCGCGCGCGCGAACAAATGCGTCGCCTGCTCGATGGCGGCGCGAAGGACGTTGCGGCGCCGAGCGTGCTGCAACGGGTGAAATGATGCAATCCCCAACCCCGGTGAGCGAAGCCGATCTCCACGCCTATGCCGATGGCCAGCTGCAGGGGCGCCGCCGCGCGGAGGTGGAGGCGTTCCTGGCGGCCGACGCCGAGGCCGCGCGCAAGGTGGACGTTTGGCGCCAGCAGGCCGCCGCGCTGCATGCGCGCCTTGACGGAGTGCTGAACGAAGCCGTGCCGCTGGCGGCGTTGCCGCGCCAGTTGCAGGGGCAGGGCAGCGTGCCGCGCGCGCGCGGAGCAGGATGGTCCGGCTGGCCGCTGGCGCTGGCTGCCAGCGTGTGTGCGTTGATCGTCGGCGGGGCAGGCGGATGGATGGCGCGCGACCGCCTCGGGCCAGACGTGGCGGCGGCGCCCCCCATGGAGCGTTTCGCACGCGAGGCATTGGCCAGCCACGTCGTCTATGCCCCGGAGATCCGGCATGTGGTGGAGGTGCCCGCCAGCGAAGAGGCCCACATGATTGCCTGGCTGTCGAAACGGCTGGGCGCGCCGCTGCAGGTGCCCGACCTGCGCGCGCAGGGGTTCCGGCTGATGGGCGGGCGCCTGGGCGCCTCCGAAGGCGGGCCGATGGCCATCCTGATGTACGAGAGCGACGACGGCACGCGCCTGTCGCTCCAGTTGCGCCGCATGGCGCAGGGCACGCCCGACACCGCGTTCCGGCTGGAACGGATGCCGGCGCGCAATCCGGTGCGCTCGCCCGTCGGCCGGGCCACCATGGCGTTCTACTGGGTGGATCGTGACCTCGGCTTCGCGCTGGCCGGCCCGCTCGAGCGCGAACGGCTGCTCGCCCTGGCCCAGGTGGTCTACCAGCAATACCAGCGAGGCTAGATGCCGCACGTCGTTTCGGCTTCGCCTTGCACCTTTGTGCGGCATTTGGTGTCCAATGCTGCAAATCCCACAGGCAGTGAACCATGCTGATTCCCTCCCCGAAATGGCTGCGCGGCGATGACATCGCCGCCTCAGATATCACGCCCGAAACCGTGTACCGCGCGCGCCGACGCCTGCTGGCCGCCGGCGGGGCGCTCGCCGCCACCGGACTGGCCTCGCCCTGGGCGGCGCGCCAGGCCTTTGCGCAGGATGCCCCCGGCAAGCTGGCCAAATTGCCAGCCACCCTCAACAACGCCTATGTGGTGACGGAAAAACGCACGCCGTATGCGGACGTCACCACGTACAACAATTTCTACGAGTTCGGCACCGACAAGTCCGACCCCGCGCGCAACGCCGGCACGCTCCGTTCGCGCCCCTGGCAGGTGGCCGTGGAGGGGCTGGTCAAGCATCCCAGGGTGTACGACCTTGACGAGCTGCTGAAGCTCGCGCCGATGGAGGAACGCGTCTATCGCATGCGCTGCGTGGAGGGCTGGTCGATGGTGATTCCGTGGATCGGATATCCGCTGGCCGAGCTGATCCGCCGCGTCGAGCCGCAACCGGGCGCCAGGTTCGTGCAGTTCATCACGCTGGCCGACAAGAAACAGATGCCAGGCCTGGGCAGCGGCGTGCTGGACTGGCCCTACAGCGAAGGTCTGCGCCTGGACGAGGCGATGCATCCGCTGGCGCTGCTGACGTTTGGCCTGTATGGCGAGGTGCTGCCCAACCAGAACGGCGCGCCGGTGCGCATGGTGCTGCCCTGGAAGTACGGCTTCAAGAGCGCCAAGTCGATCGTGAAGATCCGCTTCGTCGACAAGCAGCCACCCACGAGCTGGAACCTGGCCGCGGCGAACGAGTACGGCTTCTATTCGAACGTGAATCCCGACGTCGATCACCCGCGCTGGAGCCAGGCCACTGAGCGGCGGATTGGCGAGGACAAGGGCGGTGGCGGCTTCTCCGCCCTGTTCGCGCCCAAGCGCAAGACGCTGCCGTTCAACGGCTATGGCGCCCAGGTGGCCTCGTTGTACCAGGGCATGGATCTCAGGAAGAATTTCTGATGGCCGAACGCGACCTGCGCTCCGGCGCGGCAGCACGCGCACGGGCGCCTGCGGGGCTGGCCATGCTTGCGCCGGCGCGCGTGCAGTGGGTCAAGGCCGGGGTCTGGCTGCTTGCACTGTTGCCATTCGCGCGGCTGATGTACCTCGGCGCCACCTCGCAGTTCGGCGCCAATCCGCTGGAATTCGTGACGCGGTCGACCGGCACCTGGACGCTGGTCATGCTGTGCGTCACGCTGGCGGTCACCCCGCTGCGCCGGTTGCTGGGCTGGCCCTGGCTGCTGCGCCTGCGCCGCATGCTGGGGCTGTTCACGTTCTTCTACGCCGTGCAGCATTTCCTGCTGTGGCTGGCGGTGGATCGCGGCTTCGATGTTGCCTACATGATCAAGGACATTGGCAAGCGCCCCTTCATCACGGTCGGGTTTGCGGCGTTCGTGCTGATGGTGCCGCTGGCGGCCACGTCGATGAATGTCATGGTGCGCTGGATGGGCGGGCGGCGCTGGCAGGCGTTGCACCGGTCGGTCTATGCCATCGCCGTGCTGGCCATCCTGCACTACTGGTGGCACAAGGCCGGCAAGAACGATTTTGACGAAGTGTCGATCTACGCCGCCGTGGTGTTCCTGCTGCTGGCGATGCGCGTCTGGTGGTGGGTGCGCAAGCCACGCGCCACCGTCGCGGCCCAATGAAAAAGGGCGACGCCAGCGCGTCGCCCTTCGTTCTTGCGGCTGGCAGCCGGATGCGGTCAGCCCTTCAGCAGGTGCTCGGTGCGGAACAGGTCGGCCGGCAGTTCGCGCTCGCGCACCAGGTGCACGGCATCGCCATCGACCATGACCTCGGCGGCGCGGCCGCGCGTGTTGTAGTTCGAGCTCATGACAAAACCGTAGGCACCGGCCGACATCACGGCCAGCAGGTCGCCCGGCTGCACGGCCAGCGCACGGTCGCGGCCAAGCCAGTCGCCCGATTCGCAGACCGGGCCCACCACGTCGTACGTCACCTGCGCATCGGCGCGCGGCGTGACCGGCTCGATGCCGTGGTAGGCCTCGTACATGGCCGGACGCGCCAGGTCGTTCATCGCGGCATCGACAATGCAGAAGTTCTTGGCCGCGCCGGGCTTCAGGAATTCCACACGGGTCAGCAGCACCCCGGCATTGCCCACCAGCGAGCGGCCCGGCTCGAACAGCACCTCGCGGTGGCCGTGGCCGCGCGCGGCCACGCGGTCGATCAGCGTGGTGGCGAAACCGGTGATGTCGGGCGGCGTCTCGTCCGCGTAGGTGATGCCCAGGCCGCCGCCCACGTCGATGTGCTCGAGCCGGATGCCTTCGGCTTCCAGCGCTTCCACCACGTCGAGCACCTTGTCCAGCGCTTCCAGGTACGGCGCCACTTCGGTGATCTGCGAGCCGATGTGGCAATCGATGCCGGCCACTTCGATGTTGGGCAGCGCGGCGGCGGTGCGGTAGGTCGATAGCACATCCTCGAAGGCCACGCCAAACTTGTTGCCCTTCAGGCCGGTGGAGATGTAGGGGTGGGTCTTGGCGTCGACATCGGGGTTGATGCGCAGCGACACGCGCGCGCGCTTGCCCAGGCGGCCCGCCACCGCGTTCAGGCGGTCCAGTTCCGGAATCGACTCCACGTTGAAGCCGCGCACATCGTGCTGCAGCGCCAGCGCCATGTCGGCCTCGCTCTTGGCCACACCCGAGAACACCACCTTGCGCGGGTCGCCGCCGGCGGCCAGCACGCGCAGCAGTTCGCCGCCCGAAACGATGTCGAAGCCCGCGCCCAGCTTGGCGAAAACCTGCAGAACGGCCAGGTTCGAGTTCGCCTTCACGGCATATTGCACGTGCGCGTTGCGGCCCTTGCAGGCGGCGGCGTAGGCGTTGTACGCCGTGGTCAGCGCGGCGCGCGAATAGATGTAGGTCGGGGTGCCGAACTCCGCGGCAATACGGGCCAGCGGCACTTGTTCGACGGTCAGGGCGCCATCGCGGCGATGGAAGAAATCGGTCATGTCGTGGAAATACTCAACGTACGGAGGGGGCTGACCCGCTGCCTGCGGGCTGGGCAGGCACCGGCGCGGACGTGGCCGGCTCGCCCACCGGGCGGGCGGCTGGCGGCGTGGCGCCAGGCTGGCCCAGTCCGGGGTCCGACACCGTGGGCGGTGTCGGGGCGGGCGGTACCTTCGGCATGTACAGCGGGCCGCGAATGCCGCACCCGGCCAGGGGCATCGCGAGCAGGGCGGCAAAGGCCGATACAATCGCACCACGACGCAGCATCGGGGAGTCCTTCATTTGTCTGGATGGCTTGTCAGATGGCTGCGGAAAGCGCACGGCTTTCCCCTTTTTTCCATCAATTTGATGCCGGCCTGGATGCCTTGTTGGAACGGCTGCCGGCGGCCTTGGAGTGTAGCATGCCCCCCCTCAACGAGACCGAGTTCCTGGCGCTGGCCAGCACTGCCCTGGACAAGCTCGAAGCCGACATCGAAGCCGCCGCCGACGCGGCCGACGCCGATGTGGAAATCAATCGCACCGGCAACGTGATGGAGCTGGAATTCGAGGATGGCTCGAAGATCATCGTGAACAGCCAGGCGCCGATGCAGGAACTGTGGGTGGCCGCCAAGGCCGGCGGCTTCCATTTCCGCCATGACGGCGCCAAATGGCTCGATACGCGCAGCGGGGCCGAACTGTACGCGGCGCTGTCTGGCTACATGAGCCAGCAGGCGGGCGCCACGCTGACGCTGAAGTAAGCCAGGCGCGGTACGACCCTGCCGCGCGAGGGCAAGAAAAAACCGGCCGCAAGGGCCGGTTTTGTCGTCTGGGCGTCTGCCCGTCGCGTAGCCGGTCAGGCTCCGCCGAACATTTCCAGGATCTTCTTCTTTTCCTGCTCGGTGTCCTGCGGCGGCCGCGAGCTTTCTTCCGGCTTGCCCGGCCACGGATCGCCCAGGCCCACCGAGGCCACGCCGGCGCCCGCGGCGTTCTCCTCCAGCGTCCAGTCGCCGGCCGCCATGACCACGCCCTCGGGCGGCTGGCGGTCCGGGCTTTCGGGCACGCCCTTGAGCGCCTTGCTCATGTAGCCCACCCAGATCGGCAGCGCCAGGCCGCCACCGGTCTCGCGCACGCCAAGGCTCTTGGGCTGATCGTAGCCCATCCACGCAATCGCCACGAGCTTCGGCGTGTAGCCGGCGAACCAGGCATCCACCGCATCGTTGGTGGTACCGGTCTTGCCCGCCATGTCGTTGCGCCCCAGGCGCTGCTTGGCCGGGTTGGCCGTACCGCTGCGCACCACTTCGCGCAGCATGCTGTCGGCGATGAACGCGGTACGCGCATCCAGCACGCGCACGGCGTCGCCGCCGGCCTTCTGCGGGTGGGTTTCCGAGATGACCTTGCCGCGCGAGTCTTCCACACGCTGGATCAGGTACGGATTCACGCGGTAGCCGCCGTTGGCGAAGACCGAGTACGCGCCCGCCATCTGCAGCGGCGTGACGCTGCCGGCGCCCAGTGCCATCGGCAGGTAGGCCGGATGCTTGTCGGCCTCGAAACCGAAGCGCGTGATGTAGTCCTGCGCGTACTGCGTGCCGATGGCGCGCAGGATGCGTACTGACACCAGGTTCTTGGACTTGGCCAGCGCGCGGCGCATGGTCATCGGCCCTTCGAACTTGCCGTCGTAGTTCTTCGGCTCCCACACCTGGCCACCGGTATCCGGACCGATGGTCAGCGGGGCGTCGTTGATCACCGTGGCGGGCGAGAAGCCCTTCTCTAGCGCCGCCGTGTAGATAAACGGCTTGAAGCTCGAACCGGGCTGGCGCCAGGCCTGGGTCACGTGGTTGAACTTGTTGCGGTTGTAGTCGAAGCCACCCACCATCGAGCGGATCGCACCGTCCTCGGGGTTGAGCGAGATAAATGCGGCAGCCACCTCGGGCAACTGCGTCACCGACCAGGAATTGTCCTTGGCGTCCTGCGTCACGCGGATGATCGCACCGGGACGGATCTTCACCTTGGGCTGGGCATTGGCCGACAGCGACGGGGCGATGAAGCGCAGCGCCTGACCCTCGATGGTGGCCACTTCGCCCGACAGCAAGGTGGCCTTCACCTGCTTCGACGTGACGCTGGTCACCACGGCGGAGCGCAGGTCGTCGCTGCCCGGATGCTCGACCAGGGCGTCGTCGATGGCCTGCTCGCGCTCGGACGCATCCGAGGGCAGATCGATGAACGCCTCGGGGCCGCGGTAGCCGTGCTTGCGCTCGTAGGTCATGATGCCGCTGCGCACTGACTCGTACGCGGCGTCCTGGTCAGTCTTGTTAAGCGTGGTGTAGACGGTCAGGCCGCGCGTGTAGGTTTCTTCGCGATACTGCGCGTACATCAGCTGGCGCACGATCTCGGCCACATACTCGGCATGCGTGGAGAACTCGTTGCCCTCGCTGCGTACCTTCAGTTCCTCGCGCACCGCCTGGTCGTATTGCTCCGGCGTGATGTAGCGCAGGTCGCGCATGCGCTGCAGGATGTATTCCTGGCGCACCTTGGCGCGCCGCGGATTGACCACCGGGTTGTAGGCCGACGGCGCCTTGGGCAGCCCGGCCAGCATCGCGGCCTCGGCCGGCGTCACGTCCTTGATCGACTTGCCGAAGTACACGCGCGCGGCGCTGGCAAAGCCGTACGCGCGCTGGCCCAGGTAGATCTGGTTCATGTACAGCTCAAGGATCTGATCCTTGGTCAGATTGGCCTCGATCTTGTAGGCCAGCAGCATCTCGTAGATCTTGCGCGTGTAGGTCTTCTCGCTGGACAGGAAGAAGTTGCGCGCCACCTGCATGGTGATGGTCGACGCGCCCTGCGAGAGCCCGCCGCGCAGGTTGGCCAGGCCGGCTCGCAGCACGCCGACGAAGTCCACGCCGCCATGCTCGTAGAAGCGGTCATCCTCGATGGCCAGCACGGCCTTCTTCATCACGTCGGGAATCTCGCCGATCGGCACGAAGTTGCGGCGCTCCTCGCCGAACTCGCCAATCAGCACGTTGTCGGCGGTATAGATCCGCAGCGGAATCTTGGGACGGTAGTCGGTGATGGTGTCGAGCGACGGCAGGTTCGGCGCGGCCACGACCAGCGCGTACCCCACCAGCAGCGCCACGGCAACCATGCCTGCAACAAGCAGCCCGAGTACCCAGAACATGAGCCGCATCCACAACGGGCGGCGGACGGGGAGGGAGGGCTTCTGTTGAGCTGTGGCCATAAGGGTTTACCTAACGAGAGTGCCCGGATTATATCGTCGGCATCCGGCCGTACCGGCGGTGCAGTGCCCCGGAAGGCGCTATGGCGCTGTTACAAGATGTAATGCCATTGAGATCAGCCTGTCACGTCATGCAGGACGGAGCGACGGCGCGGGTTTGCGGTCGATGTGCGGCGCGCATGGCAGAGGGCGGAGCGACAAGCGGGGCGACGGAGGGGCGATCGTGTCAGGACGATGCCACCCGATGGCAGGGTTGCAGACCGTCGGATTTTGACAACGAAAACGTAGGGACCTTCCTAAAAAGAAAGCGTGGTCAAACCGGCACATTGCCAGCGCCTCTGGTTTTTGTGAGAATCCACGAACATAAAAGAGCAAACGTTTCATCCAAGAAACTGGCTCGCACCTTTAGAGCAGACATGCCGTGGGCGAGTTCAAATGTCAGGGGGTCAACCTTGCGACGGGGCATCTTGTCGGGTCTTCTGCGCCGCACTACGGTCGGCGTGGATATCGGTTCGTCCAGCGTCAAGGTCGTTGAACTGTCAGTGGGTGCGGGCAGAAACGACTTCAGGCTGGAGAAGTGCGCCAGCGAACTGCTGGACCGCAACGCCGTTGCCGATGGCAACGTGGTCAACATCGAGGCCGTGGGCACCGCGCTCAAGCGCGCGCTCGGCAAGGCCGGCATCCGCACCAAGGACGTAGTCCTCGGGGTGCCGTCCATGCTGACGGAGTCCCAGACGGTCAGTCTTCCGGACAACCTGTCCGAAGACGAACTCTATTCGCAGGTCGAATCGGAGGCGCACCGCCTCTATCCACCGTCGCAGGCGGTGAACTTCGACTTCGCGGTGATTGGTCCCAGCGAAACGGAAGGCGGCATCGGCGTACGCGTCACGGCCGCCAACAGTGATCGTGTCCAGGAACGGGTGACGGCTGCCGAAATGGCGGGCCTGAAGCCGCAGGTGATGGACGTCGAGGAATACGCGGTGCAGCGGTCAGTGGTGCAGATGCTCGGCGTTCCTGCCGGCCTGAACGAGACCGACGCCAAGGATCTGCCTGTCGTGGCCGTGATCCATCTTGGCGGCAGCCGCTCCAAGGCGATCTTCTACCAGGGCTGGAAGGAACTCTACGAGCAGCCTCTGAACAGCTACGGCGACCAGCTGACGCAAAGCGCCGCACGCATGTTCACGCTCGACGCGCTCAAGGCGGAGATCAAGAAGCGCAAGAACACGCTGCCCGAAGCGTGGCGCGCGCAATTGCTCAAGCCGTCCCTTGAGGCCATGGCCATGGAGGTGCAGGGTGCGATTGGCAATTTCATTGCCAGCTCCAGCCTCGGCCGTGTCGACGAGATCCTGCTTTCCGGCGGGCACGCATCGCTGCTTGGCGTACAGGCGGCGATCCAGCAACAGACGCAGATCACTACCACGCTGGCCAATCCTTTCGCAAACATGACGACCGCAGGCAAGGTCAACGAGCGCTATTTGCAGCGTGACCTGCCGGCCTACATCGTCAGTGCGGGGTTGGCGCTGCGCGGGCTGCAATAAGCCACCGGGGGGACTCGCATGTCCACGACGACGAATACCATTCCGTCGGTCAACCTGCTGCCGTATCACGAGGCGCGCAAGGCGGCTCGCCGCAAGAAGGTCTACGGCATGCTGGGCGGTGCCGCGGGCGCGGGCGCGCTGGTGGTGCTGATCGGCGGCCTCTACATCGACTCGCAGATCGACGAAACGGCGGCGCTCAACGCGACGCTGAAGGCCGAGAACGCCCGCATGAACGAGCAGATCAGGGAAGTCGAGACGCTCAAGAAGGATATCGAAGGGCTGCTGGATCGCCAGCGTGCCATCGAGAGCCTGCAGGCCGAACGCAATCTGCCGGTGCAGTTGCTCGAGGAGCTTGTGCGCCAGGTGCCGGATGGCGTGTACCTGACCAGTCTCAAGCAGACCGGCGACAGCTTTGTGATGGCGGGCGTGGCCCAGTCCAACGAGCGCGTGTCGGAGCTGCTGCGCAACATCAGCCAGGTGCAGTGGCTGGATCGCGCCGAGCTGGTGGAATCGAAGGCGATCATGATGACCAACAACCTGCGCGAACAGCGCCGGCTGTTCGATTTCTCGATGCGCTTCGCCTACCGCGCGCCGGAGCCGCCTGCTGACAAGAAGAAGGCCGGTGCGGCGGATGCTGCCGCCAAACGTCAGAAAGGCAAGGTCTGATCATGGCACTCAATTCCGATATTTCCCTGCAGGATTTCACCGGCCAGTTCCGCGGCCTGAACCTGAACGAGCCCGAGACCTGGCCCGCCGCGCCGCGCGTGCTGTTCTCGATCCTGGCGGCCGTGATCGTGCTGGTGCTTGGATGGCAGTTCTATTGGAGCGACAAAAGCGACGAGCTGGACCGCAAGCACGCCGAGCATGAGCAACTGAAGCAGGAGTTCAAGTCGAAGGTGGCGCAGGTGGCCAATCTCGAGGAACTCCGCCTGCAGAAGGTCGAGGTGGAGAAGCGCGTGGCGCTGGCCGAGCGCCAGTTGCCGAACAGTACGGAAATGGACGCGCTGCTCGCCGACGTGAACCATGCCGGTGTGGCGCGCGGCCTGCAGTTCGAGCTGTTCAAGCCGCAGGCGGCGTCGGTCAAGCCGTACTTTGCTGAAATTCCGGTCAACCTCAAGGTGACTGGGCGCTATCACGACGTTGCGCTGTTCAATGCCGATGTGGCGGCACTGTCGCGGATCGTCTCCATGCGCAACCTGAACATGTCGGTCGCCAAGGACGGCACGCTGTCGATGGAAGCCGTGGCCATGGCCTATCGGGCGCTGGATCCTGACGAACAGGCAGCCCAGCGCAAGGCCGCCGCAGATGCGGCTGCAAAGAGCAAGAAGGGAGGCGCCAAGTGAGCCGCCTGACCCAACGCTTCCCTGGAACGCTGCATGTGCTGGCAGCGGCCACGCTGGCGGCAGTGGCGCTGGCCGGCTGCGGCCAGAACGAGGAGGACGGCCTGCGGCAGTGGATGTCGCAGACGCGCGCCGCCAAGGCTCCGCCGCCCGAGGCACTGCCCGACGTCAAGCCGTACACGCCGCGTGAATACGGCGGCCGCACTTCGCCGGAGCCCTTCGCGCAGACGAAGATCGGCGAGCTGAACAAGACGATGTCCGAGTCGCCGGAGGCCGGACGGCGACACGAGCCGCTTGAAGACTATCCGCTGGAGAACTTCAGGATGCTCGGTATGTTGAAGAAAAACGGCGAGACCTACGGTGTGGTACGCGTAGATAACAAGATCCACCACGTCAAGGTGGGTCAGTATCTCGGCCAGAGCTATGGCCGGGTGGTCCGCATCAGCGATCAAGAGATCGTGTTGCGCGAATTGGTTCGGGAAGGGGTCTCAGATTGGAAAGAGAAAATGACCAGCCTGAAGCTGGAGGCATCCGCATGATCACCGCACGTTGGGTCCGGGCGCTTGCGGGCGCTTCAGCCATGGCGCTGGTGCTGGCCTCTCCGGCCGCACTGGCTCAGAACAACAAGCTCAGGCAGGTGGAAGCCAACGTCGTTGGCGAACAGACCGTCTTCACGGTCGACCTGCAAGGGCCGCTGGCGCAAAAACCGGCGGACTTCACGACGCAGAACCCCGCGAAGATCGCGATCGATTTCTTCGATACCGGCTTCGCGGCGGGCCGTGCGCAGTATGAGTACGCCGGCAAGATGCTGAAAAGCGCCAACGTGATGCAGATCGGGGACCGCACGCGGGTGGTGCTGAACCTGGCGCGCTCGGCTACCTATCGCACGGAAGTGCGCGGGACGCAGTTCGTGGTGCTGATCGACAACGTGGCGCCGGCCGCGACCACGCTCACGCCGACGTTCGCGCCGGCACAGTCGGCGGCCCAGCCGGCAGCGGCCAACCGTGCGGCCATCCGAAATATCGATTTCCGCCGTGGCGCCGATGGTGCCGGTCGCGTGGTTGTCGACCTGTCGTCGCGCGATTCGGGCATCAACATCCAGCAGCAGGGCCAGAACCTGGTGGTGGACTTCATGGGTACGGCATTGCCGACGGACCTGCGCCGCCGCTTCGACGTGACCGATTTCGGTACGCCGGTGCAGGGCATGCGCGCCACGGACGCCAACGGCAGCGCTCGGCTGACGATCGAACCGCGCGGCAACTGGGAATACAGTTCGTACCAGACCGACAACCAGTTCGTCGTGGAAGTGCGCCAGGTCAAGGAAGATCCGAACAAGCTCATCGCCGGCCAGGGGTATCGCGGCGAGCGCCTGTCGCTGAACTTCCAGAACATCGACATCCGCTCGCTGCTGCAGGTATTTGCCGATTTCACGAACCTGAACATCATCACGAGCGACACGGTGCAGGGCAACCTGACGCTGCGCCTGAAGGATGTGCCGTGGGACCAGGCGCTGCAGATCGTGCTGGATTCGAAGGGGCTGGCATCGCGCCGCAACGGCAATGTGCTGTGGGTGGCGCCCAAGGCCGAGCTGGCCGCCAAGGAAAAGCTCGAGCTTGAAGCGCAGCAGCAGATCAACGAACTCGAGCCCATCCGCAGCCAGGTGTTCCAGCTGAACTACCAGCGCGCCGACGACGTCCGTCGCATGCTGCTGGGGCTGGCCGTGTCGGGCAGCGGTGGCGGCGCGGCGCCGGCCGCAGTAGGCGGTGGTGCTTCGACGGTGACGCGCATGTTGTCCAAGCGCGGCTCGCTGACGGCGGATCCGCGTACCAACCAGCTGTTCGTGTCCGACATCGCCACCAAGCTGGAAGAAGTGCAGGTCTTCCTGCACAAGATCGACATCCCGGTGCGTCAGGTGGTGATCGAGGCCCGCATCGTCGAAGCCAGCGACACGTTCAGCCGGAACCTCGGTGTGAAACTGGGCTTTGCGCTGCCGCGCTCGGGCAGTGCCATCGGCAATACGTACCAGAACGTGGCGTCGCCGTTCACCAAGGATGCCCAGTGGGACAACGGTCCGGCGCTGAGCCTGCCTGCGGCAGCCATCAACGGCACCAACCCGGCATCGGTGGCGTTCAGTATCTTCAATACGGCGGCGGGCCGGTTCCTCGACCTGGAACTGTCCGCGCTGGAAGCCGATGGCAAGGGCAAGATCATCTCCAGCCCGCGCGTGGTCACCGCCAACAACATCAAGGCGCTGATCGAGCAGGGTACGGAACTGCCGTATCAGTCGGCCACGTCGAGCGGTGCCACGTCGGTGCAGTTCCGCAAGGCCAACCTGAAGCTTGAAGTGACGCCGCAGATCACGCCGGAAGGCAACGTGCTGCTCGATGTCGACGTGAACAAGGACAGCGTCGGTATCCAGACCGTCAACGGGTTCGCCATCGACACCAAGCACGTGCAGACGCAGGTGCTGGTGGAAAACGGCGGCACGGTCGTGATCGGCGGTATCTACAGCCAGGAAGAAAGCAACAACTACAACAAGGTGCCGTTCCTGGCGGAGATTCCGATCCTGGGCTACCTGTTCCGCAACAACGCCAAGGTGAACAACCGGACGGAGCTGCTGGTGTTCCTGACGCCGCGTATCCTCAACGACAGCGTCTCGCTGAAGTGAGTCTGGCAGGCTGAGACAAGTCTGATTTCGGGGCTTCCGAGTGCAGCAGGGGGCCCGGATGCAGTAGACTGGCAGGCCGCGTCGCAATGCGATGCGGCCTTTTTCTTTTTGGCGGCATCGTTGGCGGGAGCGGCGGCCGGGTCTGGACTGCAATGGGGCACAATGGCGCATGCATCACATCATGCGAGCGCGCCACCGCGGCAGGGCCCGGGCTGGCTTGCCGACACCGCGAGCCCTATCGTGCAAGACAGTCCAGTGACAGCCACTCGCCCGAATCTCTTCTTTGTTGGCCTGATGGGCGCCGGCAAGACCACCGTTGGCCGAACCGTGGCCCGGCGCCTGAATTACCCGTTCTTCGATTCGGATCACGAACTCGAAGCGCGCTGTGGCGTGAAGATTCCAGTGATTTTCGAGCATGAGGGCGAGGCCGGCTTCCGCGACCGCGAGGAGCAGGTCATTGCGGAACTGACGGGCCGCAGCGGCATCGTGCTGGCCACCGGCGGCGGCGCAGTGCTGCGCGAGGCCAACCGCGCGGCGTTGAAGGCCAACGGCACGGTGGTCTACCTGCGCGCCAGTCCGCATGACCTGTGGCTGCGCACGCGCCACGATCGCAACCGTCCGCTGCTGCAGACGGAGGATCCGAAAGGGCGCCTGGAAGCGCTGTACGCCCAGCGCGATCCGCTTTACCGCGACGTGGCGGACTTCATCATCGAAACCGGCAAGCCGACCGTGGCGCAGCTTGCTAATATGGTTCTCATGCAACTTGAAATGGCCGGCTTTGTGTTTCCGCCCGCGGAAGCCGTGCCCGATACCGAGACGGTGTCGGGGGCGCCGGCGCAGGACACCCACTCATGATCACGCTGGAAGTCGACCTCGGGGCGCGTAGCTACCCGATCCATATTGGCGGGGGCCTGCTGGACCGCGCCGAACTGCTGCGGCCGCACGTGCGCGGGCAGCATGCCGTCATCGTCACCAACGAGACCGTCGGCCCGCTCTACGCGGCGCGCGTAGAAGGCGTGCTGGCCAGCCTGGGCAAGACAGTGCGCACGGTGGTGCTGCCCGACGGCGAGCGCTTCAAGCAGTGGGAAACGCTGAATCTGATCTTCGACGCGCTGCTGCGGGCTGGCGCGGATCGCAAGACGACGTTGATCGCCCTCGGCGGCGGCGTGGTGGGCGACATGACCGGCTTTGCGGCGGCCTGCTACATGCGCGGGGTGCCGTTCGTGCAGATGCCGACCACGCTGCTGTCGCAGGTGGATTCGTCAGTCGGCGGCAAGACCGGGATCAACCATCCGCTGGGCAAGAACATGATCGGGGCGTTCCATCAGCCCAACGCCGTGATTGCCGATATCGACACGCTGAAGACGCTGCCGCCGCGCGAGCTGGCGGCCGGGCTGGCCGAGGTCATCAAGCATGGCGCGATTGCCGACGCGGCGTACTTTGGCTGGATTGAGGACAACATTGCCGCGCTCAACGCCTGCGACACGACCCTGATGGCGGAGGCCGTACGCCGGTCCTGCGAGATCAAGGCGTCCGTGGTGGCACAGGACGAGCGCGAAGGCGGCCTGCGGGCCATCCTGAACTTCGGGCACACGTTCGGCCATGCCATCGAGGCGGGCATGGGCTATGGCGAATGGCTCCATGGGGAAGCGGTGGGGTGCGGCATGGTGATGGCGGCCGACCTGTCGCATCGCCTCGGGTTCATCGACACCGAGACCCGCGCCCGCATTCGCACGCTGACGCAGGCCGCCATGCTGCCGGTGGTGGCGCCGGACCTGGGTATCGATCGCTATGTGGAACTGATGAAGGTGGACAAGAAGGCCGAGGCGGGCAGCATCAAGTTCATTCTGCTGCGCAAGCTGGGCGAGGCCTTCATCACCACCGTGCCGGACCCGGATCTGCGCGATACGCTGCGCCACGCCATTCTGAAACCTCCCGCAGAGGCACCGGTCGCGTGAGCGCCTGGTTATGCCTTGCAACCCTGAACCAGCAACGGATAAACGGATTGCCCGCATGACCACCACTTCCGTGACCGACCTCGAAGCTCACCTGGCTCCGTACGCCGCGCGCTCCGCGAAGACGCGCGGACGCGTGCATGCCGAGCCGGCCTCGTCATCGCGCAGCGAATTCCAGCGCGACCGCGACCGGGTCATCCATAGCACCGCCTTTCGCAGGCTCGAGTACAAGACCCAGGTCTTTGTGAACCACGAGGGCGACCTGTTCCGGACCCGCCTGACGCACAGCCTGGAGGTGGCGCAGATCGCCCGGTCGATCGCCCGCAACCTGCGGCTCAACGAGGATCTGGTCGAGGCCATCTCGCTGGCCCACGACCTTGGCCACACGCCGTTTGGCCACGCCGGGCAGGACGCGCTGAACGGCTGCATGAAGAACCACGGCGGCTTCGAGCACAACCTGCAAAGCTTGCTGGTGGTGGACGAACTCGAAGAGCGGTACGGCGGCTTCAACGGCCTGAACCTGACGTTCGAAACGCGAGAGGGCATTCTGAAGCACTGCTCGCGCGTGAACGCGGCGGCGCTGGGGGAGCTGGGGCGCCGGTTCCTGGAAGGCAGCCAGCCTTCGCTGGAGGCCCAGCTGGCAAACCTGGCCGACGAGATCGCCTACAACAACCACGATATCGACGATGGCCTGCGCTCCGGGCTGCTGACGCTCGAGCAACTCGACGAAGTGCCAATGTGGGCGCGGCATCGCGCGGAAGTGGTGGCGGCGTTCCCGGGCATCAACGGCCGGCGCGTCATCAACGAGACGGTGCGGCGCATGATCAATACGCTGATCGTCGACCTGATCGAGACCACCGGCCGCAATATTGCAGCGGCCAATCCGAGATCGATCGATGCGGTGCGGGCGGCGGGGCCGCTGGTGTCGTTCAGTCCCAAGATCCATGAGGAGGCCGCAACCTTGAAGCGCTTCCTGTTCCGGCACCTCTACCGGCACTACCTGGTCATGCGGATGTCGGCGAAGGCGCAGCGCATCATCTCGGACCTGTTCAACGCCTTCATGCAGGACTCCCGGCTGCTGCCGCCGCAGTACCAGGCCGGGCATGGCGCCGATCAGCCGCGGCTGATCGCCCACTACATTGCCGGCATGACCGACCGCTATGCCATTCGCGAGCATCGCCGGATCTTTGCGGTGACCGAGAGCAACTGATCCGGGTGGGATCGGCTTCGGGCCGTTCCGTCCCGACGGCCGCGCGGGGCGCGGCACGCATAAAAAGGGGACAGATCAGGCTATCATTCGGGCATCGACTCGCACGGATGCCCGATGGCCCGACTTCCCCGATTCTCTCCCGCCGGCCTGCCGGCCATGGTGTTGCAGCGCGGCAACAACCGCCAGCCGGTCTTCCTGGGCACCGACGACTATCTGCACTACCTGGACTGCCTGCGCATGGCCGCGCGCGAGCACGAGCTTGCCATCCATGCGTACGGGCTGAGGCCCAACCACATCCACCTGGTTGCCACACCCAAGGGCCCGGACTCGCTCAGCCTGACGATGCAGGCCGTTGGCCGCCGCTACGCCCGGCATTTCAATCGCGTGGCCGACCGTACAGGCACGCTGTGGGAGGGCCGCTTCCGTTCGGCCGTCATCGCGCCAGACGCCTGGCTGTTGCCGGCAATGCTCTACGTCGAAGGCAATGCCGTGCGGGACGGCGAAGTGCTGGCGCCGGACGCTGATCGCTGGAGTAGCTACCGGCACCACGCCGGCATTGAGGCCAGCCCGATTGTGAGCGATCACTCCATCTACTGGGAATTGGGCAATACGCCGTTCGAGCGCCAGTCCAACTATCGCGCGCTGACGGCGGACGGCTTGTCCGGCCGAACCCTCGCCACCCTGCAGAAACATGCGCACAGCGGATGGCCGCTGGGTGACGAAGCCTTCCTGGCGCAACTGGGCCGACAGGCCACCCGACGCGTGCAGCCGCTGGCGAAAGGTCGACCACGCAAGTCGACTATTACGGAAGCGGACGACTCGGAACCGCAAACCGTATCGCAAAGCTGATGGATTTGCACCGCGATGGTGCTTTTGTGGATAGAACTTAATGTGTCCCCAATTAAATTCTTATCTGCGACGGTGCAATATTTAATGTGTTCTGACCCCATTTAATAATTTTGCGAGGCTCAGACGATTCTCTTATAGTTGCTCCACCCACAGTCATTGTGCGGCGCGTCACGCTCGTGTACGCCGCTGCGGTCCCGCTGTCTGCCAAAAGCCCATCCGAAGAGATAGAGGCGCCCCGCGACAGTCATCCCGTTCGGTCTGCCTTGCTGGCTGCGCAGCCTTCACCGGAATTCAGCCCGTGGACCACTCGCAACAACCTTCCGACCTCGCCGCCCGCCCGCAGGCCCAGGGCCTGTACGACCCGACCAACGAGCATGACGCCTGCGGCGTCGGCATGGTCGCGCACATCAAGGGCAAGAAGTCCCACGAGATCATTTCGCAGGGTCTGAAGATCCTGGAGAACCTGGACCACCGGGGTGCCGTGGGTGCCGACGCGCTGATGGGCGACGGCGCCGGCATCCTGATCCAGATTCCCGACCAGTTTTACCGCGAGGAAATGGCCAAGCAGGGCGTGACCCTGCCGCCCGCCGGCGAGTACGGCGTGGGCATGATCTTCCTGCCGAAGGAACACGCTTCCCGCCTGGCCTGCGAGCAGGAGCTCGAGCGTACCGTGCGCCTGGAAGGGCAGGTCGTGCTGGGCTGGCGCGACGTGCCGGTGGACTGCAACATGCCGATGTCCCCGACCGTGCGCACCACCGAGCCGGTGATCCGCCAGATCTTCATTGGCCGTGGCCGCGACATCATGACCACGGACGCGCTGGAACGTAAGCTCTACGTCATCCGCAAGACCGCCAGCCACGCCATCCAGGCCCTGAAGCTCAAGCACGGCAAGGAATACTTCGTGCCGTCGATGTCGGCCCGTACCGTGGTGTACAAGGGCCTGCTGCTGGCCAACCAGGTGGGCGAGTACTACCTGGACCTGCAGGACTCGCGCGCCGTGTCGGCCCTGGCCCTGGTGCACCAGCGCTTCTCGACCAACACGTTCCCGGCCTGGGAGCTGGCCCACCCGTACCGCATGGTCGCCCACAACGGCGAAATCAACACGGTCAAGGGCAACGTGAACTGGGTGAACGCACGTACGGGCGCGATCTCGTCGCCGGTGCTGGGCGACGACCTGCCCAAGCTCTGGCCGCTGATCTATCCGGGCCAGTCGGATACGGCATCGTTCGACAACTGCCTCGAACTGCTGACGATGGCCGGCTACCCGCTCGTCCACGCGATGATGATGATGATCCCGGAAGCCTGGGAGCAGCACACGCTGATGGACGACAACCGCCGCGCCTTCTACGAGTACCACGCCGCGATGATGGAGCCGTGGGACGGCCCCGCCGCCATCTGCTTCACCGACGGCCGCCAGATCGGCGCCACGCTGGACCGTAACGGCCTGCGTCCGGCCCGCTTCTACGTGACCGAGGACGACTTCGTCGTGCTGGCTTCGGAAGCCGGCGTGCTGCCGTTCCCGGAATCGCGCATCGTCAACAAGTGGCGCCTGCAGCCGGGCAAGATGTTCCTGATCGACATGGAGCAGGGCCGCATCATCGACGACAAGGAGCTCAAGGACAACCTGGCCAACGCCAAGCCGTACAAGAGCTGGATCGACGCCGTGCGCATCAAGCTCGACGAGATCGACGCCAAGCCGGAAGACGTGGCTGCCGAGAAGAAGCCGGTGTCGCCGCTGCTGGACCGCCAGCAGGCGTTTGGCTACACCCAGGAAGACGTCAAGTTCCTGATGGCGCCGATGGCGCTGGCGGGCGAGGAAGCCACGGGCTCGATGGGCAACGACTCGCCCCTGGCCGTGCTGTCGTCGAAGAACAAGACGCTGTACCACTACTTCCGCCAGCTGTTCGCGCAGGTGACCAACCCGCCGATCGACCCGATCCGCGAGAACATGGTCATGTCGCTGGTGTCGTTCATCGGTCCGAAGCCGAACCTGCTGGAACTGAACAACATCAACCCGCCGATGCGCCTCGAAGTGTCCCAGCCCGTGCTGGACTTCAAGGACATCGCCAAGATCCGCAACATCGAGCACTACACCGGCGGCAAGTTCCGTTCGTACGAACTGAACATCTGCTACCCGGTGGCGTGGGGCAAGGAAGGCATCGAGGCCCGCCTGGCGTCGCTGTGCGCCGAGGCCGTGGACGCCGTGCGCTCGGGCTACAACATCCTGATCGTGTCGGACCGCCGCGTCGACGACACGCAGGTGGCCATCCCGGCGCTGCTGGCCACGTCGGCCATCCACCACCACCTGGTGGAAAAGGGCCTGCGCACGTCCGCCGGCCTGGTCGTGGAAACCGGTTCGGCCCGTGAAGTGCACCACTTCGCGCTGCTGGCCGGCTACGGCGCCGAAGCCGTGCATCCGTACCTGGCCATGGAAACGCTGGCCGACATGGCCGCCGGCCTGTCGGGCGACCTGTCGCCGGAGAAGGCGGTCAAGAACTTCGTCAAGGCAATCGGCAAGGGCCTGTTCAAGGTGATGTCGAAGATGGGCATCTCCACGTACATGTCGTACACGGGCGCCCAGATCTTCGAAGCCATCGGCCTGTCGCGCGAGCTGGTGCAGAAGTACTTCCACGGCACGCCGTCCAACGTGGAAGGCATCGGCATCTTCGAGGTGGCCGAGGAAGCGCTGCGCCTGCATACCGACGCGTTCGGCAGCAACCCGGTGCTGACCAGCATGCTCGACGCCGGCGGCGAATACGCGTTCCGTGTCCGCGGCGAAGAACACATGTGGACCCCGGATTCCATCGCCAAGCTGCAGCACTCGGTGCGCGCCGACGATGGCCGCGGCCAGTACCAGACGTACAAGGAATACGCGAACATCATCAACGACCAGAGCCGCCGTCACATGACGCTGCGCGGCCTGTTCGAGTTCAAGGTGGACCCTGCGCGCGCCATTCCGCTGGAAGAAGTGGAACCGGCCAAGGACATCGTCAAGCGCTTTGCCACGGGCGCCATGTCGCTCGGCTCGATCTCGACCGAAGCCCATGCCACGCTGGCCGTGGCGATGAACCGCATCGGCGGCAAGTCGAACACCGGCGAAGGCGGCGAGGACGAGAAGCGCTACCGCAACGAACTGCGCGGCATCCCCATCAAGCAGGGCGACTCGCTCAAGAGCATCCTGGGCGACCACGTGGTGGAGAAGGACCTGGAGCTGCAGGCCGGCGATTCGCTGCGCTCGAAGATCAAGCAGGTGGCGTCGGGCCGTTTCGGCGTGACCGCCGAGTACCTGGCATCGGCCGACCAGATCCAGATCAAGATGGCGCAAGGCGCCAAGCCGGGCGAAGGCGGCCAGCTGCCGGGCCACAAGGTCTCGGACTACATCGGCAAGCTGCGCTACTCGGTGCCGGGCGTGGGCCTGATCTCGCCGCCGCCGCACCACGACATCTACTCGATCGAGGATCTGGCACAGCTGATCCACGACCTGAAGAACGTGAACCCGGCGTCGGACATCTCGGTGAAGCTCGTGTCCGAAGTGGGCGTGGGTACCGTGGCCGCTGGCGTGGCCAAGGCCAAGGCCGACCACGTGGTGATCGCCGGTCATGACGGCGGCACCGGTGCATCGCCGTGGTCGTCGATCAAGTATGCCGGCTCGCCGTGGGAACTGGGCCTGGCCGAGACGCAGCAGACGCTGATGCTGAACGGCCTGCGCAACCGCATTCGCGTGCAGGCCGACGGCCAGATGAAGACCGGCCGCGACGTGGTGATCGGCGCGCTGCTGGGCGCCGACGAATTCGGCTTCGCCACCGCACCGCTGGTGGCCGAAGGCTGCATCATGATGCGCAAGTGCCACCTGAACACCTGCCCGGTGGGCGTGGCCACGCAGGATCCGGCGCTGCGCAAGAAATTCCAGGGCAAGCCCGAGCACGTGGTGAACTTCTTCTTCTTCGTTGCGGAGGAAGCACGCGAGATCATGGCCCAGCTGGGTATCCGCACGTTCGACGAGCTGATCGGCCGCGCCGACCTGCTCGACATCCGCGCCGGCATCGAACACTGGAAGGCGCGCGGCCTGGACTTCAGCCGCATCTTCTTCCAGGCACCGATTCCGGCCGACGTGCCGCGCTACCACACCGACGTGCAGGATCATGGCCTGTCGGCGGAAGCCGGCAAGGCGCTGGACCACACGCTGATCGCCAAGGCTCGTCCGGCCATCGACAAGGGCGAGCGCGTGAGCTTCATCCAGCCGGTGAAGAACGTGAACCGTACCGTGGGCGCGATGCTGTCCGGCGTGGTGGCCAAGCAGTACGGCCATGAAGGCCTGCCCGACGACACCATCCACATCCAGTTCCAGGGCACGGCCGGCCAGTCGTTCGCCGCGTTCCTGGCGCATGGCATCACGATGGACCTGGTGGGCGACGCCAACGACTACGTCGGCAAGGGCCTGTCGGGCGGCCGCGTGATCGTGCGGGCGCCGCACGAGTTCCGTGGCGACCCCACCCGCAACATCATCGTGGGCAACACGGTGCTGTACGGCGCGCTGGCTGGCGAGGCGTTCTTCAACGGCGTGGGCGGCGAGCGTTTCGCGGTGCGTAACTCGGGCGCCACCGCCGTGGTGGAAGGCACGGGCGACCACGGTTGCGAATACATGACCGGCGGTACGGTCGTGGTGCTGGGCGGCACGGGCCGCAACTTCGCGGCGGGCATGTCCGGCGGCGTGGCCTACGTCTACGACGAGGACGGCCTGTTCGACAAGCGTTGCAACACGTCGATGGTGGCACTGGAAGCGGTGCTGGCTTCGGCCGACCAGCAGAAGGGCCAGCCGGAATCGCAATGGCACAAGTTCAACGGCACCCGCCAGCTGGACGAAGTGATCCTGCGCAACCTGATCGAGCAGCATTTCCGCTACACCGGTTCGGAGCGCGCCAAGGCGCTGCTGGCCGACTGGACCACGGCACGCCGCAAGTTCGTCAAGGTCTTCCCGACCGAGTACAAGCGCGCCCTGGGCGAAATGTACGAGAAGGAACAGGCTGCCCGCGACAGCGATCGCGAAGCGGTAGCCGCCTGACCGGCAGCCACACGACGAGAGGCGCCGCGCGCACGAGCCGCGGCGCCAACAAGATACTGACCCCACGCGAGGCCGGCCCGGCCGCCTCGCGCCCCACGCAAGACCAAGGATGCAACATGGGTAAGGCGACTGGCTTTCTCGAATTTCCGCGCCAGAACGAAGGCTACGAACCCGTAGTCAAGCGCGTGAAGCACTACAAGGAATTCGTGTTCGCGCTCTCCGACAGCGAAGCGAAGCTCCAGGGTGCGCGCTGCATGGACTGCGGTATCCCGTTCTGCAACAACGGCTGCCCGGTCAACAACATCATTCCCGACTTCAACGATCTGGTGTATCGCCAGGACTGGAAGTCGGCAATCGAAGTGCTGCACCAGACCAACAACTTCCCCGAGTTCACGGGCCGCATCTGCCCGGCGCCTTGCGAGGCCGCCTGCACGCTGGGCATCAGCGAACTGCCGGTGGGCATCAAGTCGATCGAGCACGCGATCATCGACAAGGCCTGGGAAGAGGGCTGGGTGGCCCCGCAGGTGCCGAAGCACAAGACCGGCAAGACCGTGGCCGTGGTGGGCTCCGGCCCCGCCGGCATGGCGGCCGCGCAGCAGCTGGCGCGCGCCGGCCACGACGTGACGGTGTTCGAGAAGAACGACCGCATCGGCGGCCTGCTGCGCTACGGCATTCCCGACTTCAAGATGGAGAAGGACCTGATCGACCGTCGCATCGAGCAGATGCAGACGGAAGGCGTGACGTTCCGCGCGGGCGTGATGGTGACCGATGGCGACAAGCTGCCGGCCGGCATCAAGAACTACGCCCGCGAAACCATCTCGGCGCAGGCGCTGATGGACCAGTTCGACGCCGTGGTGCTGGCGGGCGGCTCCGAAGTGCCGCGTGACCTGCCCGTGCCGGGCCGCGAGCTGGACGGCGTGCACTACGCGCTGGAATTCCTGATTCCGCAGAACAAGGAAGTGGCCGGCGATGGCGCCAACGAGATTCGCGCCGAAGGCAAGCACGTGATCGTGATCGGCGGTGGCGATACGGGTTCCGACTGCGTGGGTACGTCGAACCGCCACGGTGCCGAATCGGTGACGCAGTTCGAACTGCTGCCGCAGCCGCCGGAAGAAGAGAACAAGCCGCTGGTGTGGCCGTACTGGCCGATCAAGATGCGCACGTCGTCGTCGCACGACGAAGGCTGCTCGCGCGACTGGTCGGTGGCCACCAAGGAACTGATCGGCGAGAACGGCAAGGTCACGGCGCTGAAGGCCTGCCGCGTGGAGTGGAAGGACGGCCGGATGCAAGAGGTGCCGGGCAGCGAGTTCGTGCTGAAGGCGGACCTGGTGCTGCTGGCCATGGGCTTCACGAACCCGGTGGGCTCGATGCTCGAGGCGTTCGGCGTGGACACCGACGCGCGCAAGAACGCCAAGGCCGCCACCGAAGGCGAGCGCGCCTATCACACGAACGTGCCGAAGGTGTTTGCCGCCGGTGACGTCCGCCGTGGCCAGTCGCTGGTGGTCTGGGCCATCCGCGAAGGCCGCCAGGCCGCGCGTTCGGTCGACGCGTTCCTGATGGGACATTCGGAACTGCCGCGCTAAGCTGCAGCAAGCCGCAGCACCCAGCAAAAACCCCCGGCAGCCGGAAGGCCGCCGGGGGTTTTTGTTTGCGAGGCTGGATCGGGTGCGTGCCGGCCTAGAGACGGCAACCCATCAGCAAGGCCGCGTCGCCGTACGTGGCCAGCTTGCGCGCATGCGCGTGCGGGTCGATCGGCGCGTACCCAAGCCTGCGCCAGTACGCATCGGCCGACTGCACGGCAATCAGCCGCGACGTACGCAGGCCGGCGCGCTTTGCCACGTCGCGCGCCGCGCCGTAGAGCTGGGCCGCCACGCCGGTGCCGCGCCCGGCCGGCGCCACCGCCATGTCGTGGACGAACCACGTCAGCGCGGCATCGGCCGGCCAGTCGCAGGCGAGCAGGCCGTTCCAGGGCGGCAGCGAGGCTTCGGGCCAGGCGTGGGTGAACAGGTAGCCGGCGAGCGTGCCGCCGGGCATGGCGGCCACCCAGCAGGTATCGGGCGAGAGCGTCAGGCGGCTGGCCAGGGCTTCGGCCGATTCCACCAGCGCGTTGCCATAGCAATGCGCCTGGACGGCCAGCACGGCCCGCAGGTCGGTGGCGCGCATCGGGCGCACGGTGAATGCAGACATCTGGCGATTATACGAGCGCTCACATCCGGGTCCTCCCGGAGAGCGTTTACGTGGTCTGTGCCGGGTTCGGCGATGTCCCTACAATTTCCACAAATAGATAAGAAGAGACTGCCTCGAGATCCCTTTCAGCCGATTTGGCGCCGCAGCGGTGGGTGCGGCCCGGAGGAAATTGATGCCCGAAGTACGCAAAAGAATGCGGCTTTGGCGAGGTATCGCGAAGTTGCCAATACTCGCTGCCAGATGGTCGTCATGTGCGGTTGCCATTTCGCTTGGCATGGCGACGGCCCTTGCACAGCCGCCTGCCATCGCCCAGCTCGCCAGCATTCCGCCCGCCAACGGCATGCGCGCTGACGCGCCCGGCCGTCAGGTTTCATTCCCGATGCGGCCGCTGCGGCTGATTGTCCCGTTTCCTGCCGGAGGGGTGGCCGATGCCGTGGCGCGCCTGCTGGCGGAACAGCTATCGGTACGTCTGGGCGTGTCGGTCGAGGTGGACAACCGCCCCGGCGCTGCCGGCACCATGGCCGGCGACCTCGTGGCCAAGGCCAGTTCGGACGGCCACACGCTGTTGTTCCATCAGGCCAACATGCTGATCCAGCCTGGGCTGGAACCGGTGCCCTATGACGTGATGCGCGATTTCACGCCGGTCGTCAGGGTAGCGGCTACGCCGCTTTTCCTGGTGATCGACGGACGGCTGCCCATGACTACGGCGCAGCAATGGCTGACGGCAGTCCGCTCCAACCCCGCCTCCTACAGTTATGGCTATGGCCAGCCCGGCAGCCCGGCGCACCTGTATGCCGAATACGCGGTGCGCGGCATGCCGAATAGCGTGCCGCTGGTCATCGCCAAGGGCGAGTACGCCGTGGTGCACGAGATGCTTGCCGGGCGGATCAGCGCGTGTTTCTGCTCGTGGTCGGCGGTGCAGTCGTATGTGCGGTCCGGCGCGCTGAAGATTCTTGGTGTGACCGGCCCGGTGCGCTCGCCGCTGACGCCACAGATCCCGACGCTGCAGGAGGCCGGCATGGAAGGCTATGCCGCGCTGGCGTGGTACGGCGTGATGGCGCCGGCCAAGACGCCGCGTGCCATCGTCGCCCGATTGGCCAGCGAGCTGGACAATGTCACCAACGAGCGCGAGGTGCGTGCACAGTTGCTGTCGGCCGGCCTCACGCCCGTGCGCGACTCTCCGGAGGCGTTTGCCACCGCGATCCGCTCGGAATCGGTGCAGTGGCAGGTCATTTTGCGCCAGGCCGGCACCCGCCCGGAGCCTTGAGAAGGGCGGGCGCACGGCTTTGTCACCGGTGCGTCACACATTGTTGTCGGCGGAGCAATGGTGAGATCACCACACGGGACGATGTAGGGTAGGTAGTAGCCCTTATAATGGCGGCCTGTCCAAATCCGGTGACAACGTGACCGCTCCCTTGCCGAACCCTTCTGGCCAGTCGTTCGCCGGCCCGAACGTCGTCGAACTCGCGGATGTCGATTTTGCATACGCGGCAGGCGACAAGCCAATCCTCGCGGGACTTTCCATGCGCTTTCCGCGCGGGAAGGTGGTGGCCGTCATGGGCGGATCGGGCTGCGGCAAGACCACCGTGATGCGGTTGATCGGCGGCATGGTCCGGCCACAGCGCGGACGCGTCACATTCAACGGCGCCGACGTCGACGCCATGGACCAGGCGGCCCTGTACGCGGTGCGACGTCAAATGGGCATGCTGTTCCAGTTTGGCGCCCTGTTCACTGACTTGTCGGTATTCGACAACGTCGCCTTCCCGCTGCGCGAGCACACCGACCTGCCCGATTCGATGATCCGGGACCTCGTGCTGATGAAGCTCAATGCGGTGGGACTGCGCGGCGCGCGCAACCTGATGCCGTCGCAGATCTCGGGCGGCATGGCGCGGCGCGTGGCACTGGCACGGGCCATTGCACTGGACCCGGCCCTGCTGATGTACGACGAGCCGTTCGCCGGCCTCGATCCGATCTCGCTGGGCCTGACGGCCAATCTGATCCGCAATCTGAACGACGCGCTCGGCGCCAGCACGATCATCGTCTCGCACGACGTGCAGGAAACGTTCCAGATTGCCGACTACGTCTATTTCATTGCCAATGGCCGGATCGCGGCCGAAGGCGCGCCGGCCGACCTGCGTGCGTCGACCGATCCGTTCGTGCATCAGTTCGTGCATGCCGAGGCCGACGGCCCGGTGCCATTCCACTATGCCGGGCCGACGCTGGCGGAAGATTTCCTGTCCGGAGGTGCGCGTTGACCGGCTTCTTTATCACCATCGGCGCGGCGATCCGCCAGTTCGTCACCGGGCTGGGCCGTGCCACGCGCATGTTCCTGGCGCTGCTGGCGCTCTCGCCGGCGCTGCTGCGCCGCTTCCGCCTGGTCTCTGACCAGGTGTTCTTCGTGGGCAACCTGTCGCTGGTCATCATCGCTGTGTCGGGCCTGTTCGTCGGCTTCGTGCTGGGGCTGCAGGGCTACTACACGCTGAACCGCTACGGCTCGGAACAGGCGCTGGGCCTGCTGGTGGCGCTGTCGCTGGTGCGCGAGCTGGGGCCGGTGGTGTCGGCACTGCTGTTTGCCGGCCGCGCCGGCACCTCGCTGACCGCCGAAATCGGCCTGATGAAGGCCGGCGAGCAACTGACGGCCATGGAGATGATGGCCGTGAACCCGCTGCAGCGCGTGATCGCACCGCGTTTCTGGGCTGGCGTCATCGCCATGCCGGTGCTGGCCGCGATCTTCAGCGCGGTGGGCATCCTGGGCGGCTACCTGGTGGGCGTGCAGATGATCGGCGTGGACGCCGGCGCGTTCTGGTCGCAGATGCAGGGCGGGGTGGACGTGCGCGCCGACGTACTGAACGGCGTGATCAAGAGCTTCATTTTTGGCATTGCGGTGACGTTTATTGCGCTGTACCAGGGCTTCGAGGCGAACCCGACCCCCGAGGGCGTCTCGCGCGCCACCACGCGGACCGTGGTGATGGCGTCGCTGGCCGTGCTCGGACTGGATTTCCTGCTGACCGCGCTGATGTTCAGCTGACAAGCATTCGACAAGAGACTCGCATGAAGAAAAATTCGCTCGACTACTGGGTGGGGCTGTTCGTGGTGGTGGGCTTCGCGGCCCTGCTATTCCTGGCGCTGAAGGCCGGCAACATGAGCAGCTTCTCGTTCCAGGACACCTATACCGTGACGGCGCAGTTCGACAACATCGGCGGCCTGAAGCCGCGCGCGCCCGTGAAAAGCGCGGGCGTGGTGGTGGGCCGCGTGGCGTCCATCAACTTCGACGACAAGCAATACCTGGCCACGGTGACGCTGAACCTGGAAAAGCGCTACGAGTTTCCACGCGATACCTCGGCCAAGATCCTGACCTCGGGCCTGCTGGGCGAGCAATACATCGGCCTGGAGGCCGGTGGCGACGACAAGATGCTGGCGCAGGGCGGCAAGATCACGATGACCCAGTCGGCCGTGGTGCTGGAAAACCTGATCGGCCAGTTCCTCTACAACAAGGCGGCGGACGCAGGCGGCGGCAGCGGCAGCAACGCCTCGGCGCCCGCGCCCACCTCGTCTTCTTCCACGTCGAACACGTCTGGTTCGGGTGCGGCGGCATTGCCGGCCGCTCCGGGAACGGGCGGCAGCAAATGAGTCCTTTTCAACGCCTGATCGCGGCATCGGTTGCCGCGCTTGCCCTGGCCGGCTGTGCCACGGGGCCCAACGCCAACCCGGCCGATCCGCTGGAGCCGTTCAACCGCGGCGTCACCACCTTCAACGACAACCTCGACAAGTACGCGCTCAAGCCGGTGGCCGAGACGTACCAGGACTATTTCCCCTCGCCCGTGCGCGCGGCGGTGGGCAACTTCTTCTCGAACGTCAGCGATGTGTACTCGGCGGCCAACAATTTGCTGCAGGGCAAGCCGTCGCGCGCCGTGGAAGACACCATGCGCGTGGCCATCAACAGCGTGCTGGGCATTGGCGGCCTGATCGACATCGCCACGCCGGCGGGCCTGCCGAAGTACAAGGAAGACTTCGGCCAGACGCTGGGCGTGTGGGGCGTGCCGTCGGGCCCGTACCTGGTGCTGCCGCTGTTCGGACCGAGCAATGTGCGCGACGCGTCGGGCATGGTGGTCGACCGGTTCATGGATCCGACCTTCTATATCGCGCCGTGGTACGCCGGGCTGTCGGTCTCGGCGGTGCGCGTGGTGGATGGCCGGGCGCAGCTGCTGGGCGCGTCGAACCTGATCGAGGCCGCCGCGCTCGACAAGTACGCCTTCCTGCGCGATTCGTACCTGCAGCGCCGCCAGTATCTGATCTATGACGGCAACCCGCCGTCCCAGGACGATGACGACCAGGAACAGCCGCGGAAGTCGCCGGAGCAGAGCCCGGATGGCGACGGCGCGCCGGAGGCCGCACCGAAGGCAAGCTGAGCCCGCCAGCCTAGTCGGGGCAACGGCTCCGGCGCCTGTGAGCGCGCTGTGAGCCCTGAAACAAAGTGTTTGAAAGTGGCGTTTCGTACATATGCGGGTACCATGTTCCGCTGACGCCTGTGTTTCAATGAATTCCGACGGCGGCGCGCTGGCGCCGCCTGGATAGAAAGGAAAATCCCCAAATGATCAAGCGACTGCTGCTCCCGTTCCTCACCGTTGTTGCCTTTGCCGGCGCTGGCGCCGCGCAGGCCCAGCAGGCCGACGCCTCGACGCCGGACGGCCTGGTCAAGGCCGTGGTCAACGACGTGATGTCCACCGTGCAGAGCGACAAGGACATGCAGGCCGGCAACATCGGCAAGATCACCCAGCTGGTCGAGCAGAAGATCCTGCCGCACGCCGATTTCTCGCGCACCACCCAGATCGCCATGGGCCGCAACTGGTCGAAGGCCACGCCCGAGCAGCAGAAGGTGATCACCGACGAGTTCAAGACGCTGCTGATCCGCACCTATGCCGGCGCGATTGCCCAGATTCGCGACCAGAAGGTGCAGTTCCGCCCGTATCGCGGCACCGCGGAAGACTCCGATGCCACGATCCGCACCCAGGTCATCAACAAGGGCGAGCCGATCCAGATGGACTATCGCCTGGAAAAGACCCCGGCCGGCTGGAAGGTTTATGACATCAACGTGCTGGGCGCCTGGCTGACCGAAGCCTACAAGGGCAGCTTCAACACGATCGCCAACCAGCAAGGCGTGGATGGCGTCATCAAGACGCTGCAGGACCGCAATCGCCAGCTGGCCAACGCCAAGAACTGAGCGGCGCACGATTCCGGTTGCGCTGCAGCACGGCGTGGCCGATCTGGTCTACAATGGCCACTCGCTCCCGCCTTCGGGCGGGAGCGCTGTTTTCCACAGACCGCTTTCCCGAATCCCCCCTTTTTCCGCCCGCCACCATGCCCGCCCTCGGCACCTCGCTGACCAACCGCAACGCCGCCACCGTGCTGCGTGACGGGCTGTCGCGCGTGCGGCAGGGCGACGTGGCGGTGGATTGCAGCGCGTTGACGCAGGTCGACTCGTCGGCCGTGGCCGTGCTGCTGGCCTGGCAGCGGGCGGCGACCGAGCGTGGCCAGTCGCTGACGATTGCCGGCGCCTCGCCGCAACTGCGTTCGCTGGCCAGCCTGTATGGCGTCGATGGCCTGCTGGGGCTGGCCGCTACCTCCCACCCGGAACACCACCACCACCGACATTGAACCGGCATCCGTTGCCGTGCGCTTTCTGGTTGCGTACGGTCATGCGATGCCACGGCGTCGGGCCGCGGCTTGGCGTCGCGCCGGGCAGAGCGGGGGAACCCCCGCATCCCCTATAATTCCGGGTTGTTCGCCCCCAAGTCGCCCCCAAGTGTCCTGACACGCTTCCGCCAGGTGCTGCGCGGCTAACCTCAGGGACGCTCCCCCAACTTCCAGGAGAGGCTGCGACAAACAGCGGCCCATCCAAGACATTCGGCCATGAAAGCCATCGAAATCACCGATGTCCGCAAGCGCTACCGCAATCTGCAGGCGCTCAAGGGCGTCAGTTTCAGCGTCGAGCGCGGCGAATTCTTCGGTCTGCTCGGCCCCAACGGTGCGGGCAAGACCACGCTGATCTCGATCCTGGCGGGGTTGAACCGCGCCGATTCGGGCCAGGTCAGCGTGCTGGGCCACGACGTGGTGGACGACTACCGCATGGCGCGCCGCATGCTGGGCGTGGTGCCGCAGGAGCTGGTCTTCGACCCGTTCTTCACCGTGCGCGAGACGCTGCGGCTGCAGTCGGGCTACTTCGGCCTGACGCGCAACGATGACTGGATCGACGAGATCATGGCCAACCTCGATCTCACCAACAAGGCCGACAGCAACATGCGCCAGCTCTCGGGCGGCATGAAGCGCCGCGTGCTGGTGGCGCAGGCGCTGGTGCACCGGCCGCCCGTGATCGTGCTCGACGAGCCGACCGCCGGCGTTGACGTGGAGCTGCGCCAGACGCTCTGGAAGTTCATCTCGCGCCTGAACCGCGAGGGTCACACGATCATCCTGACGACCCACTACCTGGAAGAAGCCGAGGCGCTGTGCGACCGCATCGCCATGCTGAAGTTCGGCGAGGTGGTGGCGCTGGACCGTACCAGCAGCCTGCTGAACCAGTTCGCCGGCCTGCAACTGGTGCTGACGCTCTCGAAGGGCACGCTGCCGACGGCGCTCGAAGCGCTGCGCACGCCGGGCAACCCGGGCGAGCGCGCGCACCGGCTGCGCCTGTCCGGCTACGAGGCCGTGGAGCCCATTCTGGCCGCGCTGCGCGCCGCCGGCTGCGAGATCGAAGACATGGAAATCAGCAAGGCAGACCTCGAGGACGTGTTCGTGCAGATCATGCGCCGCGAAGGCGAAATGCCCGGTGGCGTGCCGAATACCGCCGTGGAGGCCGCCGCATGAAGCACCCCGAATTCGACGTGAGCCAGCAGGAACGCCTGCAGACGATGGCCGTGGGCGGCATGGTGGGCTTCCGCACGCTGCTCTACAAGGAAGTGCTGCGCTTCTGGAAGGTGGCCTTCCAGACCGTGGCCGCGCCGGTGCTGACCGCCGTGCTGTACCTGCTGATCTTCGGCCATGTGCTGGAAGACCGCGTGCGTGTCTACGACCAGATCAGCTATACCGCCTTCCTGGTGCCCGGCCTGGTGATGATGAGCGTGCTGCAGAACGCGTTCGCCAACAGTTCGTCGTCGCTGATCCAGTCCAAGATCACCGGCAACCTGGTGTTCATCCTGCTGCCCCCGCTGTCGCACTGGGAAATGTTTGGCGCCTACGTGGTGGCGTCGATCATCCGCGGCCTTTGCGTGGGCCTGGGCGTGCTGCTGGTGACGGCGTGGTTCGCGCACCTGCATTTCGCGCATCCGCTGTGGATCCTGGTGTTCGGCCTGGCCGGCGCGGGCATCCTGGGCACGCTGGGGTTGATCGCCGGCATCTGGGCCGAGAAATTCGACCAGCTGGCCGCGTTCCAGAATTTTCTGATCATGCCTGCGACGTTCCTGTCCGGCGTGTTCTATTCGATCCACTCCTTGCCGCCGTTCTGGCAGGCCGTGTCGCACGCCAACCCGTTCTTCTACATGATCGACGGGTTCCGCTATGGCTTCTTCGGCGTGTCCGACGTGCCCCCGCTGCAGAGCCTGGCCGTGGTGGCCGTGGCCTTCGTGGTGCTGGCGGCGCTGGCGCTGCGCCTGCTGCGCAAGGGTTACAAGCTGCGGCACTGATCGGTCACTGATCTTCCGCAATCACCGTATTCAACTGAGACTGTCATGCTGCCTACTCCGGAACAAGTCAGGGACTACATTGCCCAAGGTTTGCCCTGCGAACACCTGCAAGTGGAGGGCGATGGCCAGCACTTCTTCGCCACGATCGTGAGCGCCGAGTTCGACGGCAAGCGCCTGATCCAGCGTCACCAGCGTGTGTACGCGGCGCTGGGCGACCGCATGCGCGCCGAGATCCATGCGCTGTCGATGAAGACGCTGACCCCCGCCGAATGGCAGGCCGACGGCGGCAAGTAAGCCGCCCCGACACACCAACCGACAACATTCCCGGACGGGCCCGTGCCCGGCCGGATGACCAGACCGAACAATGGACAAATTCCAGATCCAGGGCAACGGGCCGCTCAAGGGCGAAGTCCGCGTCTCGGGCGCCAAGAACGCCGCCCTGCCCATCCTGTGCGCCGGCCTGCTGACGGCTGACACCGTCACCCTCAGCAACGTGCCGGACCTGCAGGACACGCGCACCATGCTCAAGCTGCTGCGCCAGATGGGCGTGCAGGCCGAGATGACCGATGGCGTGGCCACGCTCAACGCCGCCGACATCAACGCGCCGGAAGCGTCGTACGACCTCGTGAAGACCATGCGGGCGTCGATCCTGGTGCTTGGCCCGCTGGTGGCCCGCTTCGGCGAGGCCCGCGTGTCGCTGCCCGGCGGCTGCGGCATCGGCGCGCGCCCGGTGGACCAGCACATCAAGGGTCTGCAGGCGATGGGCGCCGAGATCAATATCGAGCACGGCTTCATCCACGCCCGCGCCGCGCGCCTGAAGGGTGCCCGCGTGGTGACGGACATGATCACCGTGACCGGCACAGAGAACTTGCTGATGGCCGCGACGCTGGCCGACGGCGAGACCATCCTCGAAAACGCCGCGCGCGAGCCCGAGGTGACCGACCTGGCCGAACTGCTGGTCAAGATGGGCGCCAGGATCGAAGGCCTGGGCACCGACCGCCTGATCGTGCAGGGCGTTGACCGCCTGCACGGCGCGCAGCACCGCGTGGTGGCCGACCGTATCGAGGCCGGCACGTTCCTGTGCGCGGCCGCCGCCACGCTGGGCGATGTGGTGGTGCGCGACGTGCCGCCGCTGATCCTGGACGCCGTGCTGCTCAAGCTGCGCGAAGCCGGCGCGACGGTGGAGACCGGCGACGACTGGATTCGCCTGGCCATGCCGCAGCGCGCGCAGGCCGTGAACTTCCGTACCTCCGAGTACCCGGCATTCCCGACCGACATGCAGGCCCAGTTCATGGCGCTGAACGCCGTGGCCGAGGGCACCGCCCGCATCACCGAGACGATTTTCGAAAACCGCTTCATGCACGTGCAGGAGCTGAATCGCCTGGGGGCCAACATCACGGCCGAAGGCAACACCGCCGTGGTGACGGGGGTGCCGCGGCTGTCGGGCGCCAATGTCATGGCTACCGACCTGCGCGCCTCGGCCAGCCTGGTGATTGCCGGCCTGGTGGCGGATGGCGAAACCACGATCGACCGCATCTATCACCTGGACCGCGGCTACGACCGCATGGAAGACAAGCTGTCGGCCATCGGGGCGAAGATCCGCCGCATCGGCTGAGCCGACGCGAGGACGATCCCAGCGCACCAGACAGACCAGCCGACCAGGCCGACCGAGCCCACCAAGCCGCCCCCGAACCCGCAGAAGAATTGACGATGAGCCCCGCTTTCAATGCCTCGCCCGACCAGCTGACGCTGGCGCTGTCCAAGGGCCGGATCTTTACCGAGACCCTGCCGCTGCTGGCGGCCGCCGGCATCCACGTGACCGAGGATCCGGAAACGTCGCGCAAGCTGATCTTGCCCACGTCCGATCCGGCCGTGCGCGTGATCATCGTGCGCGCCTCGGACGTGCCGACCTACGTGCAGTACGGCGCGGCCGACTTCGGCGTGGCCGGCAAGGACGTGCTGATGGAACATGGCATGACCGGCCTCTACGCGCCGATCGACCTGAACATCGCCCGCTGCCGCATGTCGGTGGCCGTGCCGGCCGGTTTCGACTACGCCAGCGCGGTGCGCCAGGGCGCGCGGCTGGCCGTGGCCACCAAGTATGTGCAGACCGCGCGCGAGCACTTCGCTAAGAAGGGCGTGCACGTCGACCTGATCAAGCTGTACGGCTCGATGGAACTGGGCCCGCTGGTGGGCCTGTCCGATGCCATCGTCGACCTGGTCAGCACCGGCGGCACGCTGCGTGCGAACAACCTCGTCGAGGTGGAAGAGATCGTGCAGATCTCGTCGCGGCTGGTGGTGAACCAGGCGGCACTGAAGCTCAAGCGGGAACGGCTCGCGCCAATTATCGATGCATTTGAACGGGCCTCGGCGGCAATCGCCTGAGGAAAGCAACCAGTTGGAACTGAAACCGGGGACCCGCGAGGAAACGTAGTCATGAACGAAACCGATATGGAAAACCTGTCGATCCGCCGGCTCGACTCGACCGAGCCCGGTTTTGCTGAGGCGCTGCGCCAGGTGCTGGCGTTCGAAGCATCGGAAGACGCCGCGATCGACCGTGCCGCGGCCGACATCCTGGCCGATGTGCGCCGCCGTGGCGATGAGGCCGTGCTCGAGTACACGCGCCGCTTCGACCGCCTGGAAGCGGAGTCGATGGGCGCGCTGGAGTTGTCGCAATCCGAACTCGAGGCCGCGCTGGAAGACCTGGAGCCCAAGCGCCGGGCCGCGCTGGAGGCGGCCGCCGCGCGCGTGCGTGCGTATCACGAGAAGCAGAAGATCGAGTGCGGCAGCCATAGCTGGGAATACACCGAGGCCGACGGCACGATGCTGGGCCAGAAGGTGACGCCGCTCGACCGCGTGGGCCTGTACGTGCCCGGCGGCAAGGCCGCCTACCCGTCATCAGTGCTGATGAACGCGATTCCGGCGCGCGTGGCGGGTGTGAAGGAAGTCATCATGGTCGTGCCCACGCCTGGCGGCGTGCGCAACGAACTGGTGCTGGCCGCCGCGCAGATCGCCGGCGTGGATCGCGTGTTCACGATTGGCGGTGCGCAGGCGGTTGGCGCGCTGGCCTTCGGTACGGCCACGCTGCCCCAGGTGGACAAGATCGTCGGCCCGGGCAACGCCTATGTGGCGGCCGCCAAGCGCCGCGTGTTCGGCACGGTGGGCATCGACATGATCGCCGGCCCGTCGGAGATCCTGGTGATCTGCGACGGCACCACCGATCCGGACTGGGTTGCAATGGACCTGTTCTCGCAGGCCGAGCACGACGAGCTGGCGCAGTCGATCCTGCTGTGCCCGGACGCCGCCTATCTGAACCAGGTGGAACAGAGCATCCAGCGGCTGCTGCCGACCATGCCGCGCCGCGAAGTCATTGCCGCGTCGCTGTCGGGGCGCGGCGCGCTGGTGAAGGTGCGCGACATGGAAGAGGCATGCGAGATCGCCAACGCCATTGCGCCGGAGCACCTGGAGATTTCGGCCGAGAACCCGCGCCAGTGGAGCGAGAAGATCCGCCACGCGGGCGCGATCTTCCTGGGCCGCTACACCAGCGAGTCGCTGGGCGACTACTGCGCCGGCCCGAACCACGTGCTGCCAACCTCGCGCACCGCGCGTTTCTCGTCGCCGCTGGGCGTGTACGACTTCCAGAAGCGCTCGAGCCTGATCGAGGTCAGCGAAGGCGGCGCGCAGATGCTGGGCCAGATCGCCGCCGAACTGGCCTATGGCGAGGGTCTGCAGGCCCACGCGCGCAGCGCCGAGTATCGATTCAAACGTTAAGCACCCCCTTCAAGCCGGACCCACGAGGAACATATGTCAGCCGTAGACCCATCCCTGATCGAACGCATCATCCGTGAAGACGTGCGCGCCATGGGCGCCTATCACGTTGCCGATTCGCACGGACTGGTGAAGCTCGACGCGATGGAGAACCCGTACCGGCTGCCGCCCGACCTGCGCGCGCAACTGGCCGCGCGGCTGGGCGAGGTGGCCCTGAACCGGTATCCGGTGCCAAGCAGCGAGGCGCTGCGCGCGCAGCTAAAATCGGTGATGAAGGTGCCGGCTGGCATGGACGTCATGCTCGGCAACGGTTCGGACGAGTTGATCAGCATCCTTTCGATGGCGGCGGCCAAGCCGGGCGCCAAGGTGCTGGCCCCGGTGCCGGGCTTCGTCATGTATGCGATGTCGGCGCAGTTCGCCGGGCTCGGGTTCGTGGGCGTGCCGTTGCGGGCGGACTTCACGCTCGACCGCGAGGCGATGCTGGCGGCCATGGCCGAGCACCAGCCGGCCATCATCTACCTGGCCTATCCGAACAACCCGACCGGCAACCTGTTCGACGCAGCCGACATGGAAGCGATCGTCCGCGCGGCCCAGGGCCCGGTGTGCCAGAGCCTGGTGGTGGTGGACGAGGCCTACCAGCCGTTTGCGCAGGAAAGCTGGATGCCGCGCCTGAGCGAATTCGGCAACCTGCTGGTGATGCGTACGGTGTCGAAGCTCGGCCTGGCCGGCATCCGCCTGGGCTACATGGCCGGATCGCCGGCATGGCTGGCGCAGTTCGACAAGGTGCGGCCGCCGTACAACGTGAACGTGCTGACCGAGGCCACCGCGCTGTTCGCGCTTGAACACGTCGACGTGCTGGACGACCAGGCGGCGCAGCTGCGTGCGGAGCGGACCAAGCTGGCCGAGGCCCTGGCGGCCATGCCGGGCGTCACCGTGTTCCCGAGCGCGGCAAACTTCCTGCTGCTGCGGGTGCCGGATGCCTCACAGGCCTTCGACCGCCTCCTCGCACGCAAGGTATTGATCAAGAACGTGAGTAGAATGCACGCATTGCTGGCCAACTGTCTGCGCGTGACGGTCAGCACCCCCGAAGAAAACGCGCAGTTTCTTGAAGCCTTCCGGGCTTCGTTGCAGGATTAACCCCACCATGCGTGTTGCAGAGGTCACCCGCAATACTTCGGAAACGCAGATCCGCGTTTCGCTGAATCTTGATGGCTCGGGCCGCCAGAAGTTGGCGTCCGGCGTGCCGTTCCTCGACCACATGCTGGACCAGATCGCCCGCCATGGCATGTTCGACCTCGAAGTCGAAGCCACCGGCGACACCCATATCGACGACCACCACACGGTGGAAGACGTGGGCATTACGCTGGGCCAGGCCGTGGCGCGCGCCATTGGTGACAAGAAGGGCATTACCCGCTACGGCCACAGCTATGTGCCGCTGGACGAATGCCTGTCGCGCGTGGTGATCGACTTCTCGGGCCGGCCCGGCCTGGAATTCCACGTGCCGTTCACGCGTGCCCGCGTGGGTACGTTCGACGTCGACCTCACGATCGAGTTCTTCCGTGGCTTCGTCAATCATGCCGGCGTGACGCTCCATATCGACAACCTGCGCGGGATCAATGCGCACCACCAGTGCGAAACGGTGTTCAAGGCCTTTGGCCGCGCGCTGCGCATGGCGGTGGAACTCGATCCGCGCGCGGCCAACCAGATTCCATCGACCAAGGGCACGCTCTGACCGATACTGGCGACCGATCGCTGAACGCTCAACTCGAACACTGACCTGCGCCCCCCTATTGCAGGCGAGCCGGCTGGTTGCGGCGACGCTGACCACCACCGACCCTCCCGCAATCGATGGATACGCTGAAGTCCTTCATTTCGCTGCTGGCGCTGATCAATCCGATCGGAGCGATTCCGTTCTTCATCAGCCTGACCAGCCAGCAGACCGAGCTGGAGAAGCTGAAGACCATCAAGACGGCGTCGATTGCCGTGGCGATCGTGGTGGGATTGTCGGCGTTGCTGGGCCAGCAGATCATCGAGTTCTTCAATATCTCGGTGGCGTCGTTGCAGGTGGGCGGCGGGCTGATCATGATCATGATGGCCATGAACATGCTGAACGCCCAGACCGGCCGCACCAAGGCCACGCCCGAGGAAGAGGACGAGGCGGAAGCCAAGACCAGCATCGCGGTGGTGCCGCTGGCGCTGCCGCTGCTGACCGGGCCGGGCTCGATCAGCACGGTAATCGTCTACGCTGGCAAGACGCACCACTGGTACGAGCTGCTGATTCTGGTGGCGATTGGCGTGGTGCTGGGGCTGGTGGTGTACGGTACGTTCCGGGCGGCGGATCCCATCGCCCGGGTGGTTGGCAGGACCGGGATCAATATCGGTACGCGCCTGATGGGTCTGATCCTGTCGGCGCTGGCCGTTGAATTCATTGTGGACGGGCTGAAGACATTGTTGCCTGTTTTGAAATCATGACTACCATAGCAATTGTGGATTACGGCATGGGCAACCTGCGCTCGGTGGCGCAGGCGCTGCGGGCCGCGGCGCCGGAAGCCAATGTGCAGGTCGTGGACCAGCCGGAAGGCATCCGCACGGCGGACCGCGTGGTGCTGCCAGGCCAGGGTGCGATGCCCGACTGCATGGGCGCGCTCGCTGAATCGGGCCTGCAGCAGGCCGTGCTGGAGGCCGCCGCGTCGAAGCCGATGCTCGGAGTGTGTGTTGGCGAACAGATGCTGTTCGAGCGTAGCCGCGAAGCTAGATCGGGCGCCGACAGCACGCCGGCCCTGGCGCTGATGCCCGGCGAAGTGGTCCGTTTTGAGTTGGAAGGTCTGACGCAGCCCGATGGCTCGCGCTTCAAGGTGCCGCAGATGGGCTGGAACCGCGTGCGCCAGGCGCAGGCCCACCCGCTGTGGCAGGGTATCCCCGACAACAGCTGGTTCTATTTCGTGCACAGCTATTATGTGCAGGCGGGGGATGCCGCCCACGTCGCCGGTGAAACAGACTATGGTGTCGTGTTTACCAGCGCCGTGGCACGCGATAATATTTTTGCCACGCAGTTCCACCCGGAGAAGAGCGCCGCGATGGGTTTGCAGCTATACCGGAATTTCGTGCACTGGAATCCGTAAAGCGTCAGAAGCACCTGTTACAGAAGCGCCAGACCAACGTTCCCAGCGATCCCGAATCGTTCAGAGCCACCGACCCAGACTGCAGCCACTGCAAAACTGACATGACCTGAACGCCTGCGCCCCGCGCCGGCCATCGCGACCCTTTTCCTTTTTACACAACCACCACGCTCGTTACGCTATGTTGCTCATTCCGGCCATCGACCTGAAGGACGGTCAGTGTGTACGCCTCAAACAAGGCGACATGGACCAGGCCACCGTCTTTTCCGAAGATCCCGCCGCCATGGCACGCCACTGGGTGAACCAGGGCGCGCGTCGCCTGCATCTGGTCGACCTCAACGGCGCCTTTGTCGGCAAGCCGCGCAACGAGGCGGCCATCAAGGCCATCATTGCCGAGGTGGGTGACGAGATTCCCGTGCAGCTTGGCGGTGGCATCCGTGACCTGAACACCATCGAGCGCTGGCTCGACGACGGCCTGTCGTACGTGATCATCGGCACGGCCGCCGTGAAGAACCCGGGCTTCCTCAAGGATGCCTGCTCGGCATTCGGCGGCCACATCATCGTCGGCCTCGATGCCAAGGACGGCAAGGTGGCCACCGACGGCTGGAGCAAGCTGACCGGCCACGAGGTGGCGGACCTGGCGCGCAAGTACGAAGACTACGGCGTGGAAGCGATCATCTACACCGATATCGGGCGCGACGGCATGTTGCAGGGCATCAACATCGATGCCACGGTCAAGCTGGCGCAGTCGATGTCGATCCCGGTGATTGCCAGCGGCGGCCTGTCGAACCTGGCCGACATCGACCAGCTCTGCGCCGTCGAGCACGAAGGCGTGGAAGGCGTGATCTGCGGCCGCGCGATCTATTCGGGCGACCTGAACTTCTCCGAAGCGCAGACGCTCGCTGACAAGCTGGGCGCCGAATAACGTCGCCTGGCAGGGCGCCCACGGACGCCACAACCAGCTGCCGCCCCCAAGCGGGCGGTGGCGGGCAAGGACTCTCATGTTAGCCAAACGTATCATCCCCTGCCTGGACGTCACCAACGGGCGGGTGGTCAAGGGTGTCAACTTCGTCGAATTGCGCGACGCGGGCGACCCCGTGGAAATTGCCCGCCGGTATGACGAGCAGGGCGCCGACGAAATCACTTTCCTCGATATCACCGCGACCAGCGACGGCCGCGACCTGATCCTGCACATCATCGAGAGCGTGGCCTCGCAGGTGTTCATTCCGCTGACCGTCGGCGGCGGCGTGCGCGCCGTGGATGATGTGCGGCGCCTGCTCAACGCCGGCGCGGACAAGATCAGCGTCAACTCGTCGGCCATCGCCAATCCGCAGCTGGTGTCGGACGCCACCGGCCGCTACGGCTCGCAGTGCATCGTGGTGGCCATCGACGCCAAGCGCAGCTCCGCCCCGGGCGAGCCGCCGCGCTGGGAAGTGTTCACGCACGGTGGGCGCAAGGCCACCGGCCTCGACGCCGTGGAGTGGGCGCGCGAGATGGCGCGCCGTGGCGCGGGCGAGATCCTGCTGACCAGCATGGATCGCGACGGTACGAAAAGCGGATTCGATCTCGAACTGACCCGCGCGGTCAGCGATGCCGTGCCGGTGCCGGTGATTGCCTCGGGCGGCGTGGGCGGCCTGCAGGACCTGGCCGACGGCATCAAGCTCGGCCACGCCGACGCCGTGCTGGCCGCCAGTATTTTCCACTACGGCCAGCACACGGTTGGCGAAGCAAAGGCATTCATGGCCCGCGAGGGCATTCCCGTCCGGATGTGATCATGGCGAAGAAGTGGTTGAACAAGGTGAAGTGGGACGACAACGGCCTGGTGCCGGTGATCGTCCAGGAGACGGGTTCCAATGACGTGCTGATGTTCGCGTTCATGAACCGCGAGGCGCTGCAGCGCACCGTGGAACTGGGCGAGGCCGTGTTCTGGTCGCGCTCGCGCAAGCGGCTGTGGCACAAGGGCGAGGAGTCTGGGCACGTGCAGAAGGTGCACGAAATCCGACTCGACTGTGACGAGGACGTGGTACTCCTGAAGGTGACGCAGGTCGACAGCATTGCCTGCCACACGGGCCGTCACTCGTGCTTCTTCCAGAAATTCGAAGGCGACGTGGAATCGGGCGACTGGCAGACCGTTGAGCCCGTGCTCAAGGATCCTTCCACGATCTACGCGAAACCGTGAGGCATGGCATGAGCCAGGAAATCCATATGGCTGACGTGCTCGCGCGCGTGGCCGCCACGCTGGAATCGCGCAAGCCCGAGAACGGCGGCGACCCCGACAAATCGTACGTGGCCAAGCTGTACAAGAAGGGCGACGACGCGATCCTTAAGAAGATAGGCGAGGAAGCGACCGAAACGGTGATGGCGGCCAAGGACGCCCGTGCAGCCGGCCTGGACGAAGCCGCCGTGAGCAAGGTCGTCTACGAAGTGGCCGATCTGTGGTTCCACTCGATGGTGCTGTTGTCGCACATGGGCGCCACGCCGGCCGACGTGGTCAACGAACTGGCGCGGCGCGAGGGGCTTTCCGGCCTGGTCGAGAAGGCCAGTCGCAAGGAGTAGGATTACGCATATGCCACCCGGAACCGGTCCGGGCGCGGCACGAACCCTGCACGAGGCTGGAGGCCACATGGCGACCGACTACACCACGCAAGTCACCACCACGGCGGATGCGGACAAGCTCGACGGGCTGCGCAAGCTCAGCCACATCCTTTACGCGCTGTACGCGATCCACTGGTTCACGGGCGGCATCACGGCGATCATCGCCATCGTCGTGAACTACGTGAAGCGCGACGACACACGCGGCACCATTTATGCTTCACACTTCACGTGGCAGATTCGCACGTTCTGGTGGTCGATCGTATGGTACGTGGTGGGCGGCCTCATGTTCGTGACGGTGCTGCTGTTCCCAGTGGCCATCGCGGTGTTCTCGGTGGTGTCACTTTGGATCCTGTATCGTATCGTCAAGGGTTGGCTGTACCTGAACGACCGCAAGCCGATGTATCCGGGCGAACCGGTCTGAGGCCCAACGGCAAAGATTGAGAACGTGGCACAAGATCGTGGCATTCCTTAAGAATGCACGACAGGCTGCAACAAGAACTTCATGAAATCCCAGGACAATTGCATTTTCTGCAAGATCGTGGCCGGACAGATCCCGTCGAACAAGGTGTATGAAGACGACGACCTGCTCGCCTTTCACGATATCCATCCTAAAGCGCCGGTACACTTTCTGGTTATTCCGAAGTCGCATGTCGATTCGCTGGCCGAATGCGGACCGGCCGATGCGGATGTGCTTGCTAGAATAATGCTCAAGGTGCCTGAACTGGCGCGCCTTGCCGGCTGCACAAACGGGTTCCGCACGGTGATCAACACCGGCACGGACGGCGGACAGGAGGTTTTTCACCTGCACCTGCACGTACTCGGCGGCCCGCGCAACCAGTGGCAGTCACCGGCATTCTGAACGGCAACGTGAAGACAGCCTGGGCATGAGAGAGGCCGGAACAGCAATGTTCCGGCGGTAAGTTGCGTCGGCCACCGTCGCCCGGCGCAACCTTTGAGGGACGGAACTACGGGGCCGGGCGATCGAAATTCCGATGCCCGCGGCTTTATCAGGAGCAAGAAATGGGTTCGTTTAGCATTTGGCACTGGCTGATCGTGCTGGTAATCGTCATGCTCGTCTTCGGTACCAAGAAGCTGCGCAATATCGGCCAGGATCTGGGCGGTGCAGTGAAGGGTTTCAAGGACGGCATGAAGGACGCTAACGGCGAGGAGCCGGGCAAGGCCGCTCCGGCCAAGGAACTGCGCGACACCACCACGATCGACGTGGAAGCCAAGGAAAAGCAGCGCCAGCAATAATTGCTGGCGACGGCACCTTGTCTGTCAACCTCGTGGCGGCCGCGCCTCGCGTGGCCCGCCTGTCCTGTGTCATTGTCCCGATGTCCGCATGATTGATCTCGGCATTTCCAAGCTGGCACTGATTGGCGCCGTGGCGCTGATCGTGATCGGCCCCGAGCGTCTGCCCAAGGTGGCGCGCACGGCTGGCGCATTGATCGGCCGTGCGCAGCGTTATATCAATGACGTAAAGGCCGAAGTCAGCCGCGAGGTGGAACTGGAAGAACTGCGCAAGATGCGCACGGAATTCGAGACCGCCGCGCGTGATGTCGAGCAGACCATCCACAAGGAAGTCAACGAGCATACCCAGGCGCTGAACGAGGCGTTGGGCGAGCTCGATGCGTCGGCCGGCGCCGCTGGCACCGACAGCGCCAGCGTCAGCGCCGGCTACGTACCCAGCTGGGAAAGCGCACACAAGTCCCACAATGGCCGCAAGAGCTGGCGCGTCAAGCAGGGCGCGCGACCGCTCTGGTTCAAGCGCCAGCAGAATTCCCGCGTATGGGTGCAGTCGGGCGCAGCGCGCGTGAAGCGCCATCGCCCGGCCAGCGGCCGCAACCGTTCCTTCTTCGAATAAGCATGGCGGGCACCCAGAACCCCAACGATCCCAACGACGAATCCCAGCAAGAGACGTTCATTTCCCACCTGATCGAGCTGCGCGAGCGCCTCGTGAAGGCTGTGGCCGGGGTGGTCATCGTCTTTCTCTGCCTGGTCTATTGGGCGGCGGAAATCTTCAACCTGTTTTCGGCACCGCTGACGGAATCGTTGCCGAAGAATGGCCGGATGATCGTGACCGATGTCACGGGGTCGTTTTTCGTGCCGATGAAGGTCACCATGCTGGTGGCATTCCTGATCGCACTGCCCTGGGTGCTTTACCAGGTCTGGCGTTTCGTGGCGCCAGGTCTGTATCAGCATGAAAAGAAGCTGATCGTGCCGCTGGTAAGCAGCAGCTACATCCTGTTTTTATGTGGCGTTGCTTTCGCGTATTTCCTGGTGTTTCCGACGGTGTTCCACTTCATGGCGCATTACAACGCGCCACTCGGTGCGGAAATGTCGACCGACATCGACAAGTACCTGAGCTTCGCCATGACAACGTTCCTGGCATTCGGCATTACTTTCGAAGTGCCGGTGGTAGTGATCGTGCTGGTGAAATTTGGCGTGGTGGAACTGGAAAAACTCAAGCAGATCCGGCCGTACGTGATCGTTGGCGCCTTTATCATCGCCGCCGTGGTCACGCCGCCCGACGTCATGTCGCAATTGCTGCTGGCCGTGCCATTGGTGATGTTGTACGAACTCGGCCTGTTGATGGCCCGGTTTGTGACCAAGCAGCCGCTTACCACCCCCGCCGAAGGCGAAACGCAAGCAGATTGAGTTCCCCGGGACTTGTTAACGGCCTGTATCGCGCGGGTCCTAATGCTTCGTTTTGCACCATATTGGTGAAATCCCCTCAGTTTGCTGTTGCTTCGTCACAACAAGAACCGTCGGTAAACCGTGTTTACGGCGAAAAAGACTTCTGACGGGCCGGGGGGGTGACACATAATACGACGCAGACGTGAAGGTTAATGCGTCGCCCAAGCACTTGGGCAACCAAGATTTCCCAATCAGTTGACAAGGAAAGTGTCGATATGAAGATGAAACTGTTTGCAGCTGCCGTTGCCGCTCTGGCCGCCGGCGGTGCCTATGCCCAGTCGAGCGTGACCCTGTACGGTGTGGTTGACGCCGGTATCGAATACGCTAACCACCAGCCGACCACCGCTGGCGGCAGCCACGACGTTGTGCGCCTGACCTCGGGCAACATGTCCGGCAGCCGTTGGGGCCTGCGTGGCGTTGAAGACCTGGGCGGTGGCCTGAAGGGTATCTTCGTGCTGGAAAGCGGTTTCAACATCGACAACGGCACGTCGGGTCAAGGTGGCCGTCTGTTCGGTCGTCAAGCTTTCGTCGGTGTGCAGAGCCAGTTTGGTACGCTGAGCCTGGGCCGTCACCAAACGCCGTTCTATGACTTCGGCCTGGCCTTCGATCCGATGGCCATCTCGTCGAACTACTCGATCACGGCACAAGATTCGGCTTTCGCCAGCCGTGCTGACAATTCGATCAAGTACACCGGCACGTTCGGCGGCCTGACCGCTGCCCTGCTGTACAGCACGGGCGCCAACACTGTTGGCACCACCGCCACGGCATACCAAGGCCTGTCGGGTGAAGTTCCGGGTTCGTACAAGACCGGCCGCGAGTACAGCGTCAGCCTGATTTATAACGGCGGCCCGTTCGCCGTTGGTGCTGTTTTCGACGAAACCAACCTGGGTAACCCGGTTGTTGCCGGTGTGAACACCGCAAGCGCCAAGGTTCAACGCGCTTCGGTCGCTGGTTCGTACGCCTTCGGCCCGGCCAAGGTGTTCGCTGGCTACCGTTACGCTCACGGTCTGCAAGGCGCCATTCTGCCGGGCGCAATCCCGGCTGGCGGTTCCACCGCTGGTGGCTCGAGCGTGAACGTGTCGAACCTGTACTGGCTGGGTCTGGGTTACCAGCTGACCCCGGCTCTGTCGCTGACCGGCTCGGCTTACTACCAAGACTTCCGCAACACCGGTGCTGATCCGTGGACCTTCGTGGTTTCGACGGACTACGCCTTCTCGAAGCGCACCGACGCGTACTTCAACGTGTCGTACGCCAAGAACAAGGATGGCTCGAACCTGGGCGTCTCGTCGATCGGTCCTGGCTCGATCAACAGCACGGGCTTCGGCACGACGAACAACGGTGCAAACCAGTTCGGCGCCGTGGTTGGTGTTCGCCACAAGTTCTAATTTGACGCGGGTGTAAGCCCGCTTCAAATTCGGCTTGAGCAAAACGCCGGCATCCGCAAGGGTGCCGGCGTTTTGTCTTTTGGGCGTGCTGAGGTCTTCGCCGCTCATCTTTTGTGGCGCGCAAGGTCGGCCTCGGCCCGCTTTGTCGGTCCCTCCGGTGGCTAGGTCCTCCGCGCCTGCCGTTCTTGCTGACTGAAGGGCCGAGGGCGGTGCTGTCCGCGGGACGGCATGGATGGCGTCTTGTCGGAAGGGCGCCGCATCCGTGCGACATGGTCGGTTCCGAGGCTGGCCCCGATGTCTCCCCAACTGCCGAACGTTCGCCCGCCACGCTCTCGCCAATGGCGGCGGTGTCTCGGGGGGCAAGGGCCTCCGGGGTGGCGATGCGCCATGAGGGTGTCGCCAACGGGCCGATGGCGTTGCAGGCATACCGTGCCGCAGCCGAGAAGACACGCAGCACTCCCAAAGGCTGGCTGCTGAGTGCCCAGCGGCGCGTAGAAAACAAAAAGCCCCGTCATCACTGGCGGGGCTTTCGTTTGTACACCTCTGGAATCACTACCGGGGCGACTGCCAGCGGCGGCTGCTAGCCTCAGATGATCGTCGACCGGCTCATTCTTCTTCGTCCAGCGGCATGGCGCGTCGCGGCGGCGGCGGGCGCTTGCCGATCGTCACACTGATGTCAGCAGGCTTGCCGCGACGAATCACCTTCATTTTGACTTCGGTGCCAGGCTTGAGCTGGGCAATCGCGTTCAACAGGGCAGTGGTGTCGGAAATCACCTGGTTGTCGACCGACACCAGCACGTCTCCGGGCTTCATGCCGGCCTTGTCGGCCGGGCCGCTCTGGACCACGGCGGCAATCAGTGCGCCTTCCTTGGCGTCGAGCCCGAACGACTCTGCAATCTCCGGCGTCAGGTCCTGCGGTTCCACGCCGATCCAGCCGCGCGTCACGCTACCCGTCGAGATGATCGATTCCATCACCTGCTTGGCCGTGGACACCGGGATGGCGAAGCCAATGCCCAGCGAGCCGCCAGAACGCGAATAGATCGCCGTATTGATCCCGAGCAGGTTGCCCTGTGCATCGACCAGCGCGCCACCCGAGTTGCCCGGGTTGATGGCGGCGTCGGTCTGGATGAAGTTCTCGAACGTGTTGATGCCCAGGTGGCTGCGCCCCAGCGCCGAGACAATACCCATTGTCACCGTCTGGCCCACGCCGAACGGGTTGCCGATGGCCAGCACCACGTCGCCAACCTTCACGTTCTCGATGCGGCCCAGCGTGATGGCCGGCAGATCCTTGAGCGTGATCTTGAGGACAGCCAGGTCGGTTTCCGGATCGGAACCCACCACCTTGGCGTTGGCCTTGCGGCCATCCGTCAGCGCCACTTCGATTTCGTCGGCACCATCCACCACATGGTGGTTGGTTAGAATGTAACCCTCGGCGCTGACGATGACGCCCGAGCCCAGGCTCGACACCGGCTCCTGGCGCTCCGGCAGCCGGTCGCCAAAGAAGAAGCGGAACCACGGATCCTCCGCCTGCGGATTGGGCGAACGCTTCGAGCCGTTCTTGCTGGTGAAGATGTTGACCACCGCGGGCATGGCTTCCTTCGCGGCGTCACTATAAGAACCCTGTGCCGCAGAGCCGGCCACGCTTGGCACCACTTCCTTCAGTGCCACGATAGGCGACCCCGACTGCACGGCCACTCGCCCGCGCTGCAGCCACTCGGGTTTGAGCGTGGCCACCACGAACCACACGGCCAGAACGACCGTGACGGCCTGAGCAAAGAACAGCCAGAATCGGCGCAACATATCGGAGTTTTGACCCAAAAATGAAAACCAAAGAGCTGGAATTGTACTTGAACGACCTACTGGAGGTTCCCCGTTTCAAGGACTATTGCCCGAACGGGCTCCAAGTGCAAGGTCGCCCGGAAATCACCCACATCGTTACCGGTGTAACCGCCAGCCTGGCGCTGATCGAAGCCGCCATCGAGGCAGGCGCCGACGCCATTCTGGTTCACCACGGCTACTTCTGGAAGAACGAAGATGCACGTGTCATCGGTCAAAAGCACGCAAGGTTGAAGAAATTGCTTGGCAACGATCTCAACCTGCTGGCTTATCACTTGCCGCTGGACAACCACGCGGAGCTTGGCAACAACGCGCAACTGGGCCTGCAACTGGGGCTCACACCCAACGGCCGTTTCAGCGACGACCAGCTTGGCTGGACGGGCACCTTGCTTCAGCCAATGCCGCTTGGCGTCTTTGCCGCGCATGTCGGCGGCGTGCTTGATCGCGAGCCGCTGGCAATTGGCGACCCCGACCAGATGATTCGCTCGGTAGGCTGGTGTACCGGTGGCGCGCAAGGGTATTTCGCCGCTGCTGTGGCTGCAGGCGTGGACGTGTACATTAGCGGGGAAGTTTCGGAACCCACCACGCATCTGGCGCGTGAAAGCGGCGTGGCCTATATCGCGGCCGGCCATCACGCCACGGAGCGCTACGGCATCCGGGCCGTGGGGGAGCATCTGGCGCAGCGATTCGAACTGCGGCACACCTTCATCGATATTCCGAACCCGGTCTGAAAAGCCGGGCCCGGATACGTCGACACGAAGCGGGCGGCTACGTCAGGCGCGCGGGGGCTGGGTCTTCAGGCTGTCGCGGATTTCGCGCAGCAACTGGATGTCCTCGGGCGTCTCGGCCGGCTTCGGCGCTTCCTGTTCCTTCTCGCGCATCTTGTTGAACGCGCGAACCATCATGAAGATGATGAATGCGAGGATGACAAAGTTGACCACGATGGTCAGGAAATTGCCGTAGGCAAACACCGGCACGCCGGCCTTCTTCAGGTCGGCCAGCGTGAGCGGTACGTTTGGCGGTGGGTCGGCCAGCACGATGAACATGTTGGAAAAATCGAGCTTGCCGACGACGCGTCCCACCAGCGGCATGATCAGGTCATTGACAACCGAATCGACGATCTTCCCAAACGCAGCACCGATGATCACACCCACAGCCAGATCGATCACGTTGCCGCGCATCGCAAAAGTTCGGAACTCGCTCATCATTCCCATAGGCTTTTCTCCAATTTGTTGTTCCAGATTAACGTTTGTGTTTGACAAAGACTGCATCATCGCAACCTCGAGTGCAAGTCTGGATGCCGCGTTCGAACGCTTCCCGAGCGATCCCACAACCGATCCCATGACCGATTATCGGCGTCACGGCTATCAGTAGTTCGCCTATCGTCGCCAGATGTGCCTCAGGTATAATTTTTTGTTGACGCAGGATTCAATTGATGACATCCCCTGGGGTTTGGAATGAGTGACCAGCAAAACGTGAAGAACGTGGACAAAGGTCGCCGCAATTGGTTGATCGCGACTTCTGTCGCGGGCGGCGTAGGAGGCGTTGCAGTAGCAGTACCGTTTGTCAGCACCTTTGCTCCTTCGGAGAAAGCAAAGGCTGCCGGCGCACCTGTCGAGGCCGACGTGGGTGCCCTGAAACCCGGCGAGATGATGACAGTGGAATGGCGTGGCAAGCCGGTCTGGATTCTGCGTCGCACGCCAGAAATGCTGGCCTCGCTCAAGAAGACAGACGGCGAAGTTGCCGATCCCGATTCCGACGTTCCCTTCACGATGAAGACGCCGGACTATTGCAAGAACGAGACCCGCTCGCGTGCAGAGCACAAGGATCTGCTCGTGGTGGTGGGCATCTGCTCCCATCTTGGCTGCTCCCCCTCTGGTCCGTTCGCCTCGGGTGCCAACCCGCAACTCGGCGCAGACCCCGGATTCCTGTGCCCGTGCCACGGCTCCACCTTCGACCTCGCGGGCCGCGTATTCAAGAACAAGCCTGCCCCGCAGAATCTTGACGTACCCCCGTACCAGTTCCTGTCCGACACCAAGATCGTGATCGGCAAGGACGAGAAAGGAGAAGCGTGATCATGGCGGCCGAAAAAGAAGTCAAGACTACCGGGCTGCTGGGCTGGATCGACGCCCGTTTTCCCGCGACACAGCTCTGGGAAGACCATCTCTCCAAGTACTACGCGCCGAAGAATTTCAACTTCTGGTATTTCTTCGGCTCGCTGGCGCTGCTGGTGCTGGTGATCCAGATCGTCACCGGCATCTTCCTGGTGATGAACTACAAGCCGGACGGCACGCTTAACGCGGCTGGCATTCCCGTGGCCTTCGCCAGCGTGGAATTCATCATGCGCGAGGTGCCGTGGGGCTGGCTGGTGCGCTACATGCATTCCACCGGCGCATCGGCGTTCTTCGTGGTGGTGTACCTGCACATGTTCCGCGGCCTGCTGTACGGGTCGTACCGCAAGCCCCGCGAACTGGTATGGATCTTCGGCTGCCTGATCTTCCTGTGCCTGATGGCCGAGGCGTTCATGGGCTATCTGCTGCCATGGGGCCAGATGTCGTACTGGGGCGCGCAGGTGATCGTGAACCTGTTCTCGGCGATTCCCGTGATCGGCCAGGACCTGTCGCTGTTCATCCGTGGTGACTACGTGGTGAGCGATGCCACGCTGAACCGCTTCTTCTCGTTCCACGTGATTGCGGTGCCGCTGGTGCTGCTGGGCCTGGTGGTGGCGCATATCATCGCGCTGCACGAAGTGGGTTCGAACAACCCGGACGGCGTGGAAATCAAGGCAAAGAAGGACGAGAACGGCGTACCGCTGGACGGCATTCCGTTCCACCCGTACTACTCGGTGCACGACCTGGTGGGCGTGGCCGGCTTCCTCATCATCTTCTCGGCCGTGATCTTCTTCTTCCCGGAAGTGGGCGGCTATTTCCTGGAAGCCAACAACTTCTTCCCGGCTGATCCGCTGAAGACGCCGCCCCATATCGCACCGGTGTGGTACTTCACGCCGTTCTACTCGATGCTGCGGGCCACGACGTCTAACTTCCTGCCGGTGCTGTGGCTGTTCTTCGCCGTCGTGCTGGGCATGGTGTTCCTGCGCACGAAGGATGCACGCGTGCGCATCGGCTCGATTGCCGTGCTGGTGATCCTGGCCGTGGGCTTCTACTTCATCGATGCCAAGTTCTGGGGCGTGCTGGTGATGGGCGGCTCGGTGATCGTGCTGTTCTTCCTGCCGTGGCTGGACTGCTCGCCGGTGAAGTCGATCCGCTATCGTCCCGCTTTCCACAAGTCGATCCTGATCGTCTTCGTGGTGGTGTTCCTGGTCCTGGGTTACCTGGGTGTGCAACCGCCGTCGCCGGTGGGCGAGAAGGTGTCGCAGCTTGGTACGCTGCTGTACTTCGCCTTCTTCCTGACCATGCCGCTGTGGAGCCGTGCCGGCACGTTCAAGCCGGTGCCGGAGCGCGTCACGTTCCATCCGCACTAAGACGCTGCGCGACCCTACAAGAGGACAAGGACACAAGATGAAAAAGTTGCTTTCGATCTTCGCACTGGTCGGCGCATGCCTTGCCGCGCTGCCCGCGATGGCTTCAGAAGGAGGCTATCCGCTGGAGCCGGCTCCGCTGGATACGAGCGATGTATCGTCGCTGCAGCGTGGCGCCAAGCTGTTCGTCAACTACTGCCTGAACTGCCACGGCGCGTCGATGATGCGCTACAACCGGCTCAAGGACCTGGACCTGACCGACGACCAGATCCGTCAGAATCTGCTGTTCTCCGCCGACAAGGTGGGAGAGACGATGACGATCGCGATGCCGCCGAAGGATGCCAAGGCGTTCTTTGGTGCCAGCCCGCCGGACCTGTCCGTGATTGCCCGCGCCCGCGGCAACGACTGGCTCTACACCTACCTGCGGACGTTCTACCGCGACGACTCGCGCGCCACGGGCTGGAACAACCTGGTGTTCCCGAGCGTAGGCATGCCACACGTGCTGTGGGAACTGCAGGGCCAGCGCGCGGCGAAGTTTGCCGAAGTGGAAGAGCACGGCCAGAAGGTGCACAAGCTGGCCGGCTGGGAACAGCTGACGCCCGGCAAGATGAACACGCAGGAGTACGACCAGGCCGTGGCCGACCTGGTGAACTACCTGAACTGGATGGCCGAGCCGGCGCAGAGCCACCGCAAGCGCCTGGGCGTCTGGGTTCTGCTGTTCCTGGGCGTGCTGGCCGTGTTTGCGTGGCGTCTGAACGCCGCCTACTGGAAAGACATCAAGTAAGTCTGCCTGGCGGGTGTATTGCCCGAAGTTGTAACGGAACATGTAACACCGAAGGCACGCCGCCAGAAGGGCCGGCGCGGAAGTTGCAGCAGTGCAGCACCGCGCCGGCCCTTTGTTTTGTGCGTTCCGGGTGGAAGGGCCTCGGCGCGCACATCGCCCGCCAGCCGGCTATTTGTAACTAATTTGCTTTTCGATGGTCCGATCCGGCAGAATGTTTGCCCTGTCCAGACCTAGCATCACCAAGTTCGTCAAATTTCCATGAATTTGGCGCACTTCACACCCAAGGAATCCAAACCATGATGGTGTTGTATTCGGGTACCACCTGCCCGTTTTCCCAACGTTGCCGCCTCGTCCTGTTCGAAAAGGGCATGGACTTTGAAATCCGCGACGTTGACCTGTTCAACAAGCCGGAAGATATTTCGGTGATGAACCCGTACGGCCAGGTGCCGATTCTCGTCGAGCGCGACCTGATCCTGTACGAATCGAACATCATCAACGAGTACATCGACGAGCGCTTCCCGCACCCGCAGCTGATGCCGGCTGATCCGGTGCAGCGCGCCCGCGCCCGCCTGTTCCTGTTCAACTTCGAAAAGGAACTGTTCACGCACGTGTACGTGCTCGAAAACGAAAAGGGCAAGGCCGCCGAGAAGAACCACGAGCGCGCCCGTGCCGCTATCCGCGACCGCCTGACCCAGCTGGCGCCGATTTTCGTCAAGAACAAGTACATGCTGGGCGAAGAGTTCTCGATGCTCGACGTGGCCATCGCCCCGCTGTTGTGGCGCCTGGACCATTACGGCATCGAGCTGTCGAAGAATGCCGCCCCGCTGCTGAAGTACGCGGAACGCATCTTCAGCCGCCCGGCCTATATCGAAGCACTGACCCCGTCTGAAAAGGTCATGCGTCGCTAAGACGCACGCGACGCCACCGTTCAAGCGTAATGCCAGAAACCTCCACCAAGCCCTACCTGATCCGCGCCATTTACGAATGGTGCACGGATAACGGTTTCACGCCGTACATCGCAGTCTTTGTCGACGGCAACACCAACGTGCCGCGCGAATTCGTGAAGAACAACGAAATCGTGCTGAACGTGAGCTTCGACGCGACGAGCGGCCTGGATATGGGTAACGAGTGGATTGCATTCAGCGCCCGCTTCGGTGGCGTATCGCGCAAGATCGACGTCCCCGTGGAAAACGTGCTGGCCATTTACGCACGTGAGAACGGCCAGGGCATGGCCTTCCCGGTGGAGCGCAGCCTGCCCGAAACGCAGGCCGCCACGGAACGCGAGAACAACCCGCCGCCCAAGCTGGCATCGGTGGACAGCGACACCCCGACGCCGGTGACGGCGGAGGAGGGCGCGGGCACGGAAGACGACCCGACCCCGCCGCCCGTACCGCGCATCGGCGGCAAGAAGCCGTCCCTGAAGGTGGTCAAATAAGCCATACCCAAGACACACCGCATGCAGTAGAATCGCGGACTGCACCAAACATGCCGGCTTAGCTCATCAGGTAGAGCAGTTGATTTGTAATCATCAGGTGGCGGGTTCGAGTCCTGCAGCCGGCACCAGACAAATCAAGGGGTTACAGGGATTTTTCCTGTAACCCCTTTTGTTTTTGCGCTCCATGTAAGCGCTATGTAACCCGACTTGGTCCGCATCGATCCCCCTCTATCATGTCGAACCAATGCGCGCTGATCGTTACCACGGGATGGGACTTGCGGTGAACGACGACAGGCCGGTTTCGCGCGGGAGAGATCGCTAGTCTTTCTTTTGGTCGGTGTGAAATCCACTTCCATCCAGCACATGCAGAATGACGCCGATAACCGAATCAGCGCCGTTTTCCGTACGCTCGGTTGGGCGGGCTTTAGCTGCTCGTTGTCGTTCTGCTGCCTAGGTAGCGGTCAGTGCGTGGCACCTACCAACCGGCAGGGCCGGCGCTCGAAGATCCTGGTTGCTCCTGCGTCGCCACCTCACGCTTACGCAGTGTGTGTGAGCGATTTCGCGCCAAGCGACCCCGCATCCCGAATCGACCCTGCACGCACGTGCATCACCTTCAAATTGGCCTTCCCCCCGACAATCTTTTGCAGCGTTGAGCAATTCGCTCACCTCGATACCGCGATAGGTCGCTGAAGCCGTATAGCCCTTGACCAGATTGCCAGCCTCCACCGGCTTCAAGAGGAGGCTGGTTGGTACCCTTTTCGCAACACCTGAAGCCAAAGAAGCCTAGCCGGTTCCCGCAATCAAGGGCGAATGCGGTAGCGCCTGCGAAAAACGACCCGCTGCTCGACCTGTGGTGCAAAAAGTACGACTTCTAGTCAGATCGGAAGACACCGAGATCGATGTACATCGACACATAGCGGTGCGCTTGGCAAAATTGTCACATTTTGCGGAATGGGTGGCATGCGGGGCAGGCTAACGTAGAGAGAAAAAGCGTGACTGAAATTTCACAGCAAGAGGGCAGAGAAGCCGAGGGGCAGCCGGCGAGTGTTTGGGTTAGGTTCCTGCGTACCTATGGCCCAACACCCAACAACCTGACGATGTTCGATGAGTATGTTGCAGGTGCATTGGGGCGGGCAAAAGTGCAGCCTATAAGCCTATCCACGCCACTGCTTGATGCGATGGAGTATCACATTCAGTCCAGGGCACCGGGCTCCATGCTGATCGCAGGGACAGCGGGAGACGGCAAAACTTACCACTGCCGGGCGCTTTGGGAGCGCATTGGGGGTGATCCCAAGGTTTGGGCGAATAAGGGCAATGTGAAAGAGTTGCGCTTAGCTGATGGGCGTTTGGCGGTTTTCATAAAGGATCTCTCAGAGTTCAACGGCGAAGAGAGCGACCTTCCGCTAGAGCGGCTCGAAAGATCGGTGCTCGCCGGAGATGATTCCGAGCTCGTTATTGTCGCCGCCAATCATGGCCAGCTCCTCGACCGGCTGCGCGACTTGGGTAAGCGTCAAGGCCGCGTACATCCGTTGCGCAAGCCCTTGCAAGAGCGATTCCTGCAAGCCGGTCCGGTACCGAACCGGCTTGCGGTCTTCGATCTCAGCCGAACCATCAGCCGTAAGATTTTCGACGAGGTAACAAGAGTGGTGGCGGGCCACCCAGAGTGGGAAAATTGCAAGCGTTGCTCGCTAATCGCCAACGGAAAGGTATGCCCGATTGACGAAAACCGTCGCCGGCTGTTGGGCCAAACGGATGGCGGACAGCTCGCGCGTCGCCTGGGTGATTTGATTGAAATCGCAAGGCTTAACGGGCTCCATCTCCCTGTTCGCGACTTACTCGCTTTGTGTTCGAACATGATCCTCGGTTACTCCGACGCCAGAGAGGCTAAAGAGAACCTGATGACATGCGCGGATGTCGCCAAGATCCAAGAGAGTGGCAACTTCGACAAGGCCAGCGTTTATGCCAATGCTTTTGGCGCAAACCTACCCAAGCGCAGGACCTCTGACCGCCCGGTCTTCAAAGCCATAACAAGCTTTGGTGTGGGCGAAGAGACCACTAATGCTGCTGATGGTCTACTTGTTTATGGTAAGGACGATTCGCGGCTGCAAGCCGACTTCAATCGGCTCATTGGCTCCGACCCGATTTATGGGGAAACTGCAGCCTTTCGCGCTGCTCAGAATGCCTATTTGGAGGGCCATGAGGGCGCCCGCTTGGAAGGCGGATACTCTGAGTTCTTGGAGATGCTGGAGGCCCAACGCCGCCGGCTCTATTTCACCCTTCCCGAGGCAGAGGCCGAGTACCCGCGCTGGTCGATGACGGTTTTCCGCTTCGCAGGGGACTACCTGGACATCATTGAATCGATCAAGGCCAAAAAACCGGTGAGCGAGACAGTCCGCGGGCGTATCGCCAAGGGGCTCAACCGTGTGATGACCGGCCTGCTACTGGAAAATGTCGATCGTATCTTCATCGCCAGCTCAGGAGGCTTTACCCAGAGCCGCGTAAGCATACTGTGCGATCACGAGACGTTTTCGCGCAGACAGGGCGGCGTTGGCATGACGATCCGGCTTGACGACGAGACTAGCCGTCCCCAGCTTGAAGTGTCGCTGGCTCCGGGCGAGGGCAACTCAGTGAGCTTTGACCTTACCCCCATCCGCCATGAATTCCTTTCGCGCGTGGCCGATGGCGTGCTGCCGGCGAGTTTCTCCAATGAATGCCTTGAAGACTTGCTGGCGTTCAAGGCGAAGCTGCTGCGCAAAGCTGAGCTCGTCCGCAAGGCAGGCTTCGCGGGGGACGACGAGGCGGACAGTGAGGCTTCCGCTCTAACGCTGAATTTCATCGACATCGAGCCTGGTGGGCGCGGCTTCGCACGCCCTGTGACCGTGAGGGCACCGGCATGAGCGAAATTATTAAGCGGCCGGAGATCAAGAGCGTTGATTTCTGCGTTGACGAGAATATCTGGGGACACCGCCTGTATGACGAGCAGCTTCCGCATCTTACCGTGCTGGAGTTCCTGGGCGTCCTCGGATCTAACTTGGACATGCCCCTGAGGCCCCATGAGGGCATGGGAGGCACGGTCAAGTTCCAGCCCCAGCGCCAAATCCGTTTGCGTGGCCTGCTGTTCAATAACCCATATGTCGAAACCATCGCCGAGAGTGCTCTGCCGGACGAGGAGAAGTGGAAGCAGTGGTCGGACAAGTTCACCCAAGGGGCGACGAACAACGGCGACAGCGACATGGGTTATTTGCGTCAGTCGTTTTCGAGCTTCGATGATTTCGCCAAGGCCATCGAGTTGCTGCGTTCGTCGTCTTTCGAGTCACGAAGTAACAAGCGCTGGAGTTCGAAGTTCGTCTTCCCGTTTGGTCCAGACGCGCTATACGAAGATCTGGAGATCGACTCGCGGGGCAAAATGAGTAACGACCGGCGCTTCTTCGCACGCACGGGCGAACTGCTCTATCTGATGCTGTCTCGTTCGACCAATAGCGCCCAGTTGGGCGACGCCTTAGCAAAGGGATTGTTCGATCGGGAGGCTCCGATGAACAAGCTGGCCAGGGCACTGCAAGGCGCCCCGCAAATTGCTGACGATCCGCGCCCCGCGGGCTATTTGCCCGAGGTGAAGAACGCGCGCTTTGATCGAATCTGCGAAGATTGGCTGTCGATCCTTGCTAAGGACATGCCGATCTATGATGCGTTGGAGCATTGCATCGCCATTTCTGGTTTGAACATGCTTCTCTATTTCCTTGAGCGAGCGAAACGCGTCGCCGGGGATGACGAGCCGGTAGAGATCGTCTGCGAGATAGTCTCCAAAGAGCGCACGAAGGTCCGCGCGCTCTCAGGGGACAGCTATCAGTTCAATCAGGGTCTGCCTGCCAAGGCGGTTCGAGCTCATGTTGAATCGATTCGACGAGACCCAAAGTGGGCGCATGCCGCGTCGGTCGAGTTTCCAGAGGCGGAGTGCATCAAGCTTATGCGAGAGCGCTTCCAGTGGCCGCCCACGGACAAAAGCGACGACGAAGACTATTCGGGTAAGAGCCCGGACACGCTTGTTGCCGAACTGGTAGGGCTGGCGCTCGCCAGGCACGAGCAACACGTCGGAAAGATCCATACATCCTGGTCGCGAGCGATTGGCCTGAGCTCGCGCAGGCTTTCGCGCCGTACCCGCTATGCGCCGAATGACCGGCTGCTCAAATCAATCGTGGTCGCGATTGTGGACGACCGCATGCAGTTCGACGAGTTTTTAGCAGAAGCCAACCGCCGATATGGCTTAGTGATCGGCGACGTGGAGGGCTCACGCCTGGTCGATGCGAATCTCGTCGACCAAGAAGAGCTCAGCGAAAACCGGGACAACCTCGAAACCCGGCTCGTTGGATTGGGCCTTGTGCGTCGGTTATCCGATTCCTGCTCGTTTGTTGAAAACCCGTTCGCGTCCAAAGGAGTGGCGGTATGCTGACCGATCGCATCATCGGGCGCGTCGGCGCGGATATTCTCGCCAAGCGTATTTCGAATCCGAGCCAGCCGGGAGACTCGGCCGCGCTCTTCCGGCTCGACAAGATTTCAGCCAGCCAAATCGCGGCTGTGGCGCGTGCCATTCTCGCCAATTCGGACCTACTGTCCCGGATGGATCTGATGATCCCGGAGGCCTTGGTCGAGGGCCAAGGCTTGCCTCCAGAAATCTTGATACCCCACAACGCCGGCTTCGTGCGCAACAACGCCGAGACCGCGAAGGCGGCGATCCTGACCGCCAACGGCAATGAGCACAACCTAGCGGATACCTTGGGCCATGTGATGGCCATCGGCGCCAAGGAGTTGCGAGCCGACCCGGAGCCATGGGTCGAGGCTGCATTGCATGCTGGAGGAATTTCGCCAGTCCCGGACGACCGCGCCGTTTTCCGTGCAGCTCTCGGAGGCCTTTTGTCCTCCTCGGAGCTCTCACTGGTGCAGCTTGGCGAGTTCTGCTCGGAAATCATCGAGGCCATCGCCAAACGCGGCCTGCCCATTCGAGACGCCGTGGGCTTCGCATTGCCTAGGGCGGCTTTGCCTAGGGACAGCTCCTATTTCTCCAACGCGAAGACTTTCGCAGCCTCTCGCCAATCCTGGCAGAAGGGGTTTGTCAAACTTTTCACGCAACGCGCCCCGCTGCTCAAAAAACTTCGCCAGAACGGCCAACCGCTTGATGCCGAGGAGCTTGTCGAACGTATTGCGGAGCACGCCTCCGAAATCGCCGATGGTGCGCGCCTGGCACTAGAGGCGTTCGCTGCCGCTCCGGCAGGCGACCAGGAAGCCGCCGCCGCACTTGCGCAGTTCGAGTGGGAAGGCGATGGCGTTTATTTGGCATTCGACAAGCCCAAGGAAAAGCAGCTCGGCTTGGCTGACGCGACGATCCGCTTCTTCGATCACGACTGCGAACAGGAAAATCCGTTGGACGCGGAAGGCCGCAAGCACCTGGAGGATTTGAAGTCACGCGAGCGCCGATCGGACTTTAACGAGGAAGATGAAGAATTCTTCGTCAAAAACCGCCGCCTGTTAGAGCAAGACGTCAAACTTTGCGCCCGCTGGGAGAAGGCCCTGTACGGCAAGCCCATCGAGTGCAACGACTTCTTCGATGGCTTTGCGCGCGTGGTCAATAGCTTGCACGCGGGCCTTCGCGATCCCGAGGGCGAGCGTATTCTGCGCTTCACAGTTACCAAAGGCCGCAAGGAGTGGAGAGAACGTTTCAACTACGATGCGGGCAGTTATTTCTCGGCGATGTATCGGGGCTTAAAGGAACTGATGGGGTCCAAGGTCGACTGGAAGGTCGAGCGCCTGCGCAACGCGAACCTGCCTGATCCGCTCTTCGACTACGAGGCATTCTTCGCCAAGGAAAAGGACCTGCGGAATGACAAGAAGAACAGGATCAGGCCAAATGCGTCGCTGTCTCGCGGGGCTCTCCAAATTAAATTCGACGTGGCCTTGGTGCAGATTGCTAAAGGCAAGGAGACCGTCCTAGCTAAGACCCAGCTCCTATGGAGTTATCGTCCCACCTCTATTGGGCTCTCGATGGTCGCCGACATGCGCCGTCTCTTGGAAAAGGGGGCTGTGGGCTGCACGGAAGTCCCGCGTCGATTGGTGAGCAAGAAAGGCGGAGTGCAGAACGTGTCGCTGCTCGACACCGGCACCTTGGAAGCCACCTACTCGACGGATGCAGGCTCCCTTGTTCCGGCTGCAAATAAGCTGCGAAGTCTCCGGCACGAGATAAAAGCCCGGATCAAAGAGCTTGGCGACGAGGGGCGACTGACCGCGCAGCAGCGCGACGAAGTGCGAGCGGCATGGGATAAGTTCGAAGAGGACTACATCAAGGCAATGGGGGACTTCGTCGACACTGGCCTCCATGGCGAGGCTGTCATGCGCCAGGCTAAGTCTTTCGAGGCGCTGCTGACGACCTTGATGGCTCATGCACGAGGTGATGTCTGCCGTTCGAAGCTCGTGTCCGAAGTGCTCTCAGTTGGAACCGCCCGGGTGGCAGGCGACAACCCGGCCCTGATCGTGCCGCCGTGGCATCCGGAACGCATGAAAGCGCTGGCCGTTAAATCTCGCCGCATCGCCGGCTTCGCCACGCACGTGCTATCGAGCAGCAGCATCTTTTACGGCGACCGCGAGATCTTCTTGCGCGAGCTCTCCGATGAAATCGCCCACCCGTTCTACCCAGAGATCGCCGTTCTCAACAGGGCTGGCGCGCCGATGCTGGTGTCTGAAAGCAGCACGGTCAACGGATACAGCCTGATGGAGTCGCCTACACGTGGCGCCGAAAACGCAATGACCGATGTCGATCCGGTCTCCGCCGCCAAACAGGCGCGCGAACTCTTGGAGCGTTACGTCGGATTGCAGCCGCACGAGGCCTCCAATCTCAGCGTCGTGCTTTACAACGCCGATGCGGCCGAGCTGCCGTTGACAACTGTGCGCGAGCTTGCTTCGATCCAGGAGAGCAACAAGCTGCATTGCAGCGTGTCGGTGCGCCATTCCGATCCCGCCAAGCTTCGCAGCGTCTATGGTGAGCTCGTAAACAAAGCTAGCGATGACGCTGATCTACCGGTGGTCAGCGAGACCAGCGATAATTTCATCTCGAAGCTGCGCATCTCGGTGACGCCGATCTCGTCGACCCCCCGCGAGAACGCCAAGGGATTCAAGGCCTTCGACGTGGCCTTCTTGCATGACGTGGTGGCCCGCGCGGCTCAGTCCGAATGGCTGCCTGTTCCATGGACCAATGACCGACCCGACCTCGAGCATGCGCCGTCGCGCTGGTCTTATCGCAGCGTCTCAGGCGAGAACGAGCTCAAGTCGACCACGTTTCTTACCTGTCCCTGGCAGACAGCTTCCGGGTGGGCCTATGTGTCGGCGGTGGCTGCCGTCTGCCGGCAAACTGACGCCTTGCCCGATGAGCGATTCCTTCCTGCCCGCCGCATCTCACTGCAAAGCCCGGCTTTGGCCGGGATGATCAAGGATGCTCACGATCTGGCCGAATGGGTCGCTACATACGACGAATTGTTGGACAAGCGCCAGCTTCAGCACAACAACATCACGGTCGTTCGCTACCGTCGGGGATCGACGAATGGCCGCAACATGATTGTCAGCTCGACATCCGATCTGCGCCTGTTGGGCGTGCTGGTGCGCCGGCGCTTGGAGGAGCTAAATCTACAGCTTAGCGCCAACGAGATCCAAGCTGCGGCCGACAGGGCCAAGCGCGATGCATTATCTGTATCAGGCGACATTGTCTTGCGAGCGGCCAAACGAGGGGTTTCTGCAGGGGAAATGATCGGCTTGGTGCTAAGCCGCCACTTGCTCTCTGAAGAGTTCAAAAAATCGGCGGCCAGCGGGCAAGTATTGACGGCTTACTACCTGCTGGACGATTACGCGAGTTGGCTTTCGCAGCCGGAAAGCCGCATTGCGGACATCCTGGCGTTGAATGTTGAGGAGAGCGAAGAAGGCGTCCGCGTCGGTATCTCGATCGTGGAGTCCAAATACGTTGGGGCTGATGGCCTTGCCAAAGCTCGCAGGGACTCCAAGGACCAGCTTTTGGCGACTCTGGGTATGTTCCGAGAGGCGCTTTTTGGCGATCCGGGCCGCCTTGATCGCGACGTCTGGTTAGCTCGTTTGGCGGATCTGCTTATCGACGCTGAGATTCCGCCTGGCATGACGGGACTGATGGAGCGCGCGAGGGCGAAGCTGCGTGAAGGCGATGCGGAGATCTGCTTGCGAGGTTATTCGCAGATCTATGTTCACACGTCTGATGCTGGATCGATTTCGGCTTCCGATCAAGAACTGCTCGAAGAAACCGACGGCGTCCAGGCTTGGCAGGAGGTCTTCGATCGGCCGGACCTGCGCAAGCTTGCCGAGGCCTATGCCAAAGGGGAGGGCGCCTTCGATGCCAGAGCGAATTTGGGCGCTCATCGGCCTTGGGCATACCACGACTTCAAGAGGCCAGCGCCGCGCGTGCCTTGGTTGGCTGCTATAGCACAGCTTGCGAGTGATCCGATGGAGGAAGCCGAAGCTGCTCTTCCAATTCATCCGGAAACTACCCAAGAAGCCCCCGCAAGCAGTGCGGCCTCCGAGGGGCCTATCTTGCTAGCTGAGACACCAACTCCTGCGGTGCAGGCGCAAAGTACCGAGGCTACGGCAATCGCATTTCCCATCATCCGCGGTTCGCTGTCGCAATTGGTGGCATCCAAGTTTGCCGGCGGAGTGCAAGCGGATTTGGAACGGGAGGAGTGGGCACAGGGCGTAACCAAGAAGCTCAAGGCCGCCCTCAATAGCTACGGCATGCATGCCTCAATTCTAGGAACCCGTCTGACGCCCAACGGTTGCCTTGTACGCTTGGCCGGTTCGGATAGGCTGCGGGTCGAGGACATTGAGAACAAGCGCACGCAGCTCCTGACGACTCATGCGATCAACCTAGTTACGGTTCAGCCGAAACCTGGCGAAATCGTAGTGACGGTCGCTGGGGCCAAGAGGCAAGCGGTGTCGCTGTGGGAGCTTTGGTCTCGCCGCGAGCTCAATCGCAACCTCGCCGGCATCAACACCTCCTTCTTGCTGGGACTCCAGGAGATCAACGGGGCATTGCTGTACCTAAATCTCGGGACAGAGTTTGGAGGCCTCTCGTCGCATGAGCCTCATTCACTGGTGGCCGGTGCGACTGGCAGCGGCAAGTCAGTGCTCATCCAAGCCCTGCTGTTGGACATTGCCGCCACTAACTCGAAAGAGCTGGCCCAGATTGTCTTGATCGATCCCAAGATGGGCGTGGACTACGCCCCCTTGGCTGACTTGCCGCACATGCGCGAGGAGATTGTCACGACCAAGGAGAAAGCCTCCGAAGTCTTGGGTGCCTTGGTCGAGGAGATGGAAAGTCGCTACAGGGCCTTCGCCAGAGCCAGAGCGCGAGACCTGCCGACCTACAACGCCAAGGTTTCGGAGCAGGAACGCCTCCCTATGGTCTTCCTGGTCCACGATGAATTTGCCGACTGGATGCTCGATGATGCCTACAAGGCGGCGGTCGGTGCGGCCGTGCAGCGGCTTGGAGTGAAGGCTCGTGCGGCTGGAATCCATTTGATATTTGCAGCTCAGCGTCCGGATAAGGACGTTATGCCAATGCAACTTCGTGAAAACCTAGGAAATCGACTCATCCTAAAGGTGTCGAGCGAAGCCACATCCAAGATTGCGCTCGATCGATCTGGCGCGGAGCTATTACTTGGCCGTGGACATTTGGCTGCAAAGCTCAATGGCGAACAAGGGCTAGTGTTTGCACAAGCCCCATACTTGAGCGATGAGGACCTCAACAGCGCTGTTTTAGCCATTAGGAACGACCAAGCATGACCTTATTAAACGATCGACGACGCGGCGGTGGAAATCGCGAAGTTGAGTGGAGTTTCTGAATATGAGTTCAAGTCTTCCTGTGGGCGCGCAACCGTTTCGCATTGCTGCTCGAGCGATGCGCCAACTCGGCGCTGAGCTGATTACCTCGGACGACATGGCCCTCTACGAGTTGATCAAGAATTCATTCGACGCGGGCTCGGCCAGAGCAGTGGTGGAAATTTCGGCACCGGCAGATGCGGGTGCTGTTGCGCTAGTCCGAGAGCAGTTGGAGGAGGGCAAGTTATCTACGGAAATTGCACTTGAGCGTCTGGAAAAAGCCTTGTCTTATGATCTGAGTATCGAACAAAGGGATCAAGTACAGACGATTTTCAAGAGTGCATCTTCCACCCCGAAGAGTCTTTCTGAGCGCCTTGGCACTTTTCTCGAGAACGATTTCTGGATTCAGATTCGCGATAAGGGAGTGGGTATGAGTGCCGCCGATCTGCTTGAAAAATTCATGGTTGTCGGAACCCCAAATAAAATGCTTCGGAAGCGATCACAGCAGGGGGGCGGCGGTCGCACTCTTCTCGGAGAAAAGGGCATTGGCCGACTTTCCATGATGAAATTGGGCTCTATTGCAGTTGTGAGCTCGAAGGTAGAAGGCGAGAGTCGTTGGAATTCAATCTCTTTTGATTGGACAAAATTCGATAATCCAGATGCGTTCCTTGGCGATATTACCTTCGAGGTTACGCCCGGCGAGGAGGATGACGCCGAGGTCCATGGCACGGTCATTAAAATCCAAGGAATGGAGGCACGTTGGTCGCACTCCAAGGTTCAGGATTTTCTGAACAAATACGTTAGACGTCTGCAGAACCCGTTCGACAAGTCTCGTAAAATCTATCCGATTGACATCTATCTAAATGCTCATCGGTTGCCGATTGTGCCGCTGCCCAGCTGGCTGGCCGATGTGTCCCAGTTTCGTGCCGAGATCCGCTATGACCCAACGGGTGCTCCGCAGACTGTCGCTCTAAGGCGAGAGCTTACGTGGAAAGGTGCTACCTCTGCGGAGAGCCGTACATGGACATTGGAGGAACTAGCCGGGATTGTTGGCGTGCCATTGGAGACATGCAAGAATCTTGGACCGTTCACTGCATCCTGTCTTTGGTTCAATCGCTCCCTAGTGATCGGGACTGTTGATAAAACCAAGAAACAATTGTTGGACGAGCTAAATGTCTGGTGTGGCGGATTCGCGGTTTACCGTGACGGATTCCGGGTCGGACAGACGGGGGGGATGGAGGACGACTGGCTTGAATGGGATAGCAGGGCACTGAAGACTAAAGGGTTCACTCTTAATAGGTATCAGACAGTTGGATCTATCGCGATCTCCTCGAAAGCGAATCCGCGACTGATCGATGCTGCCAACAGAGAGAGGCTTGTTTCATGCCCGGAGCAGAATCTACTCGTTTCCATCTTCGGTGGGATTCTCGTTCAGGATCTTCGTGCCCATATAGACGCGATTAAGCAAGTTGAGATCAAAAGAGCAATAGAAGAAGAGTCTACGGAGGAGAGTTTAAAAAGATCGGAGGACTCTTTAAAGCAAACGCTTAGGACCGTTGAGGACATTGGCCGGTCGCTTCCGTCCGATGTTCGTCCGAAAGTTGACGAAATTCGCTTGGCACTGCAAGGTCAAGTGGAGTATGTAGAAACTATTCGCAATGCGCTCCAGTTGGCGAGAGAAACTCGCGTCGAGTTGCTGGAGTTGGCCAATATCGGCCTTGTTGTTGAAATCGTTGTGCACGAACTTACGCGTTTGACACAAAGGACAGGAGATCTTTTGATTGATCTCAAGAAGTCTAGTACCACTGACGCGCGGTTGATGGCGCTGGTCGATAACCTGCAGACGCAGATTAAGGCGACCAATAAGCGCATTAGCACTGTGGATGTCATGAGTCCGTCCGGGCGAAATCGCAGAGAGCAGTATGACGTGGTCGCGCAAGTCAAGACCGTCGTGTCGGGGTTTGAAGCACGATTCAAGCGACATCAAATTGAGTGCAAAGTCCTCGTGGATGGCACGGAGGCACGAGACCAGCGCTTCCTCGCTTACCTCGTGCGCGGATTGATTGCTCAGGTCTTGGAGAATGTACTCACAAACGCCGCCTATTGGGTCCAACAGAGCCTAAAAAACGGTGAAACTCACAGAAAAATAATGGTTGAAGTTGACACTCGTGCCGGCGTCATTACGGCAACTGACAATGGACCTGGTATAGATCCTGCCTCCGCTGAGGCTGTTTTCAAGCCCTATTACAGCACGAGAAAACGTGGCAAGGGTCTTGGTCTTTATATCGCTCGTGAACTGGTCGAATACCACGGTGGGCGACTGTACCTAGACGCGACTGGCGAAAGCGATGGACGACTCCGGACGTTTGTCTTGGAACTCCCGCGGGAGGCGCATTGATGGTTCGTCGCATCTTGGTGGTTGACGACGAGCTCGCAGGCTTGGGAAAAGTACACGTGGAAGGGGTCGTCCCGAATTTCTACGAGACAATCTCCGACACTACAGACCCAAGGTTTGAGAGCTTATGGGAGGTGGCGAGGGCCGTGGATGCCGCATTGCCGTTCGTCGAGGACGAGGATAGTGCGGGGGCCTACTTCCGTACCGACAACGCAGTACGAGATGTGTTCCTAAGTCCTCAGTTCGATGCGATAGCCAGTCCGGAACTCAAAAACTTACTCGCGCCCGTTGCCGCTCGATCGCTACGAGTCCAGCAACTTCGGGCGGAGTTTCTTGCCGCCTTTCCCCCGCCAGAGTTTGTCGTTGAATTCGTAGGACCGCCGCGCCCCGAACTTGAGATTCTAACGCAGTACGATGCGGTATTTCTTGACTTGTTCTTGGAGGACGGTCTCGACGCGCCGGTCGACACTGTCCAAAGGTACCTGAGAAGGCTATCCGGGCAGGCCTCGAATATAGTGTTGCCTCCGATAGTTCTCATGTCGACACATGCGGAACTAAATGAGCACAAGCGGAGTTTCAGTGAACGTGCGCAGATCAGTGCCGCGGGCTTGATGGTGCTTCCTAAGCAAAAAATCGCGGAAACTCAATTTGGAGCGACGGGCTTGCGACTGAGCTTTGATCAACTGGCGCGGCAGTCCACAGTAGCGCATTCGATGCGGTTGTTTATTCAGTCATGGATGCTCGCACTCGAACGAGCCACGACTGCTACATCTCAAACGTTGTGGAACCTTGATGCGTCAGCGATGCAACAGATCCACTTGGCGTCCGTCAGGGACGACGATCCTTACGACGAGCACCTCAATGAACTGCTAAGTCGTGAATATCTCTACCGTGTAGAGTCAGACCAAGATGTCTGGCGGAAGATCCAAGAGCTGGATACGCATTTTCGAATGCACCTTGCTGAGGACGGTCGAGAGATTTCTAATCGCCTCATAGCGCCAATGAGCGATGTTGCTACTTCCCGCGCCTTAATGTCCCATTTCACGTGGCTAGGATCGCGACCAGCGCTACCGTTCTTGTTTTACCTCGAGGCGGAGTGTGCGGAGAAAATCAGTAGATCACTGCCATTTGGCAGTGTGCTTTGCGGTCCAGGGCTTTCCGACAATAGCCGGTGCCTTATCCATATCACGCAGCAATGCGATCTTAACGGAATATCTCGGTCGAAAAACGCCAGTGGCACATTGATCTTCGCCATTGCGGAAGCCCGTGAACTCCAACCTTCGGACAATCCGACCGCTTCTACTACCGATCTGGTCGCCCGTAGTCTCCGAGTTGAGGACGAAGGGAGGATTCGTGAATTCGACCTCCGTGTACTGACAGGTGAAATTTTGGCGATGCCATTGCGTACGTTCATGGGACGAGCGCGCCATGAGCGCCTTTCTCTCGTAGGTCGGCTTCGCAGCGACATAGCTCATCAAATCGTCGCCGCTACGAGCAACCATATATCGCGCCCCGCAGCGCAACTGATGTTGCGTCCTGGTCTGCTGCGATCAAAGGTATTTCTTCAATCGCGGAGATTGCCAAATGGCAAAGCACCTTTGCTAGCGGAGAAGAAAGCGCAAATATTTTCTCTTACTCAAGAGAAGGATCTCTACAGTTTTCAGGACGACGCGTGTGTCGAGATTTCCCTTTGGCTCGGAAGTCAGTTGGCCCAGTTGGGTGTCAATGTGGCAGTAGATCAGTTATGCACCACTTTGCGCAAGGGATGGCGGACAGAAAAGAATTTACCTGGAGGAATTATGGCGAGAGTGAAAGAGTGTGCATCGCTCGACCAAGCATTTAAAGCGATTGTTCCAGGTGATGTCGCGCAAGATCAATTGCAGCTTACCGTAGTTGTTGAAAGATAGCGCGAGGCCTTTCATCGACGAAGTTCAGCTGGTTGAACTTCGTCGACCACAACTTAAGGCCCGCGGGCCGATAACGTTAGGATTCGACCAATCCTAGGGCACGTCCGGAGTCGTCCGCGAGGGAGCTGTCTGTCAAATGTCCAGTAGATAATGTGTGGTTACTTGTGACAGATTGCGCAGGCTCCATTGCCTTCGTCCTCTCCGTAGACATCATCGATGTCATCCGGGTCACTCTTTATAGGCCGCAGAGGATTGATAGGGATGCTCTTGCGCAATCTCGCGCGGCGGATTTCAAATTCCGCTTTTATCTGAGCCATGCGTTCCGGCTGTTCCAATTCTGTTAGCGATTCCCCCTTGGACCAGGTGAACGGCGAGCCATGCTCTAAGGCATCCTTTTCGAGTGCCTTGGCGGCATCATAGTCGTCGGGGTGTTTCTCTTTGAGATTGACCCATTCGATTTTTTGCTGGAAGAAGCAAAACGTGCAGCCACTCCGCGAGCGCCACTCGTAGTACTTTGGATAGCCGACACCGGAAGACTCCAAGATGTCGAGAACGCCCGCTTTGTCGATGCCAGCTTCGCGAAAGGGCAGTTTCACGAAAAGATTGGCGGCCTTGGTGGTATAGCCCTCTCGATAGTCTTCGTCCGCGCGAATTGCGACGTAAGAGGTCACCTTATCGCCAGCTGCAAGCCACGGGCGCACCCATTGCTCGAATGGCGCGAGTTTCAGCATCTTGGTGCACCAACGAGTCTGAGGACTGGGCAGGAAGTGGTTGTACTCGCGCAGCCAGAACCGGAAATCCCGACGCGGGTTGAGCCTTGCGATTGGTTTCCCGAGATAGCCCTCAAGCATACTTAAAAACTCGTAGACCTCGGGCAGCTCTTCGCCAGTGTCGGTGAAGAAGTAGTCAATATCGAGCTCGGGATGCCGATCTCGCATGTAGACCGCCAGCGCGGCGCTGTCCTTGCCGCCGGAAATTCCGAGAACGTGACGCTCAGCCAATTGCGGCCTCCTTGTCAATGGATGCAAGCCTCACCCCTGCCCTTGCAAGAATCGCCAGCAATACTTCGGTCCCCAAGCCCTGACTTTCCAGCATGGAGGCGATTTCATCGGCCTTCGCCTCCACGGTCTTGCGATGCCGATCCGAAATTGAGAAGGAGCGTGAAATCGTCTTAGTCGCGGAACCCGCCCCAATTACGACGGCAATGGCTTCGCTATGTGCAACGCGACCTTGGACGGTCATAAAAGCTTCGGTCTCCCGGAATCGCCGGGCAAACTTGGCAAGCTCCAATGTCGCAGCATCGATGTGGCGGTCGACCCATTCACGCGGTGGCTTCTCCGCAGCCAGGCTCAAGATGCCCTCCAGTGGCTCGCGGCTACCATCGAGACTGGCTAAGCGAGTCGCGAATGCGTCCAATCTTAGCTCGCCTGACACGCCGGCGACTGATCTAGCCCGCTCTCGCAAAGCGACCAAGTCGTCGAGGCTTGCATCTAGTGCGTCGAGCATCTTGCCTTCGACTTCCGTCAGCATCTTTCCATATGCGCCCGACAGCTCCAGCAATGGCGCACGCAATGCCTTCACGTAAGCTTTGCCATCAGTAGCATTGAGCAGCGACACCAAATCGACAAACAGTACTTTGTGTGGGTCGCTAGCCTTCAAGAGCATATCGCGCATTGCTTTGGCCGTATCGCTCAGACGTTGTGTTCTTCGAGTCCACTCCGGTAAGTTGAAAACCATGGCGACAAGACCGCGTGCAGCCTCGAGCGGATCGGCAGCCCCCGCGCTTTCCCCGATTTCCGAAAGCAGTTTGGCGATACCGTCGAGAATTTGGCTCTTGTCTTCATCGATCGCCACCCAGCGCAGAGAAAATCGGCTAGGGTCTTGCAGACACTCGTCGATATCAGCGTCGGTTAAGCGGGGCACGAACATCGCATCCTTGTAAACAGCGATGTTGGCCTTGTGAGCGAGCATGAACGCGGTAAGGACAACCGGCTGAATCCCCTGCTTCATGCCGAAAGGCGGTGCGCTCCACAAGGCGTAGATATCATCTGCGTTCACGCGAGCAGTGGCGTCTGAGAACAGGTCGCGTGTCGCGCTCCACAAAGGTCCGAATCGAATGGCGGATGTGGCGTCAGGGGGAGCAAAGCGCCAAGTTCCGGCACCGTCTTGGCGATGTATCTCGGTACTCCTGAGCAGAGTCTCATAGAGCCCGCGTTCGGCAGGGAAACCCTCGAAGCCGAGCGCCTCTTGACCTTCGAAATTGACCATCGCGTGTAGCAGATTCCGGCGGGCCTTTACGCTGTTGCTTGACATGCTGTCTCGGTTGACCAACTCGCTCCAAACCGGAGGCGAATTGCCGAACAGCTCGTCTGCTAGCTCAGAGGCCACCGGCGAGAGCTTGGAGCCCAGTTCTACGACCTGATCTGTTCCGTCGTGCCACTTCGCTAGCGACACCGCAGCCTGGAGTTGGTCCTCTAAGTTGGCTCGAGTCGCAGCCAGGCGCGCATAGACCTCGCGTCGGGCGACAGCATCGCCCGAGAGCTCATGACGTTCCTTTACTTGTTCCAACGCGACCAGCTCGGCCGAAAGCTCCGAAATCCGGGAGTGGTTGGTCGGGATGCCCACCATGACCGGCCATGGCCTTAGTTTGGAACAGGCCTGCGCGCGAAGTCGGGCAGCCCGAGCACTCATGCCACGGCTTGGCAACGCGAGCACGAATGTCCCGAACTCGCCCTTGCGGGGGTGGAAGTCGGCAGCGATCTTTTCAGACTGCTCGATGCTGCAAAGTACCAGTTCCATCCATCGCATAGACCCCGTTTTGTGATAGTGCCGTTTGGCTACCACCGGATGTAGGCCCATGAGTTGGGCGAGGCGGGTGTAGTCGATGCCCGGCGATGCGGCAAGAGCTTGAGCAATGGCTGTATCGATGTCGAAGTCGCTTCCCTCGAACACCGACCAAGCTCCGGTATAGTTCTTGAATAGGACGACCTTTAGGGTGGCGAGCTTTTGCAGCGCTGCATCGAGCTCCTCCCTGGTCTTGTTAAAGAAAAGGGCTCCAATGACCTCGGCGTCAGCAGCAAGACCTGATCCGTTGCGAAACAGGTCAATGACTGCAATGCTCTTAATCAAAGTAACCATCAATGGATCGCCCGTCTTTGCTTCGGCGCGTTCGACAGCTTCGACGGCTTGCGACCAGCGATGCCCATCAGCGGATGCCAAAATCGCTGGCTCTAGGTTCGAGCGAAGGTAGTCCCAGTAGTCGTTCGGGCGATACCAGGATGCCTCGTTGACCGGGGTCGAGTTCAGGTAAGCGCGGAAGCCATGCGGCTCCACCGATGAAAGAAATCCGAAGGTGCTTCGTTCGTTTTGGCCGAACTGCCGCTTGGAGATCGGTCCTAGCAAAGCAGCCATAACGGGATGCAGTGGCCAGCATGCGGCCAGTGCCTTGGCAAAGTCTTGTCCCACGGCAGGCCGGCGAGAGCGGATTGCGGTTGCGACGGTCTTGGATGCATCGAGCATCCAATCAGGCCGGCGCTTAGCTTCGATAGCCCGCCCGATGAGCTCGACGACTTCGTCGCTTGCTGCCACGAAAGGCAGGTCGATGTAGCGGCCTTGAACCTTTGCCCAGTCGTCACGCGTGTCGATGCCGAGACGAGCAGAATACTGTGCGAACGATTGGTGTAGTACGCCAACAACGACTAAGCGCCCTTCGGACCGAGCCGCAGCTTCGGCAAGTTCCTGGAAAAAGTAAACATCGTCCCCAGAGCCCAAAGCGGAGGCCTCCAGAAATTTGCCCATCTCGTCGATGATCACGAGCACCCCATCCTGCGGGCGGCTCCTGGCCTCTTCCAGCAACTCCGCGATGAGGCTCTGTGCGTTGGGCTTGCTACGACCATCTACGGTCTTTCCTTGCGCACGCCGGACCGCGGCGCTGAGCTCGGTGACGACACTTCCGCGGCGGCCCACTGTTGGCACAAGCAGCCATCCCCTGCGAACCGGGAAGGCTTTGTCAAAAGCAGGCTTGGCATCCAAACGCAGAGCTTGGCGAGCTTTCGCCCGAAGGCTCTTGTCAGGATGCAATGCGCTCGCCAGTGCCACAGCTAGCGAGCTTTTGCCGCCACCAAACGGTCCCGTCCAAGTGAAGCAGCGTTGATTGGTATCTGAGAGCTGCTTGCACATGCCATCAACAACGGCGCTCGCTGTGGCATGGCAGATATAGCCGGAGAGGGCATCGGCTCGACCGATATCCGCGTCTACTCGGATGGAGCGCTGGTATTGGTGCGAAATCTGAACAATGTCAGACAACACCTCGTGCTTCTTGTCAGTCATAGGCGTGCCTGATCAGATTCTTGATGTCTTCGTTGGACATGGGCTTACGATGGACTTGGCGCAGGCCGGCGGAATCGGTCCACGCGAGCTTGCCGCTTGTGAAGTCCGAGAGAGCTATCAGCCGTTGAGCTATCGATTCCTCGTCAAGCTTAAAGACTCTACCCGGAGAGCCTTCTGCATATGCGACGGCTTCGAAGGGGAGAGAGCTTTGCGCAATGGCCTCGCGATTCCAGAAGTCGACCAATGCATAGGCGAAGACGCCGTCGTGCAACGAAGCCTTGGGACCCCTGCGGAATGCATATTGGCTCTTGTGGACCTCTTGCAGCAGCCCTAGTTCACCCAATAGAGGTTCGGCGAAGTCTTCAGGGGAGCCGCCGGCTGCGCGCGGCGCGTAGCTGCGCAGGCATGTTTCCAAGTCACGAGAGATCGTCGAGGACGAAAGGCGATGCTTGGGGTCAAGCTCTCGGGCATAGCGTGCCAAAGGCTCTTCAAGCTCTTGACGCGTAAAAGTAGGGGAGGTTACGTGATTGAACAGCCAAAACCATGTCGTTGAGCGAAAGCACCGTCCGGCGAGCTGCCAATGGGCGAGCCATGCCGTTGATGGACTCTCAGCATAGGGGTCGAGTCCACCATCTTGGAGGATCTCATAGGCCAGACGGCTAAATCGAAAGTGATCGCCATCTTCACGCATGACACCACAGGCCAAAGCCCAATGCCGGATGGACGCGACCATGTTCTTGCCGACGCCGAACGTTGCTATGGCGTTGTCATCGCTGAAGGTCGCTTTGCTAACTCGACCATCAATAACTCCGTCGCAGACCTTTTTAAGCCACATTTGGCGCAAAGGAAACGTCTCATGGCCAGAGAAGTGGGCGGGCATGCCTCTATCGGTTTGGAGTTGATGTTTCATGCTAGGCATTTTACGGCGGACTGGTGGCAGTCACCAGTCCAGCTGGGACTATGTGCGGTAGTTTTTGTCTATTGGATATCATTTTTCAATAAATTTAACTCTTGTACGAGAGGGAAACCGTTGGACAGTCTCGCCAAGCCGTTTTCCAGTGATTCGTCACCAAGTGGGAAGGTGGACATGTCCGCCTCAGGCAGCAAGAAATTTCATTGCAAAAATTTTCAGACCTATATCACTCCATGGAGCGCGAGAGAAATTCCCCGCGTCGGACCGCTTGGTCTACCCTCAACAGCCATGGAGAATTAATGACTTCTAACAGCTCCCCGATCGAATACCTGATCGCCTTCGGGATTGTCTTCCTGCTTGGCGCATACTGGACCCACACTCGCGGCAACGGTCAAAGCAACCAGCATGGGCGAATGCCATGACTACGGCCTGCCCACGCTGCCACTCATCGCGTGTTATTACGCGCAACAATGCGCGCAAGACCGGCGGCGCGATCGGCGCCGTCGCCGGAGCGGCCAGTAGCTTTGGTCTAGCGATGAAGGGCGCGGGCGCGGGTAGCTGGCTCGGTGGCCGCGTCGGCCTCGTTGCCGGTCCTCCCGGCACGGCCGTTGGCACGATCACGGGAGCTATCCTCGGCGCCTTGGCGGGCGGAGCGGCGGGTTGCTCGGCTGGCTCAGCCCTCGGCGAAATGATCGATGACAAGATCCTCGACAACTATCGCTGCCTGGACTGCGCTCACACCTTTGCTCAACCGTCAGGGAAGACTGACAGAGGTTCTTGGCAGTCTCCCGACGAATCCGACGAGTCCGGCTTCGGAAGCGAAGGATTCGATCGCTTCCGCACCGATTAGACACTGCACGAACACAACCCCCGGTTCGGCGCGATGAGGTGGCACTAGCCACTCGCGATGTCTTTTCCCCCTTTTCCTTTCTCAGCATTGCCCGGCCTCGGCCGGGCTTTATGCACTTGGTTTCTCAAGGATCTATCCATGCACCTCGTCCAATCCATGGCCTATGTCGGCGCCACCCCGTGGCATGGCCTCGGCAATCAACTGGCCCCTAATCAACCTCTCGAAGTTTGGGCTGAACGCGCCGGCATGAACTGGCGCATCGAAGAGTCCGAAGTCCGCTTTGTATCAGGCAACGCAGGCCTGGGTGCCATCTACGCTTTCCCCGAGCAGAAGGTGCTGTATCGGTCCGACAACAAGGCGCCTCTGTCGGTAGTATCCAGCCGCTACCAGGTTGTGCAACCTGCCGAGATTTTGGAGTTCTATCGCGATCTGACGGAGGTCGGCGGCTTCGAGCTCGAAACGGCCGGTGTGCTCAAGGACGGCCGCAAGCTTTGGGCACTCGCCAAGACCGGCCAGAGCGCCACGCTCAAGGGTCGCGACAAGGTCAATGGCTACTTGCTGCTGGCCACGGCTTGCGATGGAACGCTGGCGACCACCGCGCAATTCACGTCGGTGCGGGTGGTCTGCAACAACACCCTGTCGATTGCCCTGGGCGACAGCACCGGGGCCGTCAAAGTGCCGCATCGCAGCCAATTTGACGCGCAGGCGGTCAAGCGCCAGCTCGGCATCGCCATATCGTCTTGGGATGGCTTCATGGCCCGCATGAAGGCGCTCTCTGAATGCCGCGTCAAGGATGATGCCGCCGAAGCCTTTTTCCGACGCGTATTGACCTATCCCACTGGGAACGTCACGGATCGCCCCACCACCAACCTCAACGACAGCGCGATCAAGATTGTGCAGCAGCTCTACGTGGGGCGCGGCAAAGGAGCACTGCTGGCCTCGGCGGACGGTACGGCCTGGGGCTTGCTCAACAGCATCACGGAGTTTGTCGATCATCACCGCCGGGCACGCAGCGACGACCACCGTCGCGACGCCGCCTGGTTCGGTGCGGGCGCATCACTCAAGCAGAAAGCGTGGGACGAGGCGATGAAGCTGGTCGCATGAGAGTTCCATTGTTTCGACGTCATAACCGCCCGGCCGGGATTTCCCCGCCGGGCATTTTTGTATCTGGAGGTGTGTATGTCTCAAGCAGTAGCGACCGAGCGCATCCGAAATCGCCCGGCACTGCGTCTGGTCGATACCAAGGGATTGAGCCGGGAAGACTGGCTCGCCGTGCGTAAGACCGGCATCGGTGGGTCGGACGCCGCCGCGGCGGTCGGACTCAACCCCTATCAGAGCCAGCTGGAACTGTGGCTGGAGAAAACCGGGCGGGATGCGGGCCTGGTCAAGCCCGACCCCATGGACACCACCGAGCCGGTCTACTGGGGCTCACTGCTGGAGCCGATTGTCGCAGCGGCCTATACCCAGCAGACCGGACGCCGGGTGCGCAAGATCAATGCGGTCCTGCGCCATCCCACTGTGCCCTACATGCTCGCCAATCTCGACCGGGAAGTCATCGGCACACCGGATGTGCAGATCCTCGAATGCAAGACTGCCGGAGAGTTCGGCGCACGGCTGTGGCGCGAGGGTGTGCCGGAGTACATCCAGTTGCAGGTACAGCACCAGTTGGCGGTGACCGGCAAGCAGGCCGCCGATGTCGCCGTGCTGCTCTGCGGACAGAAGCTGGAAGTGCACCGGATCGAGCGGGACGAGGCGCTGATTGGTCAGTTGATCATGCTGGAAGCGAGCTTCTGGCAATACGTCACGACAGACACCCCGCCTCCGGCCGATGGTTCGGACTCGGCCGATGCAGCGCTGCGCTGTCTGTACCCGCAAGACAGCGGTCAGACCGTGGATTTCAGTGACGGCCGTCCGTTGAGCGCGACATTTGCGGATCTGGTGGCCTTGCGCGCCGAGATTGCGCAGCGCGAAGAGGCCGAAGCCCGCCTCAAGCAGGCGATCCAGCAAGCGATGGGCGACGCCTCGCGGGCGCAGTTCGAAACCGGCGAAGTCACCTTTAAACGCAGCAAGGATAGCTCCGGCATCGATTTGAAGCGGTTGCTGGCCGACCACCCGACCCTCCAGACCGCCTATGCCACCACCAAGCCTGGCTCCCGCCGATTCCTGATTCACCCTCATGGAGACAACCCATGCTCAAAGGTTTGAGTATCACCCCGCCTGTTATCGGGCGAATTTCCATTGGCCGCGTGGTCGAGAAGAACGGCAAGCGTCTGCCGGAGAAGGACGACCAGTTCACCCTGACGAGCCAGGTCCAGGGCCGCGATGGGTGGGTACTGCACCCGCTCGACGACACGCTGCGCAAGGGGGCCAACGGCAAACTGCGCGCGATTCCCGTGCGCTTGCTCTTCAATGATCCAAATTTGAATCTGCGCGCCGAATACTCACTGTTTGACCGAGAGACGGGGCGGCCTGTTTGTGTGGGTAACGGCGAAACCTGCAAGCGGATGGGCGACGACGGTCTGGCCACGCTGCCGTGCCCGTCTCCAGACGGCTGCGGATTCGGCAAGGCTGGCGGCTGCAAGCCCTATGGGCGGCTGAACGTCATTGTCGGGGACGAAGACGAGATGGGTTCGTTCATTTTCCGCACCACGTCGTATAACTCGATCCGCACGTTGGCCGCACGCCTGCACTACTTCGGCGCGGTGTCGGGTGGGCTGCTGGCCTGCCTGCCGCTGGAACTGAAGCTGCGCGGCAAGTCCACCACGCAGAGCTATCGGTCTGCAATCTACTACGTCGACCTGGGTGTGCGTGCCGGCAGTACGCTGGAGGAGGCCATCGCGGATGCCAGAGAATTGGGTGACAGGCGGCGTACAGCGGGATTCGACCAGGCGGCGCTGGACGAGGCCGCCCGGCTCGGGTTCAGCAATGGCGCGTTCGAGGACAGCCCAGAAGAGGCGGCTGCGGTCGTGGATGAGTTTTACCCCGAAACTACGCATGGCGAGCCGGAATCGAACAGAGCCGGATCGGCCACGGGCGAGGCACCGGCGACGACGCTGCGTAACAAGCTAGACCGGCAAGCGGCACTGCTCGGAGGTAAGGCAGCATGATGGCCATTCGCCGCAGTGTCCTGGTGCTGGCGGCGAGTGCGACGGTGACTGCGATCTGCCTGTCCGTGCTGGCTGGATGGCAACGTGGAGGTTCCCTGCCGGAACGGTTAGTGTGGGTGGCCATCGGTGTGGTTCTGGTTGCCTGCGCACACCTGCTGCCAGCTCTGGCCCGGGAGTCGTCGGCAGCGGTGCGAGGCACTGCCACCGTACTGTGGGCAGCCTGCCTGTTCACTACGTCGTACGGTCATCTGACCTTCTTTCTGCTTGCCCAGCGGCATGCGGGGGAACTGCGAGTTGCTGCGCTGCCGGTTCGCGAGTCGCAGTCCGGCCGCAGTCTCACGGTCGTCATGGCGCAACGGGCCGATGTCACTGCACGACTGGCGGCGGCCAACGCGCTGCCCTGTACTGGGAATTGCCCGGCGCTGGAAGGCCGGCGTGTCGCGCTGGCCGCCACGCTCGATGCGCTGGAGGCCGAGGCCGGCGAAATCCGGCGTAGACAAGTCGCGCAAGACCGGGCTGCGGATCGGCATGACGCCGTGGTAGCCGATCCAGTCACGTCGCGACTGGCAGCATTACTCGGCACGACGGCCGCACGGGTCGACTTCCTATCGGGGCTGACGTTCGCGGCCGTTCTGGAAGGTGTTGCCTGCCTGCTATGGACCGTCGCGCTGCGACTACAGTTTCCGTCACCTGATGCTCCGCGGGTCGTACCTCCCGTCACCCACAGTCGTACCCCGGTCGCGCCGAGTCACGCGCCGGAGCCAGGCAGTCACGAGTCCGTGACTGGAGCCGTCACACCGCAAACCTCCCTCGCCCCGGTCAGTCATGCCGGGAAAGTGGAAGACCTGACGCGACTGCGCCAAGCCATCGCAGCCGGTGAACTGCGTCCGACCGTCACCGGCATCCGCCAACACTTGGGCTGCTCCCAGGCCAAGGCATCGGCCTTGCGCCGCCAGCTCGCATCTCTGCCCGGCATTTCGTAGTCCGTCTGGCGTCTCTCCAGACGCTGGGCGCTTTTGCTGACATCCCAATTACCTCGCACGCACATCCGACTCACCCGGAGGACCGCGTTCGTCCCACGTTTCACATTCCTTGGAGCCAAATCATGCAACAGCCTCAATGCGCAGCCGATCGCGCCAAGCCGGCCGAAGCGCCGTGCTCGACGATAACCTTTACCCCCCGTTTCGCACCCGGCCATGTACTGGCCACCCCTGCCGCCTTTGCCGCGCTCGCCCTGGCCAACGTCACCCCGCAGTCCCTGCTGCTGCGGCATTTGTGCGGCGATTGGGGCGATCTCGATGAGCTGGACCGTCAGCAGAACAACTTTGCGCTCGCGATGAGTGCGCGGCTGCTGTCGAGCTACGCCCTGCCCGGAGGCGGGAAGGTCTGGGTCATTACCGAGGCCGACCGCTCGGTGACAACCGTACTGCTGCCGGAGGACTATTGACATGGGGACGGCCCACTTGCCGTCAAAGCTGCGTGTGCCTGTACGCGTCATGCTCGGCGGCGTCTTCGTCTCGCTAGCAGCACTCAACGCATTGAGTACCGCTCGAATCCCGCTGGTTCCCTTCCTGATCCGCCATGCACGCGGGGATTGGGGGCAGATCACCGATGAGGACTGGCAACGGAACGAACGCGCGTTGGCAGCCGGAGACTATCTGCTATCCAGCTATGTGCTATCGACTGGACAAAAGATCTGGGTACAGACAACGGGGGACCGCGCCGTGACGTTCGTACTGCTTCCGGTGGAGCAAATGAGCTTGCCCCGCTTCTGGGGGGAAGCACTGCGAACCTAGTGATTCCCCTTTAGCGACGCGCCAGGCGCGCGGCCAGGCGTTCGACGATTTCCACCACCATGGTTCGGTCGTGATGACTCAGCTTCGAGAGCAGCCGCATCAAGTAATGGGCCTGATCGCTGGATCGGTTGCTGGCTTCGGTCAGCAGGTCTGACGTCTCGCATTGGAAGATGTCGGCCAATTCGACGAGTCGTCCGATCGTCGGCATGACGACTCCCCGCTCGATGCGCGATACCGCCTCGTTGCCAATCCCTAGCCGTTCCGCGACCTGTTCCTGCGTCAGGTTCACGGCGATGCGCTGCCTCGCAATCGCTCGTCCCACGACGCCGGCCAACTGGTCCATGTCTGCCTTGCTCATGCCCCCTCCTATCCACCTGAATGGTTGGGCATCGCCTCCTTGACATGAAGTGCTTAAAAAGTTGATATTCAACTTAATTAGTCGTTAACCATGTCGATGGCTCGCCGGCGGCGTCCATGGGGAAACCCTACTTCAATCCTTGCGAAAACAGGAAAAATCAATGAATTCAAGGAATTATGAATGCGATCGCCCAGATCTCGGCGCTCTCGCAGAGTCACCCATGCAAGACAAACTCCGGCTGCTGGCGGCAGCGATAGGCGCAGCGTCCGTCCTGGCGCTCGCTGGATGCGGTGGCGGCGATGGCCCCTCCGCCACCAATAACAACCCGCCGCAGCAGACTGCTAACCTGACCGGGAAGGCCATCGACGGCTACCTGGTCGGCGCCAAGGTATGTCTCGATCTGGATGGAAATGACAGCTGCGACCCAGGCGAGCCCAGCACCACGACCGACGAGAATGGCAACTACGGCCTCGTGGTCGACACCAGCGCAACTGGCAAAACGTTGCTGGTCGTCATCGACACCAATACTCGGGACAAATCCCGCCCCGGCTACGCGTTCCCGGCCGGCTTCGTGCTCAGCGGCGTGGTCGATGGTGCAATCGGACAGCACATCACCCCAATCACCACTCTGGTCCGGTCACAAGTACAGAGCGGCAAAAGCCAGGCGGCGGCCGAACAAAGTGTGGTTTCGCTCCTGGGCGGCAAGATCAATATTAAAGACGACTACATTGCCAACGGTGACGACCACGCCAGTGCCTTTGCGGCCGCAGTCGTGGACAAGGTGGTGGAGTTCGCCAAGGCAGGCCGCGGCGATGCCGACACCGTGCGCGCTGTAATGAACGCCATTGCGACAAAGGGCAGCGTAACCGCAGTTACGCAGGCCGATGTCGAGGCAGCTCGCGCAAAGCCCGTTTACACTGCCGACGTCGATGCCCAGGCACTGCTGGCTGAGCCGCTTTACGCTTATGCCGGCGAGCGGGGAGACTTTTCCACCCTGCCTCCCAAGTCCGTCATGGTCCGGCAGGCCTTGTCGCTTAGCGGCCAAGTGCTGCAGGCAGGCATGGAGGAACTCGGTCTGCAGGCCTCGAACTGGGTGGCGTCGCCCACCGGCGCAAGTGGAACTGCCCACATATACGGCCTCTACGCGCTCAAGGTGGACGGCAGCTGGTCACCGTTCATTCCGGCAAGCGGCATCGAGAGTAACCTCGCAGTTCAGGCATTTGCCGGCAACGTGGTTACGACCACGGATGCGGACACGGGAATCAGCACCCGATTGGAGTTCCGCCGTACCGTGCTGGATGGTAAGGCGTTCATCAATGCCATGCCCGCATCGACGTCCGAAGATGTGCTCGCAGCCATGCCCGGCGCTTTTGGGGTGGGCACAGTCGGCTATGCGGTGATCCGCTCGCGCGCTTCGGACGCTGTCACGCTGCCTGCCTCGACCCAATGCAGCAGTGCCAATCCGATCGTCGAAGACGGTGTAGAGCAGTGCCCGCTGCTTGGTACCCCCACGCAACAATACTCCTCCGTACAGGACGTGCTAACCGTGCCTCCGGTTCCCTTCCTTGGGATTGGCTACCTGCGCTTTGGTGCGGATGGTCAAGTCGTTGTGTATGACGGTAATGATGCGAACAATGTTCTGCTCGACAACAGCAAGATCCGCTGGTCGCTCTATGCTCGCAGTGCCAACGTCATGGTGTTCGACGTTGCGTATGCCGATATTGCGAGCTTCCCCCGCTTGGACCCGATGTACGGCGATCTCATCAAGGCCGGAGGCAAGGTGGTTATCGCCTTGCATAACGGGCATCTTCGATTCGGCATGCTCGCACCGGCCGGATTGGAGACGGCGACGGTACTGCTCAAGGCACCAGCCTTTGGCCAGCTTGCTCCGGTGATTAGGAGCGCTCTCCTGTAGTTGCAATAAGAGTTCAAGGCCGATCGATCTTTACAGCCTGTCGCGCCATAAGGCCGGCATGCCATCTTTTGGGCATGCCGGCCTTTTCCGTGGTCTGTGCGCCAACGGTTCCCGCAATCCAATCAGAATCTCAACCCAATTATGAAACTCTACTTTCGGCCAACAGCGCTTTGCGCATTTTGTGTCGTGCTGGCACTGGTGGCGTGCGGCAAGCAAACCACCCTCGATTTCCGTAACGCTCAGATCATCAACGGCAAGGTCTATGCGAGCAACGCCAACACGCCGTTCTCAGGCTTGGTAACTAACGTCCCGAGCTTGCAAGTCTTATCCGCTCAGGAAGGGATTGCGAAGTTTGCGGGTGTCATCGGGATCAATACCTTGGCTCTCATTGGAAACGTCCAGGCAGCACCAGGCATGCTAGCTCATGGCTTGTTGCTGTCCACGCTATCCGGAGCGGCCTGTGACGCGCAGGTGAAAGACGGCATGCTCGACGGACGAACAACGTGCAAATCCCCACAGTCCGAAAGCGTACGCATGACTTTGGAATTCCGTTCCGGGCTGCTAGATGGGCCTATGAAGTATTTCGATCCGCGCGATACCGGCCATGTTGTTTCGGAGGTGACATTCACGGGTGGGCAACCAGACGGAAAGCAAGAAATCTACAGTCCGAATACGCGCAAGCTGGCTCATACGGTCCCGTGGTCAAAGGGAATATTTCAAGGCGACGAAGAGGGCTTCGACGAAGCCACCGGTAATCGAATCCTGCAAGCGACACTGGTCAATGGGAAATACGACGGAAGATTCGTTCGTTACGCCCCTGATGGCAATCGAGTCATCTACGCCGTCAACTTCGTCCAAGGTCAGATGCACGGTGCAGAGGAAGCTTTTGATCCGTTGTCGGGGAAACTCACAGCCAGGGCCGAGTATGCAGGTGGCAAGCTCAATGGGAGCGTTAAGCAGTGGGATGCCAACGGCAACCTAACAAGCGAGAAAGTCTTTCGCGGCGGTGAAGAGATTGCAGCACCAAGTAGCGGAAGCAGCGACCTGCGAGCGGCGCCCGCTGGCGCAATCGATAGCTGCGTCGAAGAGTGGACGGCAGGCTATCGAAAGGAAAAGGGCGAGGCAGCAATGATCGCGATGGACCAGATTTTGGAATGGGAGTCATGGTGCCGCGCAGGTAAGCGCGCCGCCTGAATAGCTCTACCGTGACCCGATGCGCCCTCAATGGGGAGTGAGCCGGGTCTTTTTTTGCTGATTTCCGAATAGATGATGCTCTCGCTGATAAAAAGCGCCGATTGAGGCGCTGTGCTGATTGCTGTTTTCTCACACTAAAATAAGTGTATTGCACCAATTTTGGTGTATAGTGAGAGCCCGTCGACCGCACTCGCGGGTCGTGTTCGAGCACTATTTTGGAGCCATTCAGATGAAGACGTCCATGAGCCCTGAGGAATACAAGGCCGCAAAAAATCGCTCTTGCATTACGGTGAACGACATCTGGTGCGCGGCAGCGCGAGTTTCCAAGGACCAAGACAAGTCTTACAGTTCCGGTCGAACAGCTATACCCGAGGATGCTGCAGCCAATGTTCGCCGAGTTGTCTCCTTAGTCGAAACTACTGCCACTTCCTTGTTCGATGAATTAGGGCAGGCTCTTCCTGGCTGCTTGGTCGAGCTTGATGGTGCTAGCCTCAGCATTCAGGTCCATTTTCCTTCGACAAAAGCGGTCAAGATCGACTGTTGCGGCTTGGACATCGCGAACTTGTGGCCGGTCTATTCGGCTGATCGATCCACCAAAGGCGAGGCCGTGTTTCTCTATGCGCCGGAAAGGCCATGGAAGCGCAAAGCTGATGACCAGAGACGCTGGTTTCTCTGGCGCGGCGATTTTGTTGAGAACCGCTCATTGGAGAGGTTCCAGAGCTACTGGAACAAGCTTGACGAGCGTTTGCTCACTGAAGCGTTCAAACGTTACATCTAGGATAGGACTCACGCTTCCAGCGACTACGCAAACACAACTTGTGTCGAGGCCGGAGCCGAAGAGTCCCTTCAGCGTGGTCGTCCCTCCGGTGACACGCGCTTCGTGAATCTCTGCCCAAGACAGCCGTGGCTTGGACTCACTGAGGGCATTAGCTTCAAATGGCTCAATGACGACACGCAAGCGGCGCCGATAAAATTAGAAGTTGTCGCGGCGTTAAGCGCAATCCTGGGGAGTCTTGTTGATATCGGCTGCTAGTCAACTTCAACTCTCTCCCGGGATACCTTGCCGGCGTCAGTGCAGGTCACGTCGTCGTCCCAACATTACCTCGTGTCCTGGTCTGATAGGGATGACGATACGGCTGCGCGAAGACTTCGTCGGTTTGCAAAGATCTCGGAGTAGGAGCAGCCCGCGCCGTCACTGGCACGTAAAATTGCATCAGCGTTTGCTCTGATCTTGTAATCGTCGGCCAAGAGCGCCCTGCGACCATTCTGCGCTTTTCCACGCTGATCTCCGATGCCCTCCTCATCAACATGCTTATCTACTAGGCCGGGTTTCTCACGCGCCCGTATGCTTCGCTTACGCACACGGCTTATCGCCGAATCGAAGCTGTCGGGCGTGAATTGCCAGCCCACGCCCATCAAAAGGTCCCGAACCTGCGAGCGACCATAGCCACGGGCAAGTAATTCCTCTGTGAACTCGATGACTGCAGTAAGCCGAGCGGTCATGGACTTCTGCGTGCATTCCGTCGCACGAGATTGAAGGCGGCGCATGAGTTCGGAGTTCGAAAGCGTTGCAATGTCATGCACGCTGCTGAGATCTACTACGCGTTCCATCTGCATCCTGTCTGCGCTCTTTGAGACTGATTTCTGCACCTGATTTGCACATTGTTGCACTTCATGTGACCCGGCACTGCACTGGAAGTGCACGCTTTCCGGCCGACACCTTCTTCCGCGGGACGCGCAAAGGCACGGCTACCGGCGCTAAGGTGAGTGCAGCCAGTCCGTTCCATGCGAGATTTCTCACCGCGTATACGCGCCGCACGTTTGCCCTGTATCTTCGGTTGCGAGCCGAATCGGTACGGTGCGCGCTATTCACCAAGGTTACATGAGGGCGGCGGCTGCTTTCGCGGGCGCCCTGGCTTCTTCTTTTCTTGCACCTGGCTTGTGCCGAACAGCCGGCAATGATCTCCGTACTTAATGCGCAAGTATTGGTCAGCCTTGGTCATGTAGCGAATGTTCCTGCGCAGTGCTTCGCGCTTGGGCTCGTCATGCCAATCGATCTCACCAGTCCCAACGCCGTGGCCATACTTCGCGTGGAACTGTTTGTCGGCGTTGCTGTTCCAGTACTGGCCCTTGCCACCCGTCACCTTGACCCAGTATTCGCCGATCAACCTGGCAATGTGGACGTCACGGCAAGAATCGGCCGTGTAAAAGATCAGCACGTGCAGGTGCAAGCCAGACTCGTTGCCTTCTTCCAGCTTCCAGATGTAGTCGACAATGCCGCGCAGCAGTTTGTTCGTGCGGCAGTTGTTGAAGAATTTTTTGCGATGCGTTTGGATCTCGTCGAGTGATATTCTCGGGCGGTGCTTTTCCTGATAGCCAAAGTGCAGCATCAGAACAAGCTGGCGCGACTTGCTCTCGAACACCTTCTGTTCTATCTCTAGGCCCTTAGCTTCATTGCGCTCCGAATTACGCTTGCGCGCACGCAGCTTCTGTTTAAACCTCCGAGAGCTTACATTCTCGGCAATCTTCTCGATTACGTCGTTGAATATCTCCCCGCCCGTCTTGCCCGCATGGGGCACAAGGGAAACGGGGTCTTGCAAAATGACCGTCTGACGATGGAGATCCAAGGACTGGAGCGCCTCGCAAACGGCAGAAACGTGCGGGCTGTAGGCGTGACGCTCGGGAAATGCATGGTGCTTCAGGAATGTCAACAGCGGCTCGTAGTAGCGTGCGCCTAGTGGCTTACGGACGGCGATAGTTTCTCCCCGTGCATTGGACTTGATTTCAAAGCCTTTCCCCTGGCTGGAAAACTCAATTTCCCTAGCGAGATTTTCCATCGATGAAAGCGAGTCACGCAGGAGACCGAAACTGTATAGAAAATCAGGTTCCTCCTTGCCATCGGCCATCCTTCCCACGGTGTTTGCTACCCAATCAACGTACTCGTAGATTTGGTAAAAATCATCTTCTTCGAACGACATGTTGTTTTATCTAGACTTGATTGATGAAAGAAGATTCATCCCGTTGATCACCATGGTTTGTATCCCCGATCGCGCCTTCAATCTCACCACGCACCTGCTTGTAGTACTTCATTAAGCTCTCTATTACATAAGACCCATAAGTCCAATAAAACTGTTTCGCCGTTAGAAGCGTGGCCTTGTTGTAAATTTAATTCCCGGAAGGCGAGGCATGATAATGCGGTCATATACTGAGTTATGACCTGTCTGGAATAGGCGCGCGAATTGCGAATGGCGTGAGCCCGTCCACGGACGTAGTTTGTGTGTGTGGGCGACGTTGTTTGTGTTAGCCGGTCTGGGCGATCGAACGTCAGGCGTGAGCCATGAGCTGTTCTACAGCATTGGTCGGCCAGAGCAATCGACGATTAGGAAGCTTGATGGGTCGAACCCCGTGATAGCTCCCGGTAAGGGAATAGCGCTTGCGAATCGACTGGGCTTTCAGCGAAATGGCTGCTGCAAATTCCTCGGTCGTCAGAAGGCGTCCACTAGTCGTGGGAAGGGTGGGTTCGAGATGGGGTTTCATTATTGACTCCAAGCTGTAACGAGACATGGCTTAGCGTCGCGGAGTATTTTTTCGGCCATTGAGGCAATCTCATACGCCGTGCTTCACCGCAGATCGCTTGGAGTGATGCTATAAACCCTTCGCCCTGTGAGGCCGGTAGCGGGGTATTGAGAGCCTTGCTGGGCAAGGCTCTACCATCAGCGAGGCCCGATTTTCGGGGTTTTCCGTCCGGGCTTTGATTGATCGACAATTAACATATGCTCGTACTCCTGCCACTTGGCGAGCCAGGGGAGCAGAGCTGATTGCGTGTGAAATCGCTGCCTAAAGCCTTCGAAGGGTAGGCCCTTTTTTAGTATGGCGCATGCAGCAACTTGGACGGGGTCCCACATGGACGCAGCTTGCCCGCCATGCCCGCGCTTACCTTGACGAGTCCTTGCTGACTGAATCCACTTCGAATCCTGGAGAGTTCTTCTCCATTTTTCCGTGCTCCAACGTGGCTGACCCGCAGGATGAAGACCCTCAAATATCGCCGCAACCAGTGGCGTCGGCATGCCCTCAGTCAGAATATCTGATGTGCTGTCCGGCAACGCGCGCTCCCTAAATGCTGCGCCTGGGAAAGCCGAATTTGATTGTGGAGAGCTGACGGGCGGCGCCGCGAGTGCTGACCTGTCTTTGACATCAATGGGGTTCGCTGGCGTATCTAGCGCTACTTTCCCCAAAGGCGAGCCCATGGAGAGCGCTGTGGAGATAAGCTGCGTTGCAATCGTGGGAGGAGTAAGGTCGAATGAGTGGGGGTCCTGCGGATATCCTGCGACATCACTAAACAAGCGCAACCAGTCGGTTTGGATGTCTTCTTCCTTGCACCAGTTCAAGAAGGCAATGGGATGGACTTCATCTACAAGCTTACCTCGGTCTTCGCACCAATCCCACCAATCGGCCAAAATGCGGCGAGCTCTCTGAAAACTTGGGTCCCCAGGGGGGATGGGCATACTGTCGAGATTTATGCCCTCTGAAGGAATCTCGGTACCTTGCGGCGGAGGGTGAATGCCGCAAATAAGCAGCGCTCCCATTAGTGGCGTCCACGTTTCAAGTCCAAGATACTCACTTAGCGTCATATGGCGCTTAGCGCCGCCAATTAGCCGTTGTTGCATGGATAAGTGCTTGCTCATTTTACTAAGACGGGCTCAAAGGTACGAGGTCGTGGGGGGCATGTTGGACAACTCCGAGGTCGCGCTTATTTTGTATGCGACTGATCTTTTGCACTCATTAATTTTTTTTGAGGAAATCCGACAGCACTAGAAATGCTTTCCCCAGCTTATTAAGAGTAAGCTCAAATCGGTACATATCAACTTCGCCACTTTCGTTCGTATAGGGGTAGATGATGTCTGCGTTTGGCCGCTCGTCAGCGTATCCGCTGTTCGAATCATCGTGTCGGAGTGCTATATCTAGAAATGTCTCGTTCTCCTCGCGCCATTCGTCGTAGAAATCCCGATCTAAGGTCACTGATGCCCATGGGAAAACGGCCTCGGCGAGGCTTTTCAAGGTGTAGCCCTGAAAGTAGTAGAACCACTCCTTCTCCAGGGATTCGGAGCCATCTTTTTTGTATAAAAATAAACGAATATTGCTTCGGCCGAGTCCTTTGTTAACCCAGTCCTCCATTTCGATGGATATCTTTTTCCCTTTTTTCAAATGGCGCATTAATGGCTCAGCCAATGAAAGATTTCGTAGGCGCTGTTGGGTAGGCGTCCCGTCAAATACTTTCAGCAGATCACCGCGAGAACCCCTGTCAAGTCGGTTTGATTTGGGAATCTCGATTGTCCAACTCTTTGGGTTTCGATGTACCTTTTGGGGGTCAATTTGAACCCAAAACGTCTCATTCTTTTCGGGAAGATGGCCGACGAGAATGACCGGTAAGGAATGTTGGCTCCAGTATCTAAGGTGTTTCAGCTTACCCCGGTGGAAGATATATCCGTTCTTTGTCTCGCGGAAATAACTCGGACCAGTCTTGATTTGAACTCCAATTAGCCGGCCGGTGGGAGTCGAGTTGTCAACCAGTTCAATGTGAGCATCAATTCCCATATCGGTAATGGGTTGCTCGCGAAAGATCCAGCCTAGCTCCTTTATGACAATGCCCTGAGCTGCATGGACGCCAAACCTTTCGGTGGGGTTGTATTCGAGTTTCTCTGTGATGGGATCGCTTTCGTTCGAGTTCGGCATCGTTCTTCTGTTCAAATTCCAGAGCGCTGTTCAGTGGGGCGCCATGACTAAACTTACTACTCGTGGGCTGATGAGCAAAAACAGGTAGTTCTTTTCGCCAGGGCTTCGGGGAAGCATCACAGAAAGCTTTGGCTCTTTGGCTAAGAGCGAGCTGTTGTCAGCGGAATGATACTGTCAAGCATGACGCTTTCTTGAAGCGTGATACTAGCCTGCGCGAGCATCCAGGTTTCGATCTTGTCATGCCACATTCGGAGCATGTCTAGTGGTCGGCGCCGGTAGTGCTTCTCTGCCAACGCTGACGGTTTGTGCCCTTGAATCTGCGCCACGACGCCAACAGGAACCTCACACCACTCGGACAGGGTGCCGAAGGATCGGCGCAGGCCGTGCAGCGTCAAATGGGGCAAGCCGGCGGTCTTGATTGCCTGGTTGTGCGCGTAGCGCGGCTCGGCAATCCGCCCCTTCTCCGAATTCAGGCTGTGAAACACCCAGGGTGACGGCTCCCATTTCTGTCCACGTTCTTCCAGGCTGCGCAAGCGGCGCCTGCTGGGTGGCGTTTCATTGAGTTGCTTTAGACCGAGTAATAGGGAGGCCAGATAGGGCGTGAGGGGAATTACACGCCCGGTTTCAATCTTGTCTGCGATTTGGAGACTTCGCCACCGGAAATCGACATCTTCCCAACGCAGGGCGGCCAGCTCTTCTCGACGCGCACCGGTGATGAGCAAGCCTTGAAGGTATGCAGATTGCACGGGATTGTGCAATGCGCGGACGGCGGAGAACCATGCCGCGAGTTGCTCTCTTTGCAGGCTGTCGCCGTCCTTGGTGCTGATGCCAGGCAACGCTCCAGTGACTTTGGGCGACGTGCAGCAATCCGATGGAATGATGCCTGCGTATTTGTCTTCGCCTTCGCACCATTTGGCGAACGCCTTGAGCATGCGGAAGCCATAGGCAGCGCTGGTGGGACGAGCCGGCACTTCGGATTCCAGCCATGCACCGACTGTTTTAGCTGTAAGGCCGGACAGCTTAAGGGCCATCAGCGGATACAGCGGCCCGCGCTCCGTTTTCTTGGCACCACGTTTGGCCTGTTCGCCACCTGGTGCAGCGAGTTTGAGGTGGTCGTTGATATAGCCGACGGATCTCGGTTTCTTCGTCTTTGGCGAGATCTTGGTGCGCAGGGTTTCGAGATATTCGACCCATGCATCAGCGACGGTTACGCTTTCCCGTATCGCAGTTGCTCGCCGGGCCTCATGACTGGCACGCTGTTCCGCCTTCACTTCGCGCGGGTCTTGGCCAGCATCGATCAGTGTCTGGAGCCGGCGCGCTTCTTCCTGGGCCTTTCCGATGGACCAGCTACGCGGGTCGCCAATTGTCAGGCGGACGGTCTGCCCGTGAACCTTGCCCTGGAAGATGTAGGACTTGGCACCACCTGCGGTGGCGCGCACTCCCAGGCCGGGGGATGCTGAATCCCACAGGAAGGCTTGTGCTTTGCCCTCGGGGCATCGATGCGCGTCGACGCGCGCGGCGGTGAAGTTGACCTTGGCCATTCTTGGAGTCAGGAAATGAGGGGTTACATGGCTCCATGTAACCCCCATGTAACCCGATTGTGCGGTATTCAGTCCATCTCGGTCAACACGGACGTCGTCGAGTAAAGTCTGAAACCCCTTTATCCATGCGGGATTCGGCGGTTACACGGATGTCGATCAACATCGAGAAATCTGGTTTTTTGGTGATTTGTAATCATCAGGTGGCGGGTTCGAGTCCTGCAGCCGGCACCAGATTCATGTGAAAGAGCCACGCGAAAAGCGTGGCTTTTTTGCTTCTTGCGCGCGTCTGGTTCAAGCCGCCCATCTCAGCAACACCAAAATCCAAAGCAAGAAAAACGCCGCAAGAGCCCAAGCCCCCGCGGCGCCTTCCCTCAACAGCACATCACCGCCAGCCGATCACGCCCCCACCGGCTTCCCTCCCTTATGCCGCACCACCACCGTTGATGACCGCGACGGCAGATTGGCATCCGGCCAATTCCCTCCGGCCGCCCCAGTCCCAGTCGGGTGCTGGATGTTCACGAAGAATGTCGTCAAATCCGGCGTGTAAGCCAGGCCGGTGATTTCGCAGCCTACAGGTCCCACCAGCAGTCGGCGCACTTCGCGGGTTACCTGGTCGACGTAGTGCATCGAGTTGGCGCCGAATACGTTGGTCACGGACGAGCCGGTGCCGGCGTCCGTTTGCACCCAAAGGCGGCCCTTCGGGTCCACGCGGATGCCGTCGGGGCTGCTGAAGGTAGAGCCGACCATGTTGCCCTTCTGGTTGGCCGCCGCAATCGACGGGTCGCCGGCCAGCAGCAGGATTTCCCACTTGAACTTCATGGCCAGCGGCGAATTGCCGTCCTCGTTCCAGCGGAGGATGTGTCCATGCGGATTGTTCGCGCGCGGGTTGGCTGCGTCGGTCACCGCGCGGCTGCCGTTGTTGGTCAGCGTGCAGTAAATCGTCTTGTCCTGACCCACCGTGATCCACTCCGGGCGGTCCATCAGCGTGGCGCCGGCCACGCGGGCGGCGGCCTTGGTGTTGATCAGTACGTCGGACTGGGTGTTGAAGTCGATCGGTGCGGCGGCGAATGTTGTCTGCGTGTAGTTGCCCGGATCGGTGGCGCCAGCTACCAGGCCGTTCTTGCCCTGGGTCAATTCGATCCACTCGCCGGTGCCGTCGGCGTTGAACTTGGCGGCGTACAGCGTGCCGTTATCGAGCAGGCTGGCGTTGTTCAGGCGATTGGTGGCGTCGAACGCGCTGGTCGGGATGAACTTGTAGATGCAGCCCGGCGTGCCGTCGTCGCCCATGTAGAACGCCACGCGGTTGCTGGCGTCGGCCATGAAGGCGGTGTTCTCGTGGTCGAAGCGGCCCATGGCGGTGCGCTTCACGGGCAGGCCGGAGATTTGTTGCAGCGGATCGATCTCGACGACCCAGCCGTAGCCGGTGTCGGGTTGCGTCGGGTCCAGGTAGTTGTCGGTGGTTTCCTCGCAGGTCAGGTACGTACCCCACGGCGTATGGCCGCTGGAGCAGTTGTTGAGCGTGCCGATGACCACCGGGCCCACCGTGCTGGCGGCGGGGCCCGATACGCGATAGCTCGTGTTGCCCGAGTAGCGCTTGTTGTAGAGCGAGTTGCGCTTGACCTCCCACTTGCCGGCCACCAGCTCGATCTCGATCACCGAGACGCCCACCGACGACAGCACGATGCGTTTCTGCTCGGCTGTTGCCGTGGCGGGATCGTAGGCGGTGGGCAGCAGGATGGCGGCGTCCGGGGCCTCGTGGTTCATCACCAGCAGGCCGCCCTTTTGCGGGTCCACGCCGGGAATTTCGAAGTAGTGCATGCCGTCGTGGTTGCCGCCGGCCTGCTGCTCGGTTTCCATCGACGTCTGGAAGGCGCCGCGGTAGCCCGCAGCGCCCGCGGCAACCGGATCGCCGGCGGAGAACAGCACGTACGACTCGTATGTATCCGGCACGGTCACCTGGTTGGCGGTGATCTTGGACGGCAGCGACTGGAAGTTGACGCTGTAGTCCAGCGGCTGCTGGCCAGGCGCAGGGGCCGGCGCGGGGGCGGGCGTCGTGCCCGGTGCGGCGCCGTTGTCGTCATCGCCGCCACAGGCAGCCAGCAGCGAGGTACCGCCAAATGCGGACAGCAGCGAAACGCCCAGGCTGCCGCGCAGCACACGGCGGCGGGCCGGATTGGCGGCCACCAGTTCTTCCAGCGTTTGGCCCGGCACGGTCTTGTTGCCTTCGGCATCGCGGCGCGGCGCGCGCAGCTTGTCGGTGATGTACGACATGTATTCCTCCAGATTTTATGGGGAGGGCCACCGTGAATACGGGGCCGGCGGGGAGAGCCGCCGCAGATACTAGGGAACAAATATGTCGTTTTAGTTACTGAATGACTGCTCAATCAGTCATTGACGCCGGATGCGGGGGCGCTGGCTGGAGCCAAGCTTCAGTTTGAAACGTGCACTCCGATAACGCTAAAGGAGGCAAGTCCCGTAAGGGTTGCGGAGTTCGATGACATCGCGATGGCATTGACACTTGTCTCCTGCATAATCGGCGTCACGCCAGATCGACCCTTCCCGAGAAGGGCATACAAAGCGGGTTTATTTTTTGTTCGGTACACAGGAGAGGTCAAAACATGCAAAGCAAACTGGCAGGCCGTCGCCTGGCGCGAACGGCCGCGGCAGTTCTCGTCGCCACACTGGCCGCATGCGGCGGCGGCGATGACGACGGTGGATCGGTGGTGCGCGTTTCCGAGGCCAGCGCCACCATGACGACGTCGGCGGCAAGCGCCGCCATCATCGACCCCACGCGGTGGATACCGTCGTCGACGGACACATGGCAGTTGCAGCTGCAAGGCACGATCAACACCAGCTATAACGCGACGGTCTACGACATCGACCTGTTCGATACCCCGCAAGCCACCATCAACGCGCTGAAGGCGCAGGGCAAGCGCGTGGTCTGCTATTTCTCGGCGGGCAGCAGCGAGAACTGGCGCTCGGACTTTTCGAAGTTCAAGGCCGCCGACATGGGCAACGCGCTCGACGGCTGGGCGGGCGAGCGCTGGCTCGATACGCGCTCGGCCAACGTGCGCACGATCATGAAGGCGCGCATGGATCTGGCGAAGTCGCGCGGTTGCGATGGCGTGGATGCTGACAACGTCGACGGCTATACGAACAAGCCCGGCTTTCCGCTCACGGCCGCGACGCAGCTCGACTACAACCGCTTCCTGGCCACCGAGGCCCATGCGCGCGGCCTGGCCATCGGGCTGAAAAACGCCGTCGCCCAGCTTGGCGATCTGGCGTCGTCGTTCGACTTCGCAGTGAATGAGCAGTGCTTCCAGTACAACGAGTGCAGCGGCTACTCGGCGTTCACGGTGCAGGGCAAGCCGGTGTTCAACGTGGAATACCAGGCCAAGTGGAAGGACGCCACCACGCGTCAGACGCTGTGCGCGAAGGCCAAGGCGCTGAACCTGCGCACCCTGGTGTTGCCGCTGGCGCTGAACGACAAGTTCCGCTACAGCTGCGACTGATCTGGCGCGCTTGGTGCCTGCGCGGCTCGCCTCTTCCGTCTGCGGAGCGGCGAGCCGCAGGTTGACCAGATCGGCGATGTGTCGCGCATCGAGCCGCCACCGCGCAGGCACGGCTCCACGCGCAGGCACGGCTCCACGCGCAGGCACGGCTTAATTCCCCGCCACATTCCCCGCCGTCTTCTCCATCTCGCGCCACGCCAGATACATCCGCGTATCGAATTCCAGCTGGTGGTAGTGCGGCTCCATGTGCTCGCACAGCCGGTAGAACGCCTTGTTGTGATCGGACTCTTTCAGGTGCGCGAGTTCGTGCACGACGATCATGCGCAGGAATTCCGGCGGCGCGTCCTTGAACAGCGAGGCCACGCGGATTTCCTTCTTCGCCTTCAGCTTGCCGCCCTGCACGCGCGAGATGGCCGTGTGCAGGCCGAGTGCATGCTGGGCGGTATCGAGGCGCGCGTCATAGCCCACCTTGTGCAGCGGCGGCGCGCTGCGCAGGTATTCCTGCTTGATCTCGGCGGTGTAGTCGTAGAGCGCGCGGTCGGTCTGGATCTGGTGCCGATCTGGATAGCGGCGCGCGATGTGGTCGCCCAGCGTGCCGGCCGTCATGGCGGCGCGCACCTGGTCGAGCACATGGGGCGGATAGCCGCCCAGAAAACGCATCGGGTCCTTGATCCCCGGCCGCCAGCCTTCGGTCATCTCAGTGGTGGTGATGGTGGTGGTGCATCCAGCTGTTGTCCATCGAGTTCACGAACGACTCGACGGCATCCTTCTCGCCGGTGGCGTGGCGCATCATCTCGCCACACTTGCAGAATCCCTGGTACGGCGTGATGTGCGAGCAGGCCGAAGTCTTCCGCAGGTACAGCGTGACGGGTTTCGTGCACTTCTTGCACTTGAATTTGAGGGTCAGGGCGGGTTTGCTCATGGAAATCCGGTTGAAAACGGCGCGAATGCGGAACCCGCCATTGTACCGGCCATGCCCGATCGGCGTGACGCCGGCAAAAGCGGCGCGCCCGTTTGCTACACTCCCGCCATTCCCTGCATTCCAACCGAATTCAACCAGACGGCACCTCATGGCACAGTACGTTTTCACCATGAACCGCGTGGGCAAGATCGTTCCGCCCAAGCGTCACATTCTCAAGGACATCTCGCTGTCCTTCTTCCCCGGCGCCAAGATCGGCGTGCTGGGCCTGAACGGCTCGGGCAAGTCCACGCTGCTCAAGATCATGGCCGGTCTCGACAAGGAGATCGAAGGCGAAGCCACGCCGATGCCGAACCTGAACATCGGCTATCTGCCGCAGGAGCCGCAGCTCGATCCCGAGCAGACTGTGCGCGAATCGGTGGAAGAGGCGCTGGGCGGCGTGTTCGAAGCTCGCAAGAAGCTCGACGAGATCTACGCCGCGTACGCCGAGCCGGACGCCGACTTCGACGCGCTGGCCGCTGATCAGGCCAAGTACGAAGCCATCCTGGCCGCCAGCGACGGCAACAACGCCGAGCTGCAGCTGGAAATCGCCGCCGATGCGCTGCGCCTGCCGCCGTGGGACGCCAAGATCGGCAACCTCTCGGGCGGCGAGAAGCGCCGCGTGGCGCTGTGCCGCCTGCTGCTGTCGCGCCCCGACATGCTGCTGCTAGACGAACCGACCAACCACCTGGACGCCGAATCGGTGGACTGGCTGGAACAGTTCCTGACGCGCTTCCCGGGCACCGTGGTGGCCGTTACCCACGACCGCTACTTCCTGGACAACGCCGCCGAGTGGATCCTGGAGCTGGATCGCGGCCACGGCATTCCGTGGAAGGGCAACTACAGCTCGTGGCTGGAGCAGAAGGAAGACCGCCTGAAGCAGGAAGAGGCTACCGAATCGGCCCGCCAGAAGGCGCTGAACAAGGAACTGGAGTGGGTGCGCCAGAACCCGAAGGGCCGCCAGGCCAAGTCGAAGGCGCGTCTGGCCCGTTTCGACGAGCTGAACAGCCAGGAATACCAGAAGCGCAACGAAACCCAGGAAATCTTCATCCCGGTGGGCGAGCGCCTGGGTAACGAAGTCATTGAATTCGACAACGTCAGCAAGGGTTTCGGCGATCGCATGCTGATCGAGAACCTGAGCTTCAAGGTGCCGCCGGGCGCCATCGTCGGCATCATCGGCCCGAACGGCGCCGGCAAGTCGACCTTCTTCAAGATGCTGACCGGCAAGGAAAAGCCGGACAGCGGCGAGATCAAGGTCGGCCCGACCGTGAAGATGGCGTTCGTGGACCAGAGCCGCGATGCGCTCGATGGCAGCAAGACCGTGTTCGAGGAGATCTCGGGCGGCTCCGACATCCTGACCGTGGGCCGTTACGAAACCCCGTCGCGCGCCTACATCGGCCGCTTCAACTTCAAGGGCGGCGACCAGCAGAAGACCGTGGGCACGCTGTCGGGCGGTGAACGCGGCCGCCTGCACATGGCCAAGACGCTGATCGCGGGCGGCAACGTGCTGCTGCTGGACGAACCGTCGAACGACCTGGACGTTGAAACGCTGCGCGCGCTGGAAGATGCGCTGCTGGAGTTTGCCGGCTGCGTGATGGTGATCTCGCACGATCGCTGGTTCCTGGACCGTATCGCCACCCACATCCTCGCCTTCGAAGGCGATTCGCATGTGGAGTTCTTCCCGGGCAACTATCAGGAATACGAAGCCGACAAGAAGAAGCGCCTGGGCGAGGAAGCCGCCAAGCCGAAGCGCATCCGCTACAAGCCGATCATGCGCTGACTGGTTTCGATCGGTTTGCTCCCCTCTCCCGCGCGCGGGAGAGGGGTTGGGGGAGAGGGCATGGCCGCTCAAATTGCCCCACGCCGCAGCTTGACGCGCCCACCCTCTCGCCCGCCCCTCTCCCACACGTGTGAGAGGGGAGCAAACCACACCACACCAGCCTTACCCCCTCACCAGCCGCACCAACGTAATCTCCGACGGTGCGCCGAACCGCTTCGGCGGCCCCCAGTAGCCCGTTCCGCGGCTCACGTAGATCCACATGTCTTCATGCCGGTTCAGCCCATGCACATAGGGCTGCTGCATCGGCACGAACAGGTTCCATGGCCAGAACTGTCCGCCGTGCGTGTGGCCTGACAGCTGCAGGTCGAAGCCGGCCGCCGCCGCCGCCGGCGCGGAACGGGGCTGATGGGCGAACAGCACGCGTGCCGCCGCATTGGCCGGCGCGCCGTGCAGCGCCTTTGCCGGATCGCTGCGGTGGCTCTCGATGAAGCCGCCCGCCGTGAAATCTGTCACGCCGCCCAGCACCAGCGACGCATCGCCGCGCGCCACCACCACGTGCTCGTTCATCAGCACGCGCAGCCCCAGCCGCGTCAGTTCCTCGATCCACGATTCGGCGCCCGAGTAGTACTCGTGGTTGCCGGTGACCACATACGCGCCATGCGGCGCCGAGAGCCGCGCGAACGGTGCCGTGTGGGCCGACAGTTCGCGCACCGAGCCGTCCACCAGGTCGCCGGTAATGGCGATGGCGTCGGGCTTGAGCCCGTTCACGGCATCGACGATCCGATTCAGGTAGGGCGCCTTGATGGTCGGCCCCACGTGGATATCGCTGATCTGCGCGATCGAGAACCCTTCCAGCGCGGCGGGCAGGCCGGGAATCGGCACGTCCACCCGCTTTACCCGGGCCAGGCCGCGCGCATTGAAGAAGCCGATCACCGAGACGGCAACCGCCAGCCCCACCACGGCCGTGGCGCTGTAGAAGGCCAGCCCGGCGGGCTGCCAGTGCGCCAGCATGGCCACCAGCAGGAAGATGTCGCGCGCCACGGTCAGCACCAGCAGCGACGAGAAGAATCCCATCGCCAGCATGCCGGTCCAGCTCAGTTTGTCGGCCCACGAAGAGGCCAGGCGCCGCGCCATCAGCGCGGCGGGAATCAGCAGCGTGGAGGCCACCAGCCACAGTACGGCCAGCGCGTGCACGGCCATCGGCAGCGGCAGGGCGGGCAGCAGCCGCACGCCGATGTAGGCATGCAGCAGCGCGACGATGGCGGTGGGAACCAGCAGGGAGCGGCGTGAGCGCCTGGTACTCATGGCGGTGGCGTCGGAGTCGGATTCGAGTGTAGGTGAGGCTGCGCGGCTGCGCTTCAAGGGCGCATTCGTCGAGCAAGATGTGCGCCATGCCCCGCCTGCGTGCCGGTGATCTGTCGGATTTTGGCAGCGCCGATGAATGTTTTCGTCGCGCATTGTTCCTGCAAGCGCACTAATTTAGATTCAACTGTCGCTGATTGGCTGATCGCCGGAGATTCCATGTCCAAGCCGTCCCGCCTGGCCCAGGCGCCGTATGTCGCCACGTTTGTCGCCGCACTGGTTGCCGCGGTTCCGCCAGCGGTGGCGGCGGCCACGCCAGCCACGCCGACCAAAGCGTCCCGCGATGCCAGCGCCACGCAAAAGCTGGCGCCGCTCGGCTGGCCGCGCAACTTCGAGGCGGCGGGCGAGCACGTTGAGCTGTACCAGCCCGAAATCGAAAAATGGGAGGGCAACCGCATGTCGGGGCGCGCCGCCGTGGCCATCGGTCCGAAAGACGGCACACCCACCTATGGCGTGGCCCGCTTCTCGGCGCAGGCCGATATCGACAAGCCGTCGGCGCTGGTGCAGTTGTCGCATATCGAGATCGACAGCGTGGACGTGCCCACGCGCCCCGAAGCCGCCGACAAGCTGCGCCAGGCGCTGATCGGGCGCCTGCAGCCGCAAGGCCTGACCGTGCCGCTGGAAGAACTGCAGGCCAGCTATGCGGTGTCGCAGCAGCTGGCCAAGGCGGCCCGCGTGCCGGTGAAGAACGACGCGCCGCAAATCCTGTTCGCCACCACGCCCACGCTGCTGGTGCATGTGGATGGCGATCCGGCCTGGCGCCCGGTTGCCGGCACCGCGTTCGAGCGGGCCATCAACAGTCGCGCGCTGCTGCTGCGCGAGGCCGACGGCGAACTCTGGCTGCAGGCGGCGGGCTACTGGTATCGGTCGATCTCGGCCGGCGGCGCCTGGGAGGTGGTGGCAAGCCCGCCCGCCGCGCTGCTGGGCGCGGCCAGCCGCATTGCCGCCGCCAAGGACGCGCCAAAGCCCGACCCGCTGATGCCAGCGGATGGCAAGAAGCCGCCGCGCGCCCCGGCCGTGCTGATGGCCACGCGCGCCACCGAGCTGATCCTGACCTCGGGCGAGCCGCAGATGACGCCGGTGGGTGGCACGGGGCTGCTGACGATGTCGAATGCCGACCACGCCGTCTTCATCGATCCGTCGAGCAACCAGACCTACGTGCTGATCTCGGGCCGCTGGTTCCGTGCGGCCATGCTCAATGGCCCTTGGGAACACGTGCCGGGCGCGCAGCTGCCGCCGGAGTTCGCCAAGATCTCGCCGCAGGACCCGAAGGCGAACGTGCTGGTGTCGGTGCCCGGCACGCCGCAGGCGCGCGAGGCTGAGATCGCGGCCACCGTGCCGCAGACCGCCGCCGTCTCGCGCAGCAAGGCCACCATGACGGCCACCTATGACGGCGAGCCGCGCTTCGAGGCCATCACGGGCACGTCGCTGCGCTACGCGGTCAACACCGGCACGCCGGTGATCGAGGTGGACAGCACGCACTACTACGCCGTGGCCAACGGCGTCTGGTTCGCGGCGGGCGCACCCGGCGGTCCGTGGCAGGTGGCCACCGAGGTGCCATCGGCCATCTACACGATTCCACCGAGTTCGCCGCTGTACTACGTGACCTATGTCCGCATCTATTCGGTCACGCCAACGACGGTGGTGGTGGGCTATACGCCCGGCTACCTCGGCGTGGTGGTCAGCCCGGACGGCACCGTGGTCTATGGCACGGGCTATGTCTATCCGCCCTACGTCGGCACGTATTACTACGGCTATCCGGTGACGTATGGCTATGGCGCCGGGTTTGGCATCGGCGTGGCGGAAGGCTTTGCGTTCGGCTTCGCGGCTGGCGCCATCTGGGGATCGGCCGTGCCCTATTGGGGGCCGTACTGGTATGGCGGCGGCAGCTTCGTCAACATCAACCAGGCGAACTTCTACGGCCGCTGGGGGCAGGGCACGGTCACCCACGCCGAGGGCTGGAACGCGTGGACGGGCACCCAGTGGCGCGGCACGGCCGGCGCCGGCTACAACGCGGCCACGGGCGCGCGCTTCCAGGGCAGCCAGGGCGGGGCGTTCAACCCGTATTCCGGCAACTACGCGGCGGGCCGGCAGGGGTCGTTCGCCAATCCGTCAACCGGACGCGAAGGCGCCGGGCGCGGCGGCGTGGCCGGCAATGAATACACGGGCAACTATGCGGCCGGCCGCCAGGCGGCGGGCTACAACGCGCAGACCGGACGCGTTGCCGCCGGCGAGGCCGGCATCGCCGGCAATACGCAGACGGGCCAGTACACGGCGGGCAGCCGGGGCTTTGTTGCCAATCCGAACAAGGACAACGCCGTGGCGTGGAACAACGGCAACGTCTACGCGGGCCACGACGGCAACGTGTATCAGCACACGGACAACGGCTGGCAGAAGCACACGTCCGGCGGCTGGGAGCCCGTGCAGCAGAACAACGAGATGCAGGGCCGGCTCGACCAGCAGCGCCAGGCCCGACAACTCGGACAACAGCGTTTCAACAGCGCGGCTGCCCAGCAGTGGCAAGGCCGCTTCGCGGGCGGCGGCGGCCACTTCGGCGGCGGACGCTTTCACGGATTCCGAAGGTAGCGGAAAGACGATGGCGCACCCCAAGCTTCGCTCCCCTCTCCCGCTCTGGCGGGAGAGGGGCCGGGGGAGAGGGCCAGCGCAACTTCTGCGAAACGCCTGATTAGTACTCCCGCGCCCGCCCCCCCGCCGCTCTCCCCGCCGCTCTCCCGCCTTGCAGCAAAGGAGAGAACACAACGCGCATGAACATACCGCGCCGCCCCCCAAAAAACCGAAATCCCTTAACGCACCGAATAAAAGATTTAGTGGCCGCAGAGATTGCGCAGACATAACCTGCCGACTACACGGGCGCACTGCGTGCCCGGTTCGCCAGGGAGTGGCTGATGACGCGGGCAGTTCGAACGGCGCTGGCAACGCGCCGGTTTGCAGGCATTGCAGCATCCATTCTCCTGCTGGCCGCCTGCGGCAAGTCGGAGCCGCCCGCGGCGGCGCAGCAGGCGGTGCCGGTGCAGGTCTTCAAGACCCGCGCGCAAGACCTGCCGGTGACCTTCGACTTCGTCGGGCAGACGCAGAGCGACCAGGCCGTCGACATCCGCGCGCGCGTGGCCGGGTTCCTGATCAAGCGCAACTACACCGAGGGCGCGGTGGTCAAGGCGAACCAGTTGCTGTTCGAGATCGACCACAAGCCGTTCCAGGCCCAGCTCGATGCCGCCAAGGCGCAGTTGCAGCAGCAGAAGGCGCGGCTCGAAGTGGCGCGCGCCAACCTCTCGCGCGTAAAGCCGCTGGCGGAGCGCAACGCGCTGTCGCAAAAGGATCTCGACGACGCCACCGGCAACTTCCACGAGGCCGCGGCCGGCGTGGAGCAGGCCACGGCCGAGGTGGAGACGCAGCAGCTGAACCTGTCCTACACCTATGTGCGATCGCCGGTGGATGGCATCTCCAGCTTCGCGGTGCTGCCGGAGGGTGCTTACGTCAGCACCACCAACAGCCTGCTGACCACGGTGTCAACGCTGCAGCCGATGCGGATCAACTTCAGTGTCTCGGAGCCGCAGACACTGCAGTTCCGCGCGCAGCGGCTGGACAAGTCGCTGGTGGTGCCCGAAGACCAGCACTACACGGTGACCGTGGTCATGGCCGACGGCAGCGAGTATCCGGAGAAAGGCCGCATCACGTTTGCCGATGCCACCTACAACCAGCAGACCGGCACGTTCCTCGTGCGCGCGCTGATGCCCAACCCCGAAGGCGTGCTGCGCCCCGGCCAGTTCGTGCGCGTGCTGGTGGACGGCGCGCGGCGCCCGAACGCCATTGTGGTGCCGCAGCGCGCCGTGATGCACGGGCCCAAGGGCGATGTCGTGTTCGTCGTCGACAAGGACAACAAGGCCATGCCGCGTCCGGTGATGGTGGGCGAGTTGTCCGGCCCGATGTGGCGCATCGCCAAGGGGCTGACGCCCGACGAGGTGGTGGTGGTGGACGGCGCCGGCAAGCTGACCGAGGGCGCGCTGGTGAAGGTGACCGGCGAGGCGCCGTTGGCGGCGGTGGGCGAGGGCAGCCGGCCCGCCGCTTCGGCTTCGGCAGCAGCTTCGGCGCCGGCGGCGGCTTCCGCGCCGGCGGTGCCCTCCGCGCCATCGGCACCGCCCGCGTCGGCACCCGCCGCGCGCAAGCCCTGACCGGGAGGCCGCCATGCTCTCAGCCTTCTGCGTCAACCGGCCCATCTTCGCGATGGTGGTGTCGCTGATCATCGTCATCGGCGGCGGCGTGGCGATGTTCGCGCTGCCGATTGCCCAGTACCCGGACATCACGCCGCCCCAGGTGACGGTCAGCGCCACCTACGCCGGCGCCGACTCCGACACCGTGGCGCAGACCGTGGCCGCGCCGATCGAGACCCAGGTCAACGGCGCGGACAACATGATCTACATGCAGTCCACGTCGTCGCCCACGGGGTCGATGACGCTGAACGTCTATTTCGACATCGGCACCGACCCCGACACCGCCCAGGTGCAGGTGCAGAACCGCGTGAACCTGGCGCTGCCGCAGTTGCCCGACACGGTACAGAAGACCGGCATCAACGTGCAGAAGCGCTCGTCGAGCTTTCTGCTGCTGATTGCCGTCTATTCGCCCGATGGCCGCTTCGACCAGCAGTACATCAACAACTACGCGAACCTGTACGTACTGGACGCCATCAAGCGCGTCAACGGCGCCAACCAGGCGCAGATCATGGGCTCGGCGGACCTGGCCATGCGCATCTGGCTGCGGCCAGACCGCATGGCCGCCTTGAACATCACCGCGCAGGATGTGCAGCGCGCGGTGCAGAGCCAGAACGAACAGTTCGGCGCCGGCAGCGTCGGCCAGGCGCCCAACGCCAAGCCGGTGGAGCTGTCGTTCCCGCTGGTCACGCCGGGCCGGCTCACCACGCCCGAGCAGTTCGAGAACATCATCCTGCGCGCCGACAACAACGGCGCCGCCATCGTGCGCCTGCGCGACGTGGGCCGCGCCGAGGTGGGCCAGCAGCAGTACACGCTGCGCTCCGCGCTGAACGGCAAGCCGGCCACGATCATCGCGGTCTACCAGCAGCCTGGCTCCAACGCCATCCAGGTGGCCAAGGACGTGAAGAAGACGCTCGACGAAATGTCGAAGACCTTCCCGGCCGGCATGGCCTACAAGGTCTCGCTCGACACCACCGAGTTCGTCAGTGCGTCGATCGAGGAGGTGGTGCACACGCTGGTGGAGGCGGTGATCCTGGTGGTGCTGGTGGTGTTCATCTTCCTGCAGAACTTCCGCGCCACGGTCATTCCGGTGCTGGCCGTGTTCGTGTCGATCATCGGCACGTTTGGCGGCCTGCTGGCGCTGGGCTTCTCGATCAACCTGCTGACGCTGTTCGCGCTGGTGCTGGCCATCGGCATCGTGGTGGACGACGCCATCGTGGTGGTGGAGAACGTCGAGCGCAACATGTCGGAGTTCAAGCTGTCGCCGCGCGAGGCCACGCTGCGGGCAATGGAGGAAGTGACCGGCCCGGTAATCGCCATCGTGCTGGTGCTGTCGGCGGTGTTCATTCCCGTGGCGTTCGTGTCGGGCACCACGGGGCAGCTGTACCGGCAGTTCGCGCTGACCATCGTGGTGTCCGTGGTGATCTCGGGCTTCTGCGCGCTGACGCTGTCGCCGGCGCTGGCCGCGATGATCCTGAAGCCCGGCCATCACACGCCGTGGCGCGGCTTTGTCTGGTTCAACGAGCGCTTCGACTGGCTGGTGGGCCACTACGGCAACTGGGTGCGCGGCTTCATGCGGCGCATCGTGCTGGCGCTGGGCCTGTTCGCGGTGATGATGGTGGCCGTCTGGCAGATGTTCTCGCACATCCCCACCGCCTTCGTGCCGGCCGAAGACCAGGGCTACATCCTGGTGGCCGTGATCATGCCGGACTCCGCCAGCCTGGACCGCACCGAGAAGGTCACCGAGCAGGTGGCGGCCATGTTCCGCCAGCATCCGGCGGTGGAAGACGCGTCGGCGCTCTCGGGCTACAGCTTCATCGACAGCCAGTACAAGACCAATGCCGGCACCGTGTTCGTCGGCATGAAGAGCTTCAAGAAGCGCGATTCGGCCGACCTGGGCGTGCCGGCGATGCTGCACGAGATGACGCCGAAGCTGCGCGGCATTCCCGAGGCCATCATCATCCCGGTGAACCCGCCGTCGATCCCGGGGCTGGGCTCGCAGGGCGGCTTCGAGTTCTGGGTGCAGAACCGTGGCACGGGCAGCACGGCAGAGCTGGAGGGCGTGACGCGCAACTTCATCAAGGCCGCCGCCAACCACAAGGAGCTGGGCCGGCTGACCAGCACCATCCAGTCGGCCTCGCGCCAGATGCGCGTGGAGGTGGACAAGGAGAAGGCCGAAACCATGGGCGTGCCGATTGCCGACGTGTACGGCACGCTGCAGACGCAGTTCGGCTCGCTCTACGTGAGCCAGTTCTCGCAGTACAGCCGCGTGTGGCAGGTGATCCTGCAGGCCGAGCCGCAATATCGTGGCACGCCCAACGACCTGGAATACCTGTACGTGCGCGGACGCGACGACAAGATGGTGCCGGTGTCTGGCCTGCTGCGGAATCACTACGGCAGCGGGCCAGACCTGCTGTCGCGCTTCAACAACTTCCCGGCAGCCAAGATTACCGGCGATGCCGCGCCGGGCTACAGCTCGGGCCAGGCGCTGGCCGCCATGGAGGCGGTGGCGCGCGAGACACTGCCGGCCAGCTACAGCTTCGCGTGGAGCGGCGAGGCGTTCGAGCAGAAGAAGTCCGGCAACACCACCACCATCGTGTTCGTGTTCGGCATCGTCATGGTGTTCCTGATCCTGGCGGCGCAGTACGAGTCGTGGTCGCTGCCGCTATCGATCCTCACGGCGGTGCCGTTCGGCATCTTCGGGGCGCTGCTGGCAATCTTGCTGCGCGGCTTGTCGAACGACGTGTACTTCCAGATCGGCCTGGTGACGCTGATCGGGCTGGCGGCGAAGAACGCCATCCTGATCGTCGAGTTCGCGGTGATGAAGCACAAGGAGGGGCTGTCGCATGCCGAAGCCGCCGTGGAAGCGGCCAAGCTGCGGCTGCGGCCCATCGTGATGACGTCGCTCGCGTTCATCCTGGGCGCGGTGCCGCTGTTCATCGCCTCGGGCGCGGGGTCGAACTCGCGGCACTCCATCGGCACCGGCATCATCGGCGGCATGATCGCCGCCACCACGCTGGCGCTGCTGTTCGTGCCGCTGTTCTCGTGGCTGGTGGGCACGGCGGCCGACAAGTGGGCCGCGCGCAGGGGCAAGGCGGCACCCGGTGCCCCGGTCTCGCCGTCCGCCGGAGAACCGTCATGAAGCGTACCCGCCGCTGCGCCACGTTGCTGCTTGCCGCCGGTCTCGCCACGTCGTGCGCGATCGGCCCCGACTACCAGCGCCCCGAGCCGGCGCAGCCGCAGTCGTACCGCATCGATACCGGCGTGCTGACCGTGGCGGCCGACGGCGACTGGTGGAACGGCTTCGATGATCCGGTGCTGACGGCCATGGTGGAGACGGCGCTGCGCAACAACTACGACGCGCGCATCGCCTCGGCCCGCATCGACGAGTTCCGCGCGCAGCTGATGATCGCGCGCTCGGGCTTCTATCCGCAGTTGAACGCCACGGCGTCAGCCGCGCGGCAGAAGAGCGGCACCTTCAACGGCACGCCGTTCGCGTCATTCGGCGGCCCGCGCAATTCGTACGAGGCGCTGCTCAACGCCAGCTGGGAGATCGACCTCTGGGGCCGCATCCGCCGGCAGGCCGAGTCCGCCGAGGCGAGCCTGTGGAATGCCGAGTACACGCGGCGCGGGCTGGTGCTGTCGCTGGCGGCGTCGGTGGTGCAGGGCTATGCCACGCTGCGCGGGCTCGATGCGCAGCTCGAAGTTGCGCAGGAAACGCTGACCACGCGCGGGCAGGCGCTGGACATCTTCCGGCAGCGCTACCAGGGCGGGGTGATCTCGCAGGTGGAACTCGCGCAGTCAGAGAACGATTTCTACTCGGCCGAGGCCACGATTCCCACGCTGCGCGCCTCGGTGGCGCAAGCCGAGAATGCGCTCTCGCTGCTGCTCGGCCGCGAGCCGGGGCCAGTGGAGCGGGGCAAGCCGATCCAGGCGCTGCAGGCGCCGCCGGTGGGCGCGGACCTGCCCGCCGCCCTGCTGGCGCGCCGACCCGACGTGCTGCAGGCCGAACAGCAGGCCGTGGCCGCCAACGCGGAGGTGGGCGCGGCACTGGCGCTGTTCCTGCCATCGGTCAACCTGTCCGGATTCTTCGGCGCGGTGGCCACCTCGCCCGGTGCGCTGTGGCACAGCGCCTCGCAGATCTGGGGCTTCGGCGCCAACCTGACGCAACCCATCTTCCAGGGCGGCGCGATTCGCGGGCAGGTGAAGGCGGCAGAGGCGGTCAGCCAACAGGCCATGCTGGGCTATCAGTCGAGCGTGCTGAACGCGCTGGCGGATGTGAACACGTCGCTCGCCAGCGGCGTGGAGACCCGCAACCGTTTGACCAGCCTGCGCAAGCAGGAGCAGAGCCTGCTGATCTATGCCGACCAGGCCAACGCGCGTTACGAGGGCGGCTATTCGAGCTATCTCGAAGTCACCGACGCGCGTCAAAAGCTGTTCACCGTGCAACTGGCCACGATCCAGGGCGAGGTCGACGTACTGACCAGCGCCGCCACGCTCTACAAAGCGCTCGGCGGCGGATGGCCGGCGGTGCCCGCCGACGTCAGGGACGCCGGACTGGTGGGAGAGGCGAAGGCGACGATGCCGGCGTCACGTTAATTGTTTCGGCTCCCCTTTCCCGCAACGTGGGAGAGGGGCTGGGGGAGCGGGCATGGCGGTTCAAATGGCCGCTGTCGCATCTCGAGACGCCCGCCCTCTCTTCCGTGCCCTTTCCCGCCTGGCAGGAGAAGGGAGAAAACCCTCGGGCGCCGCACCCCTATCGCGGCGACCATTCTCCCTTGCGCACGCCGATGGCCGTCACCAGGCCGTACGCCGTAATCCCGAGCGCCACGCCAAGGAAATGGCCGTCGAGACCCATGCCGGCGACGTTGGCCAGCAGCCAGCCGCCGCCGGCGGCGAGGCCGATGCGGCTCAGGCCGGCCACGATGGGCCAGCGCATGCGCGCGGCGCCCAGCGAGGCGAAGTAGAGCGCCATGCCCAGCCCGAAGCCGCCGAATGCCGGCCCCACCCAGGACAATGCCCGTGCGGCGATGGCTGCCACTTCGGCGTCCTGGGTGAACAAACTGGCGAACTGCGCCGGCGCCAGCCCCACGGCCGCGCCCACGCTGCCCGCCAGCAGCAGCGCCAGCAAAGCGCCCACCCAGGCCGTGCGGCGCGCGGTATGCCAGTCGCCTGCGCCCACCGAGCGTCCCACCAGTGCGGTGAGGGCTGATCCCACGCCGAATGCCAGCGGAATCATCAGGAATTCCAGCCGTGCCGAGATGCCATAGGCGGCCACGGCCGTGGTGCCGTAGTGGCGCAACTGCGCCGTGACGAGGATCGTGGTCAGGTTGGCCACCGACGCCAGCGCGCACGCGACCAGCCCCACCGACAGGATGCGATGGAACAGCGCCCCGGACACCCGCACGCGCAGTGTCGGCACGAAGCCCGCGCCGCCGCGCATCACCACCCATCCCATGACCAGCGCTGCCGCCCACGACGCCACCGCCAGCCCGGCGCCGATGCCCGCCAGGCCCATGCCGAGCCGTTCGGTGAACCACCAGGCCAGCACCGGAAACACGATCCACATGCCACCCAATACGCGTGCGGCCAGCGCATGGCGGCCGCCGCCGCGCAGCACCGACGCCAGCGTATTGGCCAGCCACGCGGGCACCGCGCCCACGCCGAACAGCCAGATCGCGTAGGTGGCCGCCGCTTCCGCCGCCGTCGCGCCGGCCACCGCGCCCAGCACTTCGCGCGGAAATCCGGCCAGCGCGATGGCAAAGGCCAGGCCGGCCGTGAGCGCGATGATCACCGCGTGCATCACCAGCGACGAGGCGTCCTCGCGCTTGCCGGCGCCCAGCGCGCGGGCAATGGCCGAGACCACGCCGCCGCCCATGGCACCCGTCGACATCTGCTGCAGCAGCAGCGCAAACGGCAGCACCACGGCCCAGCCGGCCAGCGCCTCCGTGCCTTGCCGCGCGGCGAGCCAGGTTTCGATCAGCTGCGATCCGGCCTGCAGGAAGGCCACCAGGCTGGTGGGCGCGGCCAGCACGGCAATGCGCCGGGCGATCTCGGTGGAGGACACCGGCTCGGCGACAGAAGCGGCGCCAGCGGCCGGGCGGTCAAGGGTCAACGCTTCAGGCTTGCTCATTGGCCACCTCCCCACCCGGGGCCACGGCTGGCTCGCCGAAGCGTTCACGCAGATACCTGCCGGCGCCGGGGCCGGGCTTCACGCGCAGGTCGTCGGCGGTGATCGTGCTGCCATCGGCGCGGGTCAGGCAGCCCGCCACGATCTCCTTGCCGTCGCGCCGGTCTTCCAGCACGGTCAGCGGCCCTTTCTCGTCGGCCAGCCAGCGGTCGGCCCACGCCTTGAGCGCCACGTAGACCGGAAAGAAGTCGCGGCCCATCTCGGTCAGCTGGTACACCTGCCGCGCGCCGCCGCCGGGGGCGGGCACTTTTTCCAGCAGGCCGTGCTCCACCAGCGTCTTGAGCCGCGCGCTGAGGATGTTGGGGGCGATGCCGAGGTGCTTCTCGAACTCGTCGAAACGCGAGCTGCCGTAGTACACCTCGCGCATCAGCAGGATCGCCCACCGCTCGCCCAGCATCGCCATCGACCGTGCCACCGGGCACGGCATATTGGCAAAGTCCGTATGTGCCATCGTCTCCCCTTTTTACTTTTGATTTGCAAGCTATTTGCCGGTAAGGACGATCATAGCTTGCAAATTGAAAGCCTGCGGAGAATTTGTCAGGCGGTGGCAAACACGGGCAGGCCGGAGACCGCTTCCCGCAGGAAGCCGATCAATGCCCGGGTGGCCATCGACAGATGCGGATTTGGCGTGGTGATGATGTAGAGGCGGTTGCCGAGCCCCTCGGGCTTCCAGTCCGGCAGCACCGGCACAAGCGCGCCACGCCGCACGTCTTCCCAGCCCATGTACAGCGGCAGCAGGCTGATGCCGTGACCCTTGCGCACGGCGTCCATCAGGAAGGGGAAATGCTCGGACTGCAGATACGGCGTGATTTCCACGTCATGCCGCTCCGGGCCGCACGGGGCGTCGCGGCCCAGCGTCAGCAGGAAGCGCCGCGACGTGTAAGGCGGGCAGAGGAAGCGGCATTCGGCCAGGTCCGACGGGTTCTGCAGCGGCGGGATGCGCGCCAGGTAGTCTGGCGAAGCGCACAGCTGCCAGCGGATGGCGCACACCTCGCGCGCCACGGTATCAAGTGGCGGCAGCGAGGTGACCTTCAGCGCCACGTCGATCTCGGCGGCAATCAGGTCGGTGACGCGGTTGGCGAAGAACACGCGCAGCGAGATGCCCGGGTGCTGCTCGGCAAACCGCAGCAGCAGCGGGGCGATGAAGGCGTCCCCCAGCCCGGTCGGCACGCTCACGCGCACATGGCCGCGCAATGTCTTGCCCAGGCTGTCGATCTCGGCCTGCGCGGCCGCTATTTCCTGCAGGATGCGCAGCCCGTGCGCGTACAGCGACTGGCCGGCATCGGTCATCTCCAGCCGGCGCGTGGTCCGGCGCAGCAGCATGGTGCCGGCCTGTTCCTCCAGCTGGCCCAGCTGGCGGCTGATCTGCGACCGTGTGACGCCGCGCCGGCGTCCGGCTTCGGCCAGGTTGCCGGCTTCGACGATGTCGACGAAGGCCTGCACAAGATTGAGATCCATGCGACGGTCCGAAATAGCAATGTCAAGTCTGACGCAACATTGTGATTCCGTAGGACGGGATTGTCGATGCCGGCGCGCCTCGCTACAGTGCTTTGTCAATCAGTGAAGATGTCGTTAAAACAAGGAGACACCGCATGCCCGCAGACCTCTGGTTCGAATCGTTGCATCGCCCTGGCGCCGAGGTGGTGGATCGTGGCGCGCGGCTGGCGGGCGGGCTGCGGCGGCTCGGGCTCGAAGAGGGCGCGGTGGTGGCGGTGCTGCTGCGCAACGATCCGGTGTTCGCCGACGTGGTGTTCGCTTGCCGCAGCGCTGGCACCTACTACTGCCCGATCAACTGGCATTTCATGCCAGAGGAAGTGCGCTACCTGCTGGAAGACAGCGGCGCGCGCGTGCTGATCGTCCATGCCGACCTGCTGGTGGCCGTGGCACCGATCGTGCCGGCCGGTGTGACGGTGCTGGCCGTGGGCGGCACCCACCCCGATGCGATCGATTACGAACCGTGGCTGGCCGCCCAGGCGCCGTACGACGGCCCGCGCGTGGCGCCGCGCGGGCATCTGGCCTATACCTCCGGCACCACGGGCCGGCCCAAGGGCGTGCTGCGTCAGCCGGTGCCGCTGGCGGATCTGGAAAGCGCGCAGGCGCAACTGCGCTCGCTGATCAGCCAGGCCTACGGCATCGTGCCGGGCTGCCGGGCGCTGATGTCGGCGCCGCTCTATCACAGTGCCCCCAGCGTGTACGTGCAGAACGCGCTGCAGATGGCCGAGCGGCTGGTGCTGGCGCCGCGCTTCGATGCCGAGCAAGTGCTGGCGCTGGTCGAGAAGCATCGCATCGACGTGCTCTACCTGGTGCCGATCATGTACGTGCGGCTGCTGAAGCTGCCGCCCGAGGTGCGCGCACGCTACGACCTCTCGTCCGTCCGCTTCGTCGCGTCCACCGGCTCGCCGTGCGCGCCCGACGTCAAGCGCGCGATGCTGGACTGGTTCGGCCCGGTGATCCACGAAACCTACGCGTCGAGCGAGGCGGGGCTGGTCACCGTGGCCACGCCCGCCGACGCCGCGGCGCGGCCCGGCACGGCCGGGCGGCCTGTGGATGCCGGCAGCGTGCGCATCATCGACGAAGCCGGCCGCCCCTGCGCCCCGGGCGAGGTGGGCCTGGTGTACGTGCGCCAGCCTGCGTATCCCGACTTCACCTACCTGAACAACGACGCGGCCCGGCGCGCCATCGACATCGACGGCCGCGTGACGCTGGGCGACATGGGCTACCTCGACGCCGACGGCTACCTCTTCATCTGCGACCGCGCCTCGGACATGGTGATCTCGGGCGGCGTGAACATCTATCCGGCGGAGATCGAGCACGAACTGGTGTGCTACCCCGGCGTGGCGGACTGCGTGGTGTTCGGCGTGCCCGACGACGAGTACGGCGAGCGGCTGCACGGGGTGATCCAGCCCCAGGCGGGCGCGGACATCGCACCGGAAGCCGTCATCGACTGGCTGCGCGGCCGGCTGTCGGGCTTCAAGGTGCCACGCTCGATCGAGGTGGTGGCACAACTGCCGCGCGACGAAACCGGCAAGCTCGCCAAACGCCGCCTGCGCGACCAACACTGGGCCGGGCGGCAACGACGGGTCTGAGGCAACGTACATCGTCAGTGTGTGTGCTCCCCTCTCCCACAAAGTGGGAGAGGGGCCGGGGGAGAGGGCGAGCGGTTCTATTTGCGACATGTCACAGCTTGAGCGGACATACCCTCTCCCCCGACCCCTCTCCCGCGCGCGGGAGAGGGGAGCAAACAAGTGGTTCACCAAAACAAAAGCAGGAGACAACATGCATTCGATCATTACCCGCATCCGTGCCGTGGCGCTGGGCGTGGCGTTTGTGGCCGCGTCCGCCGTGCCGGCGCTGGCCGCCTATCCGGAACGGCCAATCAAGCTCGTGGTGCCCTACACACCCGGTGGCTCGACCGATCAGTTCGGCCGGGCCATGGCGGAGGGCATGGCGCGCGAGCTCAAGCAGCCCGTGGTGGTGGAGAACCGCCCCGGCGCCAATACGATGGTCGGCACGCAGGGCGTGGCGCGGGCCCAGCCCGATGGCTACACGCTGCTCATGGCCAGCAGCGCGAGCATGGTGCTGAACCCCATGCTCTACCGCAAGACCGGCTACGACCCGAAGGACTTCAAGGTCATCCTGATCGGCATCGAGGTGCCGCTGGTGGTGGTCACCAACAACCAGGTGCCGGCCGCCACGATCAAGGACTTTGCCGCGTACGCGAAGGCGGCGGGCGGCAAGCTCAACTATTCGTCGGTGGGCCTGGGCAATCCGCTGCAGCTGGCCACCGAGATGCTGAAGTCCGAACTTGGCATCGAACTGACGCACGTGCCGTACAACGGCAGTGCGCCGGCGCTGGCCTCGCTGCTGGCCAACGACACCCAGTTGATGGTGGACGTGGTCAGCACCTCGCTGCCGCACATCAAGGCCGGCAAGCTCAAGGCGCTGGCGGTGACCACGCGCAGCCGCCTGGACGTGCTGCCCAACGTGCCCACCGTGGCCGAAAGCGGCCATCCGAACTTCCAGGCCTCGACCTGGTTCGGGCTGGCGGTGCCCGCGCAGACGCCGCCGGACGCCGTGGCGAAGCTGCAGGCCGCCGCCTCGCACGTGCTGACGGAGGCGGGGTTCCGCAACACCTTCGGCGCGCTGGGGCTGGTGGTGCAGGCACCGCGCAGCCAGGCGGAAATCGACCGGTTCGTGAGCGCCGATCGCGACAACTGGGGCAAGGTGATCCGCGCCGGCAATATCAGCCTGGACTGAGTTTGCGTGCGCGGCACGGAGGGCGGGGCGTATAGTTGAGTGCTTTCTGTACGCCCCCGCATGCTCATCGCATCGACGCCATGACCGATCCCGCCGAGCCACCCGATTCCCGCCAGCCCGCTGTACCGCCCCACGCTTCCGCTCCCAACGATTCCCGCCCCGACCGCCCCGACGACGCCCCGTCATCGGCTTCCGGCCCGGCCGATGCCAAGGCCCGAAGCGAGCCGGCACCGGACACCGCTCCGGACATCACCGCCCAGCGCAACCGCCTGCGCGAGCTGCGGCTGCAGGCCCGGCGCGCGGCGCATCGCAAGACCCGCCAGGTCGGCCGCATCTCGCGCACATCGATGCGCTATGCCGTGTTCATGTGCGGCGCCGGCTGCGTGGCGCTGTTCTCCATCGTCTTTGCCTATATCGCCGAAGTGGCGCTGCGCTGGAACGCGCAGTTGACCACCGCCACGCCGTGGCTGGCCTTCGTGATGCTGCCGTTCGGGCTGGCCGCGCTGCGCTGGCTGACGATCCGGCTGGCGCCGCAGGCGCGTGGCAGCGGCATCCCGCAGGTGATCGCGGCCGTAACGCTGCCGCCGGCGGGCGCCGCGCAGACCGTGCTGGTCTCGTTCCGGCAATCGATGTGGAAGGTGTTGCTGACCACCGGCGCGCTGCTGGCCGGCGCTTCGGTGGGACGCGAGGGGCCGTCGGTGCAGGTAGGGGCCGCGGCGATGCTGGCCTGGGGCCAGTGGTGCCAGCACAAGCTGCGCTTCCGCATCGGCTTTCATCCGAACGCACTGATCGCGGCCGGCGCCGCGGGCGGGCTGGCGGCGGCGTTCAACACGCCGCTGGCCGGGGTGGTATTCGCCATCGAGGAACTGGGCCGGGGCACCGCCGTGCGGTGGGACCGCCTGGTGCTGTCCGGCGTGCTGACGGCGGGTTTCCTGTCGCTGGCGGTGCTGGGCAACAACCCGTACTTCAGCGTCAAGGTGCCGATGCTGGTGCTGCACGACGCCTGGGGTCCGGTGCTGCTCTGCGCCGTGGTCAATGGCGTGATGGGCGGGCTGTTCGCCAAGCTGCTGATTCGCGGCGTGCCGGGGCTTGTGCCTGCGGCATGGCGTGGCTGGACCACGGCCCACCCGGTGGGCGTGGCGTTCTGCTGCGGACTGGTGGTGGCCGTGCTGGGGTGGGCAATGGCCGGCGCCACCTTCGGCACCGGCTACGAGCAGGCGTCGGGCCTGATCAACGGCGAGCCGCACGCCACGCTGTGGTTCGGGCTGGCCAAGTTCGTGGCCACCGTGGTGTCGTACTTCGCCGGCATTCCGGGCGGCATCTTCACGCCGTCGCTGGCGATTGGCGCGGGCATCGGCGCGAACGTGGCGCATTTCATGACCGGCATGGCCGAGCCGCGCGTGCTGGCGCTGGTGTCGATGGCGGCGTTTTTGGCGGCAGCCACGCAGGCGCCGATCACGGCCAGCGTGATCGTCATGGAGATGACCCGCACCCAGGATTTGACGATCTACCTGCTGGCGGCGTCGCTGCTGGCATCGTTCCTGTCGCGCCAGTTCAATCCGCACCCGTTCTACCACCACATGGGCCACGCTTTCCGGCGCGAGGCGATGGCAATCGGCCGCAAATCCGCCTCGCCATGACCTGAAAACCGGCAGGCGTTACAGGTGGTTACAAAGTCTTTCCCGCGCCGCACGTGGGAAGTGTGGGTTTGGCATCGCACCCCCATGGCGGCACCAATTTCGATGTCATACCATGTGCCGCGCACTGACCGTTGGCAGTAGATCGAACGGCGTGCCTGTGTACCGGCGGCACATGACGCGTCGGACCAAACTGACATTCGAATGCCTTCGGGGAGCAGCACATGGCCACGCAACGACCGGGCAGCACGCGCCCAAGCACGTCGCATCTGAACGCAGCGCGCGGCAACCACGCCGCGCGTACCAACGCGCAGGCCAAGCCGGCCGCGCCCTGGCAGGGTGAACTTGGCGTGGACACCGCCATCTGGCACACCCGCGGCCTGCAAAGCAACACGCGCATGCGCGCACCGGTCGGGCAACGCACCCCGCCGCGCCAGTTGCCGCCCAGTCCGCTGCCCCGGCTGATGCTGTGGGCCGTGCTGATCGGCGTGGCGCTGGTATGCTTCAAGGCCGTGAAGCATCTGCTCTGATGGCCGCTGTCGATCTGGCGTCACTTCGCTGAAGCGAAGCGCCCCGGCAGGAACCCGCGCCACGGAGCCGGCTCCAATGCGGAGCCGATTTCAGGAGTGTGTTTTGAGATTTCCTCTTGCCGGGCTGGCTGCTGCCGCCCTGCTGGCGACCTTTGTCGCCCCCGCTGCATTCGCGGCCCCTGCCGCCCCTGCGGCGCCCGCCCCCAATGCCGCCAAGGCCGCCCCCCAGCCTGCCGCCGTACCCGACGGCAAGGACCGGTTCTCCACGATGCTCGACACGCTCCAGATCGGCAGCCCGCTGCCGGCGCTGCCTGACTGTGCCGACCATCGCAGCCCCGACGGCAAGGACGTAAGCGCGTACTGCGTGGAACTGCGCGGCGACGGCGTGATGCGCCAGGTTGGCGTGCCGCGCGACAAGCGCCCGACGTTCATGGATGGTCCGCACCTGGTGGCCCTGGTCGATGGCAACGCGCTGGTGGGGGTGATCGTGCCCACCGACGGCATCCGCTCGCAGGACGCCGCGGCCCAGGCGCTCAACGCCCGCTACGGCAAGCCGTTCCGCCAGGAAGCGGTGGACATGAAGGACAAGGCCGGTGCCGGCGTGAAGACCATCCATGCCGGATGGATGCGCAAGCCGCTGACCGTGGAGCTTTACGCGATTCCCGAGAATCCGTCCGAAGGCACGATCGAGCTGCTGCTGCCGCAGGCGCGGGCGCTGATGGCGAATCGCGACGCCGAGGTGGCCAAGGCGCTGGCGCCGCCACCGCCGGCCGGCAAGGCGGGCGACAAGTCCGCCAAGGTAGAGAAGGGCGAGAAGGCAGAGAAGGCCGCCGACAAAGCCGACAAGAAGGCCGCGGCGCGGCCGGTCAATCCGGGCACCTGGTAAGCCGCCCTCGGCGTGACAGCCGCCGCGGGTGCCACCGCCGTGCGGCGATGGCCCGGCCGGGGCTCAGACCCCTTCCATGACCTTGTCCAGCCCGCGCACCACGCCGCGCAGCGTGTGCACCTTGCGGATGGCCAGCAGCGCCCCCGACACATAAGGCTTGGAGCCGTCGCCGGCCTCGTGCTTCAGGTGCAGGCGCTGGCCGTCGGCGCCAAAGATCACCTCCACGCCCAGCTGGTAGCCCGGCAGCCGCACGGCATGCACCTGCACGCCCGACATCGTCGCGCCGCGTGTTTCCTTCGGCCCGCTGACCTGGTCCACCGGCACCACCTGGGCGGCCTGCTGGATCTGGCCGAGCCGGAACGCCAGTTCGCGCACGGTGCCCGACGGCACATCGACCTTGCCCGCCTTGGCATAGTCGATGATCTCGAAATGGTCGAGATGGCGCGCCGCCATTTCGGCGAACTTCTGCAGCAGCACCACCGTGATCGCGAAGTTGCCGCAGGCCAGCACGCCCCGTTCGGCCTGGCGCGCGGCGGCGTCAATCTCCGCGTAGTCGTCGTCAGATAGCCCCGACGTGCCAACCACCACGTGCGCGCCATGCGCCAGCGCGCGCAGGATGTTGTGCTTGGCGACGACGGGCTTGGTGTATTCCACGTAGACGTCGTAGGGCGTCTGGCCCAGTTCCTCGATGCTGGCGGCGGCCACGCCCGGGGTGTCCTTGTGCCCGGTCAGGCTGGCCAGCGTCTGCCCGGCCGCACCGCGCGAAAGCCCGGCCACCAGCGTCATGTCGGCGGCATGCGCCACGCCCCGCGCCAGCTCGCCGCCGGCCCAGCCGGTAACGCCGCCCACGGCAACGCGAATCTTGTCTGTCATGGTTGTTCTCCTGATCCCGAATCGATGGCGAGGGGAGCAGGATAGCGCGGCGGTCTCGCCCGCGCTGGCGCAGGGGTATTGGACGCGGCGCCGGGCGCGCGCTAGCCCGCGGCGCGCCGCCGGTCGATCTTCCGGGCCAGCACGATCGAGGTGGTGGTGTGATTCACGCCATCGAGCATGCCGATCTCGTCGAGCAGCTTGTCCAGCCGCGCGTGGGTATCGCACCGGATCACGGCCATGTAGTCCACCGGGCCGCTGACCGAATTCAGCTCTTCCACCTCGGGGAACCGCTGCAGCGCCTTCACCACCGCCGGTGCCGCCTTCGGCTGCACCGACAGCCCGCAGAACGCCAGGATGGCGTTGTCTTCCATCTGGCTGCCCAGCCGCACGCCGTAGCCGGCCACCACGCCCATGCGTTCGAGCCGCGCGATGCGTGCCACCACCGTGGTGCGCGCCACGCCCAGCACGCGCGACAGGTTGGCCGCACTCTCGCGCGCGTTGGCTTGCAGCAGCGCCAGCAAGTGGCGGTCGGTCTGGTCGAGGTCTGCCATGGCGTGTTGACGATTCGTCGAAATACGATGTCGATCCGACCGATTATGCCGGGCTTTCGTCAATCTTGCCGCTACAAAACGTGCGCGCGGCTGCCCATACTTCCGTCAACGACAACCCTTTGCTGACGGAGACATCCATGCAACCTTCCACGCTGGGCCCCGCCGCCGTGCGTGACCTGACCCGTGCCCCCCGTCCGCTTTCGGTCGTTGTGCTGGGCGCCGGCAAGATCGGCCGCGTGATCGCCACCATGCTGGCTGACAGCGGCGACTACCGGGTTTGCCTGGTCGATCACGATGCCCGGCGGCTCGATGGCCTGCCCCGGTCGATTGCCGTGCGCGCCGGCGATCCGACCGAACCGGGCACGTGCGCCGCACTGCTGGCCGGTGCCGATGCCGTGCTCAATGCGCTGCCGTTCCATGCGGCCATCCAGGTGGCCACCGTGGCCACCCGGCTCGGCGTGCATTACTTCGACCTCACCGAGGATGTGGCGGCCACGCACGCCATCCAGGCGCTGGCCGGCAATGCGCGCGCCGTGCTGATGCCGCAGTGCGGGCTGGCGCCGGGCTTCATCGGCGTGGTGGGCCACGATCTGGCGCAGCGCTTCCTGCGCGGCGGCGGCGAACTGCTCGACCTGCGCATGCGGGTGGGGGCGCTGCCGCGCTATCCGAACAACGCGCTCAAGTACAACCTGACGTGGAGCACCGAGGGGCTGATCAACGAGTACTGCAACCCGTGCGAGGCCATCGTCGACGGCCGGCGCGTGGAACTGCCCGCGCTGGAGGGGCACGAGACGTTCGCGCTGGACGGCGTGGAATATGAGGCCTTTAATACGTCAGGAGGCCTGGGCACGCTGCCCGACACGCTGGCCGGGCGCGCCCGCCAGGTGGACTACAAGTCCATCCGCTATCCCGGCCACTGCGCCCAGATGAAACTGCTGCTGAACGACCTGCGCATGCGCGAGCGGCGCGACTGGCTGCGCGACATCTTCGAGCACGCGATTCCGCTGACCGACCAGGACGTGGTGATCGTGTTCGCCAGCGCCACCGGACATCCGCCCGGCGTGCGGGGCGAGGGCCGGCGCGGGCCGCTGACGCAGGCGTCGTTCTCGGCCCGCATCGGCGGCGTGGACAACTTCGCCGCCATCGGCCACGTCAACGCCATCCAGCTGACCACGGCCGCCGGCATCTGTACCGCGCTGGACCTCGTGGCCACCGGCGTGTTGCCGCAGTCCGGCTTCGTGAAACAGGAATCGATGCCGCTCGACCGCTTCCTGGCCAACCGCTTCGGCCGGCACTATGCCCGGCATCCCTTGCAGGAGACGCTCGCATGAAGGCGCAAGATCTGGTCACCACGTTTGCGGACTGCTGGCGGGCGATGGCCCTGCAGCCGCCCTGGACCGCCGCCACCGCCGCCACCGCGGGCACGCTGGCCGTGCGCTCGCCCATCGATGGCGAGGTGTTCGGCCAGCTGCCGGTCTGCGCGCCGGCCGATGCCGATGCCCGCATCGCACGGGCCCACGCGGCGCAGAGCGCCTGGGCGCTGACGCCGGCGCCGCAACGCGGCGAGGTGGTGCGGCGGCTGGGCGAGGCGCTGCGCGTCCACAAGACGGCGTTGGGCCGGCTGGTCTCTCTGGAGACCGGCAAGATCCTGCAGGAAGGGCTGGGCGAAGTGCAGGAGATGATCGACATCTGCGACTTCGCGGTGGGGCTGTCGCGGCAATTGCACGGGCTGACCATCGCCTCGGAACGCCCGGCCCATGCCATGCGCGAAACCTGGCATCCGTACGGGCTGTGCGGCGTGATCTCGGCCTTCAACTTCCCGGTGGCGGTGTGGGCGTGGAACGCGGCGCTGGCGCTGGTGTGCGGCAATGGCGTGGTGTGGAAGCCGTCGGAAAAAACGCCGCTTTGCGGGCTGGCGGTTCAGGGCCTGCTCGATCGCGTGATCGACGCGCACGCGCCGCAGTTCGAGGGCCTGACATGCGTGCTGACGGGCGGCCGCCAGCTGGGCCAGGTGCTGGTGCAGCATCCGGCGGTACGGCTGATGAGCGCCACGGGCTCCACGCGCATGGGGCGCGAGGTGGGCATGGCCTGCGCCGCGCATTTCAAGCGCGCGATCCTGGAGCTGGGCGGCAACAACGCGGCCATTGTCGCGCCATCGGCCAACCTGGCCCTGACGATCCGCGCGATGACGTTTGCGGCGGCCGGCACGGCGGGGCAGCGCTGCACCACGCTACGGCGCGCCTTCGTGCACGCCGACCTGATCGAAACCGTGACGCAGCGCCTGCACCAGGTGTATGCGCGCCTGCCGGTGGGTGACCCGCTGCAGCCCGGCACGCTGGTGGGTCCGCTGATCGACGCGGCGGCGGGCGATGCCATGGCCAACGCGCTGGCCAGCTGCCGCGCGCAGGGCAACGTCGTGCACGGCGGCGAACGGCTGCTGGCCGACCGCTTTCCGCGCGCCAGCTATGTGCGGCCGGCACTGGTGCTGACCGACACCCAGCACGACACCATGCTCACCGAAACCTTCGCGCCCATCCTGTACCTGATGCCCTACACCTCGCTCGACGAGGCCATCGCGCTGAACAATGCCGCGGCGCACGGGCTGTCGTCGTGCATTTTCACGGAGTCGCTGCGCGAGGCGGAGATATTCGTGTCGGCGGCGGGCAGCGACTGCGGCATCGCCAACGTCAACATCGGCACCAGCGGCGCCGAGATCGGCGGTGCGTTCGGCGGTGAAAAGGCCACCGGCGGGGGCCGGGAGTCCGGTTCCGACGCGTGGAAGGGCTATATGCGCCGCGCCACCAACACGATCAACTACGGCGAGACGCTGCCGCTGGCGCAAGGCATCCAGTTCGACGTGTAAGGGCGGCCCGGAGGCTTTACGTTCACGAAGGCGTTGCGAATCGTAACAAGGGTTACAGCAGCTTGACGCTGTATTACCAGACCCGCCCGTATAACGTTCTTAACGACAGCGCATTGACATGAGCCAATGCCTGGACAGAAAAGGACGTTGTATGAAAACGAGAGCGATGGTGTTGGGTCTGGTTGCAACTGGTGCGGCCATGCTGGGCGGCTGCGCGGTGTATCCCACGCCGTATGGCCCGGCCGTGGCACCGGCCCCGGTAGCCGTGGCCCCGGCACCGGTCTATGTGGCCCCACCCGCCGTGGTGGTACGGCCCGCGTACGGTTACTACGGCGGCGGCTACTACGGCCACGGCCGCCGGTATTACCGCGGCTGGTAAGAGAGGTTTTTCTCGCCCGACCCGCGCCCGAGGTTTTCTCCCCTCTCCCGCGTGCGGGAGAGGGGCCGGGGGAGAGGGAGGGCGCCTCAAGATGCAACAGCGGCGACTTGAGCCGCTGCGCCCGAGGTTTTCTCCCCTCTCCCGCGTGCGGGAGAGGGGCCGGGGGAGAGGGCGGGCGCCTCAAGATGCGACAGCGGCGATTATGAGCCGCTGCGCCCTCTCCCCCAGCCCCTCTCCCACTTTGTGGGAGAGGGGAGCCAAAATCATCGTGCCCAGCCAACACCATCGCGACTCGCTGTCACAGCCCGTGCTTCGCTTACTCGCTTGGCCCGCCGTTCAGTCCCGGCCAGCCGGGAGCCAGTGTTTCGCCCACGTCGCGCAGGTCTACCAGATCGAGCACGCGGCCCACGGTGTGGTCGACGAGTTCGGCGATGGTTTGCGGCTTCTGATAGAACCCGGGGACTGGCGGAAACACGATGCCGCCCATCTCGGTCACCGCGGTCATATTGCGCAGGTGGGCCAGGTTCAGCGGGGTTTCGCGCACCATCAGCACCAGCTTGCGGCGCTCCTTGAGCGTGACGTCGGCCGCGCGGGTGATCAGGTTGTCGGAGAGGCCGTGCGCCACGGCGGCGAGCGTGCGCATCGAGCATGGCGCCACGATCATCGCCTGGGCGCGGAACGATCCGCTGGCGATGGTTGCGCCGATATCGCGCACGTTGTGCACGACGTCGGCCAGCGCTTCCACTTCCGCGCGGCCGATATCGAGTTCGTGCTGCAGGTTCATGACGCCGGCCGGCGACATCAGCAGGTGGGTTTCCACGTTGCTCACGTCGCGCAGCACCTGCAGCAGCCGTACGCCGTAGATGGCGCCGGTAGCGCCCGTGATGGCGACGATCAGCCGTTGCGGCGTGCCGCCAGCGTTCACAGGCATGTCGGTTTCAAAGGCGCTCAGGCCTTCAGCAGCGACTGCAGTTCGCCGTTCTGGTACATCTCCATCATGATGTCCGAGCCGCCGACGAACTCGCCATTCACGTAGAGCTGCGGAATCGTCGGCCAGTTGGCGTATTCCTTGATGCCCTGGCGGATGCCGTCGTCCTCGAGCACGTTGACCGTGGTCGGGGCGTCCACGCCGCAGGCCTTCAGGATCTGGATCGCACGGCCCGAGAAGCCGCACATCGGGAACTGGGCGGTGCCCTTCATGAACAGCACGACGGGGCTGCCCTTCACGATCTGGTCGATCTTCTGTTGTACGTCACTCATGATGAAAACGTTCCGGTTGCTTGGGGGATTGGCTCCGGATTTTACCGGAATCGTGCCAGCCGTTCAGGTCGGGGCTTCGGCGCGGATCTCAAGCGGGCAGCCGGCCGCCGCTGCAGCGCTCGTTGCCGCCCAGGTCGCGTGCGGTAAAGACCTCTGCGAAGCCGGCCGTGGTCAGCAGGTGGCGGGTGGCATAGCCCTGGTCGTAGCCGTGCTCCATCAGCAGCCAGCCGTCCGGCAGCAGCCGCGCCGTGGCGCCCGCCACGATGCTGCGCAGATCCGAGAGGCCGTCCTCGTGGTCGGTCAGCGCGTCGATCGGCTCGAAGCGCAGGTCGCCTTCCACCAGATGCGGATCGCCGGCGGCGATATAGGGCGGATTGCTGACGATCAGGTGGAAGCGCAGGCCCTCGGGCAGCGCCCGGTACCAGTCCGATACCAGGAAGCGGATGTTGTCGGCGTGCAGCGCCCGCGCGTTGTCTTGCGCCACCATCAGCGCCCCGCGTGACACATCGGTGGCCCAGACCTCGGCGTCGGGACGCTCGCGGGCGATGGTCACGGCCAGGATGCCCGAGCCGGTGCCCATGTCCAGCACGCGCGGCGCATGGATGCCGGTCAGCCGCGCCAGCGACGCCTCGGCGGCCACTTCGGTGTCGGGGCGCGGAATCAGCACGTCGGGCGTCACGCGGAACGTGCGGCCGAAGAATTCGCGCTCGCCCAGCAGGTAGGCCATGGGCTCGCCCGACAGCCGGCGCGCCAGCAACGTGGAAAATGCATCACGTTGTGCCTCATTGAGCGGCTCATCATCGCGTGTGATCAGCTGCGTACGCGTGAAACCGGTCACGTGCGACAGCAGCATGCGCGACTCCAGCGCCGGCAGGCCGGCCATGGCGGCCAGCGTCAGCGCCTCGCGCAGCGTGAGGTGGGAAGGCAGGGGCGGCAAGCCGCCAGGATCGTTGGAAGACATCGTGATACGTCTGGGGGAACAGCACTGACCTTGCGCAGCCTGCAAAAAACCCCGCCAGGCGGGTGCCCAACGGGGTTCGTGCGCAATGCTGCAAGCAGGTGCCAGTGTAAGCCGTTTCCGGGTTCCCTGAACGCCCGACAGCACTAGCGGAATTACTTGTTGACGGCGTCCTTGGCCTTGTCGGCGGTGGTGTTGACGGCGTCCTTGGCGGCTTCCTTGGCGTTGGCCATGGCGTTGCCTGCATCCACGCGTGCCTTGTCGGCGGCGGCCGAGACGTCCGAAGCCACGCCGCTGGCGGCGGCCTTGGCGGCATCGGCGGCGTTCGCGGCAGCGGCGGCGGCATCGCTGGCGGCGGCCTTGGCCGATTCGGCCGCGTTTTGCATCGCGCTGTCGGCGTTCGTCTGCGGGGCTTCTTCCTTCTTGCTGCAGGCGGCAACAGCAGCGGTGATCATCAGCACGGCGAGCAGTTTTTTCATGATTTCGTCCTTGTGTGTCTGTTGGAGGAGTGACATCCATCCAGACTTCGATCCCCATCCGCGCAAGTTTTTCAAAAGTGACGCATCGGGGTGGTCTGGTCGAAATCGATTATAGACAGCGCGATTTACCAGGCCAGTGCTGTTTCAAGCATTTACCTAGGTTACAAACCTTCCTCGCCCAGCGCGGCCAGCTGGTCGGCCTGGTGTTCGGCGGCCAGCGTGGAGAGCAGTTCGTCGAGGTCGCCGTCCATGATCATGTCGATTTTGTACAGCGTGAGGTTGATGCGGTGGTCGGTCACCCGGCCCTGGGGGAAGTTGTACGTGCGGATGCGGTCGCTGCGGTCGCCCGTCCCGATCAGGTTGCGGCGGGTGCTGGCTTCCTTCGCCTGGGCGGCGCGCAGCTGCCCGTCCTTGATGCGGGCGGCCAGCACCTTCATGGCCTTTTCCTTGTTGCGATGCTGGCTGCGGTCGTCCTGGCACTCCACCACGATGCCCGTGGGCAGGTGGGTCAGGCGCACGGCGGAGTCGGTCTTGTTCACGTGCTGGCCGCCGGCTCCCGAGGCGCGGAACGTATCGACGCGCAGGTCCGACGGGTTGATCTCCACCTCGCCCACCTCGTCGGCCTCGGGCATCACGGCCACGGTGCATGCCGAGGTGTGGATGCGGCCCTGGGCCTCGGTGGCCGGCACGCGCTGCACGCGGTGGCCGCCCGATTCAAACTTCAGTTTGGAAAACGCGGCGGCGCCGGCAATGCGGACGATCACTTCCTTGTAGCCGCCAAGGTCCGACGCCGATTCGCTCATCACCTCCACCTGCCAGCGCTGCCGTTCCGCAAAGCGCGTGTACATGCGCAGCAGGTCGGCCGCGAACAGCGCGCTTTCCTCGCCGCCGGCGCCGGCGCGGATTTCCAGCAGCAGGTTGCGGTCGTCGTTGGGGTCCTTCGGCAGCAGCAGCGTCTGCAGCGACGTCTCCAGCGTTTCCAGCCGCTCGCGCGCCGCGCCGATCTCGTCGGCGGCGAACTCCTTCATCTCGGGGTCGTCCAGCAGCGCCTGGGCGGTGGCCAGGTCGTCCTGGGCCTGGCGGTATTGCGCATACTGCTCGGCCACCGGCGACAGCTCGGCGTGCTCGCGCGACAGCTTGCGGTACTGGTCCATGTCCGCCGTGGCCGTCTCGCTGGCAAGCAGGGCGTTGACTTCGTCGAGTCGCTCGGCCAGTTGGTCGAGCTTGTTGAGCATGCTGGGTTTCATCGGTAGCGGAATCGGATGCTGGAGGCGCGGTGGCGGGGCCACGGGGCGGAGCGACGGACGGATGCCCGACAGCGCTGGCGAACGCCAACGCGGGGATGGACGGCGCGGCTAGCGCTCGGAGTGACTGCTGTGGCGGAACAGGCCCGGCACCAGGCGCAGCAGCGCCTCGCGGTCTTCGCCCTGGGTGTGGTTCAGCGCGTGCGTGGGGCCATGCAGGAACTTGCGCGTGAGCGCGCCGGAGAGGGCGTCGAGCACGGCGGCCGGATCGTCGCCACGCGCCAGCATGCGGCGCGCGCGTTCCAGCTCAGCCTGGCGGATGGCCTCGCCGCTGGCCTGCAGGTCGCGGATGACGGGCACCACGCTGCGCGTTTCGAGCCAGTGCATGAAATTCAGCACGCGCGACTCGATGATTGCTTCAGCCTGGGCCACGGCGGCCTGGCGCAGCGCGTTGCCTTCGCGCACCACCGCACCGAGGTCGTCCACGGTGTAGAGGAACACGTCGTTCAGGCGCGCCACTTCGGGTTCCACGTCGCGCGGCACGGCCAGGTCGACCATCATGATCGGGCGGTGCTTGCGGCGCTTGACCGCGCGCTCCACGGCGCCCAGGCCGATGATCGGCAGCGAGCTGGCGGTGCAGGACACCACGATGTCGAACTCGTGCAGGCGGTCGCCCAGGTCCTGCAGGCGGATGGCTTGCGTGGTCAGGCCCTGCTCGGCCAGCTGTTCGGCCAGCTTCTCGCCACGTTCCACGGTGCGGTTGGCCACCACGATCTGGCGCGGCTGCTGCGCGGCAAAGTGCGTGGCGCACAGCTCGATCATCTCGCCGGCGCCGATGAACAACACGCGCTGCGTCGAGACGCTCTCGAAAATTCGCTGGGCCAGGCGCACCGCGGCGGCGGCCATCGAGACAGAATGCGCGCCGATCTCGGTCTGGCCGCGTACTTCCTTGGCCACCGCGAACGTGCGCTGGAACAGCTGGTTCAGGTACGTGCCCAGCGCGCCCGCTTCGCCAGCGGTGCGCACGGCATCCTTGAGCTGCCCGAGAATCTGGGTTTCGCCCAGCACCATCGAGTCGAGCCCGCTGGCCACGCGGAACGCATGGCGCACGGCTTCGGACTGGGGCAGGGCGTACAAATGCGGTGCCAGCTCCCCGGCGGGCACGTTGTGGTGCTGGGCCAGCCAGCGCAACGTATGCTCGAAACCGTCCTGGCCCGGCTGCAGCACATCGGTGGCGCAGTAGATCTCGGTACGGTTGCAGGTGGAGAGAATGGCGGCCTCGGTGCCGCTGCGCCCAGCCAGGTGGGTGCGCAGCGCGCCAAGTGCGGGTTTGATCTGCTCAAGCGGAAACGCCACACGTTCGCGGAGCGAGACGGGTGCCGTGGTGTGATTGATACCGATCGCGAGCAGTTGCATTTGTGGGGTTGGCTTGCTGTCCGGAACGGTGCCGGGAGCGCTGGCCATTATACCGCCCCGTTACAAACTTGCAGGGAACCCGGGCGGATTGTTCCCGCTGCAGTATCGTTACGATGCTTGCACATTGGTGTGGATCAAAAGACACGGGAGTTCGTATGTTCGGAATGGCGATAGTGGGCGCGGTGGTCGGGCTGGGCGGACGGCTGCTGCACCCCGCCGGCCGCGTGGTGACCGTGCCGGCCGCGCTATTGCTGGGAATCTGCGGCGCGCTCGGGGCTTTCTACGCTGGCCGGGCGGCGCACATGTTCACCGACGGGCAGGTGCTGGGCTGGGGCGCCGCCATCCTCGGCGCCGCCGTGCTCGTGGGCGCCTGGGGCGTTGCGCGGCCGCGACGGTAAGGTCAATCCTGCAGCAAAGTCTGGAATCGGCGCGGCGCGGGCTGCCGGCGGCTACCACGCGTAGCGCATGCCCAGTCTCACGCCGTACTGCGAATACCGCTGCTCGCCCCACATCCCCGATAAGCTCGCCCAGGCCGCCCAGTTGGGTCCCAGCGTGGCTTCCACGCCCAGCTTCGTTTCAAAGCGATTGCGCGGATACAGGTCGTCCACTGGCAACTGGTTGAACGTAATGCTGCTGTCGGTACTGGTGTACCACCAGTTCACGGCGGCATAAGGGCGAATCCGCGGGCCCGCTTCCCGCAGCAGGTCACGATATAGCCGGGCGCCCAGGCGCGTGATGACGCCGTTGGCGTTGGCGCCGCGCACACGGGTACCGTTGGGTTCATTGATATCGCCCTCGCGATAGTTGATATAGATCGCCTGGGCCTGCGGCTGGACGACCCAGTCCCGGTAGACCGGCAGCGCATAGCCCGCCTCGGCGGACACACCGAGGTTCTGGGCGTGATAGTCAACGGTGGGCAGCCGGTCGCCCTTCACGCTGTTGTCGTACCAGCCGTACTGGAACCAGGTGTCGAAATAGGCGCCCAGACGTGAGGCATCGTCCTGGAACCACGTCAGATAGGTGCCGATGTTGACGCCTTCGACGTTGCCCCTGGCCTTGGCCGTATTGCCGACGGCACTGGCGGTGCTGCTGGCCCAGCCATATCCTGCCATCACGCCCCCGCGCATGCGCGCCGAGGAAATGGTCGGAATGAAATCCACGAGGTCGGTGCCGCCCTGGACGGTATAGGCGTCGGTGTTCACGCCGAACACGTTGTTGCGGCTTTCGCTGTGTTCCCACCGGCCGGTAACCCGGGCCCAGCCCCGGGGCGCGAACGCCGGGCTGGCCGTCGAGCGTGCGGGGGCTCCGGTGTTGTTCAGGCTGGTTTCACGATCATGAAGGCTGTGCACCAGGAATTGGCTGGCCAGCCGCTGGTTGGCCAGGTAGGCGGCCACCTCGGGGCGAAAGAGCGGCCTGGGTGTGGGGTCGGGAGAAGGAGGGAAAGGCGGCGAAGGCTCCTGCACGGAGCGCAGATACCACGATTCCGGGTCGCTGCCGCCACGGTCCCCCCGCAGGAGCAGGTACTCGTAGGCGCCGGCCACGACACGGCTATCGAGCGCAAACGCAGTGGGTGCGGTGGTCGCGCCATTGCGGGCTTCGATGACGCGGATGCCGTTGGCGGTGGTCAACCCCCCGTCGCCACCAATATTGACCACCACTACCCCTGTATGGCCGGTGGCCGCGCCGCCATCCAGAATCAGACGGCTGGATGGCGAATCATCGCCCCGCAGTACGCTGTTGATGCGCAGCAGGCCATTGTCGCCGGTGAAATCTCCCTGGATGGTCAGCGCGCCCCGCGTGGTCTGTCGCGTGGCAGCGTCTCCTGGCCAGATCAGGCCGCGGCTCAGCACGTTGCCCACCAACGTGCCGGTGCCGGCCAGCGTGCCTCCCGCCTCCACCGTGGTGGGCGAGCTCAAGGACCCATTGACCGCCAGCGTGCCGCCTTGCACCACCGTGGGGCCGGCCAATTCCCGGACGTCGTTGACCGACAGCGTTCCCGGCCCGCGTTGTATCAGCGTTCCGGGTCCGGACAGCGGATTTTCTAGCACGATGTCGTCAAGCCGCTGGAAAGCGAGCGTGCCGTGGTTGACGATTTCACCGGCCACACTGCCGGTCAGGTCACCATTTCCAAGTTGCAGCGTGCCGGCTTCGATCGTGGTGCCACCGGTGTAGATATTGTTGCCGCTCAGGATCGTGGTGGCATTGCCAGTCTTGGTCAGCGCGATATTGCCGGAGATCACGCCTCCGAAATGGGAATCGGCCGTGGTGTTGAGCCGGAGGGACGTCGGTGTGTCCTCGGCCGCGGATATCGATGAACCCCTCACCCCGGAGAGATTGCCGATGCTGACGGAGCTGGCGGTGATGGCCATGTCGCTGCCTGAGGCGGTGAGTGCCACGCTGGCGGCGGGATTCTCCCAGATGCCACCTACACGGACAGTGGAGTCGACGCCGACTTCCACGCCCCGCAGCGAGTTGAGTGCGCCGTCGACCCTGCCATCCAATATCGAACCCGTGAGAACAACCGTACCGGTGCCCAGTGCATTGGGCGCACTGGCGATCAGCATCCCTTGTCGCACGTTGCGGAAGTAGTTTCGTGACGTGACGGCCCAGTTTCCGGAATAGGCGTTATTGGCACTTTGTACATTGAGGTACTTTCTCTCTCCGTTAACGCTGGCAGCATCGATATCGAGCACGAAGTTTGCGCCGCCGCTGAGCGACGCCGTGTCCGACAGGATCAGGCTATTGGTGTAACCGTTGCCCGTGAATCGCAACTGCACTTCGCCGCTATTATCCAGTTGCAGGCCGGACGTGATGGTCCGCGTGATATTGCCGACCGAGGAGCTGAGCAGCAAGGTGCTGCCTGATGCCAAGCCAATAACGGGCGTGACGTATGTGGCTAACGCACTGCCCCCTGTGCTCGTGCTGCGAAGTTCCAGCGTACCGCCCGCGGCCACGGCAAGTGTGCCGCCAGAGAACGTCCGGGTGACGGTAGAAGCGCCAGTAATGGGTGTGCTGAAGACCGTGAAGCCGCTGCCGATCTGATAGCTGTTTGCGGCGGCGGGCGCCGCGTTGTTGCTCCAGGTGCCCGCGGCATTCCAGTCTCCGTTTGCAATGGCCTCGACCGGCTGGGCATTAGCGGGAGTGGCAGGAAATAATAATATCGACGCGGGCGTGCAGGATAGGAAGAACGGAATGCCGGGAATTAAGAATGAGACCTTCCTCTTGCATGGCTGCATGGATATTCCTCATTGTCATTTTTTGATGCCGGCAGCGCCCGGAATGTTGCGGTGGCGTCATGGCAATGAGGAGGATATACGGCAACTGGCTAAATCAAGGTTGGATATCTCCGGCGCAATATTATCCCGTTCAGATAATGATGGGGCATCGACCGCGAATGCAGTGGATTGAAATGGCGATATGCAGGAAACTGCTGCTGCACTCAGGCGGTGTTTTACCATTACCCCCGCGCATCCAGATAACGCCGCAGGATGGCGCTCGAATAATGGCTGGCCACGTCGCGCAGGAAGGCGGGGAAATCCACATGGGCCGTGTCGTCGGCGCGATCGGACACCGTGCGCATGAGTGCGTACGGCACATCGTATTCGTGGCAGATCTGCGCCAGCGCGGCACCTTCCATTTCCACGGCTTGCAGCGCTGGCAGGGCCTGCCGCAGATCGGCCACGGCCTGCGGCGCGTTGATGAACTGGTCGCCGCTGCCGATCAGTCCGACGTGCAGGCGCGGCTGGTGCACGCCAAAGCGCGCCAGCACGCCGTCTGGCACCTCGGTGGCCAGGTCTTCGCGCAGGAAGTCTTCGGCCGCGGTGCGCAATGCGGCGGTAAGCACTGGGTTGGCTGGAAATTCGGTCTGGTCGAGCAGTGGCACTTCGTGTCGCGGAAACAGCGGGCGGGCGTCCAGGTCGTGCTGGACGGTGCGGTCGGCCACCACGATGTCGCCCACGCGCACCTCGGCGCCCACGCCGCCGGCCAGGCCGGTGAACACGATCTCGTCGACCCCGAACTCCCGGATCAGCGTCACGGTGGTGGCCGCGGCCGCCACTTTGCCCACGCGGGCCAGCACCAGCACCACGGGCTGGCCGTGCAGCGTGCCCTGGTAGTAATCGCGCCGGCCAATGGTATGGCGGGTGGCACGCGCGTCTTCATGCCGCATGGCGGCGATCAGGCCATCCACTTCGTCGTGCAGGGCGGCAACGATGCCGAGGGTCATGGTGGGGCGTCCAGCAAATCGGGAAAGGCGCCAGCTTACCGATGCCCCGCCTGGCGCGAAAGGGTGCGAACGGGCGGGGACAGCCGCCGCGATCTGTGGGCATTGCGCGACATTCGAACATTACAAAGATGTCCAATTGTGTGCTGAGTGATACATGGCGTTACACTCTCGTCCTTTAATGCGAGTCATTCGCATTCCTATTTCCAATAAGTACGAGAGAGAAGAGAGCCATGTCCGTCCGCGCCCGGGGCCGAGTCCGCCGCCAGCACGCCCTTCGACTGACCACCCTTGCGCTGAGCCTGCAGGCCGCCACCCTGGCAATTGCCCAGGAGCAGGCGCCCGCCGGCGAAGGTCCGCACCACAGCCTGCCGGTGGTAACGGTCAGCGCCAGCGGCGCCCCCGAGTCGCCCACCGGCCCGGTGCATGGCTTCGTGGCCAAGCAGGCGGTGACGGCCACCAAGACCGACACGCCGGTGATGGAAACGCCGCAGTCGATCACGGTGATCACGCGCGACCGCATGGAACTGCAAGGCGCGCAGTCGGTGGCGCAGGCGGCCGGCTACACGGCCGGCGTGACCACGGCCGGCTACGCCAACGACAACCGCACCGACACGATCAAGATTCGCGGCACCGATTCCACCCAGTACCTCGACGGCCTGCTGAACGCCGTGGGTTTCTACAACAACACGCGCCCCGACCCGTACGCGCTGGAGCGCATGGAAATCCTGAAGGGCCCGTCGGGCATGCTCTACGGCCAGGGCGCCGTGGGCGGCGTGGTGAACCTGGTGTCCAAGCGTCCGCAGCGCGAGGCCGCGCGCGAGATCGGCGTCAGCTTCGGCAACTACGACCGCAAGCAAATCCAGGCCGACTTCACCGGTCCGATCGATGCCGACGGCAAGTGGCTGTACCGCTTCGTGGCCATGGCGCGCGAGAGCAATGCGTCGGTGGACTATGTGAGCGACAACCGCTACTTCATCGCGCCGTCGCTGACCTACCGGCCCAACGCCGACACCGAATTCACGCTGCTGGCCAACTTCCAGCGCGACGACAGCGGCACGATGATCGGCTTCTTCCCGTGGCGCGGCACGCTTTACGAGAACCCGGCCGGCCAGATTCCGCAGAACTTCTTCGTCAGCGAGCCAGACTTCGACCGCTACCGCGCCCAGCAGCACGCGGTGGGCTACCAGTTCTCGCACCGCTTCAACGACACCTTCACGGTGCGCCAGAACCTGCGCTACTCGCACAGCACCGTCGATTACCGCAGCATCTACACCACCGGCTTCACGGGCGCCACGCATGGCTGGGTGCCGGGCAGCGACACCATGCTGCGCCGCGTGCTCTACCTGAACCAGCCGACGCTGAACCAGCTGGCCGTGGACACCCAGGGCCAGGCGAACTTCCGCACCGGCACGGTGGGCCACAAGCTGCTGGTCGGCTTCGACTACCAGAACAACGACAGCACCGGCCGCACCAACGCCAACGGCTCGGCCGCGCCGATCAACGTGTTCAATCCGGTCTACGGCAACTACGTGGCCCCCACGCAGTTCCGCGACCTGCAGCCGGCCAAGCAGATCCAGACCGGCGTCTACCTGCAGGACCAGCTCGAATGGAACAAGTGGCTGCTGATGCTGGGGTTGCGCTACGACTGGTCGCGCGCGGCGCAGGACAACACGCCGTCGGGCTCGCGTGACGACAACGAACTGACCAAGCGCTTCGGCCTGATGTACCGCTCGGACTTCGGCCTGAACCCGTATGTCAGCTACGCCGAGTCGTTCCAGGGCCAGGCCGGCTTCAACGTGGATGGCGCGGCCTTCAAGCCGCTGCGCGGCAAGCAGTGGGAAGTGGGTGTCAAGTACCAGCCGCTGGGCAAGAACATGACGCTGACCGCCGCGCTGTTCGACATGCGCGAGGAAAACCGCAAGGTGGCCGGCGTGGTCAACGGCATCCCGGGCACGGTGCAGGTGGGCGAGGCGCGCACGCGCGGCGCCGAACTGGAGGCGCTGGTGTCGATTGGCCGCCTGGACCTGGTGGCCGCCTACACCTTCCTGAACGCCAAGGTGATCGAGGGCACGGCGGCCGAGCAGGGCCAGCGGCTGGCCAGCATCCCGACGAATACCGCGTCGCTGTGGGCCAACTATCGCTTCAATCTGTTCGACGTGCCGGGCTTCATCGCCGGCGCCGGCGTGCGCTACAACGGCCCGAGCACCGACGGCACGGGCAACAACCGCGTGGGCGGCTTCACCGTGTTCGACGCCGTGGTGGCGTACGACCACGGCCCGGTGCGGGTGTCGCTGAACATGAACAACGTGTTCGGCAAGCAGTACGTCTATAGCTGTATCGCGCGCGGCGACTGCTTCTACGGCACGCAGCGCTCGATCATCGGCAACGTGACGTACCGCTTCTGACCGGTATCCGCGCTGGAATTCCCCGGGGAGACTTCGGCGTGGCGGTTTGCTAGCATGCAGCCCAACGCCGACTCCCCGGGGGACAGCCGTTTGGACACCTTCTCCTCTCGCCATATCGCCAGACGTACGGTCCAGCAGTCGCTGGCCGACTGGCGCGCGCAAGGGCGCCTTGGCGCCGATGACCTGCTGGCCGCCTGGGCGCCGACGTTGCCCGGGCCGGCAGACTGGCACCGCTGGCTCGACCGCGCGCTGCTGATCCTCGGCACGGCGCTGCTCTGCGCAGGCGTCATCGTCTTCTTCGCCTTCAACTGGGCGGAACTCCATAAATTCTCCAAATTCGGGCTCATCGGCGGTTTGCTGACGCTGCTGGCGGCGTTCGCGCTGTGGCGTCCGGCCGGCGACCTGCCGGGCCGCGCGGCGCTGGCCGGGGCGCAGGTCGTGTCGGGCGTGCTGATGGCCGTGATCGGCCAGACATACCAGACCGGCGCCGATGCGTGGCAGCTGTTCGCGCTGTGGACGGTGCTGGCGGTGCCCTGGGCGCTGGCGGCGCGCGCGGCGCCGCACTGGTGGATCGTGCTGGTGGTCGGCAACGTGGCGCTGCTGCGCTATGGCAGCGTGCGGCTTGGCATCGGCGGCATGTTCGAACTGCTGTTTTCGGCGCGGCATGCGCGCGAGACCATGATGTTCCTGCTGGGTGCGTCGGTGATCCAGCTGGCCGTCTGGTATCTGCTTGCCGCGCGGGCTGGCCGCTGGGGCTTCCAGGGCGTGACCGGCCCCCGGTTGATCGGCCTGCTGGCCTGCGGCTATGCCGGCTGGGTGGGGATGATGAGCGTGCTGACGCACCGCGTGGATGCCGTCGGGCTGGTGGTGGCCGCCGTGGCGCTGGTCGGGCTGGGCGCATGGTTCCGCAAGCGCGCATTCGACATCGTGGTGCTGAGCCTGGTGTGCCTGACCGGCATCGGCGTGATCGTGGCCACGGTGGGACGCTGGCTGGCAGACGAGCACGGCGATGTCGGCGCGTTCCTGCTGCTGGCGCTGCTGACCATCGGCCTGGCCGTGGCCGCCGCCACATGGCTGCTGCGCGCATGGCGCGCCGTGGCGGGGAGCGCGGCATGAACGACGCGCAGATCGAGCGCACGCTCTGGCAGCAGCTGGCTGCGCGCGGCGCGGTGCAGGGCGACTACGCGCCCACCCTGCGCACGCCTTGGCCCATCCGGCTGCTGATGGGCGGCGCTGGCTGGCTTGGCGCCTTGTTCTTCCAGATGTTCCTGATCGGCACGGTGTTTGCCACCACGCGCGGCAACGGGCCGGCCATGGCGATCACCGGCCTGGCGATGATCGGCGCGGCCATCGCGCTGTACCGCATGACGGCGCGCGAGACCGGCCGCATCGCGCTGGGCCAGTTTGCGCTGGCATTGAGCCTGGGCGGGCAGGGCATGGTCATCGCCGGGATGGGCGAGGCGCTTGGCTTCCGGCCGTTCCTGAGTTCGGCACCGTTCTGGCTGGGCGTGGCCGCGCTGGAGGCCGTGCTGTTCGGGCTCGTGCCCGACCGGCTGCACCGGTTCCTCGCGGCGCTGGGTACCTGGCTGGCGCTGGCCTTGGCGGCCTGTGTGGCGCTGGGCGATGTGGTGGCGCCGCGCTGGACGGCCATCCCGATCGCGCTCGGGCCGCTGACGGCAATGGCCCTGGCGGCGGTGCTGGCCTTCGTCACGCACGAGGAACGGCTCGCGGCCACGGGCCGGCTTGGGGTTTGGGAGCCGGCGGCCGATGCCACGCTGCTGTCGGCGCTGCTGGGCGCGTTGGTGGTGACCGGCTTCGCGCATCCGGCTGACCTGATCTTCGGCACCGATACGCCGTGGCGCGCGCAGGGCGGCTGGCTGGCCGGCGTGCTGATCGGCGCGGTGCTGGTGGCCATGGCCTTGATGGAATGCAAGCGGCTGGCGTGCGGGGCGTCGGTGAGCGCGGCCATGCTGGTGCTGGCCATCGCGTTCAGCGCGCTGATGGTCTACGCCCCGGCCGTCACGGCCGGCGTGCTGGCGCTGATCGTGGCGCTGCGGCGCGGCTCGCTGCCGTGGCTGGGGCTGGCCATCGCCACGGTGTTGTTGGGCTTCGTCTGGTACTACAGCACGCTGCAATGGACGCTGCTGGCCAAGTCCGCCACGCTGGTGGCGGCCGGCGGTCTGTTGCTGGGCGCGCGCGCGGCGCTGGGCCGGCTGTCGCGCAGGGAGGCCATCGCATGAAACGCTGGATTCTGGTGGGATGGCTGCTGGCGATCGGCGTCGCCGTGGCCGGCATCGTCGGCAAGGAGCGCCTGATCGCACGCGGCGACGTGGTCTACCTGCGGCTGGCGCCGGCGGACCCGAGATCGCTGATGCAGGGCGACTACATGGCGCTGAATTTCTCGGTGGCCAACGAGGTGCGCGTGGCGCACGGCTCGGAGCAGACCCGGCTGGCGCGCGAGGAAGTGATCGTGATCCGCCGCGACGACCGCCACGAAGGCCATTTCGCGCGCCTGCACAAGGGCGAGCCGCTGGCCGACGGCGAGTTGCTGCTGCGCGTGCAGAACGTGCCCACGCGCTGGGGCGCCAACGGCGTGCAGGTCTCGACCGACGCGTGGTTCTTCCAGGAAGGGCAGGCCGAGCGCTACGCCAAGGCCAGGTTCGGCGAGTTCCGCGTGGATGCCGGCGGCCAGGCGCTGCTGGTGGGAATGCGCGACGAGGGGCTGCAGCCGCTGTAGGGATTCGCCGTAGGGCCAAGTAAAAATGCCCGGTAGGGAACCGGGCATTTTTTACGAAGCGCAGAAGGGTCGGACGCGGCTTAGACGTTGAACAGGAAGTTCATCACGTCGCCGTCGTGCACGACGTATTCCTTGCCTTCCGCGCGCATCTTGCCGGCTTCCTTGGCGCCGGTTTCGCCCTTGAACTGGATGTAGTCGTCGTAGGCGATGGTCTGCGCGCGGATGAAGCCGCGTTCGAAGTCGGTGTGGATCACGCCGGCCGCCTTCGGGGCGGTGTCGCCCACGTGGATCGTCCAGGCGCGCACTTCCTTCACGCCCGCGGTGAAATACGTCTGCAGGCCCAGCAGCTTGAAGCCGGCGCGGATCACGCGGTCCAGGCCCGGCTCTTCCATGCCAAGGTCGGCTAGGAATTCGGCCTTGTCGGCGTCGTCCAGGTCGGCGATCTCGGCCTCGATGGCGGCGCACACGGCCACCACCGGCGAGCCGGTGGTCTTGGCGTACTCGCGCACGGCGTCCAGGTGCGGGTTGTTCTCGAAGCCGTCTTCACGCACGTTGGCCACGTACATGGTGGGCTTGGCGGTGATCAGGCAGAACGGGCGCAGGGCGTCCCACTCTTCCGGGGCCAGGTCCAGCGTGCGCACGGCCTTGGCCTGGTCCAGCACGGCCTGTGCCTTTTCCAGCACGGCTACCAGGCGTTGGGCTTCCTTGTCGCCAGCGCGGGCCGGCTTGACGTAACGGGCCACGGCCTTCTCGACGGTGGCCAGGTCGGCCAGCGCCAGTTCGGTGTTGATGACCTCGATGTCCGACAGCGGATCGACCTTGCCGGCCACGTGGATCACGTTGTCGTCCTCGAAGCAGCGCACCACGTGCGTGATGGCGTCGGTTTCGCGGATGTTGGCCAGGAACTGGTTGCCCAGGCCTTCACCCTTCGAGGCACCGGCCACCAGGCCGGCGATGTCCACGAATTCGACCGTCGCCGGCAGCACACGCTCGGGCTTGACGATCTCGGCCAGCTTGCCAAGCCTCGGATCCGGCACTTCCACCACGCCCACATTGGGTTCGATGGTGCAGAACGGATAGTTTTCGGCGGCGATGCCGGCTTTCGTCAGGGCATTGAACAGGGTGGACTTGCCGACGTTGGGCAGGCCGACGATGCCGCATTTGAGGCTCATGGTGTCAGGCGGAAAAAAGCGAAAGCCGTATTCTAGCGGATGGCCGGCCGCCGCCGGGGAGGGAATGGGGTGCCGCGGCCCGGTGTGCGTCCCGGTCCGCGGCCCGGTTGCGGCCTGGTGTCGCGCAACGCGATGGCGCCGCCATCACGTCGCTATAATCCAGCCATGTCCGGATCCACCGCGCCGGCGCGTCGCGCCGCTGCCATATCGATGTCGTCCAATCCTTCTTCCCGCTTCCAGATCGCCGTGGTCGGCGGTGGCATTGTCGGCAAGGCCTGTGCGCTGCTGCTGGCGCAGCAGGGCATGCAGGTGGCCCTGGTGGCGCCGCGCCCGGCGGCCGATACCGCCCGCACCGGCGACGACGACTGGGACAGCCGCATCTATGCGTTCTCGGCCAGCTCGCAGGCGTTGCTGGAGCGGCTGCGCGTGTGGGAGGCGCTGGACCCGGCCCGCGTGCAGCCGGTGCGCGACATGCGCATCTATGGCGACGAAAGCGCCTGCGAATCGAATCCCTCGCCCCACGGCGACCTGCATTTCTCTGCCTACGCCGCGGCCGTGCCGCAGCTTGCCTGGATCATCGAGTCGGGCCATGTGGAACGCGTGCTCGATACCGCGCTGCGCTTCCAGCACCAGGTGAAGTGGTTCGACGATACCGCCGAGGGGCTGGAACGCGAGGTGGACGGCGTGACGCTGGCGCTGGCCGGCGGCACGCGCGTGCGGGCCAATTGCCTGGTGGGCGCCGACGGCGCGCGCTCGTGGGTGCGCCAGCAATGCCATATCGGCACCACGCAGCGGCGCTATCGCCAGCTTGGCGTGGTGGCCAACTTTGCCTGCGAACTGCCGCACCAGGAAACGGCCTGGCAGTGGTTCCTGGGCTGCCCGGAGAAGCTCATGGCCGATGAGGAATCGGCCAACGGCGACATCCTGGCCATGCTGCCGCTGCCCGGCAACCGGGTGTCGATGGTGTGGTCGGCCGACGAGGCCCATGCGCGCGACCTGCTGGCCCTGACGCCCGAAGCGCTTGCCGCGACGGTGGCCCAGATGGCCAGCGGGGCCGTGGGTGCGCGCTTCGGCGCGCTCCGCTGCATTACGCCGGCGCAGGGTTTCCCGCTCACGCTGCAGCGGGCCGAGCACTTCGTGCAGCCCCATGTGGCGCTGGTGGGCGATGCCGCGCACGTGGTGCATCCGCTGGCCGGGCAGGGCATGAACCTGGGTCTGCGCGACGTGGTGGAACTCGGGCGCGTGATGGCCGACAAAGAAACGTTCCGCGCCGAGGGCGACCTGCGGCTGCTGCGCCGCTACGAACGGGCCCGCGCCACAGACCTGCTGTCGCTGACGGCGGCCACCGACGGGCTGCACCGGCTGTTTTCGCTGCCCGGCACGCCGGCCCGGCTGGTGCGCAACCTGGGCATGCGCGCGGTGGGCAGTCAGGCACTGCTCAAGCGGTTTCTGATCAGCCGCGCGCTCGGATAGGGGGACAATCGGCGTGCCCACGGACGCGAATCATCCAGCGTTCGACGATTTACCGATGACATGCGGGCCGGCACACTGACCGGCCTGCCGATACCGATACCTGGAGTCAATATGTTGCAACTGTTCCGCCGCCGATCCTCTCGCGTGGCCGCCATCGCCGCCGTCGTCGGCGGCCTGGGTGCCGCGGGCTACGCCCTTCACGCGCTGGCCGCGGACGAGCCGGGTACGGACAAGATCAAGGCATCGATCCAGAAGATGCTGGGCGGCCGCGCCGAGGTCAAGAGCGTGACCAAGTCGCCCGTGCCGGGGCTCTACGAAGTGAACGTCAGCGGCCAGCTGGTGTACAGCGACGCCACCGGCCGCTACATCATCAACGGCGAAGTGATCGATACCAGGACCAACACCAACCTGACCGAAGAGCGGCTGGCCGAGATCAACAAGATCAAGTGGGCCGACCTGCCGCTGGCGCGCGCCATCAAGTGGACGAAGGGCGATGGCAGCCGCACGGTGGCGGTGTTCTCGGACCCGAACTGCGGCTACTGCAAGAAGATCGAGCAGACCTTCCAGCAAATGGACAACATCACGGTCTACACCTTCCTGTATCCGGTGCTGTCGCCCGATTCGTCGGTCAAGGCCAAGCAGGTGTGGTGCGCGACAGACCGCACCAAGGTGTGGCGCGACTGGATGCTGAACCACGTGGCGCTGGCCGGCAACGGCAGCTGCAAGACGCCGATCGACGACAACCTGGCGCTGGGCCAGAGCCTGAACATCACCGGCACGCCGGCCGTGTTCTTCACCGACGGCACCCGCATTCCCGGCGCCGCCGACGCCGCGACGCTCGAGCGCAAGCTCGCCAGCCTCAAGAAGTAAGCAGCACGCCGGACACAGCCCGGCTGTCAGGAACGGCCGGGGCTCCCCGGCCGTCTTGCTTTGCGCATCGCCCCTTCAGACCAACCACAACGGGAGACACCGATCATGACGTTCCAGGCTTTGTTGCTGACCCAGGCCGATGGCAAGACCCAGGCGGAAATCGCCCAGCTGGACGAAAGCCAGCTGCCCGAGGACGGCAACGTGCTGGTGGCGGTGGATTACTCGACCATCAACTTCAAGGACGGGCTGGCAATCACGGGCCGCGCGCCGGTGGTGCGCAAGTGGCCGATGGTGGCCGGCATCGACGGGGCTGGCACCGTGCTGGATTCCACCGATCCGCGCTGGCAGACCGGCGACCGCGTGGTGCTGAACGGCTACGGCGTGGGCGAGGGGCACTGGGGCTGCCTGGCGCAGCGCGCCCGGCTCAAGGGCGACTGGCTCGTGAAGCTGCCCGATGCGTTCACCACGCGCCAGGCCATGGCGATTGGCACGGCCGGCTACACGGCCATGCTGTCAGTGCTGGCGCTGGAGCGCGGCGGCGTGAACGGGCCGGTGCGGCCCGGCGATGGCGAGGTGCTGGTCACCGGGGCTTCCGGCGGCGTGGGTTCGGTGGCGATCGCGATCCTGTCGAAGCTGGGCTATCGCGTGACGGCGTCGACCGGCAAGACCGCGGAAGCCGATTTCCTGCGCGCGCTGGGTGCCGCCGACGTGATCGACCGCGCCGAGCTGGGCACGCCCGGCAAGCCGCTGCAGAAGGAGCGCTGGGCGGCGGTGATCGACTCGGTGGGTTCGCATACGCTGGTCAACGCCTGTGCGCAGGTGCGCTACGGCGGCGTGGTGACGGCGTGCGGGCTGGCGCAGGGCATGGATTTTCCGGCCTCGGTCGCGCCGTTCATCCTGCGCGGCGTGACGCTGGCCGGCATCGACAGCGTGATGGCGGCCATGCCGCTGCGTGAAACCGCGTGGAAGCGGCTGGCGCAGGACCTGGCGCCCGACCGCCTGCAGGCCATCACGCGCGAGATCAAGCTGGGCGAAGCCGTCGAGGCCGGCCGCAAGATCGTGGAAGGCGGCATGCGGGGCCGCGTGGTGGTGGATGTGAACGGCTGACCGGGTGGACAGCGCTGGCGGCCGCCGGTAGCGGCCGGCGGCCTTCCAGATGCGCAATCCGCCGCAGCCCGCCGGAACCTGGCGTCCTGGGCCGTGCCGGAGCGTGACGCTACAATCGTGACCATGACGCCGATCCGCTACGCCATTGCCCCGCTTCATCCGGAAGCCCACCTGTTCGCCGTCACCGTGACGGTGGATGTTCCCGACCCTGCCGGCCAGATCTTCACGCTGCCTGCGTGGATTCCCGGCAGCTACATGATTCGCGACTTCGCGCGCAATATCGTCCGCATCCGCGCCGATGCGGGGCGCGTGCAGGTGCCGCTGACCAAACTCGACAAGCAGACCTGGCAGGCCGCCCCGTTGCCGCCCGAGGCCGGGCCGCTGACGGTGAGCTACGAGGTCTACGCCTGGGACCTCTCGGTGCGCAGCGCCCACCTCGACACCACCCACGGTTTCTACAACGGCAGCTCGGTGTTCCTGCGGGTGGTGGGCCAGGATGCCCAGCCCTGCATCGTCGATATCCACCCGCCGGCCGGCGAGGCATATGCCGACTGGCGCGTGGCCACCGCGCTGCCAGAGGCACGCGGCCCGGGCGGTGCGCGCCGCTACGGCTTCGGCCGCTACCAGGCCGCCGACTACGACGAACTGATCGACCATCCCGTGGAGATGGGCACGTTCACGCTGGGCACGTTCCGCGCCTGCGGCGTGCCGCACGACGTGGTGTTCACGGGGCGCGTGCCGCAGCTCGACCTGCAGCGCGTCTGCCGCGACCTGAAGCAGATCTGCGAAGCTCAGATCCGGCTGTTCGAGCCGCGCACGGCGCGTGCGCCGTTCCTCGACAGCAACCGCCGCTACGTGTTCATGACGATGGTCACCACCGACGGGTATGGCGGCCTGGAGCACCGCGCCAGCACGGCGCTGATGTGCGCGCGCAATGACCTGCCGGTGCGCGGCAACAGCGAGACCAGCGAGGGTTATCGCACCTTCCTGGGCCTGTGCAGCCACGAGTATTTCCACACCTGGAACGTCAAGCGCATCAAGCCGGCCGCCTATGTGCCGTACCGGCTGGCCGAGGAAACGTATACGCCGCTGCTGTGGCTGTTCGAAGGGTTCACCAGCTACTACGATGACCTGATCCTGGTGCGCACGGGCCTGGTCACGGCGCAGCAGTACGTCGACATGCTGGCCAAGACCTGGAACGGCGTGCTGCGCGGCAACGGCCGCACCAAGCAGAGCGTGGCCGAGAGTGCCTTCGACGCCTGGACGAAGTACTACCGGCAGGACGAAAACGCGCCGAACGCAATCGTCAGCTACTACACCAAGGGGTCGCTGGTGGCGCTGGCGCTGGACCTGACCATCCGCGAGAAGACGCGTGGCCGCCGCTCGCTGGACGACGTCATGCGCGCGCTGTGGCAACGCTATGGCCGCGACTTCTACGCGCCGGGCGCCCGGCAGCGGGGCGTGACCGAGGCCGAGCTGTACGCGCTGTTCGACGACGTGACCGGCCTGCGCCTGGGCAACCTGCTGCGCACGCTGACCGAGGGCACGGGCGAGATCGGCCTGCCGCCGCTGTTCCACGCGTTCGGCATCCAGGCCGAGGCGCAGAAGCCGAACGGCGCGGCGGCGCTGGGCATCAAGACGCGCACCGAGGACGGCTGGGTGCGGGTGAGCCAGGTGCTGGACCAGGGCGCGGGCCAGCGGGCCGGCCTGTCGGCGGGCGACCTGATTGCCGCCGTGGACGGCCTGCGCGTGGCGCCGGGCCAGCTCGACAAGCTGCTGTCGCGCTACCGCCCGGGGGATCGCGCCGAACTGCACGTGTTCCGGCGCGACGAGTTGCAGGTGCTGCCCGTGACGCTGGCGCGCGAGCCGGCCACGCAGTACAAGGTCAAGCTGGAAGCGGGCAAGCATGCGGGGCGGTCGCGCTGGCTCGGCCAGTAATCCGCCTGTCGCGGCGCCGTGGCCATCATGGTGACGGCGCCGCCCCTCACATTTCCGCCATCTCCATCGCCCCATGGAATACGCGCACGATCCTCGCACGTTCCTCTACTCGCACTACATCTACCGGGGCCTGCGCTCGGCCACCGGGGTGATCGGCCTGACGCTGCTTGCCATGCCGTTCATGGACCTGCCCAGCGCCATGGTGGTGTCGATCGGCGCGCTGTGCACGAGCCTGATGGACCTGCCCAGCCCGCTGCCGCACAAGTTCAACGAGATGCTGGCCAGCGTGCTGCTGTGCACGGCGGTGACGGCCATCGTGGCGCTGGCCACGCCGTTTCCGCGCGTGATGCCGTTCGTGCTGGTGCTGGTCACGTTCCTGGCCGGCATGATGACGGTCTACGGCAACAAGACCATGCCGCTGCAGTTCTCGATGCTGTTCGTGATGACGCTGACGGTGAACGAGGAGTTCGTGGTGCGCAAGGCGTTCGAGCACTCGGCGCTGTTCGCCGCCGGCGCCTTCGGCTACCTGGTCTACGCCATGGCCGTGAGCTGGCTGATGGAGCAGCGCACGCGCCAGCAGGTGCTGGCGGAGTCGCTCTACGAGATGGCGGGCTACCTCGAGATCAAGGCCGCGTTCTATGACGCGGGCACCGACTACGACGAACAGTTCAACCGGCTGGTGCGCCAGCAGATCGTGGTGGCCGAACGCCAGCAGGCCGCGCGCGACATGGTGCTGCGCGGCAACCGCACGCCGCACGACGGGCTGCTGGTGCAGGTGCACATGCGCATGCTGGACCTGTACGAGTACCTGCTTTCCACGAACACCGACTACGCGCTGCTGCGCCAGACCTTCGGCGGCACGCCGGTGCTCGATGGCCTGCGCCGGCTGGTGCTGGGCCTGGGCACGGACCTCGAGGAGATTGCCTACGACGTGACGCGCGGCCGGCCGTCGTACAGCGCGTTCGACTATCGCCCCGACCTGCGCAAGGTCGAAGAGGAGATCGACCTGCTGCGCCATCACCATGTGTCGGCGGCGGCGATGACCGCGCTGCGCGACACGCTGGAGATGATCCGCGGCGCAATCACGCTGCTGGGCCAGCTGCACGAGGCGTCGCGCACGCCGGTGGAGCCCGCGCAGGTGCTGCCCGGCTCCGACATGACGCCGTTCCTGACGCGCCAGAAGTACGAGTTCGGCGTGGTGCGCGACAACCTGCACTGGCGCTCGCCGGCGTTCCGCTTTGCGCTGCGCATCACCATGGCGGTGGCGGTGGGGCTGTGGCTGGGCGACCGCCTGCCCTATGCGTCGCACAGCTACTGGATCCTGCTGACGATCGTCGTGATCCTGAAGCCGAACTTCAGCATGACCAAGCAGCGCTACAACGACCGCCTGATCGGCACGCTGATCGGCTGCATCATCAGCGTGGGCATCCTGCGCTGGGTGCATAGCCCGCTGGTGCTGATCGGCATCCTCTATCTGGCGCTGGTGGCCAGCGCCGCGTTCGTGACGATCAAGTACCGCTACACGGCCATTGCCGCCTGCATCCAGGTGCTGATCCAGATCAACCTGCTGATACCAGGCAGCCAGACGGTGGTGGGCGAGCGGCTCGTGGATACGGTGATCGGCGGCATCATCGCGTCGATCTTCAGCTTCGTGCTGCCGAGCTGGGAGTACCGGGCGATTCCGAAGCTGGTGGAAAACGTGCTGCAGGCCAACCGCCGCTACATCGCGGCCACGCGCGACCTGCTGACGCGCAAGGCCAAGGACGACTTTGCCTATCGCGTGCAGCGCAAGCAGTTCATGGACAACCTGTCGGCGCTGATCGGGTCGTTCCAGCGGATGCTCGACGAGCCGCGCAGCCGTCACCGCGCCGTGGACAACCTGAGCCGCTTCATCGTGCAGAACTACCTGGTGGCCGCGCACATCGCCGCCGCGCGCATCCAGGTGCGGCAGCACTACGGTGAACTCGATATCCCGGCGGCCGAAGGCGCCATCGAGCAGGCCACCGATGCGGCGCTGCGCTCGCTCACGCTGGCCAGCGAGCGCCTGGCGGGCGAGGAACGGCACGGCCCGCGCGGCGCCGGCTTCATCCGCACCCCGACCGAGGCGGCGGTGGCCGGCGTGGGGCTGGTGCATGAGCCGGTGCCTGGCGCGTCGGCAGCGCCGGACGACGCCGACGATGCCAGCGAACGGCGCGCGCGCATCGCCGATTCGGCGGACCGCCGCAAGGCCGACGTGCTGGCCCAGGCCGCCGCCGCCGGCGAGATCGGCGCCAACGAACCGCTGCAGAAATCGCAGGACCAGCACACCGCCACCTCGGCCAGCGCCTCGGGCCGCCCCGCCAACGCGCTGCTGGAACGGCGCATGCGCGCGCTGCGGGAAGACGCGGCAAAGATCGCACTACGCACCGGCGCCATCGGCCGGGCCATCAGGATGCCGTTGAAGGGGTGAGGGGAGCCGAAACCGACAGCATCCCGGCAGCCTTGGCTATGCCCTCCGTTTTTTCTCCCCTCTCCCGCATGGCGGGAGAGGGGAGCCGAAACCGACAGCGTCCCGGCGGCCTTGGCTATGCCCCCTGTTTTTCTCCCCTCTCCCGCAAGGCGGGAGAGGGGTTGGGGGAGAGGGGAGTAATACACCGTCCAGCGGTGCCTCAGCTCGTATCAGCGTTTCGCACCGGCCTCCTCACCCCCAGCCGTATCCTCGGGCAACGTCAGCATGCCGCTGTTGAACGAATACCCGTACACCTCGCCGTAACGGCCCCAGTCGATGGCGATCTTGAGCACGCGTTCGGCTTCGTCGGGTTTCAGGAAGACCTCCATCTCGCGCAGTACCGCTTCTTCGCCCACTTCGCCGTCCTCGCTCTGTTCGAGTTCGCGGCGGATGTGCGCGGCCAGCGCCACGTGGTTCAGCAGCTGCTCGCCGAACATCACCTTGCGCTCGGTTGGCTCGGTCTCGTAGTAGCGCCGGCCCAGCGCGGTGGCCGTGATATCGCCGCGCTCGATGTGAGCCAGGCCGAGCAGCTGCATGGCCTCGCAGGCGGGCAGCAGGTCGTCGTCGGTCAGGCCTGCCTCGTTGGCCAGGTGCGGCAGGTCGGCGCGGCCGAAGAACGGCGACTCGTGCAGCAGGTCCAGCACGGCTTCCATCTGGCTGATGTCGGCGTCGGGCAGGCGGTAGCCAATCTGCTGCGCGGCGGCCATGGCCGGCAGGCGCGGCCCCAGCGCGGCCGGCGACGTCATGAGCGTATAGACCTCGTCGATCAGGGCGCGCACCTGGGCGTAGTCGCGGTTGCGCGGACGCGGGAACGGCACGCTGACCTCGGCGCGCACCCGGCCCGGATCGCTGGACAGGATGACGATGCGGTCCGCCATCATCACGGCTTCCTCGATGTTGTGCGACACGATCAGGATGCTCTTGATATTGGCGCGGCCCGACTCCCAGAGGTCGAGCATCTCGTCGCGCAGCGTTTCGCCGGTCAGCACGTCCAGCGCGGAAAACGCCTCGTCCATCAGCAGCAGGTCGGGCTCGGTCACCAGCGCCCGCGCAATGCCCACGCGCTGGCGCATGCCGCCCGACAGCTCGCGCGGCAGCGCGCTGTTGAAGCCGGAGAGCCCGATCATGTCGATGGCGGCCTCGGCCCGGCGCGCGCGCTCGGCGCGGGCCACGCCCTGCGCTTCGAGGCCCAGTTCCACGTTCTGCTGCACCGTCAGCCACGGAAACAGCGCGAACGACTGGAACACCATCGCGATGCCCTCGGCCGTGCCGGCCAGCGGCTGGCCGCGGAAGCGCACCTCGCCGCGGTCGGCGCCAACCAGCCCGGCCATGATGCGCAACAGTGTGGACTTGCCCGAGCCCGACTTGCCGAGCATGGCGACGATCTCGCCCTCGCGCAGGCTCAGGTTCACGCCTTCGAGCACGGCGCGGTCGGTGTGGTCGGCGGTGCGGAACATCTTGCCCACGCCGCGCAGGTCGATCACCGGGGTGGTGTTGTCTGGCAAAGCCATCGTCATCCTCTCAAAGCCGCGTGCGCGCCTGCGCCAGGTCGAACAGCCGGTTCCACAGCAGCCGGTTGAAGCCCACCACGAACAGCGCCATCACGCCAATGCCCAGCGCGATGCGCGGGAAGTCGCCGCGCGACGTCATCTCGGCGATGTAGCTGCCCAGCCCGGTGGCCACCAGCGTGCGGTCGCCCCAGGTCACGTATTCGGACACGATGCTGGCGTTCCACGAGCCACCGGCCGCCGTGACCAGCCCCGTCAGCAGGCTCGGGAACACGGCCGGTATCAGGAAGCGCCGCCACAGCAGCCAGCCCCTGAGCCCGAAGTTGCGCGCGGCCAGGCGCAGTTCGGTGGGAATGCCCGATGCGCCGGCCACCACGTTGAACAGGATGTACCACTGCGTGCCGAAGATCATCAGCGGGCTGAGCCAGATTTCCGGATTCAGGCCGAACCGGGCGATGGCCATCACCGCCAGCGGAAACATCAGATTGGCCGGGAAGGCGGCCAGAAACTGCGCCACCGGCTGGGCGATGCGGGCGGCGCGCGGGTTGAGTCCGATGCGGATGCCGATCGGTACCCAGACCAGCGCGGCCAGGGCGATCAGCACCAGCACGCGCACCATCGTGAGCGTGCCGAGCCAGAGCACGTGCAGGGCCTCGGCCCAGCCCACCTCGCTGTGCACGAAGTGCGTCACGCGGTACAGCGCGGCCAGCGCGATGGCGATGAGCACGGCGTCGCGCAGGCGGTCGAGCCAGGGCGCCCAGCGCGGCGGCGCGGCCGGCAGGGCCACCACGCCGCGATGTCGGGCGCTCCACGCCAGCGTGTGGCCGGCCAGCGCGGCCGTGCGCTTGAGCAGCGCGTGCACCCAGGCCGAGCGGCGCAGCAGGCTCAGCAGCCACGATTGCGGCAGCGTGTCCTGCGCCAGCGTCTCGAAGCGGAAGCGGTCGGCCCAGGCCACGAGCGGGCGGAACAGCAATTGGTCGTAGATCACGATGCCCACCAGCATGGCCACGATGGCCCAGCCGATGGCGGCAAGGTCCTGCTGCTGGATGGCCAGCGCGATGTACGAGCCAATGCCGGGCAGCCGCACGTCGTGGCCCGCCACCGAGATGGCCTCGGAGGCCACCACGAAGAACCAGCCGCCCGACATCGACATCATCATGTTCCACAGCAGCCCTGGCATGGCGTAGGGCACCTCGAGCCGCCAGAAACGCTGCCAGGCCGACAGCCGGAACATGGCAGCCGCTTCGAGCAGGTCGCCGGGAATGGTGCGGATCGACTGGTACAGGCTGAACGCCATGTTCCAGGCCTGCGACGTGAAGATCGCGAAGATGGCCGCGCATTCCACGCCGGCCAGGTTGCCGGGGAACAGCGCGATGAAGCCGGTGACCGTGATCGACAGGAAGCCGAGCACCGGAATGGACTGCAGGATGTCCAGCGCCGGCACCATCACCTTCTCGGCCGTGCGGGAACGCGTGGCCAGCGCGGCGAAGGCGAACGAGAAAGCCAGCGAGGCCAGCAGCGCCAGCAGCATGCGGATGCTGGTGCGCATCAGATAGTAGGGCAGCCATGCCACATCCAGGTGGATGGCCAGCGCTTCGCCCGGCGCGTAGGGCATGTCCATCTGGCGCGCCGCGTAGGCCACGATGACGATGGCGGCCAGGATGATCGGCAGCAGCGCCAGGTCGAAACGGTTCGGCGGCGCGGTCAGCAACGGGCCGACATAGCCGGGCGTGTGGTTGTCTTGCGTTGGTGGCATGGGCACGGCCTCGCTGGTGTGTCATGCGCCACGCCCTCTCCCCCGACCCCTCTCCCGCAAGCGGGAGAGGGGAGAAAAAGCGAAAAACGCCACCGGGGTACTCCCCTCTCCCGCAAGCGGGAGAGGGGAGAAAAAGTGAAAAAACGCCACCTGGGTGCTCCCCTCTCCCGCAGGGCGGGAGAGGGGCTGGGGGAGAGGGCGAAGGCATCGTATGCTGACGTCCTAACGCCCAACCGGGCTAGGTAGTTTACCTAGGGTGAGAGGAAATCATGACAGCGCAGACAGAGACCTGGCACCTGATCGCCCATGGCCGTGTGCAGGGCGTGGGCTACCGCGCGGCGTGTGCCGATCAGGCCACGTCGTTGGGGCTGGGCGGATGGGTCAGGAATCGTACCGATGGCACGGTGGAGGTCGTCGCCAGCGGCACCGGCCAACAGCTCGAGGCGCTGCGCCGGTGGATGGAGCAGGGGCCGCCCGCCGCGCAGGTGTCGAAGGTGGACGTGACCGCGGCGCCGTCGCAAGCGTTCGACCGCTTCGACTGGCGCCCCACGGCCTGACGTCCAGAGGCGCTAGCTTTTCAGCCAGTCGATGCCGGGCCGGCCATGGCGTGCCAGCCAGTCGTTGGCCTGCCGGAAATGGCCGCAGCCCAGGAAGCCGCGATGTGCCGACAGTGGCGACGGGTGCGGGGCCTCCAGCACGCAATGGGTCTGGCCCGCCAGCAGCGCGCGCTTGGCCTGCGCATGGCTGCCCCACAGCATGAAGACGAGGTTGGGCCGGCTCATGGCCAGCCCGTGGATCAGGCAGTCGGTCACGGCTTCCCAGCCGCGTTTGGCGTGGCTGGCCGCATTGGCCTGCTCCACCGTCAGCACCGTGTTCAGCAGCAGCACGCCCTGGCGCGCCCAGCCTTCGAGGTTGCCCGAGGTGCGCACCGTTTCGCCACCCAGTTCGTCGCGATATTCGGCCGCGATTTCCTTGAAGATGTTACGCAGGCTGGGCGGCACCTTGATGCCGTCGGGCACCGAGAACGCCAGGCCATGCGCCTGCGGAATTTCCTGGCCGCCCACCACGCCCGTGCCGTGATACGGGTCCTGGCCCAGGATTACCACCTGCACCGCCTCGGGCGGCGTCAGGTGCAGCGCGTGGAACACGGCATGCGGAAACACCGGCTTGCCGGCCGCGCGCTCGCCGTCGACGAAGGCGCAGAGCGCATCCCAGTCGGCATTGGCCAGGCACGGTTTCAGCAGGGCGCGCCACGCGGCGGGCAAGGCGTCGACCTGCGCTTGCAGACAGTCGACGGCAGGAACGGACTTTGCCGTATCGGAAGCGAACAGGTCAGCTTGCATCAGTGGGAACGGGTCAGTCGGTAGCCGCGCGCGGCCTTGCTGAGATCGGCGGGCGCAAGCGGCGCCACGTGCGCCACGCGCTGGCCAAACGCGCGCAGCGCGGCCTCCGCGCGCGATTCGTCGGCATCGTGGCCGGGCAGCCATTCGAGCTCCAGCTCCTGGATGCGCTCGGTGGCGGTCACGCCAGGCGCGCTGATCGTGCCCGTGTCCAGGGCCGCCTCGATGCGCTCGCCGTCCTGCTCGACGATCCACGTGCGGCGCACGAAGTCGGTACGGAACACCGGCGCCAGGCGGTTGGCCAGCGGCGCCAGCTGCGCGCGGGCTTCGGCGGGAAAGCGGTCCACCTCGAGCGCTTCGCCCGCGACTTCCATTTCCCACTCATGGCGCGCAGCCAGGCCGCCGACACTCTTGTCGGCCGTCTTCAGCGTCTGCAGCCACTGCGCGCCGTTCTTGCGCAGCCGCAGCGCCGCGCGGGCCGTGGCGAGATCGCGCGCGGGGGTGTCCAGGTAGACGTTCAGCAGCGTGGTTTCGCCACGCGGCTCGCCATGCGCGTCCAGCCATGCGGCCACGGCCGCGAGCGCGGCGTCGGGCACGGCCAGTTTCAGTTCGATCTCTCTTGCCATGGCGGCACTCACCTCAGCCGAACAGCCGGGCCAGTTCCACGCCCGGCTCGGGCGCGCGCATGAACACTTCGCCCACCAGGAACGCGTTGACATTGGCGTCGCGCATGCGCTTGACGTCGGCCGGCCCTAGGATGCCGGACTCGGTCACCACCAGCCGTTCCGCCGGGATGTGCGGCAGCAGGCTCAGCGTGTTGTCCAGCGTGACCTCGAACGTGCGCAGGTTGCGGTTGTTCACGCCCAGCAGCGGCGTCTTCAGCTTCAGCGCGGCGTCGAGTTCCTTGTCGCCATGCACTTCCACCAGCACGTCCATGCCCAGTTCCAGCGCGCAGGCTTCGAGCTCGGCCATCAGGCCGGCGTCCAGCGCCGAGACGATCAGCAGGATGCAGTCGGCGCCCCAGGTGCGCGCCTCGTAGACCTGGTACAGGTCCATCATGAAGTCCTTGCGCAGCGCGGGCAGGTCGCAGGCGGCGCGCGCGCGCTTCAGGTAGTCGGCGTGGCCCTGGAAGAAGTTCACGTCGGTCAGCACCGACAGGCAGGCCGCGCCATGCGTGGCGTAGCTTTCGGCGATGGCCTCGGGCACGAAATTCTCGCGCAGCACGCCCTTGGACGGCGACGCCTTCTTGACCTCGGCAATCACGCCCGCGTGGCCGGCGGCAATCTTGGCGCGCAGCGCGCGTTCGAAGCCGCGCGGCGCCAGGCCGGGCTCGGTGCGCAGGCTCTCGGCCTCGGCCCGCAGGCTCGGCAGGTCGCGCTTCTTGCGCGCCGCGTTCACTTCGTCGGCCTTGACGGCCAGGATCTTTTCGAGAATGTCTGACATGGCGATTTACCTAAATTGCTGCGTGGCGCGCACGAACTGGTCGAGCTTCTCGCGCGCGGCGCCACTGGCGATGGCCTCGCGCGCACGCTGGATGCCATCTTCGATCGAGCTGGCCACGTTGGCCGCATAGAGCGCCGTGCCCGCGTTCAGCGCAACGATCTCGCGCGGCGTGCCGGGCACGTTGCCGAGCGCTTCGAGCAGCATCTCCTTCGATTCGGCGGCGTCGGCCACCTTGAGGCCCCGGTTCGAGATCATCGACAGGCCGAAGTCTTCCGGATGGATTTCGTACTCGCGCACCTCGCCGTCCTTCAGTTCGCCCACCAGCGTGGCCGCGCCCAGCGACACTTCGTCCATGCCGTCCTTGCCGTAGACCACGATCGCGTGCTGCGCGCCCAGGCGCTGCATCACGCGCACCTGGATGCCGACCAGGTCGGGGTGGAACACGCCCATCAGGATGTTCGGCGCGTCGGCCGGATTGGTCAGCGGGCCGAGGATGTTGAAGATCGTGCGCACGCCCATTTCCTTGCGGATCGGTGCCACGTTCTTCATGGCCGGGTGGTGGGTGGGCGCGAACATGAAGCCGATGCCGGTCTGTTCGATGCACTGGCCCACCTGGTCTGGCGTGAGCATGATGTTCACGCCCAGGGCTTCGAGCACGTCGGCGCTGCCGGACTTCGACGACACCCCGCGGTTGCCGTGCTTGGCGATCTTGGCGCCGGCGGCGGCGGCCACGAACATCGAGGCCGTGGAGATGTTGAACGTGTGCGAGCCGTCGCCGCCGGTGCCCACGATGTCGACGAAGTTCTCGCGGTCCTGCACCGTCACGTGGTTGGCGAACTCGCGCATCACCTGTGCGGCGGCCGAGATCTCGCCGATGGTTTCCTTCTTCACGCGCAAGCCGGTCAGGATGGCGGCGGCTATCACCGGGCTGATCTGCGCCTGCATGATCTGCCGCATCAGGTGCAGCATCTCGTCATGGAAGATCTCGCGGTGTTCGATGCAGCGCGTCAGCGCTTCCTGCGGCGTGATGGACATGGCGGATTCTTGGTTGGGGGCGGCGTAGTCTGAGAATTCGGCAGAGAATGCGGCGCGCCTCATCGTGGCGCCCTGATGAAGTTGGCCAGCAGCGCGTGGCCATGTTCGGACAGGATCGACTCGGGGTGGAACTGCACGCCTTCCACGTTCAGCGTCTTGTGGCGCACGCCCATAATCTCGCCGTCCGGCGTCCAGGCCGTGACTTCCAGGCAATCGGGCAGCGTTTCGCGCTCGATGGCCAGCGAATGATAGCGCGTCACGTCGAAGTGCCGGGGCAGGCCGGCGAACACGCCTTCCTGCGTGGTTTCGATCGTGCTGACCTTGCCGTGCATCACCTGCTTGGCGCGAATGACCTTGCCGCCAAAGGCCTCGCCGATGGCCTGGTGGCCCAGGCACACGCCCAGCAGCGGCACCTTGCCCGCGAAGTGCTTGAGCACGTCCACCGAGATGCCGGCCTCGCGCGGGCTGCACGGCCCGGGCGAGACGCAGATGTGGTCGGGCTTCAGCGCCTCGATGTCTTCCAGCGTGATCTCGTCGTTGCGATAGGTACGCACGTCGGCGCCAAGTTCGCCAAAGTACTGCACGAGGTTGTAGGTGAACGAATCGTAGTTGTCGATCATCAGCAGCATGTCATCTCTCCCGGGGGCTCAGAGGTCGGCGTCCAGGCCGTCCTGGACCTGTTCCGCGGCGCGGATCACGGCGCGCGCCTTCGCCTCGGTTTCCCTCCATTCGGCTTCGGGGTCCGAGTCCGCCACAATGCCGGCCGCGGCCTGCACGTAGAGATTGCCGTCCTTGATCACGCCGGTGCGGATGGCGATGGCCAGGTCCATCTCGCCGCCGAACGACAGGTAGCCCACCGCGCCGCCGTACAGGCCGCGCTTGCGCGGCTCCAGTTCGTCGATGATCTCCATCGCCCGCACCTTGGGCGCGCCGGACAGCGTGCCGGCCGGAAACGTGGCGCGCAGCACGTCGAGGTTGCTCATGCCCTCGCGCAGCGTGCCTTCCACGGAGCTGACGATGTGCTGCACGTGGGAGTACTTCTCGATCACCATCTTGTCGGTGACCTTGACCGAGCCGGTTTCGGCGATGCGGCCGATGTCGTTGCGGGCCAGGTCGATCAGCATCACGTGCTCGGCAATCTCCTTGGGGTCGCTGAGCAGTTCGGTGGCCAGCTGGGCGTCGCGCTCGGGCGTGCTGCCACGCGGGCGCGTGCCGGCCAGCGGACGGATGGTGACGACGCGCGCGGTCTCAGAATCGCCGTTCTGGGGAGTGCCCACCTTGCGGGTTTCCTGGCGCACCAGGATCTCGGGCGAGGCGCCCACCACCTGGAAATCGCCGAAATTGTAGAAATACATGTACGGCGACGGGTTCAGCGAGCGCAGCGCGCGGTACAGCGACAGCGGGGAGTCGCGGTACGGCTTCATCAGGCGCTGGCCCACCTGCACCTGCATCATGTCGCCGGCCATGATGTATTCCTTGGCCTTGTGCACGGCGCTCAGGTAGTCGGCCTTGGCGAATTCGCGATAGACATCGGTCTGCACCGACGGGCTGGTCACCGGCACGTCCACGGGCTGGCGCAGCTTCATGCGCAGCTCGCGCAGGCGCTGGCGGGCGCGGGAATAGGCTTCGGGGGTGGTCGGGTCGGCGTAGACGATCAGGTAGAGCTTGCCGGACAGGTTGTCGATGACCGCCAGTTCCTCGCACAGCAGCAGCTGGATATCGGGCAGGCCCAGGTCGTCGGGCATCTGCCTGTCGGCCAGCTTCTTCTCGATATAGCGCACGGCGTCGTAGCCGAAATAGCCGGCCAGGCCGCCGCAGAAGCGTGGCAGGCCCGGACGCAGCGCCACCTTGAAGCGGCCTTCGAACTCGGCGATGAAGTCGAGCGGATTGCCTTCGCGGGTTTCCACGACCTTGCCGTCGGTTACCACCTCGGTGCGTTCGCCGAAGGCGCGGATCAGCGTGCGGGCATGCAGGCCAATGAACGAGTAGCGGCCGAAGCGCTCGCCGCCCACCACCGATTCCAGCAGGAAGGTGTTCACGCCGCGCGTCTGCGACTGGGCCAGCTTCAGGTACAGCGACAGCGGGGTTTCCAGGTCGGCCAGCGCCTCGGCGATGATCGGAATGCGGTTGTAGCCCTGGTCGGCCAGCGATTTGAATTCCAGTTCGGTCATGTCGATCCTCTACTTGCTCTTGCGGCGCCGGCCAGTGTGGTCGGGTCGGGCGGCACCATGATGTCGGCGGCGGGGAGGGCGACAACCTGCGTCAACCCGCCCCTCGTTCGATAAGGCGGACCGTGGTGCACACGAGCTTGCGGCAAGGCAGCACACGGCCAGGGTGGCGCGTGGCGCGTTCTCGAGGCTAACCGTAGCACAGGCGCAAGCGGGAGCAACCGGAACTACGGCGCTGGCGGAAGGATCTGCCGGGAAGGCCGGTCGTCGGGAACCGAGACCGGTCCGGCTGAGCTTGGGGGTGGGAAATCTGCATCAGACTGCGCAGATTCCGGGTGCCCCGGCAAGCCCGTCAGGAAACTCGCGAACGCACTTTACGCCTGTTCAGAGGCGCGCCAGCGACGCCAGGGCCAGGCCTGCCGATCACTGCCAAAAAAGTTGCGTTTGCGGTTGAGGAACATTGAGATGTGTTCAGCCGGGGTTAGCGGTGTGTTGTCCGGTGCGCAGCAAGGAGCGCCGCCACGCGGGCAATGTCGGCGACTATACCATCGGCGTCGACGCCTTGTACAGGGTTCCCATGGTTGTAACCATAGGGCATCAACAGCACACCCATGCCCGCCGCGCGGGCCGCGCGGGCGTCGTTCTCGGAGTCGCCAATGGCCAGCACGGCACCCGGCTCCAGGTGGAACGCCTCGGCCACCTTGAGCAGCGGGTACGGGTCGGGCTTGCGCAGCGCGAAGGCATCGCCGCCGTAGACCAGCTCGAAAAACGGCGCCAGGCCGGTCTTGGCCAGCAGCGGTTCCGTGAAATTCCAGGGCTTGTTGGTCACGCAGGCCAGGCGCAGGCCCAGCGCCTTGAGCGCCGCCAGGCCCTCGCGCACGTTCGGGTACAGGTGCGAGAACTGGCCGTTGATGCGCACGTACTCGCGGTCGTAGAGCGCGTAGGCATCGGCAAACAGGCCGTTGGCGTGCAGCGGGCTGAAGCGGGCGTCCAGCACGCGCCGGATCAGGTTCTCCGAACCCTTGCCCACGAAATTGACGATCTCCTGGGCCGACATCGGCTCCACCGGCCCGAGGTGCGGATGCTGGTGCACCAGCGCCAGCAGCATCGCATTGACCGACGCGTGGAAGTCGCCGGCCGTATCCACCATGGTGCCGTCCAGGTCGACGATTACCGCCTGGATGCCGCTCCAGTCCGTGCGGCGCAGGATTTCCGTGGTCATCGTCCGCCCTTACTGACCAACCTTGGCCAGCACGTCGCGGAACGTGCCGATGATGCCCTTGTAGCCGCCGTCGGCGTCAGGCTTGCCGAACACGGCCGAGCCCGCCACGAAGGTGTCGGCGCCGGCCGCGGCGATCTCGGCGATATTGTCCGGCTTCACGCCGCCATCCACTTCCAGCAAGATCTGGCGGCCGGTGCGGGCCGTGTAGGCGTCGATGCGGGCCCGCACGGCGCGCAGCTTGTTCAGCGTCTCGGGAATGAACGACTGGCCGCCAAAGCCCGGGTTCACGCTCATCAGCAGGATTACGTCCAGGCGATCCATCACGTGGTCCAGGTGGTGCAGCGGCGTGGCCGGGTTGAAGACCAGGCCGGCCTGGCAGCCGTTGTCGCGGATCAGGGCCAGAGAGCGGTCGATATGGTCGCTGGCTTCCGGGTGGAAAGTGATGATGTTGGCGCCGGCCTTGGCAAAGTCCGGGATGATGCGGTCTACCGGGCGCACCATCAGGTGCACGTCGATCGGGGCGGTCACGTGCGGGCGGATGGCCTCGCAGACCAGCGGCCCGACGGTCAGGTTGGGTACGTAATGGTTGTCCATCACGTCGAAGTGGATCCAGTCTGCGCCCGCTTCGGTCACGCGGCGCACTTCCTCGCCCAGGCGGGCGAAATCGGCGGACAGGATGGACGGGGCAATGCGGTACGTGGGCTGGCTCATGGCGGTTCGGGCGCTCCGATGGGGCTCTGAAGGCGGCGGATCCGGGGGATTCCGCGAGAATGGCGCGTATTTTACGCTGGTCGGGCCCGGTGCCGCCCGGCCCGGCCCGCTTGCCCCTGTCTGGGCCTTGCAGCACAATGCGACACACCCCGGCCGCGCCCCAGGCGGGACGCCGGCCTGCCGACCATCCTCATGACGTCGAACAATGAGCGAGTACGCTTTCTCCGTGGCCGTGCGCACCCAGTACATGGCCGACCAGTCGGACCCGGACCGCGGACGCTATGCGTTCGCCTACACCATCACCATCCACAACATTGGCGAAGTGGCCGCGCAGCTGATTTCGCGCCACTGGATCATCACGGACAGCGACAACGCCACCCAGGAGGTGTCCGGCCTGGGCGTGGTGGGGCACCAGCCGCTGCTCAAGCCCGGCGAGCACTTCGAATATTCGAGCTGGGCCACCATCTCCACGCCCGTGGGGTCGATGAAGGGCGAGTATTTCTGCGTGGCCGAGGACGGCCACCGCTTCGAAGTGCCGATTCCCGAATTCGCGCTCGTGCTGCCGCGCATGCTGCATTGAGCCGCGGGGCGGCGCTGGCCGGGCGCGCGAGGGGAACCTAGGCGTCCGGCGTGCGGTCCGTGTCCTGCGGGGCCTGGCTGGCCCGCGACGGGTGATCTTTCGGGGCGCGCGTGGGGCGGGGGTTCTTCTTCGCCGTGCTCATCGTCCAGACCACGATGAAGATCAGCAGCAACAGCGCCACGCCGGCCTCGGCGGCCAGCAGCAGGGTGGGATGGTTTTCGAAGAACTGGCTCATCGCTGGGGGCAGCCTTTGGGCGGTCGACGGATCGGGTTGAGATTGTAGGCAAAGAACGAACTAGATGGCATATCTGCATTTTGGGCGCGCGCCGCGCGCCACCTCGGTTTCCGCGTCGCGCGGCTGGCTGGCGCTGGCCACCGCCGCCCTGGGCGCCGCTCTGCTGGCCGGCTGCATGAGCGGCCCCCCCGTGCGCGTGCAGCCCGGCGGCACCGCCGGCACCCCGCCCCCGTCAACCTCGCCCAACGCCGGCAAGCTGCAGCCCGCCACGTGGGCGGACATCGGCGGCTGGAGCCAGGACGACGTGCGCGCCGCCTGGCCCGCGCTGCAGGCCAGTTGCCAGGCGCTCAAGAAGAAGCCCGAGTGGAACCGCGTGTGCGCGGTGGGCCTGATGGTGGACGCCGGCGACCTCACCGCCATGCGCGCCTATTTCGAATCCAACTTCCAGCCGTTCCGCGTGGTCAACGTGGATGGCACAGACAGCGGCCTGATCACGGGCTACTACGAGCCGATCCTGCATGGCTCGCGCACGCGCCAGGGCCAGTACCAGGTGCCGCTGTACCGCCGTCCGGCCCAGCTGCGCGGCGCGCTGCCGGCCCGGGGCGAACTGCTGCAGATGCCGGCCATGCGCGGCAACGAGCTGGTCTATGTGGACGACGCCGTCGAGGCGGCCTTCCTGCAGATCCAGGGCTCGGGCCGCATCCGGCTGGCCGATGGCACGATGATGCGCGTCGGGTATGGCGGCACCAACGATCAGCCGTTCCGCTCGTTCGGCAAATGGCTGCTCGACCGGGGCGAGATCACGCCGGCGCAGGCCACCATGCAGGGCATCAAGGCCTGGGCGCGCAACAACCCGGCGCGCGTGGAAGAAATGCTCAACGTGAATCCGCGCTTCGTGTTTTTCCGCGAACTGCCGCCCAACAACGACGGACCGGTGGGCGCGCTCGGGGTGCCGCTGACGGCGGAACGCTCGATTGCGGTGGACCCCGCCACCATTCCGCTGGGCGTGCCGGTGTTCCTGTCCACCACGCGGCCGCTGTCGACGGAACCCATTCAGCGCCTGATGTTCGCGCAGGACACGGGCTCGGCCATCAAGGGCGGCGTGCGCGCCGACTTCTTCTGGGGCGCGGGCGACGCCGCAGGCGAAACCGCCGGCCGCATGAAGCAGGGCGGGCGGATGTGGGTGCTGATGCCGCGTAGTTGATCTTCCAGCGGTTTGCCTTCCCGTCTCCCGCTTGCGGGAAGCGGGAGGCAACCGCCGCGTGGCCGGCCGCACCCGCCTGGTCAAATCCACGCGCCTCTCAGGGTCTCTCGGCCCGGATCCCCCTCCATTTCGCGTTCTCCCAACGCTCCCTTCGCTTTCTGTCACGTTGTGAGGCATCGCGCGGGCCGAGTTCCATGTGAACTGTGGTCGGCTTGACTGCCATCAATCCTCGGGCATCGCAATTTCACGATGATGGGCACATCCGACGTGCTGGAGCACGCCACGGCATTCCCCACTCTCGCTGAGCAGAAACATGAAGGCGAAACCCAGGATGTTCCCCGCGCTGGCGGCCCTGCCGCTGTTCCTTGCGGCCGCGCATGGCCAGGCCGAGACCGCGCCGGCCAGTCTGTCATCCACGCCGGCACTCAGTGCGGCACCCACGCTGACGGCCGAGGAATTCAACCAGGCGCGACAGACCTACTTCGAGCGATGTGCCGGCTGCCACGGCGTGCTGCGCAAGGGCGCCACCGGCAAGCCGCTCACCCCTGACATCACTCGCGCCCGCGGCACCGAATACCTGAAGACCTTCATCCAGTACGGCAGCCCGGCCGGCATGCCCAACTTCGGCACGTCGGGCGATCTCTCGCCCGCGCAGGTCGACCTGATGGCGCGCTACGTCCAGCTGGAGCCGCCCACCCCGCCGGAGTTCTCGCTGGCCGACATCGAGAAGTCGCGCCGTGACATCGTGCCCGTGGCCAAGCGGCCCACGCGCAAGATGAACCAGTACAACCTGGACAACCTGTTCTCGGTCACGCTGCGCGATTCGGGCGAGGTGGCGCTGATCGACGGGGACTCCAAGCAGATCATCAACATCATCAAGACCGGCTACGCGGTGCATATCTCGCGCATGTCGGCGTCGGGCCGCTACCTGTACGTGATTGGCCGCGACGCGCGCGTGAACCTGATCGACCTCTGGATGCCGACGCCCGACAACGTGGCCGAGGTCAAGATCGGGCTGGAAGCGCGCTCGGTGGAAACCTCGAAGTACAAGGGCTACGAAGACAGGTACGCGGTGGCCGGCTCCTACTGGCCGCCGCAGTACGTGATCATGGAAGGCGACACGCTCAAGCCGCTCAAGGTGGTGTCCACGCGCGGCATGACCGTGGACAACGAGTACCACCCCGAGCCGCGCGTGGCCGCGATCGTGGCCAGCCACTACCGTCCCGAGTTCGTGATCAACGCCAAGGAGACCGGCAAGATCCTGATGGTGGACTACTCGGACCTGAAGAACCTGAAGACCACCACGATCGACGCGGCCAAGTTCCTGCACGACGGCGGGTTCGATTCCACGGGCCGCTACTTCCTGGTAGCTGCCAACGCGTCGGACAAGGTCGCTGTGGTCGATACCAGGGAAGACCGGCTTGCGGCGCTGGTGGACGTGGGCAAGACGCCCCACCCGGGACGCGGCGCCAATTTCATCCATCCGAAGTTCGGTCCGGTCTGGGCCACCAGCCACCTGGGCGACGAGACCATCAGCCTGATCGGCACTGATCCGGTAAAGAACCAAGCCCACGCGTGGAAGGTGGTGCAGACGCTCAAGGGCCAGGGCGGCGGCTCGCTGTTCATCAAGACGCATCCGAAGTCTCGCAACCTGTGGGTCGACACGCCGTTGAATCCCGACGCCAAGCTCAACCAGTCCGTGGCCGTGTTCGATACCCGGAAGCTCGAGGGTGGATTCGAGGTGCTGCCGATCGCGCAGTGGGCCAACCTGAAGGGCGACGGCGCCAAGCGCGTGGTGCAGGCCGAGTACAACAAGGCCGGCGACGAAGTGTGGTTCTCGGTCTGGGGCACGAAGGACCAGGAGTCCGCGCTCGTGGTGGTGGACGACAAGACGCGCAAGCTCAAGACCGTCATCAAGGATCCGCGCCTGATCACGCCCACCGGCAAGTTCAACACGCACAACACGCAGCACGACGTCTATTGAGTGTCGCTTATTGATTGGCGATAGAGGGCCGGCGCCATCGACGCTGGCCCTCGCACCGATCCGGATTCACCAGGAGAGAACCCTTATGCATCCCGCAAAAGTCCTCGGCGCCGCCCTGCTGGCTGCCCTGATGCCGCTGGCCGCGCACGCCAGTGCCGACCTGGCCAGGAGCAAGAACTGCATGGCCTGCCATGGCGTGGACAAGAAGCTCGTGGGCCCCGCCTTCAAGGACGTGGCCGCCAAGTACAAGGCTGACAAGGCAGCCGGCGCGCAGCTGGCCCAGAGCATCGTCAAGGGCAGCACCGGCAAGTGGGGCCCGATTCCGATGCCGCCCAACGCGGTGAGCGAGGCGGATGCCACCGCGCTGGCCAAGTGGGTGCTGAGCCTCTGATCCATGGTGCGCCGCTTCGCGCTGCCGCTGCTGCTGGCCGCCGCGCTTGCCGTGCCGGGCGTGCCGGTGCAGGCCGAGCCCACCGTCGCGCCAACCGTCGCGCGCCAGGCGCAACTGGCCCGGTGGCTGCGCGATGACTGTGGTGCCTGCCATGGCATGACGCTGCAGGGCGGGCTGGGCTCGCCGCTGACGGCCCAGGCATTGGCCGGCAAACCGCGCGACGGCCTGGTGGCAACCGTGCTGCAAGGCCGGCCCGGTACCGCGATGCCGCCATGGCAACCGTTCATGACGCAGGAAGAAGCCCAATGGCTGATCGACCGATTGCTGGCGGGCAAGCCGCCACCCGTGGTGTCCGCCCCACCCGTGATGTCCGACCCCTCCGCGCGCTGATGGCCGCACCGGCCCGATGGATGCGCGCGCTGTCCCTGGCGCTTGGCGCGCTGTGGCTGGCGTCCGCCTGTACCAGCACGCCGCCCGCCGCCAGCCTGCGGGGTACGGGCGACCTGGGCGTGGTCGTCGAGCGCGCCAGCGGCAGCCTCCAGGTGGTGGAGACCACCGGCATGACGCGCCTTGGCAGGGTGGACGGCCTGGGCGACCTGTCGCACGCCAGCGTGGTGTTCTCGCGCGACGGGCGGTATGCCTACGTGTTCGGGCGCGACGGCGGCCTGTCGCGCGTGGATCTGCTGCGGCAGCGCATCACCCATCGCGTGATGCAGGCCGGCAACAGCATCGGCGGCGCGATCCTGCAAAACGGACGCGTGGTGGCGGCGCAGAACTACGCGCCGGGCGGTATCAAGCTGTTCGACGCCGACACACTGGAACTGCTGTCCGACATCCCGGCCACGGCGCGCGACGGCCGACGCTCGAAGGTGGTGGGGCTGGCCGACCTGCCGGGCCAGCGGCTGGCGGCGAGCCTGTTCGAAGCCGGCGAGATCTGGGTCATCGACGCCGCCGATCCGCGTCATCCGGCCGTGACGCGTCTGACGGCGGGCCGCGAACCCTATGACGGACTGGTGACGCCCGATGGCCGCTGGTACCTGGCCGGCCTGTTCGGCGAGGACGGCCTGTCGCTGGTCGACCTCTGGCAGCAGCCGCCGTCGGCGCGCAAGGTGCTGGCGGGATACGGACGCGGCCAGGCGCCGCTGCCGGTCTACAAGATGCCGCACCTGCGCGGCTGGGCCATGGCCCAGGGGCAGGCCTGGCTGCCCGCGATCGGCCGCCACGAACTGCTGGTGGCCGATCCCGCGCATGACTGGCGCGAGCAGGCGCGCGTGGCGGTGGCGGGCCAGCCGGTGTTCGCGATGGCGCGCCCGGACGGCCGACAGGTCTGGGTGAACTTTGCGTTTCCGAGGAACGACACGGTACAGGTGATCGATACCGCCACGCGGCAGGTGGTGACCACGCTCACACCGTGCCGTGGCGTGCTGCACATGGAGTTCACGCCCAAGGGCGAGGCGCTGTGGCTGTCGTGCCGCGACGAGAACCGCATCGAGATCTATGACACGGCCACGTTCCGCCGCATCGCCACGCTGCCGGCCGAGCAGCCGAGCGGCATCTTCTTCACGGTGCGCGCGCAGCGCATGGGCATGTGAGCGACCATGTTCGACGAGCAACGCTTCTACGACCTTATCCAGCGCGATTTTCCGATCGTGCCCCGGCCCTACCAGCGTACGGGGGCCGACCTCGACCTCTCGGAACAGGCCGTGCTGAACCTGCTGGCGCGCGACATGGGCGCCGGGCGGGTCAGCCGCATCGGCGCGGTGTTCGCGCCCAACGTGATTGGCGCGAGCACGCTGGCGGCGCTGCGCGTGCTGCCAGACGCGCTGGAGCACGTAGCCCGCTGCGTCAATGCGTACGGGGCCGTCAGCCACAACTACGAGCGCAGGGGCCATGCCTACAACCTCTGGTTCGTCGCCGGGGCGCGCAGCCGCGCCGCGCTGGAGGGCGTGCTGGAAAGCATCGCGATCGACGTGGGCCAGTATCCGCTTGAGCTGCCCCTGGAGCGCGAATATCACATCGACCTGGGCTTCTCGATGTCGGACGCCCAGCCGGCGCGGCGGCTCGCGCGCACCGAACCGCCCGCGCCGGTACAGCTGGATCAGGATGACTGGCGCCTGGTGGCCGCGCTCGAAGCCGGGCTGGCGCTGACGCCGCAGCCGTTCCATGCGCTCGCGCGGCGCAGCGGGGTGCCTTTGGCCAGGGTGCTGTCGCGCATCGCCGAGTGGCATGCCAGCGGCGTGATCCGGCGGTTTGGCGTGATCCTGCATCATCGCCGCTTTGGCTATCGGCATAACGCCATGTGCGTGTGGGACGTGCCGGAGCACCGCGTGGACGCCATGGGCACACGGCTTGCGCGCATGGCGGCGGTGTCGCTGTGCTACCGGCGCACCCGCCGGCTGCCGACCTGGCCGTACAACCTGTTTGCGATGGTGCACGCCCGCAGCGATGCCGAACTGCGCAGCGCGCTGGAACAGTTCGACCGCCAGGCGGGCATGGGCTCGATGCCGGGTCGGGTGCTGCGCAGCGGCACGTGCTTCAAGCAGTGCGGCACCCGCTACTGCTGGGAGGCGTCATCGGCATGAACGATCCTGACGCCGGGCTGACGCCACGCGACGCGCCTGGGCCGCTCGATGCGCTCGATGCGCTAGACAGGCGCATCGTCAACACGCTGCAGCGTGGCTTGCCGCTGACCCGGCATCCCTACGCCGATGCGGCGGCCAGCCTCGATATCGACCAGGCCACGCTGCTGGCCCGCCTGCACAGCCTGCTGGCGCGTGGCGTGCTGACGCGCTTTGGTCCGCTATTCCAGATCGAACGCGCCGGCGGACGCTTTGTGCTGTGCGCCTGCCATGCGCCCGCAGCGCGCATCGGGCGGGTGATTGCCGCCATCAACGCCTTTCCCGAGGTGGCCCACCACTACGAACGTACCCATCGGCTGAACCTCTGGTTCGTCGTCGCCGTGCCTGACGCCAGCGAGGTGGCGGGCGTGCTGGCCCGCATTGCGGCGGCGGCTGGCGTGGAGGTGCTGTCGTTTCCGAAGACGCGCGAATTCTTCGTCAACCTGTACCTGCCGGTGTAGCACCCATGCCCGACGCCCCCAGGCCTTTCTTGTCTGCTGACCATGCGCCCGACGCCGTCGACCGCGCGCTGATCCGCGCCACGCAGGCCGGCCTGCCGCTGGACCCGAACCCCTGGCGCGTACTCGGCGAGCGGCTTGGCATCGACGAGGCCGAAGTGCTGCGCCGCTTCACGGCGATGCGCGACAGCGGCCTGCTGCGGCGCGTGGCGGCGGTGCCGAATCACTACGCGCTCGGCTGGCGCGCCAACGGCATGACCGTGTGGGACGTCGACGACGCGCGCATCGCGGAACTGGGCAGCCGGGTGGGCGAACTGCCGTTCGTCAGCCACTGCTACGCGCGGCCCCGGCGCCTGCCGGACTGGCCCTACAACCTGTTCGCGATGGTGCACGCCCGCACGCGCGACGAGGCGGCGCCGCAGATCGCCCGGATCCGCGCCTTGCTGGGCACCGCGTGCCGCGCGCACGACGTGCTCTGGTCCACCCGCATCCTCAAGAAAACCGGCCTGCGCCTGCAGGCTTCCGGAGATTGACTCATGTTCCGACTTTCCCGATTCATGGAAGCCCTGCGCGACGGCGGGCCCGTGCCACCGGCCAGGCCCGCACCGGGGCCAGTGGTGATCTGGAACCTCGTGCGCCGCTGCAACCTCAATTGCAAGCACTGCTATTCCACTTCGGCGAATACCGATTTCAAGGGCGAGCTATCGACGCCTGAGGCACTGGCGGTGCTGGACCAGCTCAAGGCCGCGCGGGTGCCGGCGCTGATCCTGTCCGGCGGCGAGCCGCTGCTGCGGCCTGATCTCTATGAAATCGCCGCCCATGCGAAGCAGTTGGGCTTCCACCTGTCGCTGTCGTCGAACGGCACGCTGCTCGATGCGGGGCACGCGGCGCGGCTGCTGGTGGCCGGGTTCGACTACGTGGGTGTCAGCCTCGATGGCCTGGAGGCCACGCACGACCGCTTCCGGCGCGCGCCGGGCGCATTCCGGCAGGCGCTCGACGGCCTGCGGCTGGCGCGCCGGGGTGGCCTGCGCGTGGGCGTGCGCATGACGCTGACTGAAGCGAATGCCGACGAACTGCCCGATGTGGTGGCGCTGACCGAGTCGGAAGGCATCGACAAGTTCTATCTCTCGCATTTCAACTACGCGGGGCGCGGCAGCAGCCATCGCGGTGACGACGCCCACCATGCGCACACCCGCGTGGCGGTGGATTGGCTGTTCGACCACGTATGGGCGCGCGCGCAGCAAGGCAACGCCGGCGACTTCGTCACTGGTAACAACGATGCCGACGGCGTGAGCCTGCTGTACTGGATTGCGCGGCGCAAGCCGGAACGGCTGGCGGATATGCGGCAGCGCCTGGTGAACTGGGGTGGCAATGCCACCGGCGTGGGCGTGGCCAATATCGACAATCTGGGCAACGTGCATCCGGACACGATGTGGTGGCATGTATCGCTCGGCAACGTGCGCGAGCGCGCCTTTGGCGAGATCTGGGCCGACCGCTCCCATCCGCTGATGCGCGGGCTGAAGGCAAGCCCGCGGCCGCTGGAAGGGCGTTGCGCGGCGTGTGCCCATCGCGACATCTGCAACGGCAACACGCGCGTGCGTGCCTATGCCGTGAGCGGCAACGCGTGGGCCGAAGACCCGGGCTGCTATCTCTCCGACGAGGAAGTTGGCACGCCGCTGGGCCGGGAGGCCATCGCATGAAGCGGCTGATTCCAAGCGTCGCCGTGGCGATGTGCGCCTGCACCGGCGCGCAGGCCGGAGGGCCGCCCGACGGCGCGCTGCCCGAGATGGCCAAGGTCTATCAAGCGCAGTGCGCGGTGTGTCATGGTGCCGACCGGCTTGGCGGCATGGGGCCGGCGCTGCTGCCTGAAAGCCTGGAGCGGCTCAAGCCCGACACGCTGCGCCACGTGCTGCGCGATGGCCGCGCGGCCACGCAGATGCCGGGGTTTGCCGGCCAGTTGCCTGATGCCACGCTGGCGCAGCTTGCTACCTGGCTGCGCCAGGCGCCAGCGGCCGCGCCGCACTGGGAGGCGGCGCAGATCCGGGCCTCGCGCGTGGTGTATCACGCGCCGGGCAGCCTGCCGGCCAAGCCCGGGTTCCAGGCCGACCCCGCGAACCTGTTCCTGGCGGTGGAGGCGGGCAGCCATCACCTGAGCGTGCTCGACGGCGACAGGCTGGCGCCGATCCACCGCTTCCAGACCCGCTACGCGCTGCACGGCGGCCCGAAGTTCAGCCGCGACGGCCGCTTCGTCTACGTGGCCAGCCGCGATGGCTGGATCAGCAAGTACGACCTGTGGAACCTGACGCTGGTGGCCGAGATCCGGGCGGGCCTGAATACCCGCAACGTGGCGGTCAGCGACGATGGCAAATGGGTGCTGGCCGGCAATACGCTGCCGCAGAACCTGGTGCTGCTGCGCGCCGACGACCTGTCGCTGGCACGCGTGTATCCGGTGGCGGGGGCGGACGGCAAGGCGTCGCGCGTCTCGGCGGTCTACGATGCCGCGCCGCGCCGGTCGTTCATTGCCGCGCTGCGCGACATCCCGGAGGTCTGGGAGATTCCGTACGACACGCTCGAGCCGCGTGTGATCGCGCTGGACGACGTGCTCGACGATTTCTTCTTCGACCAGCCGTACCGCCACATCCTCGGTGCGTCGCGGCGCGGTGCCAGCCAGGTGATCGACCTCGACGCCGGCCGCAAGGTGGCGGACCTGGCGCTGTCGGGCATGCCGCATCTGGGCAGCGGCATTACCTGGCAGCGCGACGGGCGCGAGGTCATGGCATCGCCCAACCTGAAACAGGGTGCGCTCACCGTGATCGACATGCAGACCTGGCAGACGGTGGCGACCATTCCGACGAACGGACCCGGCTACTTCCTGCGCAGCCATGAGGCCACGCCCTATGCCTGGACCGACGCCATGATGAGCGCGCACCGGGACACGCTGCAGGTGATCGACAAGCAGACCCTGGCCGTTGTGGGCAGCGTGACGCCGTCGCCGGGCCGCACCGCCGCCCATGTGGAGTTCACGCGCGACGGCCGCTACGCGCTGGTCAGCCTGATGGAAGGCGAGGGCGCGATCGTGGTGTACGACGCGGCCACGCTGCGGGAGGTCAAGCGCCTGCCGATGGACAAGCCGATCGGGAAGTACAACGTCTTCAACAAGACCACGCGCTCGTCGGGCACGAGTCATTGAACCTTGAGACATGCTGAGAGACGACATGATGAATCCGCGGAACACAGGCAAGGTCTGGCTGGTGGGCGTGGGGCCGGGCGACCCCGACCTGGTGACGGTCAAGGCCGCGCGGGCGCTGGGCGAGGCGCAGGTTTGGCTGATCGACGATCTGGTGCCGGCCGGAATGCAGTGCTACGCGCGGCCTGGCACCGAGATCGTGCCGGTGGGCAAGCGCGGTGGCCGTTGCTCGGTCAGCCAGACCAGCATCCACGCCCAGACGCTGGCGCACGCGCTGGCGGGCCGCTGCGTGGCGCGCGTGAAGGGTGGAGATCCGCTGATGTTCGGCCGCGGTGGCGAGGAGGCGGCTTTCCTGCGCAGCCACGGGCTGGACGTGGAGGTGGTCAATGGCATCAGCAGCGGGCTGGCTGCGGCGCAGGCGCTGGGCATTGCGCTGACGCATCGGGCGCACTGCCATGGCGTGACGTTCGTCACCGCCCATACGCGCGGCGATGGCGAGCCTGACTGGCGCGCACTGGCCGCGAGCGGCACGACGCTGGTGATCTATATGGGCATGCATCGGATTGCGGCGATCCGCGAAGCGCTGCTGCAGGCCGGCATGCGCGCCGACATGCCCGCCGGCGTGGTGATGCACGCGAGCTGCGCGGAACAGCGCAACTGGACCGGCACGCTCGGAACGCTGGCCGGCGCGGTTGACGCCGGCCTGAGCAGCCCGGCCATCATCCTGGTTGGCGAGGTGCTGGCCACGGCGGCGAGCGTTCGGTCGGTGCTTTCGGCGACGCCGCACGCGGCGGCGGCCCCGGAAATGCGGACTGGCGCCGCGGACTGCGACCTCGCCGTCTGAAACGCCTCTCGGTTCCAATCCCCCTCCCGTCTGTACACCGTCACGCGGGAGAGGGATCGCCGCCAGATACTTCAAGCCGTCACGGCCGCACCATCCGGCCCTCGGGCACTACCTGCGCCGGGCCGCGTGAGAACAGCCCCAGCACCACCTGCAGCGCGAAGCTGAGCGCGCCCACCAGGAACACCACATCGCCAAACGTGCGTACCCAGCGCAGCGTCTGCAGAATCGGCTGCTGGACGAATGCTTCGCTGCGTGCGTACCACAGGCCTTCGCTGATGCTGGCCAGCGCCTGGATGATGCCCACCGGCAGCAGGCTGGTGCCGATCATCAACACCAGGCCGCCGTTGAGCCCCCAGAACGCAACCGGCATCAGGCGGGGGCTCAGCTTGTATGCAGGGCGCACGTAGCGCAGCACCAGCAGCGTGAAGCCCAGCGCCAGGAAGCCGTAGACCCCGAACAGCGCGGCGTGCGCGTGTACCGGCGTGGTGTTCAGGCCCTGCACGTAGTACAGCGAGATCGGCGGGTTGATCATGAAGCCGAACACGCCGGCGCCGAGCATGTTCCAGAACGCCACGGCCGTAAAGCACATGACCGGCCAGCGCAGGTTCTCCATCCACGGCGCACGTTCCTTGAGGCGCCAGTTCTCCCAGGCTTCATGGCCCAGCACGATCAGCGGCATCACCTCGAGCGCCGAGAACGTGGCGCCGATGGCCATTACCGGCGTGGTGGTGCCGGCGAAGTACAGGTGGTGGAACGTGCCGGGAATGCCGCCGAGCATGAACAGCGAGGCCGAGGCCAGGCTGGCCGCGGTGGCCATGGGGCGCGATACCAGCCCCAGCGTGGAGAAGATGAAGGCCAGCGCCGTGGTGGCGAACACTTCGAAGAAGCCTTCCACCCACAGGTGCACCACCCACCAGCGCCAGTACTCCATGACGGTCAGGCTGGTGCGCTCGCCATAGAAGAGGCCGGCGCCGTAGAACAGGCCGATGGCCACCACCGAGCAGGTCAGCAGCGCCAGCAGGTTCTTGTCGCCGCCATCGCGCGCCTTGAAGGCCGGCGCAATGCCGCGCAGCATCAGCACGAGCCAGATCACGATGCCGGCCAGCTTGCCGATCTGCCAGAGGCGTCCCAGGTCGACATATTCATAACCCTGGTGCCCCAGCCAGAAGTTCAGGTGCGCCGGCATCTTCTGGGCGATGGCCAGGTAGTTGCCCGCGAACGAGCCCACCACCACGACCACCAGCGCCCAGAACAGCACGTCCACCCCCAGCCGCTGGAACTTCGGATCCTTCCCGCCGTTGATCAGCGGCGCCAGGAACAGGCCGGCGGCCAGGAAGCCCGTGGCGATCCAGAACAGCGCGCTCTGGATATGCCAGGTACGGACCAGCGAGTACGGGAACCACTGCGACACGTCGATGCCGTAGAACTTCTGCCCCTCGACCGTGTAGTGCGCCGTAAAGCCGCCGATCAGCACCTGGAACGCGAACAGCGCCACCACCAGAAACACATACTTGCCCAGCGCGCGCTGCGAAGGCGTAAGCGCGAACGTGGAGAGCGGATCGCGCGCGGGCGCGGGCGGCAACGGTTCCTCCTTGCCGCGCAGAAACGCCCAGGCCCAGATCAGCAGGCCCACGCCGGCCAGCAGCACCACCACGCTGGCCACCGACCAGACCACGTTTTCGGCGGTGGGCCGGTTGTCGATCAGCGGTTCGTGCGGCCAGTTGTTGGTGTACGTGGCGGTATGACCGGGGCGATCGGTGGCGGCGGCCCAGGCTGTCCAGAAGAAGAAATGCGTGAGCTGTGCGCGGCGCTCGGGCGACGGCAGCGTGTTCTCCTTCATCGCGAAGCTCTCGCGGCTCTTCTGCAGTTCGGGCGCGTCGGAGAACAGGCGCCGGTAGTAGTCGGCCGTGATCTCGATGGCCTGCGCGCGGCGCGCGGACACGGTCAGCACGTTGCTGGCCGGATCGGTCTGGTTGCCCCGGTACTCGGCCTTCAGGTGTGCGCGCAGCGCGGCCTGCTCGCCGGCGTCGAGCGCGGCGAAGGCCTTGCCGTGACGCTCGCGCGCGGCGAGGTCCAGCCAGGCCGTCAGCTCGCGATGCAGCCAGTCGGCGGTCCAGTCCGGCGCCTGATAGGCACCGTGGCCCCAGATCGAACCCAACTGCATGCCGCCGACAGATTGCCATGCGGTCTGGCCGTCGAGGATGTCGTCGGATGTGAACAGCGTGGCGCCGCCGGTGGTAACCACCTTCGCCGGGATGGGCGGCTGCTGCCGGTAGACCTCGGCACCGTAGTAGCCGAGCAGCGCGAACGTGACCGCCAGCACGGCGATCAGTGTGAACCATAGTTTCTTGTAGGGGCCCATGATGGATGCGTCTTGCGGACGCGGAATGGGTTTTCAGGGAGGGTTGGCAGGCAGCTGGACCGTGGCGTCGCCAGTCAGCGCGCGCGGACGGGGGCCAGATGCGAGACCGGATGCGAGGCCGGATGCGCCGCCGGATGTGTGGCGTTCTCGAACAGCACGTTGTTCTCCAGGTGGATGTGTTCCATCAGGTCTTCCCGGAACGTCCGCAGCCCGAGGTACAGCGCGCGCCAGGTGTTGCAGGCGGCTTGCGGCAGCGTGATGTCGTGCGTGAGGTCGCACAGGCGTTGCAGCGCCACGCCGTGGTCGTCGTGCTCCATGCGCATGACGGTGATCGGCGCGCCGGCCATGGCGCCCATGCCGCGCGCCAGCATCGGGAACAGCACCTGCTCTTCCTTCTGCATGTGGCTCAGCAGTTCCTGGAACATCACGTCGAGATGGTCGGCCAGCCCGACCGGGCAGTCCGGGCGGTCGCCGTGCACGGTCTCCACGCGCCGCGCCAGGCGGATCAGCTCGGGCAGCTGTTCGCGGTGGCGCTCGTGAAAGCGCACGAGGATGTGGGCGATCAGTTCGTCGGCCGACGCCTCGCCCCAGTCCTTGCCGTCGGCCGGTGCGTCGGCCATCAAGGCCTGCAGGCGGGCTTCGATGGCGGCGGCGTCCACGCCCTTCACCTGCGCGGCTTCGCGCAAGGTGTGCGCGCCGCCACAGCAGAAGTCGAGGTCGTGCTCGTGGAAGATCTTTGTCGCGCCCGGAATGCGGCGGGCCAGCTGGCCCAGGGACTCGTCTTGCATGCTCATGATTTGCTCCTTCTCAATAAGTGCAAGCGTTCCCTGTGCGATTCTCGTGCCCAACTGAAATCTTCAAAGATTCAACGATTTACCACTCGGTAGGGTAATTGGAACCGTCGCCGGGTATGGTGAATTCCACCTGACTAGGGTGCTTTTAACCATGATTGGCGAACTCCTTTTGGCCGACCTTTGCGCGGACCTTTGCGCGGATTTGCCGCAGGCGGTGCGCATGCAGAGGCTGGTCAGCAGCCTGCGGGCGCATTTCCGCTGCGGCGCGGTGGCCCTGCTGCGGCAGGAAGAAGACCACCTGCGGCCGGTGGCGGTCGATGGCCTGGTGCGCGATGCGCTGGGGCGCCGCTTCGTGGTCAGCCTGCATCCGCGGCTGGCGGCCATCCTCGCGCGGCGCGGCGTGACCTGCTTCCACCACGACAGCGCGCTGCCGGACCCGTACGACGGACTGATCGATGCCCACGTGGGCGAGCCCTTGCCCGTGCACGACTGCATGGGCATCAGCTTGCAGGCGGACGGCAAGCCGTGGGGCGTGCTGACGCTCGATGCGCTGGAGGTTGGCACGTTCACCGATGCCGCGCAGGTGGCCTTGCAGCGCCTGACGCCGGCGATCGAGGCCGCCATCCGCATCACGCGGCTCGAGGCCGAGATCCGCGCGCTGCGCCAGGGGCGCGCCGACGCGCCCGCCGGCGATGTGGTGCGCGAGGAAGGCGAGATCATCGGCCAGAGCCCGTCCATCGCCCAGTTGCTGCACGAACTGCGCGTGGTGGCGGATTCCGAGCTGCCCGTGCTGCTGCTGGGCGAGACTGGCGTGGGCAAGGAGCTGTTCGCGCATCGGCTGCATCGGCTGTCGCGCCGTCGCAACCGGCCGCTGATCCACGTGAACTGCGCGGCGTTGCCCGAATCGCTGGCCGAGAGCGAACTGTTCGGTCACGTGCGCGGCGCGTTCTCTGGCGCCACCGGCGAACGGCCGGGCCGCTTCGAGGCGGCCGAGGGCGGTACGCTGTTCCTCGACGAAGTGGGCGAGCTGCCGCTGTCGATCCAGGCCAAGCTGTTGCGTACGCTGCAGAACGGCGAGATCCAGCGTCTGGGGTCGGACCGGCCCCGCCGCGTGGACGTGCGCGTGATTGCCGCCACCAATCGGAACCTGCGCGAGCATGTGCGCGACGGCTCGTTCCGGGCGGACTTGTATCACCGGCTCTCGGTTTATCCGGTGCCAATCCCGCCCTTGCGCGAGCGCGACAACGACGTGCTGCTACTGGCCGGACATTTTCTGGAATTGAACCGTGCGCGGCTGGGGCTGCGCAGCCTGCGGCTGTCGGCGGCCGCACAGGACGCGTTGCGGCGCTACCCGTGGCCCGGCAACGTCCGGGAACTCGAACACGTGCTGAGCCGCGCCGCGCTGAAACTGGTAAGCCGGGGCGCCGACCGCAACGACATCCTGACGCTGGACGCGGACCTGTTTGCCGACTTGTTTGCCGACTTGTTTGCTGATCCGATCGATGTGCCGGGCGGGAGCCCGGCCGTGCCAGCGCTGGCCGACGCCGGGGCATCGGCGCCCGGTCTGGCGCCACCCACGCTGCGCGAGGCGATGGATTCGTGCCAGCGCCGCTGCATCGAGCAGGCACTGCAGGCGCAGAACGGCAACTGGGCCCAAGCCGCGCGGCAACTGGGCGTGGACGCCAGCAACCTGCACAAGCTGGCCCGGCGCCTGGGATTCAAGCGCGACGAGCGGCGTCACCCAGGCGCGCGCGGCGCCCTGCGACAGGCCCGGCGCGCCACTGCGCGCGGCAATTAGCGTGGCAACTAGCGCGGCCGGTTGTCGACGATGCGCCGGGCTTTGCCCACCGACCGCTCGACGCCGCCCGCCGGCAGGATCTCGATGCCGGCCGTGACGCCGATATACGCCTTGATGTCGTGCGCCAGCTGGGCCTGCGCGCCACCGGCGCAGGACGGGTCGGCGCCATGCGCACATTCCACGCGCACGGTCAGCGTGTCGAGCGGGCCTTCCTTGTTCAGCACGCACTGGTAGTGCGGTGCCAGTTCGGCATGTTTGAGTATCAGTTCCTCGATCTGCGACGGGAAGACGTTCACGCCGCGCACGATCATCATGTCGTCGGTGCGGCCGGTGATCTTTTCCATCCGGCGGAACGCCGCGCGCGCGGTGCCCGGCAGCAGCCGCGTGAGATCTCGCGTGCGATAGCGCACCACCGGCATCGCTTCCTTGGTCAGCGACGTGAAGACCAGCTCGCCGAACGCGCCGTCGGGCAGCACCTCGCCAGTATCGGGGTCGATGATCTCGGGGTAGAAATGGTCTTCCCAGATCGTCGGGCCATCCTTGGTCTCCGCGCATTCGTTGGCCACGCCCGGGCCCATGACCTCGGACAAGCCGTAGATGTCTACCGCCGAGATGTTCATGCGCTGCTCGATGGCGCGCCGCATCTCGGGCGTCCACGGCTCGGCTCCGAAGATGCCGATGCGCAGCGACGTGGATGCCGGGTCGATGCCCTGGCGCTCCAGTTCGTCGGCAATCGCCAGCATGTAGCTCGGCGTCACCATGATGACTTCGGGCTTGAAGTCCTGGATCAACTGCACCTGCCGCTCCGTCTGGCCGCCGCCGAACGGGATGGCGGTGAGCCCGGCCTTTTCCACGCCGTAGTGCGCGCCCAGCCCGCCCGTGAACAGGCCGTAGCCGTAGCTGATATGCACCTTGTCGCCGCGCCGGGCGCCCGCGGCGCGGATCGAGCGCGCCATGACCGTGGCCCAGGTGTCGATGTCCTGCAGCGTATAGCCAACCACGGTGGGCTTGCCCGTGGTGCCGGACGAGGCGTGCACGCGCGCCACGCGGTCTTGCGGCACGGCGAACATGCCGAACGGGTAGTTGTCGCGCAGATCCTTCTTGGTGGTGAACGGAAAACGTGCCAGGTCGGCCAGCGACCGGACCTGGTCGGGGTGGACGCCCGCTTCGTCGAACTTGCGCCGGTACACGGGCGAGTTCTCGTAGGCATGGCGCAGCGACCACTGCAGGCGCTGCAGCTGGAGGGCCTGCAGCTCCTGGCGGCTGGCGGTCTCGATCGGCTCCAGGGGCAGATCGGTGAGGCGCGTACTCATAATGTCTCCACGTTTCCGGGATGAATGCGCTTGCGTTGGCGCGGGGCTACAGCACGGTTCTGGGCGTCAGGCTCCGCCGGTGGGAATCACCTGGCCCTTGATCTGGGCCGACTTGCCGCGAAACATCGCCACGGGCTCGCCCGCACGGTTGGTGACCTTGATGTCGTAGACGCCGTGACGGCCCGACAGGATCTGTTCCACGGCCTCGGCTGTCAGCACGTCGCCACCCTGTACCGGACGCAGGAATTCGATGCTGCAGCCCGATGCCACGGTATTGATGTTGTAGCTGTTGCAGGCGAACGCGAACGCGGAATCGGCCAGCGTGAACATCAGACCGCCATGGCAGATGGCGTGGCCATTCAAAAATTCGGTGCGCACCGGCATCGACAAGCGGGCGTATCCGGGGCGGACTTCCTCGACGACCATGCCGAGCCAGCGGCTGCAGGCATCGGATTCGTACATGGCGTGGGCCGTGGCTTCGGCCAGGGCCTGGGGATCGTGGCTCAAGCGGGTCTCCTTCCGGGGAGGATGGGGCTGAAAGGGTGTGGGCGGAGCTTCGTCAGGCGCCGGTGAAGCGGGGCGCGCGCTTTTCCAGGAAGGCGTTGACGCCTTCGGTGTAGTCGTGCGACTGCCCCAGGTCACGCTGCAGGTCGCGTTCAAGATCGAGCTGCGCGTCCAGCGTGTTGGTGGCGCTGGCGCGCATGGCGTGCTTGATGGCCGCCAGTGCGCGCGTGGGCTGGGCCGCCAGGTGCGTGGCCAGCGCCATGGCCTGCTCCTGCAGCAGCGGGTCGTCCATGGCTTCCCAGATCAAGCCCCACTTCTCGGCTTCGTCGGCGCTGAGCTTGTCGCCGGTCATCGCCAGGCCCAGCGCGCGGGCCATGCCGAGCCGCTTGGGCAGCAGCCAGGTGCCGCCGGAGTCGGGCACCAGCCCGATCTTCACGAACGCCTGGATGAAACTGGCCGACCGCGCCGCCAGGACGATGTCGCAGGCCAGCGCCAGATTCGCGCCCGCGCCGGCCGCCGTGCCATTGACGGCGGCGATCACCGGCAGTGGCAGCGCCTGCAGCCGGCGTACCAGCGGATTGAACCAGGTGTCGATCAGCTCGCCGAGGTCGGTGGCCTGGCCGGGTTTGAAATCGAGATCGGCCAAATCTTGGCCGGCGCAGAACCCCCGGCCCGCGCCGGTCAGCAGCAGCGCACGGGCGCCGCCGGCCACCACGTCGTCGATGGCGGCTGCCAGCGCGCGGTGCATATCGCGCGTGAAGCTGTTGAGCTTGTCGGGCCGGTTGAGCGTGATGACGGCAACGTCGCCCTGCCAGCGCAGCAGGATGGGGCCGGCATCGAGGGTTGCGCGCACGGGGGCGTGAGCCGGGCTGGCCGGGTTGGCCGGACTAGGGGGCATGGTTGTCTCCTGCGCCATATTGTTTTCCGGGTCGGTGCGTGGATCGTATGCCACGTGGCATGACACGGCCATTGTAGATAGCGCGCCTGCGTGTTAAATAAACCGACCAGTCGGTCGGCAAATAGTAGTAGGGATGGCCAGACGGCGCAAGAGGGTGTTCGCGCGCCTTGACCGGCGTTGCGCGTGCGGGCGAGTATCGGTGCGCTGACGACAAGACAGACGTTAATCATCGCAAGGAGCAGACATGTCGTACGAGAACATCCTGGTGGAGACGCGCGGCCGCGTGGGCCTGGTAACGCTTCACCGGCCCAAGGCCCTGAACGCGCTCAACGATGCGCTCATGGACGAACTGGGCGCGGCGCTGACCGCCTTCGACCAGGACGAAGCCATCGGCTGCATTGTGATCACCGGCAGCGACCGCGCCTTCGCGGCGGGCGCCGACATCGGCATGATGGCGAAGTACTCCTATATGGATGTCTACAAGGGCGACTACATCACCCGCAACTGGGAGACCATCCGCCGCATCCGCAAACCGGTGATCGCGGCGGTGGCCGGCTATGCGCTGGGCGGCGGCTGCGAGCTGGCGATGATGTGCGACATCGTGATCGCCGCGGATAGCGCCAGGTTCGGCCAGCCGGAGGTCAAGCTCGGCACCATGCCGGGCGCCGGCGGCACGCAGCGCCTGCCGCGAGCGGTCTCCAAGGCCAAGGCGATGGACCTGTGCCTGACGGCCCGCATGATGGATGCCGCCGAGGCGGAGCGCGCCGGCCTGGTATCGCGCGTGGTGCCGGCCGACAAGCTGGTGGACGAGGCGGTCGCAGCCGCGGAAACCATCGCCGGTTTCTCGCTGCCTGTGGTCATGATGATCAAGGAGTCGGTGAACGCCGCCTACGAGACGACGCTGAACGAAGGCGTTCATTTCGAGCGCCGCCTGTTCCATTCGACCTTCGCCACGGAAGATCAGAAGGAAGGCATGGCCGCCTTTGTGGAGAAGCGGGCACCTAATTTCAAGCACCAGTGAACTCGAGTCAGGGAATACCCGAGTAAGATGTGCGGGTATTGACCGGCCCGGATTTGATTTTCCGGGCCGATTTTCCTTTTCGATCAATGGGTTGAATGTGATCTGCAGCGTTTCTGCGCACAGATCGGTGACAAGGATGTTGCAAAGACTCGAGATCGGGCCTAATATTCGCCCCCTCGCAACACAAACCGCACTGCAAACGCAGCAGCGGGGCGGGTTGAGGGGTTGGCAGTGGTTGGGGTTGCAGCAGTTTCGCAGCGCCGGCCGGCAGAAAAAAGTTTCTGCAAACTGTTGACGAAACGCTGAATGCTCTGCATAATCTCGTTTCTCCGCTGCAAC